>Ga0302323_100004130_pt1 | contig 11824 bp, 9 predicted proteins | sample Fen_T0_3_FD_201950 | JGI IMG/M metagenome (GOLD analysis project Ga0302323, IMG submission 201950) | Peat permafrost microbial communities from Stordalen Mire near Abisko, Sweden - Fen_T0_3 | ecosystem: Environmental > Terrestrial > Soil > Wetlands > Permafrost | place: Sweden: Abisko... | reverse complement strand
CATCGACGACGGCTCGACCGACGGGACCGCGGACGTCATCGACCGATATCGCCGCCTGGACGGGCGACTGACTTGCGAATCAGGCCCGAATCGCGGTGTCAGCGCGGCGCGCAACCGGGGAACCGAGTTGGCGATAGGCCGTTATCTGCAATATCTCGACGCCGACGATCTGCTGCGGCCACATGCGCTCCAGGCGAAATTCGAGGCGCTGGAAGCTTCGGGCGCGGATATCGCATGCACCGACTGGCAGAAGCTGATCGAGTCACCGTCCGGCCGCTTTGTTCCGGGCGAGATTCACTCGCGCAAATGTGAAGAATTGCAACCGGCGCTCGAAATCGCCATCTTCCAGGATTTCTGGTCGCCGCCGGCCGCCTTGCTGTACCGCCGCGAGATCGTCGACCGCGTCGGGGGCTGGAATACGAGTCTGCGGATGACCCAGGACGGTCGTTTCCTGTTCGATGCGGTGCACTGCGGGGGACAGCTAAGGCATGTTCCCGGAATTGGCGCCGACTATCGCATCGAGCATGGAAGGGTGAGCCTGTCCAGGCGGAATCCTGCCGCGTTCATGCGCTGCTGGGCCGAAGACGCATTCCAGGTCGAGGCGATCTGGCGGCGGGAGGGGGAACTGACCACCGCGAGAAAGGACGCCCTGCTCCGCCGGCTCGGCAAGACCACGCGCGTGCTCTACGAACTCGACCGGCCGGCCTTCTGGACGGTTTGTCGGCGGATACAGGCGCTCGAACCGAACTACATCCCGGATTCGCCGCGCTCGCTGCGGCTGGCGTCCCGCATTCTCGGGCACCCTCGAGCCGAGGCGCTCGCCCATTTTGCGCGACGGAGCCGGAAAGTCCTGCGGGGCAGGGGTTAGGAAATCCGGTCGCCGGGTGACCTGATTCGTTGTACTGCTGCTTCGGAGAGACCCGACCGTATGCTGCGGGTCGACAAGCGCCCGTCGGCCGAGAACAACATCAGACTCCGTTCATTCAACAAACGAGTTGTTCATGGATACCGCCGCGACGACCACACGGCGTGCAATACCATGGAACAGGGGCAAGCTGCTCGGGCAGAAGCCCCCCGCTGAATCTAAAGGAGATCTGGGTCATCCGGATTCGCCTGCAACTGGCCCTTCGAACTCGGGAACTCGCATTATTCAACCTCGCGATCGACAGCAAGTTGCGCGGCTGCGATCTGGTCGGACTCCTCGTCCACTATGTCGTCCAGGGCAGCCGGGTCGCACCCCGCGCGAGCGCCATGCAGAAGAAGACGCAGGCCCCGGTCCAGTTTGAGGTCACCGAGCAAACACGCGATGCGGTCGCCGTCTGGATCACCACAGCCGATCTAAAACCGCAGCAATTCCTGTTTCCTAGCCGGGTGTCGGAATCCCCGCATCTTTCGACCTGGCAGAATTCCCGGATCGTCGGGTTCTGGGTGGGGTCTATTGGGCTCGACCCGGCGGCTTACGGCGCCCATACACTGCCGCGCACGAAAGCGACGCTGATTTACCGGCGGTCCAGGAATCTTCGGGCCGTACAACTCCTGCTGGGGCACACAAAATTGGAGTGCACCGTCAGATACCTCGGGATCGAGGTCGACGACGCGCTGGAGATTGCCAGCAGACGGAGGCTTAAGCTAGGCAGGCTGGTCGCGAACGCTGGTCCCGACGGTCGCTGACCGGCCAGTTCCGGCCGTTGGTGGTCGCCGCGGAATCTACCGGTAAGCCGCCATTGATGGGGCGGGTTACTTCGACCCCCACGTCCAGCCCACACCCGAGTACGATTTCGATCAACGCATCGCTTGGTAAGCCCGACCGTCGACACCGTCCCCGTACGACGCCTGCCAAGCACTCGCCTGCGGCGCGTCGGCCAGCGACGCGATCGCGCTGAAGCTCGCAAAAACACCCGCACCCGGGGCTACCCGGCCCGCGGCGACCCCGGATCACCCTAGCTTCCCGTCGGCACGGGCGAGTAACAAAGCGCTATGCGGCCCCGCCGGCGCGTCAGCGCGTTGGATTTACTATCCGTCGGCGTCATGCGGGGTTGCAACTCTGAAATCGCAAGGAACCCTCCCAGATAATGGAGTCTTCGGCAATTCGGAGGCGGTTCACTGCAATGGAACGGGGATCGAAAGTTCGAGCTGGCGATTGAGCAATAGGACGGCCCTGCGCCAGAGCCAGCGACGTCGTTGATGCCAGACCTCGCGTCTCGTTGCCCGGTAGGGCTCGCGGGCTTCGATGCACACGAAGCGATCGCGCTCCATCAAGTCGGCGTCGCTGGCCTCACCTCCTCGGGGAGACCACGCCCCGAATGCAGAGACCGGACAAACGACCTCCTGGGGGTTGCCCAGAAACGTCGGCCACCAACTGAACGTGCTCTGCGACATGATCAGCCGGCGAGCTCCCGCCATGAAGCGCATGTCCTCCAGCGCCGTCCTCGAGAAGAAGCTCGGACGCCAGCGGGCGAAGTGGCGGAAGAAAGGATCGCGCCGATCGTCGGTGACGATGCAGATGCTGCCGCCGTTCGGAAGCAACCGGTTGATCGCGTCTTCGTAGAAGGAAAACGGCATCGCCCACCCGATCCGCACGTAGTCGGTGCGCCGGACGCTCACGACCACGACCTCTGGCGGGACGTCGGGAACGCGGATCGCGGGATCGAACGCCAGCCACTGCCGAATCCGGTCACGATGCGGTCGATAGTAGTCGTACCGTTGTAGCCAGCCGTCGATCACGATTCGGCGGGGGCGTTGGTCTGCGACGATTCCTTCGAGGTCGATTATCTGCCCGGTCAAGACCTGCACGGGTCCTTCGTGCGTGGCGCCAGCGACGGTCTCGGCGGTCCCTGGAAAGCCGGGAATGGCATTGGCCTGGAGCGCGAAGCCCAGCGCCTCGGAGAGAATTCGTCCAAGGCAATACTGAAACAGGTTGTTGCCCAGGCGACCCTTGTAGCGAACTTCGATCATCTATCGCTCCCCGGTGAAATTCCTTGCGGCGGAAAGGTTTGCGTTTGAGAGCCTGTGTACTCAGCAGAATCTGTGGGCGAGCCCCAATACCATTCACTTTAGGCTTGGCGTCATTCTGCGAAAGGCTTGCCGTCGTTCCCGCGAAAGCGGGAACCCAGCACCTTGGTATGAGCGATACTGGAATGCGCCGATGGCAACGAGCCGGAACCGAATCCGCCGCAGCGAGCGCTTCATCGTTCAATCCGGCATCCATCGCCTGAAACCGGCGGCCTTGCATAATACAGGCACCCGGACCAACGTCGCGGCGTACATAGGGAGTCGAGGTTTCCGCCGGCCGCCGAGCTGCTGTACGATGTGACGATGGACCCTCAATCTCGTATCTACATCGCCGGCGATACGGGTCTCGTCGGCTCGGCGCTGGTGCACACGCTACGTGCCCGGGGCTTCGCCAGGATCGTCACGAAATCACATGGCGAACTGGATCTGACCAACACCAGCGCGACCGCCGATTTTTTTCACGTGGAGCGGCCGGACGTGGTTTTCCTGGCAGCCGGTCGCGTCGGCGGCATCCTTGCCAACGATACCCATCCCGCCGAATTTATCCAGCAGAACCTCGCAATCGAGATGAACGTGATCCACGAGGCGTGGCGCGTCGGCGTGAAGGAACTGCTGTTCCTAGGATCGTCCTGCATTTACCCGCGGGATTGCCCGCAACCGATCCGTGAGGACTACCTGCTTTCCGGTCCGCTCGAGCCCACCAACCGTGCTTATGCAGTGGCCAAGATTGCGGGGATCGAGATGTGCTGGTCGCACAACCGCCAGTACGGCACACATTACTTCTGCGTTATGCCGACCAACCTCTACGGCCCGAATGACAACTATGACCCCGAATCGAGCCACGTACTGCCGGCGCTGATCCGCCGCTTCCACGAGGCGAAAACGCGCGGCGATCGGTGCGTCACGCTGTGGGGCACCGGCGCACCGCGCCGCGAGTTTCTCTACAGCGACGACATGGCGGCGGCCTGCGTGCTGCTGATGCAGCTCGGTCCCGGGAAGCGAGCTGCAATCGTCAATGCCGACGCGCCGCCAATGATCAATGTCGGCTGCGGCGAGGACCAGACGATTCGCGAACTGGCGGAACTGGTTCGCCGAGTCATCGGCACCGACGCCCAGATCGAGTGGGACTCGACTAAGCCCGACGGCACGCCGCGCAAGCAGCTCGATATCGGCAAGCTGACCGCGCTGGGCTGGAGCCAGACGGTCGGACTCGAGGAAGGTATCCGGCGAACCTACGCGGACTTCGTCGCCACGCACGGCTGACCGTTGTTCTGCCGCTTCGTCAGGAAACTTACACATTGGGGATCTTGCGTTCGCTGAGCGCGTGCAGCAGCGCGAGCCGCTTCTCGATCACGATCGGCTGTTTGAAGTGTTTTAACGACCCCCGCGTGACGGGCTCCCTGACCCGTCGTCATCGTCGATCGTGCAACGCGATCCGTCCTCACGCCCGCTCCCCGCGGGCACAGTGCGTACCGACACCATCAATCATCCTGATCGCGCGCATCCCTGCGGCCAATGGCGCCATGCACAGCGTGCCGCCCACCCAGATCCCCAACGCCGAAATGCGCGAATGGGGCAGTCGATTCAGCGACTTTAAACTGGCGGGTGCTCCGACCTTACCCTCCCTTGAAGGAATCGAATCTGGAAAGATTGAAGTTGGCTCGTTCCCGCGACTGGAACGGCGGCTTCTATCGAATCCTATGACCGGTTTGGAGAATCGTGGCCGACGGCTGTGGGTCGAACTCGGACACTGAGTAGCATTTCGTCCATTCTCGATAGTGGCGGCCAGTTTCTCTGGTCGCGCTGAGTCAGCGACCACAAGTGCCAATCAGAGTTACCCACATTTTGCGGAGCAAGGCTGGAATTGCGGAGCAAAAAAGAACGGCCCGCATCGCTGCGGGCCGCATTTAGCTTGGCTCCCCGAACAGGGCTCGAACCTGGGACCTGCGGATTAACAGACTACCGCAGACTTGCCCAATTTCAAGCACTTAGGTCATTTTACGTTCCGCAACTTCCGGGAGTTACGTCATTTTCATTCCCCGAAGGAATTGGTTGTCGCACTGATTGCGGAACGGCCATGTTGCCGGTCGGAGACCACCGGAAGCGGCCATCGGAGCCAAATCACGCCACGCGATTCGCAAGGACTGCTAGCGACCCTGCGGAGTCGTTCCGACTTCCGGGCCGCTGACATTCGTTTGACCCAAAGCGGACGGCCTCGAGCCGGTAGGAAATTGATCGTTGCGATACATGTCAACCGTTTCCACCCGTGGCTCACTACGTCATTCGGTGACACGCTGACCGGCGACGCGTTTCGGAGGGTTCAATTTCCCTTCACCTACGATTACTCGTCGAGCGCCAGCCGGCAGACTGCCTCCTCCGTGAGCTTGGAACCTTCTGCGAGCAGGCGTACGAGCTCATTGGGCGCCAGCTTCTGGCGAAGCACGGCATGCAGTCGATCGTGCGCGCGGGCTTCGTTTGGTTGACGGGACGCCTGCTTCGAGTCGTATGCCATGTCCGCGAAACCCGCCATGTGGGCGGCACTGACGTAGGAACCCGCCATTGCGGCTCGCAATGCCAAGTGTTCCAGCAAGTACCAGACCACCCCGCCTGCCACATTGAACAACGGTAGACCCTCCCGCGCGACGGCGAGTGCGTCCTCGAGTTCGCCGCGTTCGGTGTGCACGCCCGAAAGGTTGATTAGGTGCCCCCCGAGCAGGCTTTTCTTGGTTGCCGGCAATTCGCGCAGCATCCCGACCGTCTCACGAAATCCGGCAAGCGCCGCATCCAGATCCCCGAGCGTCCAGACCACGTCCGCGAGGTTGCCGAGCTGGTCGAGCGCATCGCGCTCGGCCCCCTCGGCCCGATAGATCGACATGGCTTTCTCAAAATGCGTGCGCGCCGCAGCGTAGTCGCCGGTCACCATCCCAAAGAAACCGATTTCGCTGTAATAGTAGGCACGCAAACGCGGTAAATCGGCCACGCCAACCAACGTAAGTGCTTCGGCGAACGCTTCCGTCGCATGGTCAAATCGACCCATCGTCGCGAATATTTGACCCAGCCGCACAAGCGAAAAGCCAAGTCCCGCGGCATCGCCCGACCGTCGATAGAGTTCGACAGCACGCTCGAACGCAGCAAGTTCTTGGGGCAGCGCCCCCGTGCCACGAAGCACACCCAGCGAGTGCCATAGTCGCGCCTGATCAAGGTCGGGCGTTTGCGATCCGACCTGCGCGAGGGCGAGCTCGAGCCGTCGCCGGCCTTCAACCGGAAGCGACAGCTCCACCCAGATGCCCACGGAAGTCCCGGCGAGCGCAATGCCGATCGCCGCGCTCCCATCGTCATCGAATGCCCAATCGAGCGCCGCTCGAACGTTGTCGAGTTCAGGAAGATAGGTCGCGCGAATCTCCGCATCGGACATCCGCAGCCAGTCGGCGGGCGCGCGCGTGAACCGATCGCGAAAGTACCGTGCGTGGCGCTGCCGCAGGGTCGCGGTCTCGCCGGCTTCGGCGAGCTTCTCCAGTGCGTACGCGCGGGTCGTCTCGAGCAGCCGGTAACGCGTTCCGCCGTCGTTCGTATCAGCGACGACGAGCGAGCGCGAAACCAGCTGTGACACGAGGTCGATCACCGCGAAGTCGTCGATGACGTGGTCGGACGCCACGAACGAAGCCGCCACCATCGCAAAGCCGCCCACGAAGATTGCCAGTCTCCGCAATACTATTCGCTCCTGCTCCGGCAAAAGGTCATAGCTCCAGTCGAGCGTCGCACGAAGTGTCTGCTGCCTGGGAAGCGCCGTGCGCGTACCGCCGGTGAGCAGCCGAAAGCGGTCCCCAAGACGAGAATTTATTTCCTCGATAGACAGCGATCGAATGCGTGCCGCCGCCAATTCCAGTGCCAGCGGAATGCCGTCAAGGTTGATGCAAAGCCGGGCGGCGGCCACGGCGCCGGATGTGGTCAGCTCGAATCCAGGCTGCTGCTTCGCGGCCCGCTCCAGAAACAACTGCACCGCTTCCGAACGGCCCATGGTTTCCACACTCGCCGTCGGATCGGGAAGCGAGAGCGTCGGCAGCGGGTACGTCTGCTCGCCCGGGACACGCAGCGCCTCACGGCCGGTGGCCACGATCGACACGCCCGGGGAACCGCGCAACAAGGCCTCGACCAGCGTCGCGCACGCTTCCAGCAGGTGCTCGCAGTTGTCCAGAAGGAGCAGCAGCTGGCGTCCCTTCATGTGCACACACAGCGTATCGAGTAATGGCATTCCCGCCACTTCGCGCACGCCGAGCACCTGTGCGACCGCGCTCGGCACCAATCCAGGGTCCGTCAGCGGGCCAAGGTCCGCGAACCAGACACCATCTCGATAGGCGCCCATAACCTCCGCCGCCATTTGAAGGGCAAGCCGGGTCTTGCCAATTCCTCCGACGCCGACCAACGTCAACAGCCGCACGCGCGACAACAACTGTTTGGTTTCCACCAAGTCCCGCTCGCGGCCGACAAAACTTGTCAGTGGCTCGGGTAGATTGGTGTTCACCGGCCCGCTCGTGCGTGGCGGCGAAGTCGCCGGGAATGCGGTGACCGGTCCGACAAAGCGATAGCCCCGGCGGGCCAGGGTCTCGATCCACCGCTCCCCGCCAGGCGCCCTCGCCAATACGCGTCGGATTGCCGAAATCTGGGCCGCCAGGCTGTTTTCCTCGACGACGACACCCGGCCATGCGACATCGAAGATATCGGCCTTTCGCACGTATTCGTTGGGCGTCTTGACGAGTGCGGTCAGTACGGCGACACCGCGCGCACCCAATGGCATCGGCAGCCCGGCCTGGGTGAGGGCTCCGGCCTCGGGGTCGAGGCGGAACGGACCGATCTCGTAAACGGTGGTCACGTCGACGGACTCTGACGAAATGCTGACGAAAATACCAGCCGCGTCGGGGCGGCCCAGTCGACGCTCATTCGGTGGGCCCAACGCCAGTCGAGCTCTTCACGTTTCATCGATTTTGCAGGGTTCTTTCACGACTTCGTCGATCGCCGGATGGAACATTGGCCCCGTAGCCCGAGCATAGCAAAGCAGACGGGGACAAGACAGTTTCGAGCCTTGCCGGGCGATACAGCCCGGCTAGAGATAGCCCACGCAGCATGCGGGAATGCATTCGACGAGGCGACGCATGAACATCAGCTCCCGATCCGGTTTCGCGCACTCCATTCAAGGGCAGCTGCTGCGTCAAAGCGAACGCCACGAAGTGGCAATCTTTCTGCGGGACGGGGCCCTTTGGGTCGCCGATTTCATCGACGGCGACGGCAGACTCGTCGACGCGACCACCTGGTTCCGCTTCAACTGCGGCGCGCTCTCGTCACAGCATGCGCGGCGACGCATGGTTCTCGAGTCTGCCATTCCGCTGTCGGAGGAACTCGCGGAGAGAATCGAACGTCTGCACCAGCCTGCCGGTGCGCGAAACGCCCGCGCCATCGTCCTGATGTTTGAGTCGGTCGTGGCGCATCTGCTGCCTGGCCGATTCGCGAGCGTCGTCGCCTCCCGGTTGCGACGACGGCGAGGACCGAAGGTCGATTGAACATCTGTGTACGCACGTTTGGAAGTATCCCCAACGAGGAGGTCAACATGGCAACGCAAGGTACCCCCAACCAGCTTGGTTATCGCAATGTCACACCGCCGGGCACGAAAGCCGCAGTCGTCTTCGGTCTTATCGTCGCCGGATACGTCGCCGTGGCGATGGCCAATCACGTATTGGCGCACCCAAACGCCACCGATACACATCTTCGGAGCAGTCCGGAAGCGATGCCTGCCGCCGGAATCGCGGAGTCGGCAGCGCGTCTTTCGACGAACGCGCTGCCTGCGGGCGGGTCGCGCAAGGATGTGCCCGGACAGGAAGACGAACCGCGCGAATGCCGACCGGAAGCTGGAATCGTTATCGAGTGCATCTTCAACTGACGCGGCGCGTCGCCGCAATTCTTCCGCATCAACTTCGTCGACGACTGAACATCACAGAAGAATCGCTAATTGCCTCTTCGAAGGGAGTGTTCAAATGAGTGCTTATCGGTTAAAGGTCGTAAAGATTGCCGCGCTTGGGTATCTGGTTGCGACATCCGCTTTGGCGCAACACGACCCCGGCGTAAGGGGCGGAATGCAGAATACGGCAGGCGCGCTGCAGCAACGAGGAATCCCGATTCCGCATCCACCGGTGATCAGTCCCAATCCGAATACGGGCGCCACGATTGCAATGTATGAACAAGCCTCGTTCCTCGAGGGAATCAATCGCGCCGGCCAGCTAGAGTCCACGTGCGACCTGTGCGCACAAGTCATCGACGGGTCTCCAGTAACCGGGATGGGCGAGCTCGACCCCGCATTTCCCCAGTTCCACACCAATTCCAACGGGCTCGGCGCGCGCCACAATTCCGATCAGTGCTTCTCATGTCATGCGCAGCCGACACTTGGTGGGTCGGGCGGATTCCTTGTCCCCAATCCCGGGCAGCAAGTGGCGCTGCCCCCGGAAAACCCGATGTTTCGGCTGGTTCCGTTCCGCTTCGGCAAGCAGAACAAGGTCCCGTCATTCGAGCAGCAGTACGGACCCATCCGCGAGGTGCGTTTCAAGCGCAATCCGGACGGTACGCGCGACGGCGGCGTGCATCAACTCTGGGTCGTTCGAGGCATCCAGAACGACTCGACGATTCCGAGTTGCGCGATCGTGCAGCCGGATTTTGAAGCCGAACTGGCCAGGGGCAATCTGTCCTTCCGCATCCCGTCACCGATGTTCGGGCTCGGCCTGATCGAGTCGATTCAGGATCGCGAAATTCTGGCGCAACATGCCGCCACAGCGCCCCAGCGCCGCTCACTTGGAATCACCGGTCACCCGAATCACAGCGGCAACGACGGCACTATCACCCGCTTTGGCTGGAAGGCGCAGAACAAGTCGCTCGCCATGTTTGCCGCCGAAGCCTACAACGTCGAAATGGGCATCACCAACGAGCTATTTCCAACGGCAACCGAAGAGGATCCAAGCTGCCAGGGGCCCGAAAAGCCGGAACCGAACGACGTCACGCGCATGGCGATCGACGACAAGGGCAACCAGAGTTTCAATAATCCGCTGCACATCTTTGCCGACTGGATGCAGTTTCAGCTTCTCATGAGGTATACCGACGCGCCGCAGCCCGACCCCAATCCGAGCCCGAGCGCGGTTCGGGGCCGGCAGGTGTTCGCCAACGTCGGATGTGCGCTCTGTCACACGCCCCAAATGAGGACCGCGCCGGTGATGAACAGTGCAGTTCTGGAAAATCGGCCGGTGAGCCTTTATTCCGACCTGCACGTGCACCACATGGGAGCGAATCTGGCCGACGACATCATTCAAGGTGCTGCGGGTCCGGACGAATTCCGCTCGGCCCCGCTTTGGGGCGTGGGACAGCGCCTGTTCTTCCTGCACGACGGCCGCACGAGCGACCTGCTTGTGGCCATCAACGAGCACTACTCCCGCAGGACGAAGGACTATCCGCAGTCAGAAGCCAATGAGGTGATCGACAATTTCCTGGACCTATCGATTTCGGACCAGCAGGCGATCCTCGATTTCCTGCGATCACTCTGATCTTGACACGTGGCACGCGGCGCCCGCCAGGCGTCACCGCGGCCGACCTCTGAGGATCGATCCGGAGGTCGGCCCGGGAATGCAGACCCTGCCTCAGGTGTTTGCTGCTCGCTTGCAGTCGCCCGACCAGCCTGCCCATCTTCCATGCACCGTGATGGCCAACCGGTGTCGATTCCCTCAAGATCTCATTACGGTTGAAGGAGATTTCACTTTGCGCTGACGCGCGGCGCGAACGTCCATTTCCGACCCGTTGCTGTCGTTGGGCCGAGCTGGAAGCGGACATTGAAACCGAGGAGAACTGCCGCGCGGGGCCCGCCAACGTGGCGCGTCTACCCGGCGATGGGACGACGCGGACAGCGCGCAAAATCGGCATCCCGGATTGGCTACATCTCTCGCTCGCTCGAATCACGAACCTGGGTCAGGCCGGCTAACAAAGGCGAACCCCGCGGCCCCATCGGAGGGACCCACATACAGCGAAGCACGCGTTGCGCTCGGTGGTTCGAGCCCTTGGGCGGTGGCGGATGGCTTGAATTGCTGTTGCCGGTGACTTAACCTGCAGGCAACGGCGCGTCATTCGTGGAGGTGCAAGACATGGATAAATCAACACGCGACCTTCGATCTGCGCTATCGGTTGTGGCGGTGGCTCTTGGCACCGTGATGCCGGCAGTTGTCTTCGCGCAGCAAGGGCTGAAGGAACAGATTGTCGGGACCTGGACCCCGGTTTCGCAGTACGTCGACCAGGACGGCAAGCGCCTGGAACCCTTCGGATCCAATCCGAAGGGAATCGTGATCTACGACAGCAATGGACGATTTGTCCTCGTGTTGCAACGGGCGAGTTTGCCCAAATTTGTGTCAAGTAATCGCATGGCCGGCACCCCAGAAGAGAACAAGGCCATCGTCCAAGGGAGCATTGCTTATTTCGGCAGTTATTCCGTCGACGAGAAGGAACAAAGAATCAATATCCATTACGACGGGAGCACGTACCCTAACTGGGACGGAGAAGACCAGGTCCGTCTGATTTCCATCAAGGGCGACGAGCTGTCTATTGTCAGCCCCGTTTCCGCGGTCGGCGGCGGGTCAGTTCACCTGTTGCTGCGCCGCGCAAAGTCGCCGAACTCCTGAACGTCAAGGCTCGGATCGATCTGATGGATGCCGAATGCACGCCATTGACCTCCGCAAGGGACCGATAGCGATCCTTGTGCAAACAAGTATGGCGAAGTGGCGGGCAAGATGCG
>Ga0302323_100004129_pt1 | contig 11826 bp, 9 predicted proteins | sample Fen_T0_3_FD_201950 | JGI IMG/M metagenome (GOLD analysis project Ga0302323, IMG submission 201950) | Peat permafrost microbial communities from Stordalen Mire near Abisko, Sweden - Fen_T0_3 | ecosystem: Environmental > Terrestrial > Soil > Wetlands > Permafrost | place: Sweden: Abisko... | reverse complement strand
AGCGTCGCTCCGAGCCAGAGTCGAGACGACGGTAGCAGCGTGATCGCCAGCGCCTGGTAGAAGTCCTCACCTGACTTCCAGTCGATAATGCCCCGCTTACGCGGCGTTTGGGAGTACTCGCCTCGGGAGCGAAGAAACAGCCCGCCTAGAGAAGCCGCTTCCTGCGCGGACAAGATATTGGGCGTCCCCTCAAGAATGAGGCCCGGCGCACGGCGGAGTAGGTCACGGCTACCCGTGACCAGTGCGTCCATGTGTCCACGGGTGCAAAGAACGGCGAGCTGCGACTCCAGAGTCCACCTTCTACTCATTCCAACAGACCAGTCCGGGCAGGCGTGGCGGTGCCTATCCTCAGCCAACAACGAGACGCAGCGGACCGTGTCAGCGTCACCGGGGGAAATGATCCTTGCGGTGCATAGTTGTGAGGGAACGCCGTGGCTGAGGAACTCGACCCGAAAAGTGTCGCAAGATCGAGTGCCGTACACCTCCAGCTTCGGGTTGGCACAAAACTCCTTCAACACTTCTGACGCAGCCCCATGGGGGAGCGTCTCCCAGTCCACCAGGAATCGAAGGGGTCGTTCACCGGCGCCCCGCTGGAATGCGCTTGCTAGTTCCTCGCGAGTCCGAGGCACGGGGCTTCTCAGTTCGGGGATCACCGCCGCATAATGAGTGTTCCTACTGACAGTCGCGCCCAAGAACTCCCGTTCGTACCACGAGGTTGACGTTCTCTCCCGAAAAAGCTCCGTAAGTCTGAGGTCATTCGGAAGGATTGTAGTGCTCGGTTGTTCGAGTCACCCCGGGGTCACTTGCTGCGCAGGCCTGCGAGCCGGTCTGGGCTCGTGGGGGGGCGGGAGTTCGCTGCCCGTGCCTTGCGCCCTTCACACCGATCGCGGATTGCAGAGTCTGGTCTCGAGCGATTCAGCCGTGCATGAGGGCATAGGCAAAGAACCACGCCAGCACCAACGTCGTGCCGAGACCGGGTGCAAAGGCCAGGGCGACCGCGACGCGCCGAAGTCCGGCGAGCCTTGCGGCAAGGGCTGCAACAGCTCCCCAGAACAGGACATACGGAACGACCAAGACGGCGTAGTCCCCTGTGGGGCGGAGAGGCCACGGCGAGAAGGACGAAAGAGACATCGCCCAGCCAGCCAAGCCTCCGAGCACGAACCAGATCATGCCCATCAACGCACTACCGCCAATGCCTGCAAGGACGAAAATCCAACTGGCGCCCCGACTCAATGTCCCTGGGGGACGCGAGGTCTCTCGTTCGAGTTGAGGGCGCGGCTGCTGGCCCGAGCGCGTTGATGGCATTGGTTGGTCCGGTTCGAGTTGAGTCAGCGTAGCATGATCCGCCCGGCTCACCGTTCATCCTCGCCCCGCTCTGTCCCGCCCTCGGCTACCGAGCGGGAAAGCTCAGCTCCCACCCAAGGAAGGTGAACCCCAGCGCGTCCATGGCGCCCTGGTAGTCGCTCACCCCCAGCTCGATCTCCGCAACCTGGGCCGCGGCCGGCGCGTCGAGCGGCTCCATGTCGCGCTCGAAGAGCCGATCGCCGTTCAGCTCGATCCGAACGAATTGACCCTGACTCCACTCGAAGGCGAGCGTGTTCTCCCGGCCGGCGACGAGGAGATCCTGCACCCCGGGGAAGGCGCCGAGGTCGAGGCCGTTGATGACGACCGCCGGCTGCAGGACGCCGGGCGCGACGACCAGGTGCAACTCGCCCTCCCACAGGGACAGCTCGGCCAGCTCCTCGCCGGCGCGGGTCCGGAGCGACAGGAGGGTGACACTTCCCGCGAATGGTGCGTCCGCGTCGAGGCGGACGGTCCCCTGGACGCGCCCGGCCGTCGCTGCCGGGAACAGCCCGCGGTAGCGGGCCACGGCGAGCGGCGTGCGGGCCGAGCCGCCGAAGGCGGCCGAGAGGGCCTGGCCGTGGGCGGCGTCGATGGAGAGCGAGCTCCCTTCGAGCATCGAGACGGCGTCGAACCCGTCGGCCCGCTGTTGCCAACCGTCCCCCGCGTCGGGCTCGCGCGCGGTGCACCGCCCGGCCACGCACAGTTCGCCCCCACCGCAGGCCCGCGCCGGGAGCTGACACGCGCCCCAGCCCTGGCCGTCGCGCAGGCTGCCGTCGCAGCCGCCCGCGAGGAGGGCCCAGAGCGCCGGGAGCGCAAGGACGGATCGCCTCACGGCCAGAGCTCCCAGCCGAGGCCCAGGCCGGCGTCGAGCCCGAGCCGCAGGGCCGGCGCGTCGTTCAGGGAGTACCGCGTCCCGGTGCCCGTGCAGCGCGCGACGAGGAAGAGCCGCCGGGAGAGGGGCAGGGTGGCGCTCGCCTCGAGCCCGGCGCGGAGTAGCAGGGCCGTCGCGCCCTCGCCCCCGTCGAGGCGCTGCCAGGCCGCACCCACGCCGACCACCGGGCCCAGGGTCACCTCCAGCCCCGCCGTCCCGCGCGGCCGAAACACCCAGCCGGCGCCACCGTCGAAGGTCGCCGTCCGGAGCGTGAAGCGCAGGCCGGTGTCGCGCTGGATTGACTGCGAGTATGTAAGGCGCGCGCCGAGCGCGAGGTTGTCGCCGAGCGCCGCGACGAGGGCGGCCGAGGCCGCGGGCGCGAAGGGTCCGCCGGACAGGACCGGCGAACGCGCTCCACCCTCCACCGAGAGTTCGAGGCGCTGGACGGCGGAGGCGCGCGCTCCGCCCTTGGTGAAGGCGAGCAGGCCCGGGGTGCGGGAGAGCTCCACCCCGTCCGCCGCGAGCGTCCGCCCGGGCTCCACCCGGAAGGCGCCCACCAGCACCTCCTTCTCCTCGGCGCGCACCAGCCGGTACGCGCCGGCCGCGAGCCCCAGCCGGACCGGCCGGTCCTCGCCGGCGCGCACCTCGAAGACCTGCGGCGAACCCTGGGCCACGACGATCCAGCGGCTCGCGCCGTCGCCCCCAACGGGAAAGACGAGGAAGCCGTCGGCACGGCCAGGCTCGGTCAGCACCAGGTCGCCCTTGCCCTGGAGCTCGAGCGCATAGGTGGGGTGCTGCGCCAGGCCGGCCGCGATGGCCGACTGGGCCACCGTGCGGCCGTAGGCGTAGCGGTAGGCCTCGAGCAGCGTCACCCGCCCGTCGCCGTCCTGGTCGGCGGCGCCGTGCAGCCCGGCGGTGAGGTGGTGCGAGAAGAAGCTGCCCCGGAGCTCGGCGCTCTCGAGGGCGGTCTCGCCCGGTGCCGCCGAGGCGACGATGGCGGTGCCGTCCGGCGAGGGCGAGGCCGAGACGGTCAGCTCGAAGCCGGTGGAGCGGGCGGTCGCGCCCTTGGCGGTGGTGAGGCTGCCGGAGGTGCAGGCATCGACGAAGGCCAGGCGGACGTCGGCGCCCGAGCGATCGAGGAGTCGGCGCACCTCGGCGAAGCTGACCACCTCGCCAGCGAGCTCCAGCCCGCCGTCGCCCGCGTGCCCCGACCAGTAGAGGAGGAGGAGCGCCCGCTGCGCGCCGCCGCGACGGGCGGCGGTGATCCGCGCTTCGGCCTCGCCCACGGCCGCGAGGAACTCTGCCCTGCGCGGCTGCAGGAGGAGCCGCACCGCGGCCTCCTCGAATCCGCCCAGACTGATGAGGGTCGTGGCGAAGCGCTCGGCGTCCGCCTCGGCGTACCGGAGCCGCGGCCGCCCGCGCGCCCCCTGGTCTGCCCCCACCACCACTCCGACCCGCACCTCGGCGGCCGCTCCGGGCTCGGCCCGCGCCGAGGTCACGGCGGCGACGAGTGCGACGGCCGCCGCCAGGGCGCGCCTCACCGACCCTCCCGCTCGAGGAGGAGCGTCGCCTGCTCCTCCGCAGGGAACGGCAGGCGATCGCTCGTCCGGACCCCCTCGGCGCCGGGCCGCCGCCGGGCCAGGTCGCGGAGCGCAGCCTCCACCTCGGCCCAGGGGCGCGGCGCCGGCGAGCAGAGCGCGAAGACGCGCTCAGGCCCAGGGGTGGCGTCGAGCGCCGCGCTGCCCGGGAGCGCGCCCGGGCCAGCGACGCGCACCGGCGCGGTACCGCCGGCAGGCGCCAGGAGCGAGACCGTCCCGGCAGCATCCAGGGAGGCCACCCAGGCGAAGCAGGTCCGCGCCGGGGCGAGCGAGAAACGCAGCTCGTCGCCCGGCGCCACTCGCTCGCCCGGCCTGGCCACTCGGACCTCCTCGCCGTGGCGCACGTACACGGTGAGGCCGGCCCCCTTGGCGAGGAGCTCGGGCTGGCGGAGCACGGGGAGGAGCGCGACGGCTAGCCCGGCGCATGCCGCCGCGGCCAGTCCGCCCAGCAACCACCCGCGCCGCGCACGCGTCCGGGCGGCGCCGCCCTCCGCCGCTGCGAGCGCCTGCCGGAGCCGGGGCACGAGCCGCGGCACGACTTCCGCCTGGAAGCGCTCCTCCACCGCCGCGGCGGCCTGGAGCCAGGCACGGCAGCGGGCGCAGCCGGTGGCGTGCGCCTCGACCGCCGGGTCGGGCCTCGCCAGGTGCTCCTCCAGCGCCAGCTCGGTCGGGCACGAGGGTGTGCGCGGGGCGACGTTCATGGCACCTCCACTCCCAGAATGGCGCGCGCCGCGTCGAGGAACCGCGCCAGCCGCTTTCCGATCGTCTTCCGCGAGAGCGCGAGGAGCGCGCCCGCCTCCTCCTGCGTGTGACCGTCCACGAGCACGAGCCAGGCCACGGCGGCGTCGTCCTCGTCCACCTGCGAGAGGACGCGCGCGGTGAGCTGCCGGCTCGCCACCCACTCCGGGCCGGCGGGCGGTACCGCCTGCTCCTCCACGTCGGGTGCGGGCGCCTCTTGCCGGGCCGCGCTGTCGCGCAGCCGGTTCAGGCAGACGCGGGTGGCGATGGTGTAGCACCAACGGAGCTGCTCGACCGGCGGAGGGATCCGATCTGCGTGGGTGAGCAGGCGCACGAAGACCTCCTGCACGGCGTCCTCCGCCTCGGCCTCCCGGCGCAAGATCCCGAGGCAGCGGCGCAGGATCGGCGGGCCGAGCCGCCTGCAGATCGCCTCCAGCTCGGCGGGGCTCCATGCCATCGGTGGGCATGATAGCCCGTTCCCGCCCCTCCGCGGCACGGCCCCGCGGTCGAGCCGCCGCCGACCCCACGCTCACGGCGCCGGCACGATCCGGTAGACGTGGTAGGCGTACTCGGCGGCGAACGTGTCCGTGAACGCCCCGGCGGCGATGGCGACGCTGCGATCCTCGAACAGCACCTCCGCCGCGGCGCCGCCCATCCCCACCGGCAGCGTGAAGGTGTAGGTCCCCGTCGGCTCCGCCCGCCCGAGCATGGCGAAGACGTAGTACGCCCCGTCGTGCGCCTTGAGCATGGTGTCGAGCCGCGGGTTGAAGACGTGCTGATAGGACTGGGAGTTGAGTACGGCGGCGAGCGTGCGGACGCGGCGGTTGATCTCGGTGACCGCGGGGCGGATGGTCGTCCGGCCGCAGTTGCGGAGCACGTGCTGGTCTTGGCAGGGGCCGCCGAAGTTGTGGTTGAAGTAGATGATCCCGCGGGCCTCGTGGATGAGCGAGGACATGACCGCCCCTGCGAGCTGCGGGCCGGTGATGGTGGGGGCGTCGTCCTCGCTGAACGGGTGGCCGTCCTCGACGAAGGCGAAGATCGGCTGGCGGTGGCCGTCCAGGGCGTCGAGGCGGCGCATCTTGTCCATGGTCACCCCGTAGTTGGCGGCCAGCCGGCAGGTGCTGGAGGGGAGGCCGAGCCAGGTGGGCATCTCCGAGCAGATGTTGGGGTCGGTGTACCAGTAGAGATCGTTCGACACGAGCTGCGTGAACCCATTGACGAAACGTGCGGCCTCGGCGTCGTCCTCCCAGAGCATGACGCCCTTGCCGTAGTTGGCGTATTTGAGCCGGCGGTCGCCGGCCGGGAACCCGTCGAGCAGGGTCTTCATCACCGTGTAGCCGCACTGGCCGCCCTGCTCCTGGACGGGGACGCAGGAGGTCCAGTCGTACTCCCCGTTCCAGGGGTCGCTGCCGGGGCCGAAGTTCATGTCCGCCTCGTCGGTGAGGAGCCAGCCCACGGTCGCGCTCCCGCCCAGGCCGGTGGAGGAGGGGATGGCGGACATGCCGTTCTGCCGGACCAGCTCCATGTCGCTGTTCTCGGTCAGCTCGACGTAGAGGTTGAGCCCGGCAGCCTTGTCCAGATCGACGTCACCTTGCGTGATGACCGACTCGAACCAGACGCCGATGGGGAAGAAGGTCGGGTCGGTCCACCCGGCGTCCCGCGCGACCGGGAAGCTCTCGTAGTAGGCCGGCCCGCCCTCCCAGGGCACGCGGGGCAGGTCGAGCGGTGTCTTCGCCACGCATTGCCCGGCCTCGCAGACGAGCGGATCCTTGCACACGCTGCAGGAACCGCCGCAGCCGTCGTCGCCGCAGGCCTTCCCGGCGCACACCGGCGTACAGCCGGGGTTCACCGGCGTGCCGCCGGCGCCCGCGTTGCAGGCGAGGGCGGCTGTGGCGAGCAGGGTTGCGAGTGGGCTCGAGCGTCGCATGCGGTTCTCCCGCCCACGGGACGGCCCGCCACCCGGGATGAGTGGGCGTCGCCGCGCCGGAGCGCTCTCCTAACCCGCGAGCCCGAAAACGTGGGAACTCGCCCGGCGCGGAGCTCGTTTCCTGAACCCGTGGTTCCGAGCGCGGACGCCCTGACTACTGGGGCTTATTCATCTTCGCCCGAAAGTACGCCGCCTCGGCCGAAGGAGATCGGAACGGGAACGGCGCCTCGGGATAGAGGGCGCGCAGGCTCTCGTTCGCGGCGAAGACCACGTTCAGGCAGGCGTACCTGAGCGAGTCGACCAGGAACGGCGTCGCCGCGCGGTACTTGCACTCGCCGAAGAGCGCCACGGTGGTGGCCCACTGCTGGCAGTCCGCGCGTGACTCGATTGGCTCGGCGGAGAGGATCCGCAGCGCCTCTGGTTCGCAGCCCTTGGCGCCGTAGTTGAGGGCGTAGTACGCCACCTCCTCGTCCGCGTCGTGGTAGAGCCGGCGCATCACCTTCGAGACCTCCGGATCCCGTGGGCTGAGGTAGAGCGCGAAAAACAGTACCGTTCGCCCTGGCTCCCGCTCCCGGCGCAGGCGCTCAACCAGGGCTCGCTTGCCCAGATCCCGGCGCACCAGCTCCCTCGCCAGATCCCAGTCCGACGCGAAGCACTTCGAGGCGTCGCCCGCGCAACCGAGCAGCGCGTCGGTGGTCAATTCGCCGAGCGGCGCAGGTCCGGCGTCGAGCGTCGGCCCGGCGTCGGTGGTCGCTAGAAGCGCGAACAGGAGAAGGGGCGTCATCTCCTGGTAGAATGCCCAACAGGAGGGAGCATGTCGCGAGCAATCCGCACCTCAGCCCTGCTCGGAGCGGCAGCCGGAGTCCTGCTGATGGCCACCCCCGCGGTCGCCTCCAAGTACATCGGGCCAAAGTCGGCCGTGGTCCGGTGCAAGGTGCTGCGCGTCCTCGCTCCCGACGACCCAGCCCTCGCCGCCGGCTCGGAGAATCCGAACGTCAAATGGGCGCTGAACCCGGCCGCTGGCGAGATCGTGGCCGAGGTCGCCGTCCTGGCCATCGAGAAGTACGACAACAACGGCTGGGAGAGTGACCCCGCTCACTACATCCCGAAGCAGCTCCTCATCACGATGCCCAAGAAGACGGCACGAAAAGGTCGAGTCGGTCGGGCCAGCCTGTCGTTTTCGCCCGGCTACGGGCGCAAGCTCGTGATCACCTACACGTACATCGAGGCCCGCTGGATGGCGGAGCAGGGCCCTCCTTCGAGCATGCCAGAGTGAGGTGAGTCTCCGCGTGAGGGGAGGGAGTCCCCGCGCCCCCTCAGTGCATCAGGTCCGACGGCGACCGCTCCGAGGCGGCAAGGGTGCCGGCCGAATGGTGGGGCACCTTCTCGAGGAGCGCCTCGAGTCCTTCGAGGCTCGGCGGCTTCGCGATGTGCCGGTGGAACCCGGCGCTGGCCGAGCGCTCGAGATCCTCCGGTAGGGCATAGCCAGAGAGGGCCACGAGAAATGTGCCCTTGAGCACCTCGTCGGAACGGAAGGCACGCGCGACTTCGTAGCCGTCCATCCCCGGAAGCCCGATGTCGCAGAGCACGACGTCCGGCTTGAATTGGCGTGCCTTCAGTAGCCCCTCGGGGCCGGTGTATGCGACCTCGACCTCGTGGTCGTTGAGCTCGAGCGCCTCGCCCAAGCTGTCGGCGGCATCGACGTTGTCCTCGATGACGAGCACGCGCCGGGCATGACGCTCGGCAACCGGGACCTCGCTCTTGGCCACCACTTGGACGGCGTCAAGCGGGAGCCGAACGATGAACTCGGAACCCTGACCGGGCCCTGCGCTGTTCGCGCTCACCTCACCGCCATGCAACTCGACGAAGCCTTTCACCAGCGCCAGGCCGAGGCCAAGTCCCCCCGCGCTGCGGTCGAGCGTCCTGTCCGCTTGCGTGAATCGCTCGAAGAGGCGGCCCAGGATCTCGGGAGATATCCCCACACCCGTATCGGCAACGCAGACCACCGCTTGCCGCGCGCCCTCATCCCGAGCCACCGAGACCCGCGTGCTGCCCCCGCGCCCTGTGAACTTGGCGGCGTTGTTGAGAAGGTTCCCAATCACTTGTGCAATTCGCGCCCAATCCGCCATCACGATAGCGGGGACTTCGGCGGACGTCACTTCGAGTTGCACCCCGTTCTTCTCGAAGACGGAGCGGTGGTCCTCGACGGTCCGGCGCACAACCTCGTTCAGATCGGTCCGTTCGAGCTTGAGTTGCACCTTGCCGCTCGAGATGCGCGTGGCGTCGAGGAGGTCGTTGACGAGCCGGCTGAGCTGCCCGACCTGCCTGCCAATCACCGCCTGCGCCCGCCTGGCCTGGTCGCCGCCGGGCACTGCTCGGTCGAGGATGTAGAGGCTGCTCTTGATGGGCGCGAGCGGATTGCGCAGCTCGTGCGAGAGCATCGCGAGGAACTGGGTTCGGTTGCGGTCCTCCTCGCGCAGCGCCTCGGCAGCCTCGCGGTAGAGCCGCTCACTCTCCTCCCGAGCACGCTCGGCTATCATGCGCTCGACGACCACCCAAGTGACATCCGCCAGGTGGGAGACGACAACGACGTCCTGGTCGGTGTAGTCCGTCGGCCTGTTGCCCACGGCGACGATGGCGACGACCTGGTCCGACCGTATGATCGGCACGACCAGCTCGCGATCGACGGCGGCGGGTCCCTCGAGCAATCCCTCCCGATGCGGCGACGATGGGCCGTCGTTGCGTATCACCGGCCTCCGCTGACGCACGCAGTCCGCCCAGGCTGTCGCCTCGTCCATCGGGTAGCGTCGCCCGCGTCCCTCCGCCGCAGAGAACTCGCTGCCGGTTCGCGTGAACCAGGCCTGGAGCGACAGCGTCTGCTGATCCGCCTCGACGAAGTGGCAGAACCCGATCGGGCTGTCGGTCAGCGCCCCGATGGCGTCCATTGCCTTCTGGAGCACCTCCTGGAGGGAGTGCTCTACTGCGAAGTCGATCAACTCCATCCGGAACCGGACGGCCTCGTCAAGTCGCCGACGCTCGGTGACATCCACCAACGCGGCGCGGCACTCTCTCGCGCCGTTTCCGGAGACAGTAGCCTCAATGCGCACCCAGGACGAGGTGCTCTGATCCGTGCCCAGCGCCAGCTCGCAGACCTCTTTGGTCTGGCGCGCGAAGACCCTCTTGAGGAAGGCATCGAGGCTGAATCGATGCCCCGCGAAGACGAAGTGTCCGAGGCGACCTCCGACGAGCTGGGAACGATCCCCACCCAACATCCGCGCAGCCGTGAGGTTCGCCTCCCGAATGGTCCCGTTGCTGTCGAGGGTCACGTACCCCACCGGGGCGAAATCATAGAGGTCGGTGTAACGCTCCAATCCCGCTTCGGCCTCTGCTCGAGCTCCCTGCAGCTCCTGGTTCTGCATCTCCAGCTCGATCTGGTGAACCCTCAACTCATGGACGAGCCGGCGAGAGTCCTCGTCGCGGCTCGGAACGGCCTTCTCTGCCTCGCGTCCCTCGAGACGCGCCTCGGCCTGCCGGCGAAGCTCGGAGGCGTCCGGCGTCTGGATCTTCTTTCGCGTCATGGCGGCCCGCCATTCGTCTGCGGCGCGTCATCGACCTGCGCGGCCTCGCGTCGCTGGAAGAAGACCGAGATGCCTTCCTCCTGCGGAAAGACCCGCACGCCGTACCAGCCTTCGCGCGGCGCGGTGCTGAAGCGCATGTCAAAGGAGAGAGGAACCTTCTCGGTGAGCGCGTGGCGATACTTCTTCTCGCAAGTGGGGCCCCCGGCCTCAGGCAACACCTCGAAAAAAGGCTTTCCGAGCACCTCGGCACGGTTTCGTGCCAGGAGTTGCTCCGCCGCGGCATTGGAATAGGAAATCGAGAGGTTGGGGTCCAATGAGAACACGGCGTCACTCATGCCTTCCAGAATGCCGGTGGTTCTTTCGGACAAGTACTTGCGCGTCTCTTCGGCCGGCCGGAGGTCGTTGATGTCGGTGCTGGTTCCGTACCATTTCACGACCAGCCCCTTTGCATCGCGAATCGGTGCAGCGCGCGCCTTGAACCAACGGTGTGTCCCGTCGGCGCACCGGAGACGAAATTCGCTGTCGAAGGTCGCACCGGACTTGACCGCCGCGGTCCACTCGGCTCGAACCCGTTCGCGGTCGTCGGGAAAGACTTGATGAAGCCAGTCGTGGCCGAGCTGCTCCGGCTCCGGGATGCCGGTGTACTCGATCCACTGGCGGCTGAGATAGTCGAAGGCGCCGTCGGCACGGCTGCTCCAGACCAGCTGCGGCAGGGAATCCGCCAGCTTTCTGAGCTCGGTCTCCTCCTTTCGGAGCGCGACCTCGAGGGCCTTGGAGACGCTCGCGTCCGCGAAGGTGATGACCAGGCCGGCAATCACGTTCGCCAGCGTGCGGTAGGGCATGATGCGCACCGAGAACCAGCGATTGTCACTGGCGGCGACCATCTTCTCCTTGAAGATCAGCGTTCGCAGCACCTCCCTCGCATCATCCGCAAACTCAGGGTAGTCGAGGGTCGTCGCGATGTCGGTGAAGGGTCGTCCGGCGTCACCAGAGATCAGTTTGATGACCTTCGAGGCCTGCGGGGTGAAGCGCCTCACGCGGAGCTCGCCGTCCAAGAACAGGGTCGCGATCTCGGTGCTGTTCAGGAGATTCTTCATGTCGTCGTTGGTCTGCGACAGCTCGTCCACCTTGGCCTGCAGCTCGTGGTTGACGGTCTGCAGCTCCTCGTTCATCGACTGCATCTCCTCCTTGGACGTGGTCAGCTCCTCGTTGGTGCTCTGCAGCTCCTCGTTGGTGCTTTGGAACTCCTCGTTGGTGCTTTGGATCTCCTCTTGCGAGGTCTGCATCTTCTCCCGAGAGAGCTGCAGCTCCTCGTGAGCGTGCCGCAGCTCCTTGGCCATCTCCGCGAGTCGAGGGGTGCTGGTGGGGATCCGGCCGCCTTTCTGTCGCGGGGAGGCCGCGGGGGCCTTCACCACGTCCGCGAAGACGACCATCATCGTCCCCTCGAGCTCCTTCGGCTCGGTGAGCTTCTCTACGGTGAGGTCGATGGTCTGGGTTCCGCCGTTGGTTCCCACCTCCAAGCCTCGCACGATGGCGGGCCCCTTACCCCTCAGCGCCGCGGAGAAGGCTCCGGAGAGCTCGTAGCGCAGCCCCTCACGGGCCATCGCGAAGACATTGACGTTGGTCTTGCCGACAGCGGGCTCCAGGTACTTCCCCGTCCGTCCGCTGATGTAGAGGATGTCTCCTTGGTCATTGGTCAGCACCACTGGAGGAGAAAGGCGCAGCGCGATCGTTCTGTCGGCCAGGATTTGCAGGTTTGCCGGCGGAGTC
>Ga0302323_100004128_pt1 | contig 11826 bp, 10 predicted proteins | sample Fen_T0_3_FD_201950 | JGI IMG/M metagenome (GOLD analysis project Ga0302323, IMG submission 201950) | Peat permafrost microbial communities from Stordalen Mire near Abisko, Sweden - Fen_T0_3 | ecosystem: Environmental > Terrestrial > Soil > Wetlands > Permafrost | place: Sweden: Abisko... | reverse complement strand
CTACATCGGCAATTTCAAAGGCGCTCCCTACTTCGCCATGGAGCACGTGCCAGGCGGTACGCTCGCCGAGTACATCCAGAAGGAAGGCCCGCTGCCCTGGGGCGAGGCGCTGGAATACATCATCCAGACCACGCGGGCTCTGGCCGCCGCCCACGGACGCTGCATGGTCCACCGGGACATCAAGCCGTCCAACCTGTTGCTGGGCGCGATTCCGGCCGGCGCGCAGGCGCACGCGATCAAGGTGGCGGATTTCGGCGTGGCCGCGCCCACAGACGCCGGCGCTGGCGCCTTCGTGGGCACGCCCTACTATGCGGCGCCCGAGCAGATCGCGGGCGAAGGGCCCAGCATGCGCGGCGACGTGTACGCGCTGGCCATAACCTTCCACGAGCTCCTCACCGGCCGCGTGCCGTTTCAGGCCGATAGCCTGTTGGCCATGCTGAAACTACATCGCGAGGCTCCGCGGCCCGAGATCCCGGCCGAGGCCGCGCCCTGGCGGCTGCGCCATCTCATCCGTGAGATGATGGACCCGGATCCGCAAAAGCGCCCGGGTGGCTACGAGGATCTGCTGGAGCGCCTGGAATCGCTGCGGCCCAAGCCGCGCGTGGCTGGCGGACTGGTGCCGCGTGCGGCTGCCCTGGCCGTGGATGCGATGTTGATCGCACCCTTGGGCCAGATAGCGGCGGCAGCGCTGGGACTGTCGCAGCATGCGGCGGCGCAGATCGGACTGCTGCTCTTTGCCGCGTACTATGTCCTCTGTCATCGCCTGTGGGGCAAGACCATCGGCAAGCGCTTGCTGGGACTGCGCATTGTGGGCACCACACGCCCGGTGCGCGTGGCCAACCTGCTCTTGCGCTTCGCGGTTGAGTTCTGGGGCCCGCTGGTGGCCGAAGCCATAATTAGCCTGCAATGGGGCGCAGCCGTGGCCGGCGCCAACGTTCCCTTGTGGGATCGCAGCACCGGGGCCCTGCTGCGCATGTTGTTGGTGCCCAATCTGGTCGTGGCCATCCCGTGGCTAGCCGGATTCCTGTTCGCGCTTTTCGATCACGATCGCCAGGCGCTCCATGATCGGGTGGCCCACACCCGCGTGATCTACGAGATCCACGAACGCGAGCAGGCCGCGGACCACACGTGACGGTGGCAGTGGCGGGCGCGGTGACAGTGGCGGTGGCGGGTGGAGTGACAGGGGTGGGTGCGGTGACAGTGGCGGTGGCGGTGTGAGCAGGTCAAGACGCAGTAGTGAATTCCGTGCGTGAGATGGTAGTCTCCCGTTGTGGACCCTTCCCGCCTGCGCGCGCTCCTGGAAGACATTCGGGACGGCAAGACGTCGCCCGACGATGGCCTACGCGAGCTACGCGACCTGCCTTTCCGTTCCTTGGGCTTCGCCCATGCCGACACCCACCGTCACATGCGGACCGGGTTTCCCGAGGTGGTGTTCGGCTCGGGCAAGTCGGCCGCGCAGATCGCAACCCTGCTAGGCGAGCTGGGTCGCGACGGCGTCCCCGTGATGGCCACCCGGGTGACGCCCGAGCTGGCGGCCCAGGTGGCGGCCCTGCTGCCGGCTGTGCGCTACCTCGAAGTGCCGCGCATGCTGGTGTTCGGGCCGCAGCCGACGCCGGATCGCGGCCGTGGCGTGGTGGGCGTGCTGTCGGCCGGAACCTCTGACATTCCGGTGGCCGAGGAAGCCGCGGTCACCGCCGAAATGGACGGCAACCGGGTGGTGCGCATCTTCGACGTGGGGGTGGCCGGGCTGCACCGGCTGCTCGCCCATCGCGAAAGCATCGAGGAGGCCGAGGTGCTGGTGGTGGTGGCGGGCATGGATGGGGTGCTGCCCACGGTGGTCGGCGGTCTGTTTTCGCGGCCTGTGATCGCGGTGCCCACCAGCGTCGGTTATGGGGCCTCCTTCGGGGGCGTGGCTGCACTGCTGACCATGCTCAACTCCTGTGCCACGGGCGTGGCGGTGGTCAACATTGACAATGGCTTCGGTGGCGGGCGGCTCGCCTCGATGCTCAATCGGGTTCGCCAGCCATGAAGCTGCACGGATTGCATGTGCATTTCGACCCGTCGTCCGGGATCGCGGGCGACATGGCGGTGGCGGCCCTGGTGGATGCCGGCGTCCCCGCCCGGGTCGTCGTCGACGCCATCGCGGAAATGGGCGTGCGTGGGTTGAAGGTGGGCTTCGAGAAGCGGCGGCGCGGGCTTTTGCTGGCAAAGGATTTGTGGTGCATGCGCCCGGTTCGCATCACGGCCACCATCACGGGCATCACCACGAGCATCGCGACTACGCCGAGATTCGCCGCCTGCTGCAGCGGGCGCGGCTGGACGCAGAAACCAAGCGGCTGGCCGGGGACATCTTCGAGCGCATCGCGCATGCCGAGGCGGCGCTGCATGGAGTTGCGCTCGATCGGGTGGCATTCCATGAAGTGGGGGCGTGGGATTCCATTGCCGACGTGGTGGGCGCGGCAGCTGCCCTCGCGTGGCTGCAGCCTTCCTCGGTGTCGTCGACGCCGCCGGTGCTCGGCTCGGGGCAGGTGCACACCGCGCATGGATTGATGCCGGTTCCGGCGCCGGCCACGGCGGCGATCCTACGCGGAATTCCGGCGCTGCTTGAAGGCGAAGGCGAGCTGACCACACCCACGGGAGCTGCCATTCTGGCCGCGCTGGTGGGGATGTTCGGTCCGCCGCCCCCCATGCGTATCCAGGCTCAGGGCTTTGGCGCTGGCACGCGCGAGGTTTCGGACCGTGCCAATGTCTTGCGCGTCCTGTTGGGCGAGACGCTGGGCCGCGCCCTGCCGGCCTCCGCGCCCGAGGTGGTCTTACTGGAGGCCAACCTGGATGACATGAGTCCCCAATTGATCGAGCCCCTGATGTCGGCTCTCTTCGCGGCAGGGGCGGTCGACGTGTGGACCACCTCCATTCTGATGAAGAAGGGCCGGCCGGCGTGGCAGGTGTCGGCCCTGGCGCCGCCCGAGAGCGTGGCATCGGTCGAGCAAGCCTTCTTTTGCAATTCGACGACATTGGGCGTGCGGCGCGCGTCCATGCAGCGGGTTGTGCTGGCGCGCTCACTGGCCAGCGTGACGACGCGTTTTGGGACCGTGTCAGTCAAGCTGGCCGCCGACGGCGGTCGTGTGCTGGACGCGGCGCCGGAGTTCGACGACTGCCGGCGCCTCGCCGATCGGGTAGGCGTGCCCGTGCGCACGGTCCTGGCCGAGGCGGCTGCTGCGGCGTCGCGCCTCTTGCCCTCAAGGGAGCGGAAGCGGGGCTGATGGCTGCCTCCCCGACGAAGCGGGCCGTCAAGAAGCCGGGACATCGGCCGACTGAGTCGGCGCCCTTGCAGCCGGCCGCCGGTCTGCGCGACTACCTCGAACAGATTGTGGACCAAGCCAATGTGCTCGTGATCGCCACAGATCTCGCCGGCCGCGTGGCCGTGTGGAACCGAGCCATGTCCCGGCTGACGGGATTTCCTCGCGAGACGGTGGTGGGTCGTGAGTTGTTGCTGTGGCTCTCCGAGGCGGGCATGCCGGAGTTGGCTCAGATCATGAAACAGGTGGCAGCCGGCGGAGACTTGTCCAACTGCGAGGTCCGACTGCCGTCGGTGAGCGGGACAGTCGCGCGTGCGGCTTTCAATGTGGCCACCGTGCGTGCCGAAGGCGGCCGGCCTACCGCCATCCTGGCGGTGGGCCAGGACGTGACAGCCTTGCGCGTGCTGCAGAATCAGGTGATTCATGCTGAGAAGCTGGCCACGGTGGGGCAGATCGCCGCCGGGGTGGCGCATGAGATCAACAACCCTCTCACGTCCATCCAGGCGTGCGTCGACGCGGTCCTGCACAAGGCCAGTATGGCCACGCAAGGGCGCGTACCGAACCAGATCGAGCCCGTCGACGTGGAACGGCTCAAGCGCATCCAAGACGGGGCCGAACGCATCCGCCGGTTCACGCACGACCTGGTTGGCTACGCTCGGCCCTCGCGCGTCGAGATCGAACGGTTGGATCTCAACGAGGTGGTCGAGCACGCCCTGTCATTTTGCGAGCATGTTTTTGTGGAAGCCAAGGCCACGCTGGATCGAGACCTGGCGCCCAATCTGCCGCCGGTGCGCGCGGTGAGGGACCAGGTGATGCAGGTGGTGACCAACTTGGTGACCAACGCGGCGCAAGCCTTGGGAACAAAAGGCGGCAGCATCCGAGTTCGAACATTTCACGACGGGGAGGTCACGGTTGGCTTGGCCGTGACCGACACGGGCAGTGGCATCCGCGACGAGCACCGGGCCAGCATCTTTGACCCGTTCTTCACTACCAAGCCGGCTGGCAGCGGGACCGGGTTGGGTCTGTCGGTGGTGCGCAACATCGTCTACGCCCATGGCGGGCAGATCACCTTCCAGTCCAAGCTCGGCAGCGGTACAACCTTCATGGTAACCCTGCCTGTCAGTCATCCCCTGTCACAAAATGTTGAGGGAGAGAAGTCGACCCCATGAAGCCGGAACAGCTTGCCGAGTCCCTTGAAACCGCCGCCAGTCAACTTGGCGTCAAAGTGCGCTACGAGACTCTCGCCGCTGCAGGGCCGACTGGAGGGGGCGGCCTGTGCAAGGTGAAGGGCGAGTGGTTCATCATCATCGACCGGAAGACCGCACCCTCGGAGCGCGTGTCGATCCTAGGCGAAGCGCTGGCCACCATGGACACGGAACACCTGTACCTGCCGCCCAAGGTGCGCGAGATGCTCGCCCAGAAACGCTCCGCCGCGCGCAAGGCATTGAGTTAGTGTTTCTTCAGCGCACGGCGGTGACGACGGCCGACGATCCGGGCCGCTGGCGGCGTCGGGCCTGCGCTTCCGGTCCTCAAGTACATCAGTACATTCCGGTCCGGTTCTCGGCCCTCCTTGCCAGCAGCCCGGCTTGTCGGCCGGGTGCTGAGGGGCATTGTCATCTATGGGCGTTGCCACAAAATCTCGAGTCGACCAGCTTGCACCCGGGCGTGCAACGATCTGCGGCTATCCCGCGCTGCCACCGCGCTCAATGGCGCCGATGATTTCCGGCACGCAGATCTCTTCCACGGGCGATGCCCGTTTGCGCCAGGGCAGACGCTGCCACCGGTACGGGTGCTTGGGAGAGGTCGACTGCTCCAGGAAGTACTCCTGCTCCTTGCCGTCAAACACAAGGCGAAGCGGATGACCTCGGTGTCGGACGATCATGGCCCACGAACCGAAGGACTCGCAGGAGAACGTGTGCTCCAGTACTTGAGCGGGCAGGGCTTTCAGCCTGGCCACGAGTCGGCCCATCTGCTCGAAGTGATGGATTGGGTAGTCCTGCGAGTCCATTCCATCCCGTTCGGCTGGTCCAACTACTCGTCGCCCAGGGCGCGGATCTTGGCGGCCAACATGGGATCGTCTTCCAGTGTCTGACGGAGCGCTGCGGTAAGATTCTTCTTGAGGGCGGCAGGGCCGTGGACGCCCACCTGACGGGCCACGATTTGCTCGACCACGCGATCGAGAGCGGCCTGGGGTGTGATTTGGCCAGCCTGGAGAGCCTTGCCGATGTCTGCAACGGCCGACACTTTGCCGGCGCGGGCCGCCGGCTGAGTCGCCGTGGCAGCACGGGCCTTGCCACCTGCCGAGGCTCTGGCGAGCTTGTCCGCAAACCCCTTGGCCCCGGCCTTCTTGACCACAGGAAGGTCTGCGGCGCGGCCCAGCAGCGATCCCGACGGCGGCTTGGAAACCTTCATCGATGCATTCCTACCTTAGCACAGACTCTTTATCGGCTGGCGACGCACTTGGTTGCGTGAGGCCACGTGATGAACTGGACGTGGAAGGCCGCCAGAATCGTGGATCCCCACGTGTGGCATCTCCTGCTACAATCAGGACACAAAAGGGTTTAATGTATTCCGATGAAGAAAGTCCATTTTGAAACCACCAAGGGCGAAATCGTGGCCGAGCTGTTCGAAGATGACGCACCGGCCACGGCGGCCAACTTTGCAGGTCTAGTGGCCGGAATCAAGGAATGGGTGGACCCAGCGACCGGGAAAAAGGTGAAGCGTCCCTTCTACGACGGGCTGACTTTCCACCGCGTGATTCCCGATTTCGTCATCCAGGGGGGATGTCCTCTGGGCAACGGAACAGGAGGCCCCGGTTTCAAGATCAAGTGCGAAACTATGGGCAAGCGCCAGGTTCACAAGGCGGGCTCGCTCTCGATGGCCCATGCGGGTAAGGACACAGGCGGCTCGCAGTTCTTCATCTGCCACTCACCCCAGCCGCACCTTGATCGAAAGCACACCGTGTTCGGGCAGGTCATCTCGGGCATGGATGTGGTTGCAAAGATTCAGGCTGGCGATCGCATGGACAAAGTTTGGATTGAGGGGTGACGCATCCTTCGCGGCTCGGGACTGCCCTGCGCATGCGTGGCTCGGGCAGTGCAATCCTGCCCTGTGGCTGCGTGGTCCTCCCCTCGTCGGATGGCTTGCTTGACTCGGGCCTAACCGTGGTCGATAACGGAATGACTCGCGCCAGTCGCTGCTTACGTTTCGGAGTCGTCGCTTGAACCAGCCCACTCCTTTCGGAAAGTACTACCTCCTCGAACGTATCAACGTCGGGGGCATGGCCGAGGTGTTCAAGGCCAAGGTCATGGGTGTGGAGGGCTTCGAGCGAATCGTTGCGCTCAAGCGCATTCTGCCCCACATCGCCGAGGACGAAGAGTTCATCACGATGTTCATCGATGAGGCGAAGATCGCGGTGCAATTGCAGCACGCGAACATCGCCCAGATCTTCGATCTCGGCAAGGTGGACGACGCGTACTTCATCGCCCTGGAATATGTCCACGGGCGCGACTTGCGGGGCATCTTCGACGATCTGCACCGGCACACCCAGACCATGCCCCTGCCTCAGGTGTGCTTCGTGATCATGCAGGTTTGCGAGGGGCTAGACTACGCGCACAACAAGCGCGACGCTCAAGGGCGGGCGCTCAACCTCGTCCACCGCGACATCTCGCCACAGAACGTGCTGATTGGATATGAGGGTGAGGTCAAGCTCATCGACTTCGGCATCGCCAAGGCGGCAGGCAAGGCATCCAAGACCCAGGCCGGAATTCTCAAAGGCAAGTTCGGCTACATGTCGCCCGAGCAAGTGCGCGGACTGCCCATCGACCGGCGCAGCGACATCTTCGCCCTGGGAATCATTCTCTACGAAATGCTCGCGGGCCAGCGGCTGTTCGTGGGCGAGAGCGATTTTTCGACCTTGGAGAAGGTCCGCAACGTGGAGATTGTCCCGCCGTCTTCACTCAACTCAAAGATTCCTGAGCCGCTGGAACGTATCGTTCTCAAGGCGTTGGCCAAGGACGTGGAGGACCGCTACCAGAACGCTCTCGACTTGCACGACGACTTGCAGGCTTTCCTGTATTCCGTTGGCCAGTTCTCGTCGCGCAAAGACCTGTCAGTTTGGATGAAGCGGACCTTTTCCGCTGGTTTGCATGTCGACGAGGCTCCCCCGATCAGCCCATCGGCCGACGAGATAGAAGAGATCGAACCTGTCGAGGTGGACGTGGAGGCGCCGGCGCGAGGCGCGTCGTCTCGGGCGAAGGACGACCAGGCGCTGGGCTGGGACGACGAGGAGATGGAGACAGCGATCTTCGACAAGCCGGTGGGTGCAGACACGCCGCCAGCCCGGGCCGACGGGGGGTTTCTTGGCCCCGAGGACAAGACGGTCGCGGTTCCGCTCTCTGAGGCCACTCTGGCCGAGATGAACGAGGGGTTCCCCGCGCCCTCAACCTTCTCCGAGAAGGCTCCGACCCACAAAGAGAATCAGCCAGCGCCGCTTCGTCAGACTGTGATGGGCATGGGCCAGACTCCACCGGTCCGGCAGCTCCCTTTGCCGCCTCCGGCCCGGCCGGCTGTGCCCGCCAAGACCGGCCCGCTACCAGGGCCACCTCGCGCGCCACGACCGGCGATGGCACCCCTGGCGCCTGCTCGTGCGACGCCGCAGGCTCCCGCGCCGCTGGGTCGCCCCATGTTTGCACCCTTGACGGCGCCGACCGCGCCCGCGCCGCCTCGCCCGGCGCTACGCCAGACGCTGCTGGGCGTGGGCGCACTCAACGCGCCCCTTCCAGGGGGGTCCTCGCCGGCCATGCCAGTGCCGCCGTCGTTTTTTCCACCGCCGTCGCTGTCGGGGTTCGACCAGGGGTCGCTGGGCTATCCCGCTGCTGGCATGCCAGGCCAGCCCTATGGCTTGCCGGGGCCACGCTTGTCGGGCGGCATGGACGCCGCGACGGCGGCTGCGGCCGCTTTGTCCCTGCGGCCGCCCTCACGTATCAAGTACTACCTGCTTTTTCTCGCGTTCATGGCGCTCGGCAGTGGGGGAGCCTATCTCTACCTGACCCGGTCGGGAAAGATGCAGATTGCTGTCAAGCCGTCGGATGCGCGAGTGACCGTCGACGGGGTTGGCCTGCACGAGGGACCGCCCTACGTGATTGAACGACGGCCCGGCATCTACCACCTGGCGGTTGTGCGTGATGGCTACCTGGCCCGTGAGCAAGACGTAGAGATTCGCACCGCGCGGGTGGAGCGCGTGGAGATCGAGCTAGAGGCATCGCCCGACACGGGCTTCGAGTTGACGAGCCAGCCACCCGGCGGTCTGGTGTGGCTCGATGGACAGGCCTTTGCCGTCAACGAGACAGGGAAACAGGCCACCACCAACTTTAGGGCTTCTCGCATAACACCCGGCCGCCACGTGCTCGAAATCAAGGGTGATCCGCGCTTCAGGGACTGGCGTCAGGAGGTCTATCAGGAGCCAGGCCAGACGCTCAAGATTCAAGCCACTCGCGAGCCCGTTGGCGCGTCGACATCCGGACGCACGGGGGCGCGACAGCCGAGCGCGCCTGTCGCTTCGCTGCCAGCGCCGGGAGCAGGCCCGAGCGCGGTGGCCGACAACCGAGGGAAGTCATTCGGCGGTTCGCACCGGGCGAACCGGGGTGGGGGGCGAGTGGAGGCGGTGAGCGACGATAGCTCCGGCGACCAGAAATCCGCAGCAGGCGGCAAGACGCGAGGCAAGCCGGCGGGCGACGAAGACGTCTTCGAACGCGAGGGGAGGCTCGGGGCCGGGGGCGGAGCGGAATGCGTGGCGACCATCGGTTCCAAGCCGTGGGCCGAGGTGGCCATCGATGGCAAGCCGACCGGCAAGAGCACCCCGCTCATGGACTACAGCCTGGCCTGCGGAAAGCATCGGCTCACCTTCACCAACCCCGACCTGATGATCGAGCGCAACGAAGTGATCATTCTCAAGCCGGGGCAGCGCTTCAAGAAGATCTTCCCGTTGGTGGATACGGACTTCTAGGTTCCCATGCCTGGATCAGAATCTTCGCCATCGCCTGCGGGATCTGGCCCTGGCTCGCCGGAGGCGCTCGCGGAGGCCTGGGCAGACTACTTTCACCGGATGGCTTTCGAGCCCCCGCGTCACCCGGCCGCGCGCGACTTTCTGGATGAGGATCTGCGTGCGACGCTACGGCGCTGGATCCCGGTCGACGCATCGGTGGTGGAGGTGGGCTGCCGCACCGGCGATCTGGTTGGCGCTTTGCCCAACCAGGAACGCGTGGGCATTGCCTATTCGAGCGAGCTGGCGGCTGAAGCGCAGCGGCGCCATCCGGAGATCACTTTCGAGGTGGGCAGAGTCGAGTGTCTGTCGCCGGGACGGAATTTCGACGCCGTGATCTGCGATCGCTTGTGCCACACGGTGACAGACGTGCGCGCCTGGCTGGAAAGCTTGCGCGATCGACTGACCGAGCATGGGCTGATCTATCTGACGGCCTACAACTACCTGTGGGAGTTTGCCGCGCGGGTGGCAGAGACAGTGGGTTGGAAAACACCGGCTCCCACGACGAACTGGTTGTCGCACAACGATTTTCACAACCTGTTCAACATCACCGGCCTCGAGATGGTTCGCTTCGAGGACCGGTTGCTGCTCCCCTTGCAGGTGCCAGGCCTGGCCCCGCTGGTCAATCGCTACTTGGCCTAGTTGCCGCTGGTCGAGCGGTTCTCGCTCTATCGGCTCTATGCTTTGCGCCGGCGGGACGTCCGCACAACGCCCCGGCCACTTTCCGTGAGCGTGGTCGTGCCCACGCGCAACGAGGCGGGCAACGTGGCCGCTGCCATCGAACGAACCCCGGTCATGGGCTCGTCCACCGAGCTGATTTTCGTCGAGGGGGGCTCCAGCGACGGAACCTGGGAGACGATAGCCAACGCGATCAAGGACTATCGAGGCCCGCTCAAGCTGTCGGCCTATCAGCAGACCGGGCAGGGCAAAGGCGATGCCGTGCGACTGGGCTTTGCCAAGGCCGCCGGCGACGTGCTGATGATTCTCGACGCTGATCTGACGGTGCCGCCCGAGGAGCTGCCGGTGTTCTACGACGTCATCGCGCGTGGTCTGGGGGACTACGTTCAGGGGACGCGCCTGGTCTATCCCATGCAGCCGGGGGCGATGCGCTTCTTCAACCGCGTGGGCAATCAGGCCTTTTCCCACCTGTTTACCTACTTGCTCCAGCAGCCCATCAAGGACACGCTGTGTGGAACCAAGGTCTTGCGACGGCGCGACTACCAGCGGCTGGCGGCTGCGCGGCACGTGTTTGGCGACTTCGATCCCTTCGGGGATTTCGATCTCATTTTCGGGGCCGCCCGACTCAACTTGAAGATCGTGGAGGTTCCGGTGCGCTACCAGGAGCGCCTCTATGGTTCCACCAACATCTCGCGCTGGAAGCACGGCTGGCTGCTGCTCAAGATGTCGGCCGTGGCCGCCAGCAAACTGAAGTATGTCTGAACGCGCCGCTGTCGAACTGCCGGCCGAGGTCCGCGAGAGTGTGCTGGCGCGCTTCGAGGCGCTCAGGCAAGTCTGGCGAACCAACGAACCCTTGCGCGTGCTCTACCGGCGCTGGTACGCGCGCATAAGCGATGCCTTGCCGGCACGCGATTTGGGGCCGTGGATCGAAATCGGATCCGGACCCGGCTTCGCGCGGGAGTTCATCCCGGAGTTGGAACTGAGCGACATCGTGAAGGCGCCTTGGCACGATCGCTGCGTGTCGGCCGACAACCTGCCATTCGCGGATGGATCGGTGGGCGCGCTGGTGCTGTTCGATGTGCTGCACCACCTGGCCGCGCCCGCGCGCTTCTTCCAGGAAGCCGCGCGCGTCTTGCGAGCCGGCGGCCGGATCGTGCTTTGCGAGCCATACATCAGCCCGGTGTCTTCCGTGGTCTACCGACTCTTCCACCCGGAGCCGGTCGACATGGGTGTGCAGCCCCTGGCGGAGCACGGTGCTCCCGACAAGGATCCGTTTGCATCCAACCAGGCCATCTCTACGCTGCTTTGTCGAAAAGAGGGGCAGCGGGAACTCGAATGGAGTTTTCCCATGCTGAAGATGGTTTGCTTCGAGCGCATGGCGGGACTGAGCTACGCGGCCACGGGCGGTTTCTCGCGCCCGCCCTTGCTACCCGTCGGACTCTGGCGCGTGCTGCTGGCCCTGGAAGATCGGCTACCGACCGCCGCGTACCGACTAGTCGGGTTTCGTTTGTTGGCGGTGATCGAGCGGCGCTAGCCGCCCTTCGAGAACTTGTAGCTGGCTGAGGGCCTGGAAGAGGGCGGCGGGGCCGGAGGCCGGGGCCGTTGGCCGGAACCGGAACCAGCTCCGGCTCCGGCATCCGGCCCGCTGGCGACCGGTCACACGCTGGTTGGATTTTCCAAGCGCCCGTATATCATGCGCAGTTGCGCGTGGGCCGGTGCGGACAGCCTGGCCGCAGTCCACGGTTTCGAGCACTCCGTCGCAAAGGAATTCCCATGGCCGGAACATCACTCCCATCAGCGCCCCCG
>Ga0302323_100004126_pt1 | contig 11827 bp, 6 predicted proteins | sample Fen_T0_3_FD_201950 | JGI IMG/M metagenome (GOLD analysis project Ga0302323, IMG submission 201950) | Peat permafrost microbial communities from Stordalen Mire near Abisko, Sweden - Fen_T0_3 | ecosystem: Environmental > Terrestrial > Soil > Wetlands > Permafrost | place: Sweden: Abisko... | reverse complement strand
TACCGTGACCCCAACCACCCTTGTCACACGAGAGATGATCGAGGTGACGCCGGGCGCCAGCCGCGCCACTTCGTTTGCCGCCATCACCGATTACGTGCCCGGCGCCTACATGTCCCACGACATGCTGCACATGCGCGGCGGCCATCAGACCAGTTGGCTCATCGACGGCGTCAATATTCCCAACACCAACATCTCCGCGAATGTGGGTCCGCAGATTGCGCCGTCCGACACGGATCAGATCGAGGTCCAGCGCGGAAGCTATACCGCCGACATTGGCGACCGCACCTATGGCGTCTTTAACGTAGCTCCGCGCAATGGCTTTGAGCGCAATCGCGATGCCGAGTTGCACATCACGGGCGGCAACTTCTACACCGGCGAAGCCGCGCTCTCCGCCGGAGACCACACGCAAAAGACCGCATGGTATGCCAGCATCGCCGCGGCTCGTTCCAGCTACGGGTTGGAGACACCGACTGCCGCGGTCGTGCACGACGCATCCAATTCGCAAAGCGGCTTTGGCTCATTCCTTGTGAATCCGGATGCGTCCAACCAGCTCCGCTTCAACGGCCAACTGCGCCAGGACTTCTTCCAGGCTCCCTACGATCCGGACCCAAACAGCTGGCTCAATCAGATTTACGACTCCAGTGGCCTTCGCGACGGCCAAACCGAGCGCGACGCATTTCTTATCGCCGACTGGGTGCATACCCTATCGCCTGCGGCCATCTTCGAGGTCGCTCCCTTTTACCACTGGAACGTGGCCAACTACGACTCCAAGCCGACAGACTTCCCCACTTCAACCACATTCGATCGCACCTCGAACTACGCCGGTTTGCAGGCCAGCGTGCGCGGCGAAGTCAAGCGCAACAATCTCGCGGCCGGCTTCTACTCCTTCTATCAGCACGATTCATCTCTGTTCGGAGTGGTCTTTAACGATGGTTCTGCCACGACCATCCATGAGACGGAAACCGCTACCGGCGGCAATGTCGAGGGATCGTTCTCCGACAGTTACCGTGTCACAGACTGGCTCACGCTGCTGGCCGGAGTGCGCCTTTCCTCCTTCCATGGCGGCGTCACTGAAAACTATGCCGCCCCCCGTGTCGGCGCAGCGCTCAGCATTCCACGCCTGAACTGGGTCCTGCGCGGCTTCTACGGCCGCTACTACCAGCCGCCGCCTCTGGCGAGCCTCCAGGGCCCCCTGCTTGACTATGCCAATGAGAACAACACGGGCTTCGCTGCGCTGCGTGGCGAGCGCGATGAGGAGCACGAATTCAGCATTCAGATTCCCTATCGCGGCTGGGCGCTGGAGGTCGACAACTTCAAAACAAGGATCAACAACTTCCTCGACCACTCCAACATCGGCGAATCCAACGTCTTCATCCCGGTCACCGTGGATGGGGCACTTGTACGCGCCTGGGAAGCGACGCTGCGCAGCCCCTCGCTGTGGCGGCATGGCCAGTTCCACCTCGCCTACTCCAATCAGATTGCCGAGCAGCGCGGGGCGATCACCGGCGGCCTCATCTGCACATCGGGCTGCGACGACAGCTTCGATTACGAGCCGGTCGATCATGACCAGCGCCACACGCTCAACACCGGCTTCACGGCCACTCTGCCCCTGCGAAGCTGGTTCTCAAGCAATGTCTATTACGGTTCCGGTTTTTCCAACGGCACCGCTGGAGCAACCGATGGCGACGGCAATCTCATCAGTCCGTACCAGGGCAATTACCTGCCCGCACATACCACCTTCGACATCTCCGCCGGCAAAACTTTCGGCGAGAACTTCAAGCTTGCCGTGACAGTCATCAACGTCACAAACCATCGCGTGCTGACCGACAGTTCGCTCACCATCGGCGGCTTTCACTACAACGACCCGCGACAGATCTCCGCGGAACTGCGCTACCGCTTCCACTTCTAAAACAAGAATTGCAGTTAGTTCTTGCAGAGGGAACAGGGATTCCCTAACTTCCTGGACAACGTGAGGAGTAGTTGAAGCGCAAAAGAACGGCCAGGCCAGAATTTGATTGCTGGCCCGGCTGCGGGGAGTGTGCTGTTGCATATTCGGGAGTCTTCGTGAAAGAAGGCCGTGTCGTGCGGGCCCTCGATCGCCGCTTGCAGGGTCTTCGCGGTTGAGCCTCAAGGGTTCTCCCGCAATAGACTCCCGTAGCATGGATCGACGGGAGTTTCCTGAGTGTCCTCAGTATTCCTCGTCGCCTATTTGCCCCAATCGCTGAGGATCGCAAACCAGAACAGCCTCTCTGCGCGGAAGGACAAATCCCTGTTCGGCCCACTTGGAGAGAATGCGGCTGATGGTGAACAGGGTTGTGCCCGTCATTTGGGCAAGCTCCTCGCGCGATAGCGAAATCTGGACTCCCTCATGAGAATGCTTGCCGACCTGCTTCAGAAGTCTCAGCAGAGCCAGAGCCAGGCGCTTGGCAACCTTTTCTGTCGCCACCTCCCGGAATCGCTCCTCGAGTTCATTCAACCGGTTCGAGAGAATCTGACTGATGTTCTTCCTGATTTGGGGATATTCCGCCATCAGCGACTGCAGGCGCGCATATTCCCACGTGAGAGCTTTGCACTGCTCCATCGCGCGTGCGGAGCAGGTGTGACTGCAGGTCGGGGCTTCAGCGGCCACGCCTACTGCCTCTCCGGAACCGTTCATCCAGAGAAGTACTTCATTGCCGCTCGGGCTCAGCTGGGTGAGCTTCACGCTGCCAGTGTGGATGAGCACGAGGTTACGCACCGGTTGACCCTGCATGAAGAGGAGTTCATCGCGCGCGAAGGTTCTGGCCTTGGCGCATGAAGCGATCTCCAGGCATTCCTGCTTCGAGAGTCCGGTGAACAGCGCCGACGCGCACATGAGAATTACGCGCTCGGCGATGTTGGTTTCTGTTGTTGATGCTCCACTATGTCCAGGACTTAATACCGGTAGGCGTGCTGTCGCCATGAACCTCCCCCATGTGACAACCGGTTCAAACTACACTCGCCGCGCAAGCAATTTCATTCCTCCGCTCGCGCGCTTCCACCCGAATGGCGCTGAAGTAGGCGGGAAATGTCCTCCTTCAGAGTTCACTCGGAACGAACGAATACAAGATGCTTTGGCCAGCCTCGTGGCTTCTCTTAATTGCTCATCCCCCCAGACAAGCAGTCAAGAATGCCAGCCCCGAATGGTCCTCCTTGCTCTGGCAAAACCATCCCGCCAGCGAGGAGATCGACCGTAAGACATTTCGTATCTTGGAAGTGAGGACATCTCTGAAACTGGTTTCGTCCCGAGAGTCTTACCGCCGTCGATACGCAACCGGCTCTCGATCGCGCAGAACCCCTTCGGTGGTTTTCACCGGCAAAGCGTTCTGTCTTGACAACACAATATATTGGTTTATTTTGTCTTCTTTGCTCTCGCGCAAAGAAGACCCATCTGACTTGGGATGATCGAAGCTCAATTTGCTTGTATGCAAGCACATCGCGACCTATTTCGAAATTGTCAGTCAGTAAGGCGCAGAGAGAATGCATCCGGCGTGCAAATTGTTTGTGCGGCGCCGCGACGGCCCCGGCGGGCCGTATTCGCCCGCCCTTACTGGGGTTTGAGCTCTCACTCCGCAGCGGTTGAACGGGCGACACGGAGAGTGTTTGCTTGCTTGCTCCAGCGCAAGTATTCAGCGAGGTCATGAGTGGTAGCGTACGCACAGTATGAACCGTGTATTCAGGGCTCCTTGGTGCGGATCTAGAGAGGCTCTTGGGGTAACTTGCATTCATGTTGGAGGTGCCGGGTGATCAGGAAAGCGCTCTATCTTCTACCGCTCGTTGCTGCGCTCATCGCCGCCTACGCGCTCGGTTCGCTTCACAACGGGGCAAAAAAGGTCGACGCACGCCGGATTCTCTATTACCAGGATCCGATGCATCCGGCCTACAAGTCGGACAAGCCGGGAATCGCTCCCGATTGCGGCATGGATCTCGTTCCTGTTTACTCCGATGATCTAGGCAGAACCCTCGCCTCCAATCAGGAAGCTGCGCCGGGAGATACCGAGATCGATCCTGCGGTGCAGCAGTTATATGGCATCAAGCTTGCCAAGGTGGAGAAGAACACAGGGCAGGGAACCATTCGAGTTTTCGCGCGGGTTGAAGCCGACGAGACCCGCGTCTATCGTGTCAATCTGGGAACCGATGGGTACGTCAAGCAGACTCAGGACGACGCTGTGGGGAACCACGTTGCCAAGAACCAGCATCTCGCGGTCGTCTATTCGCCGGAGTTTCTTGCCGTCGCCGGAGGCTTTCTGTCGGCAAATGAGCGCAGCCAAGGCAGCCCCACAGCGCCTAAGACAAACCCGACTGCAGGCGCAACGCAAAATCTGGCAAGCGCCCAGGCAAGGGCAGACAGGCTGCGCAACCTCGGCATGAGCGACGTTCAGATCGACGAGATTAGCAAAACACAGATTCTGCCTGAGGATGTTTACGTGGTTTCGCCTACGGATGGCTTTATCATCTCCAGGAATATCTCGCCGGGCTTAAGGTTCGAACGGCAGTCCGATCTCTACAGGATTGCGGACCTGAGCCACGTGTGGATTGTCGCCGAAGTCTTCGGCAAGGACTCGCTCGCCTTTCGTCCCGGTGCAGTGGTTCGCGTAACCATGCCCGACACGGGAGAATCCTTCAAGGCTGTGGTCAGCAATGTTCTTCCGGAAGTCGACCCGGTGACGCGGGCATTGCGCACCCGCCTTGAAGCCGACAACCCAGGCTTCAAGCTTCGCCCCAACATGTTCGTGAATGTCGAGGTTCCGGTCTCGCTTCCCCCCGGACTTACGGTGCCCGCCGACGCGGTATTGGATTCAGGACTGACAAAGCGAGTCTTTGTCCAGCGTTCCGAGGGTCACTTTGAATCGAGAATCGTTGAAACCGGATGGCGCCTCGACGAACGGGTGCAGATCCTCAAGGGTTTGCAGGAAGGCGATGTCGTGGTCTCCTCGGGGACATTTCTCGTGGATTCGGAGAGCAGGCTTCAACTGGCATCGAAGTCCGGCAGCGCTGCGGGAGCGCTCGCACACTCCGATTCTCCAACGAACCATCACATGAACTGATCTTTCGCGGCGATAGGTATCTTGCCGAAGCGAATTCTGTCGAGTAGCCAAATCAGAGCGTAAGGCTTCAGGCGCCGGCGGCAAACGGAGCGAAGTATTTTGAACGGGGGCTCCAGCAGTGATCGATAGGATCATAGATTTTTCAATTCGTCATAAGCTCGCGATCATCCTTGTGGTCACTGCCGCAAGCATCCTTGGATGGTGGTCGATCCTCCACACGCGTCTCGATGCCCTGCCCGAATTGGGCGACACGCAGGTCATCATCCTCTCAAGATGGGATCGCAGCCCCGATCTTGTCGAGACCCAGGTAACCTATCCAATTGTGACTGCGATGCTGGGCGCGCCCCATGTGAAGACGGTGCGTGGCGTCTCAGATTTTGGTTACTCCTACGTCTACGTCATCTTCGACGACAATACCGATCTCTATTGGGCCCGTTCCCGTACCCTCGAGTATCTTTCAAGTGTGCTCGGCCGGCTGCCGGAGGGAGTCAAGACCGAGCTTGGTCCCGATGCCACCAGTCTTGGTTGGGTCTTTCAATATGCGCTCGTCGATACCTCGGGCCAGCACAGCCTCTCCGAGTTACGCTCCTTCGAGGACTGGCGTCTTCGCTATCGGTTGAGGTCGGTGCCAGGCGTCGCCGACGTTGCGCCCATCGGTGGGTTTACTCGCCAATACCAGGTCAATGTCGATCCGAACAAACTTAGAGGCTACGGCATCACCATCGCGCAGGTGGTTGACGCGGCGCGTGAAGGCAATGTCGAATCAAGCGGGCGCCTCCTCGATTTCGGCGGCACCGAGTACATGGTCCGGGGTCGCGGCTATGCCACCACGATTGAAGATTTCGCGAACATCGTCGTGTCGACTCCCGAGGATGGCGCGCCGATTCGCATCCGGGATCTGGGCGAGGTGGTCGAGGGGCCCGATCTGCGCCGCGGCATCGCCGATCTCAACGGAACCGGAGAGGTGGTTTCCGGGATCGTGATCGCGCGTAGTGGTGAGAATGCGCTCGATGTCATCGATCGCGTAAAGGCCCGGCTCAAGGAGATCGAGCCAAGTCTGCCGGCAGGCGTGAAGATCGTTCCTGTCTACGATCGCTCGCAGTTGATTCACAAAACCATCGACAGCACGCAAGAAACGATTCTGGAAGTCGTTGTCACCGTCGTGCTGATTATTCTCGTATTCCTCTGGCATTTTCCAAGCGCGGCAATTCCGCTGGTCACGATGCCGGCTGCGGTGTTGATCTCTTTCATCCCTCTGCGCATGATGGGCATCAGCGTCAATGTCATGTCGCTTGCCGGCGTGGCCATCGCATTTGGCGAGCTGATTGATGCTTCCATTGTGGTTGTCGAACAGACGCACAAGAAGCTTGAACGATGGGAGAAGGGCGGGCGTCCGGGCAAGCACCGCGACGTGGTGCTTGCGGCCGTCAAAGAGGTGGCCGGTCCCACCTTCTTTGCTCTGCTCGTCATTGCCATCTCCTTCCTGCCCGTGCTCACCCTTGAAGGACAGGAAGGGCGCATGTTCCGCCCGCTGGCCTATACGAAGACGCTGGCCATGGTTGTGGCCGCGATTCTGGCCATCACCCTCGACCCTGCCCTTCGCCTGCTGCTGACCCGGGTAAAGCGCTTCGACTTCAGCCCCGCATGGCTTTGCAGATTGGCGAACGCGCTGCTGGTGGGCCGCATCAGCCCGGAAGAGAAGAATCCCGTCTCCCATGCTCTGATGCGGGTCTACGAACCGGCTGTGGCCTGGACGCTGCGTTGGAAATGGGTTGTCTTCGGTGCTGCCGCAGCGCTGATGATTGTCACCATTCCGGTCTTTCTCTCGCTCGGCTCTGAGTTCATGCCGCCCATGGATGAAGGCGCAATTCTTTACATGCCCACTTCGATGCCGGGGATTTCGATCTCCCAGGCACGTCGTGTCTTGCAGGCCACCGATCTCATCCTCAAGGAATTCCCCGAGGTCGATCAGGTCCTCGGCAAGGCCGGCAGGGCCGAGACGGCTACCGACCCGGCGCCGCTCTCGATGCTCGAGACGGTCATCACTCTCAAGCCGCGCTCGCAGTGGCGGCATGTCGATACCTGGTACTCATCATGGGCTCCCGAGTGGGCAAGAAAGATCTTCCGTCATTTCACTTCAGACACCATCTCATCCGAGGAATTGGTCAGCCAGATGAACGCCGCGTTGAAGGTTCCCGGCGTGAGCAACGCTTGGACTGCGCCGATCAAGGGCCGCGTCGACATGTTGACCAGCGGAATTCGCACGCCGGTCGGGCTGAAGATCTCAGGCGACGATCCGCAGAAAATCGAGGAGATTGGCAAACAGGTCGAGTCGGTCCTGCCCTCTGTTCGCGGCACGCGCGGCGTCTTCGCCGAGCGCACCAACGAGGGATACTTCCTTGACATCTCCTGGCGGCGCGATGAGCTTGCTCGCTATGGCATCAGCATCGGCAAGGCGCAGGCGGTTCTCGACAACGCCATCGGCGGCGACAACGTCTCCACCGCTTATGTGGGACCGGCGCGCTATCCGGTCAATGTCCGCTACATGCGCGATTTTCGCAGCAGCACGGATGCTTTGGGCCATGTTCTGGTTCCTGCCGCAGGCGATCGTCAGGTACCCATGAGCGAGCTGGCCGATATCCACACCGAAAACGGGCCGGCGATGATCCGCGACGAGAATGGATTGCTTACCGGCTATGTCTTCGTCGACCTCGCGGATCGCGACGTCGGTGGATATATCGCTGAAGCAGGGAAGCTCCTGCGGAATAAGGTAACGCTGCCCGCCGGCTACCTGATGACATGGGGAGGGCAAAGCGAGGCAATTGAACGGGCCAATCAGCGGCTGCGCATCGTTGTCCCGGCAACCATTGCGCTGGTGATGCTGCTCATCTTCATCAACACCCGTTCGTTTACCAAGACCATGATTGTCTTGCTGGCGGTTCCATTCTCTGCCATCGGCGCGGTCTGGTCGCTTTATCTTCTCCACTACAACATGAGTGTTGCCGTGTGGGTGGGGATCATCGCCTTGCTGAGCATCGATGCCGAAACCGGCGTTTTCATGCTCTTGTATCTCGATCTGGCTTACGAGGAGGCTGTCCAAAGAGGCAGCATGAAATCGCTGGGAGATCTGCGCAGGGCGATTCTTTATGGCGCGGCAAAGCGGCTGCGGCCGAAGTTCATGACCTTTGCAACTACTTGTATCGGCCTGCTTCCGGTTATGTGGTCCATTGGCACAGGCTCCGAAGTATTGAAGAGAATTGCCGCGCCCATGGTGGGCGGCATCTTCACATCCTTCATGCTCGAGCTCCTTGTGTATCCATCCATCTACGAATTGTGGAAACAACGCTCAATGAAGAAACAGCATCTGCTGCCGGAGTCTCCAATGAGCGCCGGCATCGAACAAGAACAAGAGCTTCCGGCGATGATCGCGTAGTTCGATGGAATGGTACGCTCACGCTTCAACGGTTGTGCCGGGGTCGGCACTGGGAACAAGAGGTGAATCATGAGGAACACGAACACAAATCGGATGCTGCCGGCGATTCTGCTGGCTGCCTTGGCGGCCTCAGTCTCATGGGCCCAGGAGCCGCAGACGGCAAGCGATCAGGGCGACGGCGCCAACGCACCCGCGCCTGCGGAGAGAGCACCCTCCCTCTCCGATTCCATGCCCAATCCGCCAAGAGTCTCTTGCTCGGGCGGCCAACTCAAGATCTCGGCCAACAACTCCACGTTGGGGAGTGTTCTGACCGCGGTGCGGGCATGCGCCGGCTTTCAGGTTGACCTGCCGGAAGGCGCGGCCGCAGGCCGGATCTTCGATGAACTTGGACCGGGACCAACACGTGATGTTCTCAACGACCTCTTGAGTTCAACGGGATTCAACTTCGTCATCGGCTCTTCTGACTCGGAACCCGATAAGGTCGAGACGGTCCTCCTCATGGCCCGCGCAAAAGACGCCAAGGATGCCGGGCTTGGCATCGCGGCCGATCGCGCGCCCTCAGCCAATCGCCGCGCATGGCTACAGGCCCGGCAGAATGCCCGCCCCTACGATACGATCACCGATGATACCTCTGGGGCAACTGTGGAGCCGCTGGCGGCAACGGTGGCCGAGGAACCAGCGCCGCAGGCCGAGAGCGCTCCTGCGAATCCGGCCCCGGCCAGCAGTTCGGCGCCGCCCGTACCCGATGGGTCTCCGAGTTTTGCTTCGTCTCCTGTCGTGCCTCCGGCCGCGGCCACTGCCGATGCCGGCCAGCCCCAGGTTCAACCCGGAACCACCGAGGATAAGATCGCGAACATGCAGCAGCTCTTCGAGCAGCGCAAGCAGATGGTTGCGAATCAGAATACCGCTCCGCACTAGCACGGTTCGCCGCGCGGAGAAGTTGTGAGTAAGGTAGACGCATGAGCCGGGCTTGCACGATCGCAGCATGGGCTGGCATACTCCAACCAGAGCGGGTTTGGCCCGCCGGCTATGTGTTTTTTCCGATCTGCGTCTTCCCCGCAGTTGGGATGGGGGCGTTTGCCGCCTCTCCCGGTTTCCCTTTCGCCTTGAATTCCATCTTGATTCGGAATCTGCTCCCCTTTGCTCGTGTGCGACAGGAGTGGACAGTGCTCATCGAGCACTCAATCGTCTTATAAGCCGCGATACAGCACGAATGAAAGCATGAAGGATGGTTGAATGGGTGAATTGCACGAGGCATTAGCTGCGCCCAGTCGCGCGGTGGATGTGACTCCACGCCACAAGAGTAGAGCCTTGCGATTATTGCGGCTCGCACTCGCCAATGGCCTCGCCCTCTGCCTCGTTTGGATTGCCTCTGCGGCCGCGCATGCGCAGATCTCACCTGGGCCCCTTGCCAAGGCCCACCACAGTCTCGAGGGATCCGCCAACTGCGTAAAGTGCCACGAGGTATCCACCCGGTCGCCCTCCTTTCGCTGTGTCGATTGCCACAAGGAGATCGAGGCCGAGCTGGTCCAGAACAAGGGCCTCCACGCCACCTATTCCCGCGAAGGGCCAAAGGGGGCAGCCTGCGTCAAGTGCCATTCTGATCACAACGGTGAGAATTTCACCCTCATCCACTGGGATCCCACGCCGAAGGGTTTCGATCACTCCAAGACCGGGTATCCTCTCGACGGCAAGCACATCGGCGTAAGCTGCCGGACCTGCCACACAGCGCAGCACATTCCAGCGTCCGCGCGCGCCGAACTCTCCACCAAGGATCTGAATCATACTTGGCTTGGATTGTCGCCTGGTTGTATCACCTGCCATGAGGACAAGCACCAGGGACGATTCGGAACCAACTGCACGCACTGTCATTCCACCACCGGATGGAAGGGGGCCAAAATCGATGTCGATCACTTTGACCATTCAACCACCCGCTACCCGCTCACCGGCGCCCACAAAGAGGTAACCTGCCAAAAATGCCATAGGCCCGGCGATGATGGCCTGCCCAAATATGCCGGCCTTCAGTTTTCCACCTGTTCGGCCTGCCATACTGATCCGCACAAGGGCGAGTTCAAGCAGAGCTGCGAGAGCTGCCACACCACCCTTACATGGAAGAAATCCACCTTCACGACCACCTTCGATCACTCCAAGACCGACTACCCGCTGCTGGGCAAGCACCTTGAGGTTCCCTGCCTCACCTGCCACAAGAGCGCCGACTTCAAGGCGAAGATTCCCCATGTCCAGTGCGCGGACTGCCACAAGCCCGACCCACATGGCGGCCAGTTCCTTGCGCGGACTGACAAAGGACGCTGCGAAAGCTGCCACACCGTTAAAGGATGGATTCCGACCACCTACTCGGTGGCTGATCACGCCAAAACCGAGTTTCCGCTGGTCTCTCCGCACGCCAAGGTCAAGTGCGCCGACTGTCATACTCCGGCCGGCAAGGCGACCCGCTACAAAATCAAGTTCGCAGCCTGCCTCGATTGCCACAAGGATGAACACGATGGGCAGTTTGCCGCGGCGCCGTGGAGCAACCGCTGCGATCAGTGCCATAATGGCGCCACCTTCAAGACCTCAAACTACTCGCTGGCCAAGCACCAGAAGTCGACCTTCCCGCTCACCGGAGGTCACCTGGCCATTCCCTGCGATCAGTGCCACAAGCCGCCCGAGGGCTCAAAAGTGGCCGTCTATCACTTCAGCCAGCTTGCTTGCGCCAGTTGCCACGAGGACATTCACAAAGGCGAGTTCACCGAGCGCATGGCCAGGCCCGATGCCAAAGGAAAACCGCTGGGATGCGAGGCATGCCACAACACCCAGGATTGGAAGACGCTCTCGAGCTTCGACCATGCGCAGACAGATTTTCCGCTCATCGGCTCGCATCGCGCGGTGGCCTGCGCCGACTGCCACAAACCACCGAATCTGGAGCTGACCATGCTCCACGTCCAGTTCAAGAGTGCTTCCAAGGCTTGCAGCGACTGCCACGAGAACCCCCACTCCGACCAGTTTGGCGCGCGCAGGGACGATTGCGCCGGCTGCCACAACAGCAACAAGTGGAAGCCCTCGCTCTTCGATCACGAGAAAACAACATTTTCTTTGAAAGGCGGTCACCAGGATGTTGCCTGCTCGGCCTGCCATGCGCTCAAGAGGCCAATTGACGGCAGGCTTGTGCTCTTCTACAAACCCACTCCGGTTGCCTGCGCCGATTGTCACGGATCGAATGTTCCAAAGGAGCGGGAGGACCACTCTGCTCTGGAAAAATTTCGCGCACTTAGGTAAGAATTACACGTCAATTTTCAACAGAGTGATGTCTTTTTGATGGACCCGCAGA
>Ga0302323_100004125_pt1 | contig 11827 bp, 8 predicted proteins | sample Fen_T0_3_FD_201950 | JGI IMG/M metagenome (GOLD analysis project Ga0302323, IMG submission 201950) | Peat permafrost microbial communities from Stordalen Mire near Abisko, Sweden - Fen_T0_3 | ecosystem: Environmental > Terrestrial > Soil > Wetlands > Permafrost | place: Sweden: Abisko... | reverse complement strand
GGGCCGCGCGCCGGGCCCGGCCCGCCGGCCGGGGCCGCCTGCGGCGCGGCGTCGGCGTCGCCGCCGGCGCTCACAAGAACGGCATGTTCGGCGCGTTCCCCGAGGCGAGTAACATGTCGCTGAAGATGAACGAAGACGGCACGTTCGAGCTCAACGCCAGCCTGCACGACCCGGGCTGCGGCGTCGTGACGACGATGAAGATCATCGCCGCCGAGGTGCTCGGTGTGCACCCCGACCGCATCGCCGCGGGCGAAGCCGACACGGCGACGACGCCGTTCGACTACGGCACCTACGGCAGCCGCGTGACCTACGTCGTCGGCCAGTGCGCCCGCGTGACGGCGGAGAAGGTCAAGGGCCGGCTCCTCCAGGCCGCCGCCGAGCTCCTCAGGGAGCCGATCGTGCACCTGTACACGCGGGACGGCGCCGTCCGCGTGAGGAACGACGCGGCGCGCGCGATCGCCTACCGTGACATCGCGCGCCTCAGCGAGATGCGGCACGTGCCGTCGATCTCCGCGTCCACGACGTACTACGCGGTCTCCAACCCGGCCTCGTACTCGGTGCAGTTCGCGGAGGTCGAAGTGGACTGCGCCACCGGTCTGGTGGCGGTCACCGACTTCCTCGCCGTCGCCGACGTGGGGCGGGCGATCAACCGCGGCATGGTCGAGGCACAGTACCAGGGCGCGGTCCAGATGGGCATCGGCTATGCGCTCTACGAGCATCTCGACGTGGACGAGCAGGGGCGCGGCGGGGTGGACGGCTTCAAGAACTACCACATCGTCAACGCGCCCGACATGCCCGACATCCAGGTGCTCCTCGTCGAGCACGAGGGAGACGACGGGCCGTTCAGCGCCAAGAGCGTGGGCGAGATCGCCACGGTGCCCACTGCGCCGGCGGTCGTCAACGCCGTCAACAACGCCTTGGCCACCACGCTCTCCGACTTGCCGCTCGTGCCCGAGCGCATTATCGCCGCCCTTCATGAGCCCGAGGAGGTGCCGGCGTGCAGCTCCTGCTGACCGTCAACGGCCTGACCCACGAAGTCGAGGTACGTCCGACCGCGCGCCTGCTCGACGTCCTGCGTGACGAGTTGGGGCTGACGGGCACCAAGGAGGGCTGCGCCGAGGGCGAGTGCGGCGCCTGCACCGTCCTGGTCGACGGCAAGGCCGTGAACTCGTGCGTGATGCTCGCCGTGCAGGCGCGCGGCAAGGAGATCCTCACGGTCGAGGGCCTCGCCGAACACGGCGAGCTCGACCTTCTGCAGCAGAAGTTCGTCGAGTACGGCGCCGTCCAGTGCGGCTACTGCACGCCGGGAATGCTCATGTCGGCCAAGGCACTCCTCATGGCCAACCCCGTTCCCTCCGAGCAGGACATCCGCATCGCATTGGCCGGCAACCTCTGCCGCTGCACAGGCTACGCGGCGATCGTCGCCGCAGTGAAGGCGGCCAGCGGTCACGACGCGACGCCGGCGATGGTGCTGCCCGGCGAGGCGGAGGAGCTGGCCGTGGAGGTCGCCACGGACCCGGAGACCCTGGCGATCGTGGAAGAGGTCGTCGAGGCGGCCGTGGCCGGGCTGACGGAAGGCACGGCCCCGGCCCCCGAGGCATTCCCTTCGCCTGACGCGCCCGCCGGTCCGCCCGGCGCCCCGGCGGCTCCGTCGTCCGAGCCTCCTGAGAACGCAGACGACGCTGAGGGGGGTGACTGAAGTGCCTGTGACGCAAGTCGTGACGCCGGCTGGCATGGACGAGCTGGCCGCCGCGCTCAAGGCGGCCACGCCGCAGACCCGGCTGCTCGCCGGCGGCACCGACCTGGTGCGCGCCGTCCGCCGGCCGGGGAGCGAGCCGGACGTGATCATCGACCTCACCGGGCTCGACGAGCTGTCGTACGTGCGCCTCGACGGCGAGACGCTCCGCGTCGGCGCGACGACCACGTTCACCGAACTCCAGTCGGATCCGCTGGTCCACGAGCACGCCCTGTGCCTCGGTCTCGCCGCGGCGCAGGTCGGATCGGCGCAGATCCGCAACGTCGGCACCATCGGCGGCAACATCGCCAATGCGTCGCCGTGCGCCGACGGCGCGACCGCCCTCACGGCCCTCGGCGCCGAGGTCACGACGCTGGACGGTGCCGGGACGGTCCGGACCCGTCCGCTGGGCGAGCTCCTCCTCGGCCCCAGCCAGACGAGCCTGGCGCACGACGAGGCGATCACCGAGTTCTCGTTCTCCGCGCTTGGCGCCGCGCACCGGTCGGCATTCGCCAAGATCGGGTCGCGCACGGCGGTGAGCGTCGCTCGTCTGAGCGCGGCGCTGGTTGTGCGCTTCGACCCGGCCGCCGGCTCGCTCACCGACGTCCGTGTGGCGCTGGGCGCGGTCGGCGGAGCCGCCTTCCGCGCCGCCCGGCTGGAGCAGGAGCTCCAAGGGCGGCCGGTCGACGAGGACACGGCGCGCCTGTTCGCTGAAGGGTGTGTGGCGGCCGTGCAGGAGTCTATCCCGGGCCGTTACTCGCTGCCCTACAAGCGGCACGCCGCGGTAGGGCTTGCGTACGACGCCTGGAACATGCTGGCGCTCGTCGCGCCCTGCGAACCGGCCTGGGTCTAGAGAGAGAGACCGGCCGGCCGGGGGTCAGTCGGGCGCGGCCGGCTCCGGAGCCGGTGCATCCGACTTCTGCAGGCTGCGCAGCTCTTCCGGCGGGATGTGGCACTTGTAGAAGTGCCCGTTGCCCGCGTCCATGTCCGGTGGCACCTGCTCAACGCAGATATCGCCGAGAGACCGGTGACAGCGCGTATGGAAGCGGCAGCCCGTGGGTGGATCCGAGAGGCTCGGCATCGAACCCTTGAGCGGGATGCGCTCTCGCTGCTTGTCGAAGTCGAGGCGCGGGATCGAGCTCAGCAGCGCCTCGGTGTAGGGATGGTGCGGCGGGTCGAACACGTCCGCCGCCCCGCCCACCTCGATGAGCTCGGCGAGATACATGACGCCGATGCGGTCGGAGATGTAGCGCACGACCGCGAGATCGTGGCTGATGAACACGTACGACGCCTGCTCCTTGGTCTGCAGCTCCACGAGCAGGTTGAGGATGCTGGCCTGCACCGAGACGTCGAGGGCCGAGGCCGGCTCGTCGCAGATGACCAGAGTCGGGTCACCGGCGAACGCGCGGGCGATGGCGATGCGCTGCTTCTGCCCGCCGGAGAGCTCGGTCGGCTTCTGGAAGAGGAACCGCGGCTCGACGCGGACGTCGGCGGAGAGCTTATCGACCTTGGCCCTCACGGAGCCGGCCTTGGCGCCGCCGAGCTTGCGCACGGCGCGCGTGAGGATGGCTCGCGTGCTCCACGCCGGGTTCAGTGTGGAGTCCGGGTTCTGGAACACCATCTGGATTGCGCGCAGGGCATCCTGCGAGCGCCTGCCCGCCGTGGACTTGAGCACGCCGCCCTCGAAGGTGATGGTGCCGGAGTCCGCCGGGATGAGGCCGGTGACGCACTTGGCCAGCGTGGTCTTGCCGCTGCCCGACTCGCCGACGAGGCCGAAGGTCTCGCCCTTGCGCAGGCTGAGGGAGACGTCGGCTACGGCGGTCAGCTGCTTGCGGCCGTCCTTGAAGGTGCGCACCATGTCGTCGATGACGAGGACGTCGCTCTCGCCCCCGCGCGCCTCGATGCTGGTGGCGAGGACCGGCGTCGTGTGCGGCATCTCCTCGACCACCTCGGAGAAGTAGCAGCGGGCGTGACGGTCGGAGACGCCGACGGGCTTGGCGTGGTTCGGCGAGTAGGCGGCAGGGTCGGCCGGCATCGCCTCGGCCTCGGCGCGGCCCTTGGCGCCGGCGTCGCTCGGCCAGGCATACAGATCGGGCTCACGCCGCTTGCAGACCGGCTTGGCCATCGGGCAGCGCGCGGAGTACACGCACCCTTCGAGCGGCTCGCCCAGAGCGGGCAGCGTGCCGGGGATCGTCTGGAGGGCGGCATCCGTCTTGTTCATGCCGAAGCGCGGCACGCAGCGCAACAGCCCCATGGTGTACGGGTGCCGCGGGTCCGTGAAGATCTGCTTCGCCGGGCCTTCTTCGACGAGCCGTCCGGCGTACAGCACGCCGACACGCTCGCACAGCCGGGCGACGAGGCCGAGGTTGTGCGTGATGAGGAGGATGGCCGCGTTGATGCGCCCGCGCAGCTCCTCGATGAGATCAAGGATCTCTGCCTCGACCGTCGCGTCGAGGCCGGTCGTCGGCTCGTCGAGGATCAGGAGCTGCGGATTCACGGCCAGGGCCATCGCGATGACCACGCGCTGCTGCTGGCCGCCGGAGAGCTCGAACGGGTAGCGGTGCAGCGTGGCGTCCGGGTCGGGGATGGCCACGCGGCGCAGGCTCTCCCGCGCCTTCTCGAGGGCCGCCTTCTTGTCCAGGCCCTCGTGGTAGTGGAACACCTCCGCGAGCTGGTCGCCGATCTTCATCGCCGGGCTCAGCGCCTGAGTGGGATCCTGGTACACCATCGCGACCTTGCCGCCACGCCACTTGCGCAGCGCCTCTTCGCTCAGCGTGCTCACGTCCTGGCCGTCGACCAGCACCGAGCCGTTGTCGAGCGTGCCGTTGGCCGCGAGGTAGCGCATGGCCGCCATGGCCAAGGTGGTCTTTCCACAGCCCGACTCGCCGACGAGGCCGTAGGCCTGCCCCTTCTCGATACGCATGGTGATGCCCTTGAGCACCGGCAGTTCCCGGCCACGGCGGTGAAAGGTGACCTCGAGGTCACGGACGTCGAGGGCGGCGCCCGCGCCGGCCTGCTGGTTCTCCGGGGCGCTCATTTGGAGAATGTCCTTCCCAACCCGTCGGTGATGAGGTTCACGGCCACCACGAGGGAGGCCAGGGCGAGCGCGGGGAACAGCACCGTCCACGGGGCGATCTGGAGGAACGCCCGCTCGGTGGAGATGGTGAGACCCCAGTCGGGAGATGGCGGCTCGAGGCCGAAGCCGAGGAACGCCAGCGTCGCGGCCGTGAACACCGCGTAGCCCAGCCGGACCGTGCCCTCCACGATCATCGGCTGGGTGATGTTGGGCAGGATCTCGCGCGCCATGACGAAGGCGGAGCGCTCCCCGCGGAGGCGTGCCGCCATGACGTACTCGCGCTCGCGCTCGCCGATGACAGCCGCGCGCACGGTGCGGCTGACGACCGGCGTGAACAGGGCGCCGATGGTGACGATGATGATCGCCGTGCTCTTGCCGAACAGCGACAGGATCAGGATCGAGGTGATGATGATCGGCAGGGCGAGCAGTACGTCGATGAGGCGCATGATGATCTCATCGGTGAGGCCGCGCCAGAAGCCGGCGATGAGGCCGATGATGCCGCCCCAGAGCAGCGCCAGGATGGTCGCCAGCGGGGCGATGAGGAGCACCGTGCGCGCGCCTGCCATGGTGCGGGCGAACACGTCGCGACCGAGATCGTCGGTGCCGAACCAGTGCGCCGGGCTGGGCGTCCTCAGCGATCCAAAGGCGTTCTGGGCGAACGGGTCCTGCGTGACGAAGGTCGAGAAGAGCGCCATGAAGACCCAGAAGAGCACGATGATGAGGCCGATCATGAACGTCGGGCTGTGCAGCAGCGCTCTGAACAGGTAGCGCCGCTGCCGCTTCTGCTCCGCCGTGGCCGCGGCGTCGGCCTCGTAGTCCCCGCCCGGGCGAGCGCTCGCGCCCGGCAGCTCGGCCTCCCGGCCGGCTGCGGCCGTATCGGCGGCGAGCTCCATCATCTCGGGATCGTCGCCGAGCTGGCCGACGCGATTCTCGAGATCGGGGTCGGGACCGAACGGCGTGGGGCGGTCTTCGCCCACGTCAGCCACCCATCCGGATGCGTGGGTTGAGCAACGCCACGACGATGTCGGCGATGAGGTTGGCCGCCATGTAGATGACCGCCACCATCAGGACCGAGGCCTCGAGCGTGGGCACGTCCTTCTGCTGGGCCGAGAGCAGCATGAGTTGGCCGATGCCGGGATACACAAACAGGAACTCGATGACCACGAGGCCGCCGATGAGCCAGCCGACCTGGCTACCGATGACCGTCACGGTCGGGACCATGGCGTTGCGCAGCACGTGGCCGAAGATGACGCGCCGTCTCGGGAGACCCTTGAGGACGGCGGTACGGATGTACGGCATGCTGAGCACCTGGACGGTGCCGACGCGGGCCATCCGGGCGATGTACCCCAACTCGAGGAACATGAGCGGGATGGCCGGCAAGATGAGGTAGTACAGGCGCTCGAAGAAGTTGGCGCCGTCGGGCGGTGTGGCCGACACCGGCAGCCACTTGAGCTGCACAGCGAACAGCCAGATGAGAATGACGCCGCTCACGAACTCCGGGATGACCGTCATCGACAGGGTCGAGATGGTGATCGTCCGGTCCAGGAAGCTATCTCGTCGCAGGCCGGCGAAGACGCCGATCAGGATGGACAGAGGGACGATGATCACCAGCGCGAAGCCGGCGAGGAGGAGCGAGTTCGCAAGAGCCCGCATCACGGTGGAGGCGATTGGCAGCTGGTTGACTGGAGAGTGACCCCAGTTGCCGGTGACGAAGTTCTTCGCCCATACCGCGTAGCGCTCGTAGATGGGCTTGTCGGCCCCGAGCGTGTGGTTCAGGATATCGACCTGTTGCTGAGTGGCGTAGGGCCCCAGGATGGAGCGTCCCACGTCGCCGGGCAGCACCTCCGCGAGCGCGAAGATGAGCATCGACGCGAGGATGAGCGTCGGCACCATCAGGAGCAATCGGCGTCCGATGAGGCGCAGCATCCCGGGACCCTACGTTAGCCCACTACAGTGGTCAAGGACCGGATCAGTTCTGTCTTGCTGACTGGCCGGGACCCGTCATTACGCGGTCTTGAATGCTTCCGACATGATGCAGTAGAAGTTGCCGGGGCCCTGGATGCCGAACACGGTCTTCTTCTGCGTGCGCAGCTGCGTGATGTAGAAGGGCACCAGGATCGGCGTGTCGTCCTGCTGGATCTGCGAGAGCTTGGTCGCGTACTCCGTGCGCTTGGGTATGTCCGTGGTCCCCATGTAGCTGTTGAACGTGGACGCGAAGTCCTTGTTGTCCCAGTGCGAGGAGTTCCACGGCACGCCCGGCATGAGCATGGCCTGAGCGAACACGCCCGGCGTCGGCCGGCTGCCCCACTCGACGATGACCATCGGCGCGTTGAGCCACGGCGTGGTGGTCGCGGTGCCCGCGTAGAAGGCGTCGTAGCTGATCTGGTTGATGTTGACCTTGATGCCGGCCGGCTTGCACTGCTGCTGGATGAGCTGGGCCAGCTGCGGGTTCTCGAGGTACTTGGCGACGGTCAACTCGATTGTCGTGCCGCTCGCGAACCCGGCGGTGGTGAGCAACTGCTTGGCCTTCGCGTAGTCCTGCGCGCGCTCGGGCGGCGTGGGGCTGCCGGGGAACACCGTCGGCTCCCAGAAGGTGTCGTAGCCGAGGTTGCTGCGGCCGGCGTAGAGCGCCTGGTTGATGGCCTTGCGGTCGAGGCAGTAGGCCACGGCCTGGCGGAGCTCCTTGGGAGCGCTCTTCCACGGGTCCTTCTGGAGGTTGAACGCGACCTCACGGATGCCGGTGCCGGGGTAGATGTCGACGCGCAGGTTCGCGTCGGCGAACAGCGCCTGCGAGCCCTGGAACACCGTCTGCGGCTGGAAGTCGACGGCGCCGGACTGCAGCTGCAGGTTGGCGGCCGACTCGTCCTGCACCATCTTCCAAGTGACCTGGTCGAGGTACGGAAGCTGGTTGCCGGCCGCGTCCTTGCCCCAGTAGGTGGGGTTCTTGACCATGACGGCCTGCTGCTTGGCGTTGTACGACTTGAGCATGAACGGGCCCGTGCCGACCGGCTTCTTCACGAAGTTGCCGTTGTACGTGCGCGGCAGGATGACCGTGTTGTACGACGACTGACAGACCAGGTACGGGAAGTCCGCGAACGGCTTGTCGAGGCTGAACTCGACGGTGTAGGTGTCGACCGCCTTGGTGCCGCCGGGCGAGAGGATGCCCTGCAGCGCGGCGAGGGCGCCGGAGCCGCTCTTGGGATCGACGACGCGCTCCATGCTGGCGACGACGTCGGCGGCCTCCATCGGGCTGCCGTCGTTGAACTTGACGCCCTGGCGCAGCTTGAAGGTCCACGTCGACGCGTCGGCGCTGCCCGACCAGCTCTCCGCCAGGCTCGCCTTGAGGGCGTTCTTGTCGTCGAGGGCGATCAGGTATTCGCAGACCTGCTGGATGAGGACGATACCGCCCTGGTCGTAGATCGTGACCGGGTCCATGTCGGTGATGGACGGCGGGATGACGCCGGTGAGCGTGCCGCCCATGACGGGCTTGGGTGCGCCGGACGCGGCCGGCGACGACGTGCTCGTCGCGCTGGTGCCGCCGCACGCGGCGAGCAGGCTGCCGGCGGCGGTCATCGAGAAGCCGAAGACTGTTGCGCGAACCAGAAGCTGACGCCTGGTCATCTGCCCCTTGAGGACCTGGTCGACCAGGTGCTGACCGTATTCCTGCTTGAACTCATCGCTAGCCATATCCTTCTTCCCCCTGACGCGAAGCCTGTGGATCACACGGATTCTGGCGATGGCCCTGCTGCGGGGCCGCCCCCACACATCCGGGTCACCATACACACGCTTGCCGCTGATGGCAAGGTGGAATTGACCAGTCAGTTAGTCGCATCCCCCCTTCCGACGAGCGGAAATTCGTTTTGGCAGTCATCTGACGGCATTTCCTTCGCTGCCCCAGCGAGGCATACCGTCAACTATGCGTGGAGCCATCCGTCGCCGCCGTTGACTGGCCGAGGCGGCAGCGCACTGGTATGTACCACGCGGCCTCATGGTACCCTTGCCGCGAGCGCGCGGCAATGCCAAGCTGCCGTGCGAAGGCGAGTTCCTCGAGCTGCCGGCAAGGGAGTGAATGTGGCGAACGCGCGGCGCACACCGGAGCGGTCGAGCCCGTTGTACCTGTGGCTCGCGGCGCTGCTGCGCGACCAGATCGAGGCCGGGCACCTCGATGCCCACGGTCCGGTCCCGTCGGAGCGCGTGCTCAGCGAGCGGTACGAGGTCAGTCGCATGACCGCTCGCCACGCCCTCGAGACGCTGACGCTCGAGGGCTACCTCTACCGGCATCCCAGGCGCGGCACCTTCGTGGCGGAGCCGCGCCTGCGCTTCAGCGTCGGCAGCTTCACGCGCAACATGACCGCGGTGGAGCTCACGCCGGGCACGGAGGTACTCTCGGCGGCCACCGTCGACCCCGACGCCGTCACGGCCGGCCTTCTCGGCGTGCCGGCCGGCGGCCGCGTCCACGCGCTGCAGCGTCTGCGCACCGCCGGGGGGGAACCGATCGCGATCGAGATCATCCAGCTTTCGGAGGCGAGGTTCCCGGACCTGCTCGACCACGATCTCGCCGGATCGCTCTGGGAGCTCCTGCGCGCGCGCTACGACGTCTTCCCCGCTCGCGCGGACGCGCGCTTCGTGGCGGTGACGCTCGACCGCTTCGAAGCGGAGGCGCTCGGCGTCAAGGCCGGCAGCCCCGCGATCGTCCTCACGCGCACCGTCTACGACACGGAGGGCGGCGTCGTAGAGCTCGCGCGCGACGTGTATCGCGGCGACCGCACGGAGTTCGAGGTGAGCGCCCCGGTAGAGGGCGTGGAGCCCTAGTCCAGCCGTACGCCTTGGCGGCGCAGCTCGACCTGGACATGCGTCACGTCCACCTCGGCTGTGGTGCGGCGGTCCCACAGCGACACCGCCGCGGCCACTCCGGCCGCCTGACCCGTCACGGCGCAGCACATCTGGTTGCGCGTCGCCGCGTGGGAGGTGTCGTCGCCGGCGACGCAGCGGCCGGCGACCAGCAGGTCGTCCACCTCCCGTGGCACGAGGATGCCGTAGGGCACGTGGAAGTAGCGGCCGGTGGTCGGCAGCACGAGGATCCCGTAGCCGTCGAGGAACTCGGGGAAGATGCCGACCGAGTCGGCGAACCGCGCCTCGCCGCGCACGTCCTGCGCGGTCAGCTCGTGGCGGCCGACGATCTTGCGCGAGTCGCGCGTCCCGAGCGACGCGCCGAAGGTACGCAGGCGCGCGTCCTCGAAGCCCGGCGTGTACCGCCGCAGCGCCTCGAGCGCGAGCAGCGCCTGGCGGCGCCCCTCGATCTCGGCGCGCGTGAGGTCGCGCACGTCGGTGCAGTCATAGCCGGCCATGACGACTAGGTTGAGCGATGTGGCCTCGCCGGTGTCTGTGATGCGTCCCCACGTGCCGCCGATGCTGCGGATGTCCGCGGGGATGACACCCTCGCGGCGCGCCCGGTCGAACGGCTCCTGCAGATAGGGGCTGAAGAGGTGATCCTCCTTGTCGTCCGTCCTGACGCTCCAGCACCTGCCCCAGTCGCCGTAGGTGGGCGCGCTCTCCGCGACGTGGTCGAGGAAGCGCGTCTTGTCGACGCCCGAGCAGGTGAACATGACGGTCACGCCCATCACCGAGCCGCGCGTGTGCGCGCGACAGGGCGCGCCGGCGCGGAAGGCGACGTCGGCGTCGCCGGTGGCGTCCACGACGCGCTGCGCGAGGATCGCCCGGCGGCCGGACTTGCTCTCAGTGAGCACGCCCTTCACCAAGCCGTCCTCGACGATCGGCTCGGTGACGAGGCAGTGCAGCAGCGGCTCGACGCCGGCCTCAAGGACGAGCCGGTCGGCGACGACCTTGAAGAGCTCGGAGTCGAGCGCCCGACTCTGCGACTGGACGTCGGGCGCCGTGCCGCCGAACTCCTCGGCGCGGCGCTCGAACTCGGCGCCGATGCCGCCGGCCTCCACCGTCGCCTCGTGCCGGTACCAGGCGATCGTGTCCACGCCGGACTGGGTGATGACGCCGCCGAAGCAGCCGTAGCGGTCGAGAAGGGTCGTGTGGGCGCCGGCTCTGGTGGCGGCGACGGCGGCGGCGAGACCGCCGGGCCCGCCGCCAACGACGAGCACCTCCGTCTCGTGCATGACCGGCGTGGTCTTCGCCGCCTCCGCGATGTACTTCATCGAGCTCTCCCGTGGCGCGAGGCGCCGTCGTGCTGGGTGTCGGCCCGCCGCGCTCGCTGGCGCGCGGCCGGGCTGGTCGCTGTCTTGACAGAGTATGGCACAGCGGTCATGGTACATACCAGACGACTGGTACATACCAAGAACGACGCGAGGAGCGGGTCATGAGCGAGTGGCATCCGGACCGCGGCATCACCTGCCGGTCGCCGTGGGACGCCCGCGGCCGTCAGATCCAACGGCTCGGCGACGAGCTGTTCGACGTCCTCGTCGTGGGCGGCGGCGTCACCGGCTGCGGCGTGGCGCTCGACGCCGCCAGCCGCGGGCTCTCGGTGGCGCTGATCGAGAAGCGCGACTTCGCCGCCGGCACGTCCAGCCGCTCGAGCAAGCTCATCCACGGCGGCCTCCGCTACCTCGAGCGCTTCGACCTCCGGCTCGTGCGCGAAGCGCTCCACGAGCGCCGCCTGCTCGCCGAGCGCCTGGCGCCGCATCTCGTCCATGCAACGCCCTTCCTCCTGCCGCTCGAACACGGCGCCGGCGAGCGCGCCTACATGGGGGCCGGCCTGCTGCTGTACGACGCCTTGGCCGGCCTGCGGCCCGCGATGCCGCGGCACCGGCATCTCTCGCACGCCGCCTGCCTGCGCTCCGTGCCGTCGCTCAAGGACGACGCGGTCACCGGCGGCATCCGCTACTACGACGCACAGGTGGACGACGCGCGCTTCGCTGTCACCCTTGCCGGGACGGCCTCGGCGCAGGGCGCCTGCTGTGTCCCGGCCGTCGAGGTGACGGGCTTCCTCCACGACGGCCCCGCCGTCGCGGGCGTCAAGGCGCTCGATCTGGAGGGCGACGCGGCCT
>Ga0302323_100004124_pt1 | contig 11830 bp, 10 predicted proteins | sample Fen_T0_3_FD_201950 | JGI IMG/M metagenome (GOLD analysis project Ga0302323, IMG submission 201950) | Peat permafrost microbial communities from Stordalen Mire near Abisko, Sweden - Fen_T0_3 | ecosystem: Environmental > Terrestrial > Soil > Wetlands > Permafrost | place: Sweden: Abisko... | reverse complement strand
CGCCGAGAAATTCAAACGACTCCGTGCGCGCGCTGAAACCCACCCGGTCGCACTGCAACGCGATCGCCGCGGGCGTCGCCGCCGCATCCTTGAGCGCAAAGATGATCTCGTCGGGATTGTTGACCCAGACAAAGTGCAACCGGTCGCGAAACCGCGCCGCCAACTGCTCGGTGTCATGAGAGTTCTCCACGCGCTGCCGCACGAGGTACGTCGGGTGTTTCATGTATCCGCCGAGCAAAAAGCCGGTCAAATCCGAAGCGCCAACGTGGAAAGTGCCGAGCAGCAGCGGGTCGTCGCCCATCAGCCACGTGCTGCAAATAGCCGAACCTTCCGCATAGCTACAAGGCAGGATCTGGCCGTTGGCGGCACGCAGTTTGTCCATGAGCGATTCCTCGAAGGCGAAGAAATGCCGCCAGACATCGCGCAGCGTCGGTTTGCGGCCAAGCACGAGGGACAGGTACTCGCGCGAATAGCGCCGTTCCGCCGGCATGCCGACCATCGCGACCGCCGTGCCGATCCCGCGCATAGGCCTAAAAATGAACTCCGGCAGAATCCGGTCGGCGATGCGCAGGAACTGATAACCCCAGCTCGGCCCAGGATTGCGGGGCGGGCGGGCAGGCGTTGTCTGGACTGGAGCCTCCAGTTTCACGACCAGTTGAGCTGCAAGCGCCAGCCCAAGCCGATCGGACCGTCGAGCGCGCGGCGCTGATGCAGCAGGTCGAACCACTCCGACTGCTTCATCGTGCCGGCGCCTTCGGAAGGCACGAGCGCCAGGCGGCCAAGCGGAGCCGGGCCGGGTTCACGGGTCAGCGCCAACGCATAGCTAAAGGTTCGGTCTTGTGCCGAGTAGTAGTTAACCAACCAATCGCCACGTTCCTCACCGCCACACAGGAGCACGCGGGCCGCCGGGGCAAGCATGGCCGTGAGCAGCGATTGCGCCGGCATCTGATCGACGCCTGAATGCGAAAACACCTCGCCCAGACTGCGCTGACGCCCGATCAGCCCTTGTTGCGCGCCGCTGGGGTGGATCGAGGTTTGAAAAAGCGTCGGGCTCGCCGCGGGAAAACTGTCGAGATAACTTTCGAGCGAACGGCTCTCCGCAAACGTCGAAGCATACACGAGCGTGTCGGTGGCGACCGGTTCCAGTTTGGCCAAAGCTGCGCCGACCACCATGCCGAGTTGTGTCATGCGCCGCGTCGCGCCAGGGGCGAAGCGGCCTTTGAGGCGCTCGCGCGTCTCGGCCAACGCCTCGGTACCGGCATCGTCGGTGCAAATATCCTGGATGTATCGTTCAAGCATGGCTGAGCAACAGGGCTGCGTGGGCACCGCCGAAGGCGTTGCTGGCGCAGATCACGCCGTCGTAGTTTTCGTTCGCAAAGGATTCCAGCGCCACCTCGGCTGTGAAGGTGGGCGCGCCGCTGCCGATCGTGCCCGGCGTGCGACCGTGGCGGACCGCCGCGGTGGCGATGGCGAGCTCAACCAGTCCACAGCTGCCAAGCGTGTGTCCGAGGCTGCCTTTCCACCCAACCAACGGCGCACCGGGAAAAACCTTGGCAAACGCACCCGACTCCATCCGGCCCGCGTCAAGCGTTCCAGTGCCGTGGCCCTTAAGCCAGATCCGGCGACCGGCCATCTGCTCGGCCAGCGGCGCGAGGCAGGCTTCAAAACCGGCGCCATCCGGCTGGTTGGCCGTGAAATGGTGCATCTCGTTGTACATCGACTGGGCGGCGATGGAGAAGTCACCCTTGTCGCGCGAGATCACGGCATAACCAGCGCCATCGCCCAAACCGATCGAGCCGGTAGCCCGGGCTTGGTAAGGCGCGGGGAAATCGGCGTTGAGGATCTTCAGGGCGTTGAAACCACCGCTGACAAACGGGCTGAGGAAATCGAAGGAAAACACCAGCGCCTCATCGGCCAGACCGGCCTGCACCATGCGCGACGCTTGCAGCAAACCGAGGTGCGCCGACACGCAGGCGTGCGAGAAAATCGCCACGTTTTCCTGCCAGCCAAGCTGCTTGCTCAGCCAGGCCACACAGTTGACCAATGCGCCGTACTTCATGTGCGCGGCGTCTCCACTGCGCCGATACGCGTACAGGCTGCCTGCGCCAAAATTGCTGCTGGTGACAAACACCGGGCGGCGTGCTGTACCCCAGCCTGCGGCGTTGACCGGCGCCAGCAAAGTCCGCACCGGTTCAAGCCAGGAAGGCGGCGCGGTCTCGTCGAGCGCACGGTCCGGCAAAAGGGCGAGCGGCACCGCGTCGCCACCCTCGCGACCCAGCACAGGCCGGGGCTGCAAGGCGCGTTCGCCCCTCAACAGGGCAGCCAGGGTTTCGGCTGAATGGCCAAAGGGCGTGAGACAATCACAGGCCTTCAGATAGACGGTTCCAGAAGCGACAGATCCAGCCATGCGGGTGGTGACAGCGATGTAAGCTGCGAAAAAGGCGGAGTTTATCCGGTGCGAGCGCGGATAAAGGCGGCGAGGCTGTTGACACTCGCGAGCGCCTGACGCGATTCCTCGCTGCTGCCGATTTTGATGCCAAACTCCTTCTCGATTTTCACCACGAGTTCGAGGGCGTCGATCGAGTCCAGGGCCAAACCCGAACCGATCAAGGGCGCGGCCTCGTCGATGTCAGCCGCGGTGACGCCGTCGAGGCGCAGCGTGTCGACAATAAGATGTTTGAGACGGGTAATCAGCGGATCAGTCATGCGGGATATTTTCACCCAAGGTCACACTAACGTTTTGGCGGCGGCAAGCACGGAGACGTAAAAATTCTGCGGCTAAAAACGCTGCATCCCCGTCGGAAAAAGCGCGCAATTTTTGGCCACGCCATCTCGCCGAACGGCTTGCTTCCGCCGCACCCCTGCGACATCACAGCGCGTCGCCTCCGCCCCCTCAAACATGCGCATCACCCTCGTCCATCCCGCCGGATTCAATTTCGTTCCCGGGCAACCCGACTTCACGGTGTTGGCGAACCGGATGGCGCCGATCGGAATTTTGACACTGGCGGCCTGGTTGGAAAAGCACGGCCATCCGACCGCGGTGCATGACTGCTTGGGACCGGTCGCTCCGGCCGGACTCGAAGCCAATGCCGCCACGATTCTCGCCACGAAACCGGAGCTCGTTGGGTTCTCTGCCACCTCCGCTGGCTTCTTGGATGCGGTCGATCTCGCGGCGCTGATCAAACATAAGCAGCCGCACACCCAGATCGTAGTCGGCGGGGCTCACGCTTCTTCCATCGGCGCGGCACTGCTAGAACATTTCCCCGAGATAGATTACCTCTGCATGGGCGAAGGCGAAGGCACGATGCTCGATCTGGCTGAAGGTCGGGCGCCCGCCGGCATCGCCAACCTCGTCTACCGCGACGGCGGCGGTCAAAGCGTGACGAATCCGCGCCGCAGCCGTATCTTGGACCTGGATACGCTGCCTTTTCCCGCTTACGAAAAACTCGCGGACTTTCCCCAAGGTTATCACCTGCCGCTCTTCGCCTACCGTCAGCGCTGGGGTGCCACGATGATCACTTCGCGCGGCTGTCCTTACAGCTGCTCGTTCTGCGACCGTACCGTCTTCGAGCACATTTATAAATTTAACTCCGCCGCCTACGTTCACGCGCAAATGAAGTTCCTGCGCGACCGGTTCGGCGTGCGTCACGTCAATTTCTACGACGACCTTTTCACCGCGCAAAAGCAACGCGTGGACCAGTTTTGCGAAAGCCTGCTGCGCGAACCGCTCGGCATGGAGTTCAATTGCGCGATCCGCACCGGCCAAACCTCCGACGAAATGCTCCGCCAGTTAAAACGTGCCGGCGCGCTGATGGTTTCGCTCGGGATCGAATCCGCCGCGCCCGACATGATCAAGCGGCACAAAGCCGGCGTCACGCTCGACACCGTGCGCCAAACCGTTGAAAAGATCCACGCCGCCGGCCTGCGCGCCAAGGGGCTTTTCATTTTCGGCCTGCCCGGCGAAACACCCGAAACAGTCAAAATCACCAGCGATTTCATCCTCACGCTCGACCTCGATGACATGAACATGACGAAGTTCAGCCCCATGTACGGCGCACCGATTTGGGACGAGTGCCTCAGCGGCAAAGAGGGCGATTTCAACGAAGACTGGCGGCTGATGAACTGCCTCAATTTCACCTTTCAGCCGAACGGTTTTTCCAGTCGGACCGAGATGGACAACCTCTACAACGGGCACGTGCGCCGCTTCTATCACGGCAGTGCCTACCAACGCCGATTCGCCCGGCGTATCTGGGAGCATCGCTGGAGTATCTGGCACATCGCGAAGCATGGTTTTCAGGCGGTGCAGGCCGGTCGTTACTTCAACGCCAGCCGGAAAAGGCTCGCGAGCCTCGGTGGCCGTTTTCCCCTGCATCCGCGCCAACCGCAAAATCTCATGCGGCACACAGCAGCCAAGCGACCGGTCCCGCCCGTCGCGGCAAAACCAATCGCCACCGCTCAGCTCACTTTCGCGCGATGAAAAAAGTCCTTGTCGTCGAGTATTCGCAAACCGGCCAGCTCTCCGCCGTGCTGGACGCGCTGCTCGCGCCGCTGCAGGCGGACGGTTCCGACGTCGTGGTCGTACGAGAAAAACTCCAACCGCTCCCGGCGTACCCGTTTCCCTGGCCGTTCTGGCAGTTCATGGACGCGTTTCCAGAATCGGTCGCGGGCGAAGCGCCGGAGCTGGCGCCGTTAAGCGCCGAGTCAACGCGTGAGTTCGATCTTATCATTCTTGGTTATCCCGTATGGTTCTTGTCGCCCGCTCCGGCGCTCATGGGTTTTCTGCGTAGCGACGCGGGCCGTCGTTTGATTGCGGGTAAACCCGTCGTCACCGTCACCGCCTGCCGCAACATGTGGCTCATGGCACAGGAGGCCGTGAAACAAGAACTGCGCGAAGCCGGCGCGCACCACTGCGACCATGTCGCGCTGGTCGACCGCGGCAGCGCGCTCGCAACTTTTATTACCACGCCGCGCTGGTTGTTGACCGGCCGCAAAGGCGCCTTCTGGGGCTTCTCGGCGGCCGGCGTCTCATCGGAAGATATTACCGGTAGTCGTCGTTTCGGCCTGGCTCTGCGCACCGCCTTGAAAAACGACGACGAAAAACGCGGCGAGCCAATGCTGCCCGGTCTACGCGCCTGCGTGGTCGACGACCGTCTCATCGCCAGCGAAAAACTTGGTCGGCGCAGCTTCCGGATTTGGTCTCGCTTGCTCCGCGCGTGCGGTCGACCGGGGACTCCCGTGCGCCGCGCGCTCCTCGCCTTTTATCTGGTCTTCCTGGTGAGCCTTATCGTAACTTTTGTCCCGCTGTCCATGCTGCTAAAGGCCGCCCTGCGGCCCTTGCTACGAAAGAAACTCGCCGTCGCACGGGCCTATTTCGAGCAGCCGTCCGGCTCCGGTTCATCCCGCCTCCCTCTGTTTAATGAGTAACGCTGTCTACATCACCCGCACGTCCTCTTTTCTACCGCTCGCCGCGGTGGACAACGATCACATGGAGTCCGTGCTCGGTATGACGGGTAACAAACCATCGCGTACCCGGAAAATCACGCTGCGCAGCAACGGCATCAAGTCGCGCCACTATGTAACTGACCCACAGACCGGCGAAGTGCGCTACACCAACGCCCAGCTGGCCGCCGAAGCCGTGCGCGGACTGACCGACGACGCGTTCGGCCTTGCCGATATCGCCTGTCTTTCCGCCGGCACCTCGATCCCCGACCAGATCCTCCCGAGCCACGGCGTGATGGTGCATGGCGAGTTGGGCGGCACACCGTGTGAAGTGGTCACGACCGCCGGTGTCTGCGCCGCCGGTGCCACCGCGCTCAAATACGCCTGGCTGGCGGTGCGCGCAGGCGAGTTTCCCAATGCCGTCGCGACCGCGTCTGAAGCTGTGTCGCTCGTACTGCGCGCGTCCCGCTACGAGGCTGAAACAGATCACCAGGTAAACGCATTGGAGTCGCGGCCAGAACTGGCCTTCGAAAAAGATTTTCTGCGCTGGATGTTGTCGGACGCCGCAGGTGCGCTGCTGCTTCAAAACCTTCCTGCAACCAGCGGCTTGAGCCTACGAATCGACTGGATCGATGTCACTTCCTACGCCCATGAGCTGCCCGTCTGCATGTACGCCGGAGCGGAAAAAAACGAGCGTGGCGAACTAATCGGTTGGGCCAGGTTTTCTCACGAAGAACTCGGCCAGCAATCCATCCTCACCGTCAAACAAGACGTAAAAATGCTCAACGCGAACATCGCTGAGTATTGCCTCGAAAAACCATTATCCGCCATCAAGGCCCGGCGCGGTCTGACGACCGATCAGGTCGATTGGTTTCTTCCCCACATGTCGTCGGAATATTTTCGTCAGCCCATCGTCGAAGGACTTGCGCGCATCGGCCTGCCGATTCCCGCGGAGCGCTGGTTCACTAACCTTTCGACCCGCGGCAACACCGGCTCGGCGTCAATCTATTTGATGATCGACGATCTATTCCGCAGCGGTCGTCTGCGAGCCGGCCAGCACATCCTGGGTTTCGTGCCCGAGTCTGGACGTTTCACCAGCGCGTTTATCCATTTGACCGTCGTCTGATGCGACCCGACGAAGTACCTCAAGAAAATGCGCCCGTGCTCGGCGGTGTGCGCAAAGCCGTCTACGTCGTCGACCAAAACGGCCATTACCTCATCGCCCAATCCGGCGGCGACGAAGCCGAAGTGACCGTGACCGAGGAAGCCGTGGCGTGGTTCGGACGCCTGGCGGAGGATGCGCGCCAGCGGGCGTTGCGCGGCGAGACCAGTCCACTCGAATACCACATGTTCCGCCTGCGCATGGATGTGCCGACCCTAGCCCAAGCGACTGGTTTGTGGCGTTGGCGCGTACGCCGACATCTCACCCCTCAAGGCTTCGCTCACCTCAGCCCGGCCTTGCTGGAACGCTACGCCGAAGCGCTGGGCCTGAGCGTCGCACAAATCCAGTCCTTAGGATAAAAAATTTCTCATCTCATCGATGCCGCTTTCCTCTTCCACTCAAGCGATCACGCCGATCGCCTTTCAGCACCGGCAGTCCGCGCATTGCGAAAGCGGCGTGATCTCCTCGCTCCTGCACCACGAGGGCATTCCTCTTTCCGAGGCCATGGTGTTCGGCCTGAGCGCGTCGCTCTCGTTTGCCTACATCCCGTTGGTTAAGATCAACCAGCTTCCGCTTATCGCCTACCGGATGGTTCCCCGTTTTATCCTCAAAGGCATGAAACACCAGCTGCGCCTGCCTTTGCGCTTCGAGACCTTTCGCTCATCGTCCGATGGCCGCCAGCGCCTCGACGAACTGCTCGCGCGAGGCCGACCCGTCGGGCTTCAGTCCTCGGTATTTTTCCTGCCCTATTTTCCCGAGAACATGCGCTTTCATTTCAACGCGCACAACCTCATCGCCTACGGTCGTGAGGGAAACGAGTATCTCATCAGCGATCCGGTCTTCAACAGCCCCACGCGCTGCGCCCTCGCCGACCTGCAACGCGCCCGTTTTGTCCGCGGCGCCCTCGCGCCCAAAGGTCTGCTCTACCACCTCGACGGCCCCGTCCCAAAAGTAGACCACGTGCCGCTCCTCCGCGGTGCCATCAAAAAGAACTGCTTCATGATGCTGCACGTGCCGCTGCCCTTCGTGGGCTGCAGCGGCATCCGCTTGCTCGCGCGGCGCGTACTCAAGCTTCCAGCAAAAAAAGATCTCATCGTACGTATGCAGGAGGAAATTGGGACCGGCGGCGCCGGCTTCCGCTTTCTATACGCGGCGTTTTTGCAGGAATGCGCCGTGCTGCTCAACAACCCGCGCCTCCAGGAACTCTCGCTCGAACTCACCGCCATCGGTGACGAATGGCGCGAATTCGCCCTGCACGCCGCCCGCATGAACAAAGGCCGCGCCGACCTCGATTTGCCGCTATTGCATGGTTTGCTCAAGGACCTTGCCGAAAAAGAAACCGTGTTCTACAAAAAGCTCAGAAAGGCCGTGTGATGCCAGCGCCCGACCTTGTTCTGAATTGATATTCAGCTTTCCTGTATTTTCGACCTGCTGAATCGGCGGCAATCGACATGCAAATAAACAGCGGATTGAGAGCTTGGCCGACAGTGTGATCGATGTTTTCGCGCTTGTGGTTTAGCATTCATCAGAGCCCTATTGAGGCGAACCCGTTAAACTTTATGGCGAAAATATCGGTGAGGCTGAGGTATTTGACAGGTCTCAAACGCGAGATCTTTTCCAATGCGAGATTATGTGGAACGTGGGACGAACAAGGACACACCTCTACCAACTGGTTCGAATCGCCGATGGACGCAGTGACCGCCGAAGATGGCTGCCCCGCCTTCACGGCCACCGTGCAGCTCGACGAAAGCGAAGTTGGCGCAACCTTTCAGTGGGGCGTGCGCGTCAATACACCTTGGGCGGCTAACCTCTGGGCGATCCCGACCGAGATCCATGATGCACAAAAGACCGACCGCGTGCGCGAATTCCAGCTCGAACCGGCGGGCAGTCAACAGAGCGAGGATTTCTATTTTACCTACGGTCGCCGGTTCGGCGCACGCAAGGTTTTTCTCAACGGCCACCTGGGCGGCGCCGCTTTGCGCTTTACCGTCTGGGCGCCCAATGCGCGCAAGGTCGACGTTGTCTTTGGCAATCCAGCTTATGGATACATCGCCAACGATGGATTTGGCATCGATCTCGGCCAACCAGCGATGCCGCTAACCAGGGACGGCGACGGCGTCTGGCAGAGCGAACTCGTGCCGGACTTTGCCTCATACGAAGGACAGCCTTACATGTATCGTCTGGAAAACGCGCAGGGCCGCATCGTCTACCGGACCGATCTTTTCTCGCGCCAGCAGATCGGTCGCGGCGCCGTCGATCCGCAGGGCGAACACTGGGTCACCGGACCCAATCAACTCGACGGAACCAAGAGCTGCAGCCTGATCGTAAGCACCGAGACGGTTGCACGCGAGCTTCGCCAAGGCCGGCTGCAAGCCCGGATTTCGGACAGTGAATTCTGGGCCAGCGAATTCACTGCCGGCCTGCCGGTGCCCAGCCGTATCCAAGATCTGGTGATCTACGAACTGCACATCGGCGCCTTGGGCTACGGGAAGGATCGGCCCGGTAATCTCCAGGACGCCATCGCGCTCCTGCCCTATTTGACCGCGCTTGGTGTCAATGCGGTTGAACTTCTGCCCATGTCGGAATTTTCCGGCATAGGCTGGGGTTATGGCGATTCCCACTTGTTCGTCATCGAAACCGCGGCGGGCGGCCGCGACCAGTACAAACATTTCGTGCGGGAGTGCCACCGTCGCGGCATCGCCGTGCTGCAGGACGTCGTCTACAATCACTTCGACGGAAACTCTGACCGCGCCGAGTGGGCCTTCGATTCCGACCAACCTGAAGAGAACAACTACTACTGGTACGAGGGCCGGAGCACCGATTACCCGCAGCCCGATGGCGGTTACGTGGACAACGGTTCCACCGGCTACGCGCCGCGTTTCTGGGACGAGAAAGTCCGGCATCTTTTCGTGAGCAGCGCCGCAGCGTTCATTGAAGACTGCCACGTCGACGGTTTGCGCGTCGATCTCACCCAAGCCATCCACCGCGACAACGCCTTGCACGCCGATGGCAGAAGTGTTAGCGATGCTAATCAGTTCGGCGCAAAGATGCTCCGTGAATGGAGCCGCACGCTGAGGTTGATCAAACCCACCGTGATGCTCGTGGCCGAGGATCACTCCGAATGGGACAAGGTTACGCAACCGCCTGAGATCAGCGGCCTCGGTTTCGATGCCACCTGGTACGCCGCCTTTTGTCACAATCTGATTGGCGACTCCGACATGGCTGGCGGTCGCGCCCGGTTGTTGAAATACGCCGGTTTTGGCGACAACGGTCCACTCGATATGGGTCAATTCGCGAGCGTTCTCTACGCCAGCAAGTACAGCAAGGTCGTGTATCATGAATCCCATGACGAAGCGGGCAACTCCGGCGGCTCGATGCGCACCCTGCCCTGCGCGGTCAATGGAGCAGACATCGTCGGCCTGACGCGGAGCTACGCTGAGGCGCGTTCGCGCGTGGTTTTCGGCCTGTCGCTTTTTTCCGCTGGCACGCCGATGTTTTTCATGGGCGAGGAGATTGGCGCACAGAAACCCTACAAATGGGACAGCTTCATGGAAAACCGTGAAGATCTTGCAGGTGATCGCACGGGCGGCGGCGCAAAGCTGTTTCGCTTTTATCAGGACGCGATCCGTTTCTCGCGCCGCCATTCCGCCGTGCGCGCTCAGAACATCGATATCATTCATCTCAACGACGACGCGCGCGTGATTGCGTTCACGCGCTTTGGCGGGAGCGATGCGTTGCTCATCCTCGCCAGCCTGAACAACAGCGCATTCCCCGAATACATCGTGCAAACAGAGTCATGGCGTCTGCCCGACGGCGCGTGGCAGGAGGTTTTCAACAGCGACGCGGCGCTCTACGGCGGCACCAACACCGGCAACGCCGGAGCCGCTCTGCCCGCAACCAATGGTTGCATCCAAGTTACCTTGCCCGCCAATGGATTCGTCGTGTTTGAAAAAACCTAACCTGAGCGAACCGCGCTCCATCGCGATCGCGCACGCGACGCGTTACTTCACATCGTCAGCGATCTGCTGCTTTTTCCGGTAGGCCAGCCCTTGAAAAACCGCGACGAGCACGCCGGTTTCGTCAGTGATGTTGACCGTATAGCTGCCCAGCTTCGGGTTGAGCGAAACCTCGCGCGCCTCAGCCGTTAAGGTACCGCTCGTTGTGGCCTTCACGTACGTAATGCTGACATTGATACCGACCGCGGCCGTGCCATGGCCATTCGAAGCGACGGCAAACGCGTAATCGGCCAGCGTGAAGATCGCTCCGCCCTGCACGATCCCAAGCGCGTTGAGATGCAACGGTTGCACTTTCATCCGGGCCACCGCCTGCCCGGACTGACGCGAAACCAGTTCGATGCCACAGTGATTCACGAACTGGTCACTTTTGAAAAATTGATCAATTGTCTTCATGGCGTGACCGCGAACGTACCTTTGGTGTCACTTTTTTGGCAAGCCCGGCACGGCCCCACTTCTAGCTTTTCCCTCGTGTCAGGAGAAGAACCAGTCGTTTTACCGCAGTAAAATTTTCATGCCGCCACCCGTGGCACAAGGTTTGCTGAAATGAGCGCGTAACACGTTTTGTTCAAAAAGTAACACTCGCCATACCATGATCCTCTCTTCTCTCCGCCGCCGTCTGACCGTTCTCTTCGGCTTTTTCCTCCTACTTACTGGTTTTCTTTCCGCTGCTCCGCTCAAGGTCGCTTACAGTGACTGGCCCGGCTGGACCGCCTTCGCCATCGCCTCCGAAAAAGGCTGGTTCAAGCAAGCTGGCGTCGACGTCGAACTTTTGTGGTTCGAATACGGTCCTTCGATGGAGGCCTTCACCGCTGGCAAAGTCGACGCGGTCATGGTCACCAACGGTGACGCCCTTGTCACCGGTGCCACCGGCACGAAAAACGTAATGATCCTCGTCACCGACTACTCGAACGGTAACGACATGGTGATTGCGCAACCGGGCATCGCTTCGCTCAAAGACCTGAAAGGCAAAAAAGTCGCGGTCGAAATCGGTCTCGTCGATCACCTGCTCCTGCTCAACGGCCTCAAAAAAGCCGGCATGAAAGAGGCCGATGTCGAACTCGTGCCAACGCCAACCAATCAGGCGCCCCAAGTCCTGGCTTCCGGCCAGGTTTCTGCCGTCGCCGCCTGGCAGCCCAACGCCGGTGCCGCGCTCAAAGCCGTCGCTGGTTCCAAGAGCATTTACACCAGCGCTGACGAACCAGGCCTTATCTAC
>Ga0302323_100004122_pt1 | contig 11834 bp, 11 predicted proteins | sample Fen_T0_3_FD_201950 | JGI IMG/M metagenome (GOLD analysis project Ga0302323, IMG submission 201950) | Peat permafrost microbial communities from Stordalen Mire near Abisko, Sweden - Fen_T0_3 | ecosystem: Environmental > Terrestrial > Soil > Wetlands > Permafrost | place: Sweden: Abisko... | reverse complement strand
AGCCATGTCCCTCGTCTCCTACTGGCTGCTCCCGCGGGTGAGGTGGAGCAGCTGCGAGAGCAGCCAGTAGGAGACGAGGGACATGGCTGCTCCTAGGCGGCTTCTGGCGATCGACGTCGGCAACACGAACACGGTCATCGGACTGTTCGACGGCGCCGAGCTGCGCGGGCATTGGCGGCTATCAACCCGGAGGGATCAGACCGAGGACGAGTACGGGATTCTCGTGCGCAGCCTCTTCCACACGGCCGGCGTGCCTGAGACGAGTATAGAGGCGGCCGCCATCGCGAGCGTCGTGCCGCCGCTGACGCCGATCGCACAGCAGTTGTGCCGCAACCTTCTAGGTTGCGAGCCGCTGGTGGTCGGACCGGGCGTGCGCACCGGTGTCGCCGTGCAATACGATCCGCCCACCGACGTGGGCGCCGACCGCATCGTGAACGCAGCGGCGGCCTACGCGGCGCACGGAGGCCCGGTGGTCGTGGTGGACTTCGGCACCGCCACCACGTTCGACGTGATCACGCGTCGTGGGGAGTACGTAGGCGGCGTGATCTGTCCTGGCGTTGGAATCAGTGCCGATGCGCTCTTTCAGCGCGCCGCGCGTCTGCCGCGGGTGGAGATCAGAAACCCTGGCCAGGTGATCGGCCATTCGACCGTTGCCTCGATGCAGGCCGGTCTGTATTTCGGATATGCGGCCCTGGTCGAGGGCCTGCTCGCTCGTATCCTGGCGGAGCTGCGCGAGCCTGCGTGCATCGTCGGCACTGGTGGGCTGTGCGAGGTGCTGGCTCCGGCGATCCCTGCGATCCAAGTCGTGGACCCGACACTCACGCTCACTGGCCTGCGGCTGATCTGGGAGAGGAACCGCGTCGAGACGGCGGAATGAGCGCTCTACCAGAAGGCGCCGGCGCGGTCGACCCGGAAGCCCAGTACTTCCAGGCCGTCGAGGAGTTCTTCGTCGAGCTGCGCGGCGACCCGCTCCTGCTGTCGAACGCCGACTGGTTGCTGATCCGGCGTTGGCGTCGCGCAGGGACCCCACTGCGAGTGGTGCTGCGGGGCATCCGCGATGCGCTCGACGCGCATGCGCACTCGTGGGGCCGCACGCGCAAGGTGGGCAGCCTCAGGTATTGCGAGCGCGAGGTGGAAGCGGCGCGCGAACGCTGGCATCGCGCACTGCGTCTCGGACAAGACGGAGAGCTGAGCCATGCCGTGCAGCTCCAGAGCCTGGCGCGCGGTCTGCGCGAGGCGCGCGATCTGCCGTCAGCTCTGGCGGACATGTGCACCGCAACGGCCGAGCAGATCGAGACCGAGTGCGCAGAGGCTGAGCCGGTTGCGATCGAAAGTCGGCTTCGGGAGTGCGAGCGACGCCTCTTGCGGGCGATCCGCCGCGTCCTAGACGAGCGGTCGCTCGCAGAAGTGGAAACGGCGATCGAGCGCGAGCTGGCCCCGTACCAGGAGCGCATGCCGGCGCGCGTCGTAGAGCAGGTTCGCCAAGAAGCGCTCGCCCGTGCGTTGCTTGGGCGCTTCGGCCTGCCGCGCCTCAGCCTGTTCCACATGGACTGAGCAAGGGAAGGCGGCGATGCAGCCAGGCGCGTTGCTCGAGGTCGAGATCGAGAAGGCGGTGTTTCGAGGCCTCAGCCTGGCGCGCCACGAGGGGCAGGTCATCCTGGTGCGCGGCGGGTATCCTGGCGAACGCTGGCGCGTGCGCATCCTGGAGACCGGGCGACAGTACTTGCGGGCCGAGGCGCAGCAGGCCCTCGGGACCATCCCTGGCCGCCGGGCGTCGCCCTGCCCGTGGTTCCCCGAGTGCGGTGGATGCAGCTATCAGGACCTGGCCTACACAGAACAGCTCGCGCTGAAACGCGCCGTCCTGGCCGACGCGCTGGCGCGGGCCAAGGTGCCGTCGCCGGAGCCGCTCGAGATCGTCGCTTCTCCCGAGCGCGGCTGGCGCATGCGGGCCTCGCTGCACGTCCAGGGCACGCACAAGGGCCCGTGTCTCGGCCTGACCGCCAGTGCTAGTCATCGCGTCATCGACTTTGACGTCTGCGCGCAGCTCTCGCCGCGCGCCAACGATGTCGTCAACGGCCTGCGCGCCGCGCTGCGCAAAGAGCCGGATCTGGCAAGCCGCACGCGGCGCATCGAGCTGGCCGAGTCACAGGCCGGCGACAGGCTCGTCGCTGCCTTCGCAGGCGAGCTGAACGCTCGCGATCTGGCGCACCTCGCGCGCATGGGCGGCGCGATCCCGGGCCTGGACGGACTGGGAGCCGTCGTGCAGCAAGGCGCCAGGCAGAGCTTCGAGCCTCTCGTGGGCGAGACCCACGTGAGCGCCACCGCCAAGACCGTGGCTCTGCGTTGGCACGTCTTGTCCTTCTTCCAGGCGAATCGCTTCCTGCTCGATGCCCTGGTAGACGAGGTGGCGCGCGGGATCCCAGCAGGGGGCACGCTGCTGGACCTCTACGGAGGCGTCGGATTGTTCGCCCTGCCGCTCGCTGCGCAGGCGGAGCGCGTCGTGTGCGTCGAAGGTGATCCGGTCGCGGCAGAGGACGCTCGCGCCAACACGCGGCACGCTGGGCGATCGAACGTCCGTGTCGTGCAGGCGGAAGTGCTGCGCGCATTGACGAGCGAGCCTGCCAGCCCAGACGAACGCATTGTTCTCGACCCGCCGCGCACCGGTCTCGGCAAGGGCGTGGTGCAGGCGATCGCGCTGCGGAACCCGGTTGCGATCGTGTACGTGTCGTGCGATCCGCCGACGCTGGGACGCGACCTGGCGCAGCTCGCGGCCGCTGGGTATCGCGCGCTCCGTATGACCGCGCTCGACCTCTTTCCGAACACGTTTCACGTTGAAACCGTCGTACATCTGGCGCGAGCTGGCTGATGGCCGAGCCAGGCGAGAGCGCTGCGGCCCGGCCGGATGGGGCGCTATCGCCCCTGCTGGGCACTGCTGCTGCCTTCGCGGCAGGCGCTGCGGTCGGCGGAGTCGGCGCGAGTGCAACCGGCGCGCTGTTGGCCCTGGCGGCCTTTCTCGCCTTGCTGGTTTACGTGCGACCCGGGAGCCGTCTGGCGCGCGTTGGGCTCGGGGTGGTAGCGCTTGGCCTGGGAGCCGCGACGGCAGAGGTCGAACGACTCGAGTACGAGGGCTCGTCACTCAGGCGCTGGGTGAGCGTCCATGCCTCAGCTGAGCCGCAGCTGATGCGGCTTCAGGGCGCGCTCGCGCAAGATCCCGACCAGGTGGCGCAGCGCTGGCTGCTGGTGCTCAATGTGGAGCACGCCACAGTCAACGGTGCGGTCAGACCCCTCGCGGGCAGAGCGCGGGTCTACGTGGACGGGCAGGCGCAGCGACCGGCTCTGATCGAAGGGGATCGCCTGGCTGTCTGGGCGCGTGTGGGGCTGCCACGCGCGCAGCGCAACCCTGGCTCCTTCGACAGCGCGGCCTATCTTTTGGGGCGCGGGATCCACGTGGTCGGCGCATGCAAGAGCGCTCAGCTCATCGAGGCCGCGCCAGGGCGTCCCGCCCCCGGGCTGCGGCCTGCCATGGCTCGGCTGCGGAACGTGGCCCGGCGTCGTCTTCTGACAGAGCTGGGCGATGACCCGAGTGCTTCCATTGTGCGGGCTATGGTGCTCGGAGATCGCGCGGGGCTGACAAGCGAGAGCGAGGAGGCATTCCGGATCGCCGGGACCTACCACGTGTTGGCGCTCTCAGGCGCGCAAGTGGCACTCGTGGCAGGTTTGATGCTGGGCGCGCTGCGCTGGTGCCGCGCTCCGCCCGCGCTTGTCGCGCTGGTAGCGGGCACCGCGGTCGCCACGTACGTCGGTTTCGTCGGTGGAGAGATACCGGTCGCGCGTGCGGGAGTCATGGCGGGCGCGTTCTTGCTGGGCCTGGCGTTGAGCCTGTCCGGCCAGGCCGCGAACCTCTTGGGCCTGGCAGCGCTCGCGCTGCTCGCCTGGCGACCGTCCGCGATCGCGGACGCTGCTTTCCAGCTCTCCTTTGTCGCGACACTTGCCATCATCTGGCTGGTGCCGCTATTCACGCCGTGGCTTCACCGTACGCCGCGCTGGCTGGCGCTGATCTTGGCTTCGTCCATGGCCGCGCAGCTGGGCGTGCTGCCCCTCATGGCGTTCCATTTCCATCGCTTGGCGCCGGCAGGACTCGCGCTCAACGTGATCGCCGTCCCTCTGGCATCGGTCGTCCTGATCGCAGGGTTCGTGGTGGTCCTCACAAGCGGGTGGGCGCCCCCTCTGGCGTGGCTGGCCAGCCGCGTGGCCTGGCTCGCCGCCGAAGGGATGCTGCGTTCGAGTGCTTTGGCCAAGGCGATTCCCGGGGCAGATTGGCGCGTCGTGATGCCGCCGGTCTGGCTGCTGCTCCTGTACGCCGTCGGGATTTGGGCGCTCGTGTGGCGGCCGGTGCGGCGTGGGTCAGCCGCGCTGATACTCGCGCTGGCCGGGCTCGGGTTGGTCTTCGGCACGGGTGGGCCTACAGGGGATGGCCGCCTGCATCTGACCGTGCTGGACGTCGGCGCTGGCGACAGCCTGGTTCTGCGCTCGCCGTCGGGCCGCATGCTCGTGGTCGACACGGGCGGTAGCCGCGACGGAATCGGACCGGACATCGGCGAGACCGTTGTGGCGCCCTACCTCTGGTGGAGGCAAGCGCACGCGCTCGACGTTCTGGCCCTGACGCACGCTCACAGAGATCACGTCGGTGGCGCGCCATTCTTGGTGCGCCACTTTCGTGTCGCTCAGGTCTGGACGCGCCCTGCGGAGCGGAACGCCTCCTTGCCGGAGGAACTGATATCCCTGCCAGACCTGCCACGTTGCCGGCGCAAGGCAGTCGCACGAGGTTTTCGGCAGCTGTGGGACGGTGTGGAGATCGAGGCGCTCTGGCCGCCCGCGGAGCTTCCGGCCGGGACTTGGTCGGAGAACGACCGGTCACTGATGCTCAGGCTGCGCCTGGGCGAGGTGCGTTTTCTCCTGGCAGGAGATGCCGGAATCGCGACCGAGAGCTGCGTGTCGCCTGGAGCAGTGGATGTGCTCAAGGTCGGGCACCACGGTAGCCGTTTCAGTAGCTCCGAGCAGTTCCTGAATGAAGCGCATCCGCGAGTGGCCATCTTCTCGACAGGCGGCGAGCTGGCGCCACGGCCAGAGGTGCTGGAGCGATATAGGCGCCACGTCGCGCTCATCTTGCGCACTGACGGCTGCGGTGCGATCGCTGTCGCAACGGACGGTCAGCGCTTGTGGGCGGGTCCCGCCGACGGGGCGCTGTCTGTCGTGGCGCGTTCGACGCGCTAGGTCCGGTGGGTGATCGGGGACACCTTGGACGGACCGAACGAAAGATCAAGGTGTCCCCGTCTGTGCCTACCGCTCGCGGGGTTGGCATCGCCATCGTGACGTGGTACATTGCGATCGACTTCTGGGTTCGGGGCGTGGCTCAGCCTGGCTAGAGCGCTTGGTTCGGGACCAAGAGGCCGGAGGTTCAAATCCTCTCGCCCCGACCATCTTCATTCTTCTTCGCACCAACGAGTCCGCGGCGGGACCTTGGCACGGACTGCACCATCGCAAATGGACAGGCAGGCAGCTCGCTTCCTCGTGAACGGGCGCGTGCAGGGCGTCGGCTATCGCTATTTCGTCCTGCGCGAGGCGCAGGCCTTGGGCATCGACGGCCATGCCCGCAATCTTGCAGATGGGTCGGTCGAGGTCGTCGCCGAAGCGGCGCTGGCGACGTTGCTCGTGTTCGCGGGTCGGCTGGCCGAAGGACCGGCGTTCGCAGAAGTGACGTCGATCGATCGCGCGGTGATCCCGACCTCGCATGTAGCCGGCTTCAGGATTTGCTGAGCGGTTTCTTTCCAGGGGTACGAGAATGGACGCGAATCAACGAGTCGAGAAGCTCAAGCACGCCATCCGCGACGTCGCGGACTTCCCCAAACCTGGCATCGTCTTCAAAGACCTGACTACGCTGCTGCTGGACCCGGCGGCCTTTCGCAGCGCCCTGGACCAGCTGCAGGAGCTGATCGCGGGTCGGCCCGCCCGCAAAGTGATCGGCATCGAGAGCCGGGGCTTCATCTGGGGAGCCGCACTGGCCGACCGCCTGGGCGTCGGGTTCGTGCCGGTCAGGAAGCCGGGCAAGCTGCCGTGGCGCAAGATCGCCGCTTCCTACGCCCTTGAGTACGGTACGGACACGCTGGAGATGCACGAAGACGCGGTCTCTCCGGGAGAGAGCGTGCTGGTGGTCGATGATCTGATTGCGACGGGTGGGACGGCTCATGCGGTCGGGGAATTGGTGCGCCGCCTGGGAGGCAGCGTAGCCGCTTACCTCTTTGTCGTCGAGCTGACGTTTCTGGACGGCAGGCGCAAGCTCGCCGATGCCGATGTCCTGAGCCTGATCCGCTACTAGGCCCTGCGCTGGCCCGCAGATCGGCACTGTTATATTCTCTGTTGTGAGTGGCGCTGCGCCTGTAGCTCAACTGGATAGAGCAGGAGCATCCTAAGCTCAAGGCTGGGGGTTCAAGTCCCTCCAGGCGCGCCAATCGGGAGGGAGCAGGTCGTGAAGAAGGCACTGAGGAAACAGATCAAGCAGGACGAGCTGGTGTCGGGCTACGCAAGCGCCGGCGCGTGGCTGCATACCCACGCTGACCAGGCCAAGACCGTGGCGATCGGCGCCGTCGTGCTAGCGCTCGCGCTGGGCGGGCTGCTCTACTTCCGCGGCGAACGCGTGCAGGAGTCGCAGCGCGCCTTTGACGAGGCGCACGCCCTGTTCAGCGGCACCGTCGGCAAGCCGGAGGACGGTGGGGTAGCGGCCAGCAAGGAGGAGAAGTTCAACAAAGCCCTGGCCGCGTTCCAGGGCGTGGCCGAGCGCTACGGGTCTCTGACCGCCGGACGGCGCGCGCGCTACTACTCGGCACTCTGCGCCCTCGAGTTGGGCGAGAAGCAGAAAGCAGAAACCATTCTGCGCGACCTGGCCGGGCGAGCGCAGGCCGGCGCGATCGGGACAGAGCTGGCGGAGTTGTCGCTTGCAAGACTCGAAGCCGCTCCGGGCACGTTCGATCAGGCGATCGCTCGCTACAGCAAGCTCGCTGACGAGAAGTCGACGGGCTATCCGCGAGACTACGTGCTCATGAGTCTGGCCGCGGCCTATGAACAGGCCGGCCGCCTTGCCGAAGCGGCGGCGACCTTCCGTCGCATTGTCGAGGAGCTGCCGGCGAGTCCGTTCGCCAACGACGCGCGAACCCGCGCGGAGTACCTCAAGCTGGCCATCGCGAAGTAGGCTGACGTGAGGCCAAGGGGTCTATGAAGCGACGAACTGTCTGGCTGTTGGTGGGTGCGGTTGCGGCGACTGCCGTCGCAGCGGCAGGGGTCGGCGCCGTGGTCTTGGCGCTGAAGTTCCGGGGCACCACGATCAGCGCCGTGGGCGAGAAGCGCTACCTTGTCCTGCACCTCGAGGGCGAGATCCCCGAAGAGCCGGCCTCTGACCTGGATGCGCTCTTCGGCACACCGCGCGCCTCGCTGCCGGGGATCGTGGAAGGGCTCGAGCGCGCGAGGGTGGACGACGGGATCTCGTCAGCCGTGCTGAAGATCGACACGCTCAGCGGCACTGGCTGGGCCAAGGTCCAAGAGATACGTGCAGCGGTCGCGCGCCTGCGCGAGAAGAAGCCCGTCTACGCGTATCTGCGCGATGCGGGCAACAAAGAGTACTACCTGGCATCGGCGGCCACGAAGGTCTACTGCCAGCCGGCGGCGATGCTGGCCGTGACCGGCCTGGCCACGCAAGTGACGTTCTTCCGCCAGACGCTCGACAAGCTGGGCGTCGAGGCTCAGTTCGAGGGCTTTGGCAAGTACAAGAACGCCCCGAACACCTACACCGAGTCGGGCTTTACACCGCCCCACCGAGAGCAAATGGAGGCCCTGCTCGACGACCTCTCCACGCAGTTCATCGAGGGGATTGCCAAGAGCCGTGGCCGAGCGCCGCAGCAGATACAGGCCGCCGTGGACCAGGCCCCGCTCGACGCGGACGCTGCGGTCAAGGCTGGGCTTGTGGACGAGAAGATATTCGAGGACGAGATCGAAGCGCGCGCCGGTGTGAGTCACGAAGTCGCACTGGCGCGCTACGTGCGATCGCAGCGCAGCCTGAGCCTGGGACGTCCGAAGATCGCTGTCATCCAAGTCAGCGGAGAGATCATCTCTGGCCACAGCGGTTCGGACGCGCTCGGGGGCAGCTATGCCGGCTCGGAGACGGTGGTGAAGGCCATCCGCAGCGCGAGACGGCGCAGCGACGTGCGCGCGATCGTGCTACGCGTGGACAGCCCCGGCGGATCCGGAAGCGCGTCTGAGGAGATCTGGCGCGAGGTGGTGTTGGCACAGCGCGAGAAGCCCGTGATAGCGTCGATGAGCGACCTGGCGGCCTCCGGCGGCTACTACGTGGCGATGGCTGCGCAGGCGATCGTCGCCGAGCCGGGCACGCTCACCGGATCGATCGGCGTATTCGGCGGCAAGCTCAGCCTGCGCGGCTTGTACGACAAGATCGGACTCACCAAAGAGGAGTTGCAGCGCGGCCGGCACGCCGGCTTGTTCTCAGACTACCGGCCATGGACCGATGAGGAACGCCTCGCGATCCGACAGTTCCTGTGGGGCTTCTACCAGGATTTCGTGCAAAAGGCCGCCAAAGGCCGCGGCCGCAAGCCCGAAGAGATCGAACAGATCGCGCAGGGCCGAGTCTGGACCGGGGCGGCTGCGCTCAGCCGCGGGCTGGTGGACCGGTTGGGCGGCCTGAATGACGCCATCACCTTGGCCAAAGAGAAGGCCGGGTTGGCAAGAGACGCCGAGGTCAGCATCCTGCGCCTGCCGGAGCATCGCGGCTTCTTTGAGATGCTGTTCGAACGCGAGACGCCGGCGATCTTCGCCTCTGCGCTTCCGGCGGACTTGCGCGCGCTCGTGCGTTGGTCCCGCATGACCCAGAGCAGCCCGGTCGCAGCGCGACTGCCGTACGAATTGCAGGTCAACTGAGGCGCTGGCGTCGACGTGCGTAGCTGCTAGCTGCCGTAACGCTGCTGCAGGCGTTGCTGCGCGGCCTGACGCATCTCGTTGAAATCGTGACCGTAGACACCGCGAAACGCGGCGTTGACGTCGCGCGTCTCGCCCATACTGCGCAGCAGATCGTTGATGCCACTCTGCCCGCGCATGTCGAAGAGATACTCCGCGAACGCCAGTGCTCCCCAGTAGAGACCGTAGACGCCGCCGACGCGTCCGTCGGCCAGCGCTGTCAGATAGTTTGACGAGAGCATGCTATCGAGCCGTTTGCCCTCGTTGAATTGGGCCAGGCCCTCATGAAGCTCGCGCGGCGCTGTCCCGTGAGTGATATCGGCGACAAAGGCGTGTGTCAGCTCATGCAGCAGAGTGCTCTCGATCTGGGGCGTGAGCTTCGGATCGAGGCCGCCGATAGGAACACGGATGCGGCCGTCGACGTTGTCGAAAACCCCGCCACTCCAGATCGGAGCTTGTGCCGCCTCATAGTACTGCTCGCGCGAGAAGAGGATGACCTGCACGGGTGCAGACGGGCGGTGGTCGTAGAGCAGCGTCAAGGTCGCGAAGTGATGGTCGAGCGCGCGCAGGATCTCGCGCCCGACGGTCTCATGCGCCTCGCCGTCGTAGCGCAGCGTGAACGCGGCCAGCTCCTGATGCCGCATGCCAGACTCGTTGACCATGCCGTTGCGGAGTTTGTTCAGAAGGGCCGTGGCGCCTGGCGTGCCGGCGCGAGTGAGGGCTTCGCTGGCCTCTTGATCGCGCCCCAATCGCAGCAGGGCCCGGCCGAGTCCCTCCAGCGCAGAAGCGCTGCGCGGGTCCACCACCAGCGCGTCACGCGCAGTTTGAGCCGCTACTGGCCAATCCTCGCGGTCCAGCTGAAGGTCGAGCAAGGCCAGGCGTGGGGCCAAGCTGGCGGGTCGCAGGGCGATCGCGCGCTGCAAGGCCTCGCTGGCCGCGGCCAGAGCCCGCTGCAAGCGCAGCTGCTCGGACCAGCCCAGCAGCACGGCCTCGAGCAGCTGTGATAGAACGGGTTCGTCCGCAAAGCGAGCGCGCAGCTCCTCTGCTGCACGCACGTCGTCTGCCGCGATCGGCACCCGCGTGTTGACCTTGCGGATGAGCGACTCGACGCGAGCGCGGTCTGCAGCCGTCATGCGCGCAGGCGGCATACTGCTCGGAACGAGCGGCGCCTGGTCAGGACCAGGCGTTGGAGCTGCCAGTGGTCCGAGTGCCGCGGCCGCCGGCAGGGGACTCGCGTGGATCGAAGCAGATAAAGGGGCAGGCACCTGGCGAGCAGTTGCCGGGACGCGGCTGCGATACAGCCAAACTGCTGCAACGAGCAGCAGCACAGGGGTCAGCACGTAGACCCAGGCGGAGCGACTGCGATTGGCCACCGTCGAGTTCGGCGCGGAGCCGGGAGGGGCTGCCACGCGCGGTTCCGCATGGACCTTGGCGAAGACCACGCCGCAACGAGGGCAGCTCGGCCCGCGCGGTGCCTGATGGCCGCACTTCGGGCAGCTCGCGAACGGTGCCAGGGTGTCGTTGCTCACCGAGAGATGCTAGCACCCCAGCCAAGGGCTCGCTCCTCGCAGGGACTCGGGCTACAATATCGAGTTCTGCGCGCCCGCACGTGGCGCCGCCGGCAACGGCTGGAGAAGCGGACTCATGATCCAGGCAACACAACTCAAGCGCGGTATGTGCATCAAGCACGAGAACGACCTGTACCGCATCGTCACGACACACCACCTTACGCCGGGCAACTGGCGCGGTATGGTTCAGACAAAGATCCGTCATCTCAAAACCGGCTCGATCATGGAGCACCGCTTTCGCTCAGAGGATCGAGTCGAGCGCGCCATCCTGGACGAGACCGCGATGGAGTTTCTCTACCGGGACGGTGACATGTATCACTTCATGAACAACGAGACCTATGAGCAGATGGGCTTGTCAGAGGAAGTGCTGGGAGACGCGGTGCGCTACCTCATACCGAACATCATGCTCAAGGTGGAGATGTACGAGGGGCGCCCGGTTGGCATCGAGCTGCCACTGACCGTGGAGCTGAAGGTGACCGACACGGAGCCGGCGATCAAGGGGTCCTCCGTCTCCAATCAGACCAAGCCGGCGACGATGGAAAGCGGCCTCGTAGTGAACGTGCCGCCTTTCGTGGCCGCGGGTGACACCGTGAAGATCGACACGGCGACGGGCAGCTACATCGAGCGCGTGCGATAGGGCGACCCGGTGCCGTGGTTGGGGCGAAACGTAACTGCGGGCCTCCTCGGAGTGAGCAATCGTCGGACTCGGGGTCGTCTGCAAAGGCCTCGGCATCAATTGGTTGACTGTGATCGGCGCAGACAGGTGCACGTCTTGCAGGAGCCAGGAGACATGGCGACGCGCGACCAAATAGCGATGGTTCGCTGCCGGCTCGGTAACGGCCTGGACGGCGCTGCGCAACGCTACGTGCCCCTCACTGAGTTCGGGCTCTGGAAGTACCTGATGGAATCGCGGCATCGCAAGCAGGTGCTCGTCGACGCCATCTCCGTCTGGGTGCCTGAGGAGCCGACGCTGTGGAGCGCTGGCGTAGTGTCGGAAGACCTCGAGCCGGTCGTGCGAGTGAGGTTCAGTGCGCGAGGGGTTCTCGGCGCGCTCGTGCCGGTCGAGCGCTACTTTGCCGCGCTGTCGTATCCCCAGGCGCAGGAGGCCCTCTTCGCCCACTACACCCCGGGCACACGTCCAGGGGACGTGCGCGCGACCGCAGGATACTTCCTACCGCTGTCTATGCGCGAAGGCTCGCTCGGGGACATCGTCGTCTAGAGTGTAGCCTGTCGAAGTAGACGTGCTGG
>Ga0302323_100004121_pt1 | contig 11836 bp, 11 predicted proteins | sample Fen_T0_3_FD_201950 | JGI IMG/M metagenome (GOLD analysis project Ga0302323, IMG submission 201950) | Peat permafrost microbial communities from Stordalen Mire near Abisko, Sweden - Fen_T0_3 | ecosystem: Environmental > Terrestrial > Soil > Wetlands > Permafrost | place: Sweden: Abisko... | reverse complement strand
ATCCGCGCCGCGACGGCGGCTTCACGATCTTCTACATGGGCATCAACATCGGCGCGCTGCTCGCGCCGATCGCCTGCGAGTGGATCTCGCGCGCGATGGGCCCCGAAGGCCATCCGGACTACCGCTACGGCTTCATGCTCGCCGGCATCGGCGTGCTGCTCGGCGTCGTGTGCTTCGGCCTTGGCGGAAGCCAACTGCAGGGCCAAGGCAAGGCACCCGCGGGACGCGAGGGCATCCTGCCCGTCGTCCAGGTGCTCGTCGGAATCGCCGTCGTCGTTCCGGGGATGTACTGGCTCCTCGGCAAGGGCGATTGGGTCGGGTACATCCTGGGTGGCCTCGGCACGCTGATGGCGATCTACCTCGTGTCGATCGCGCTGAAGAGCGAGACCCACGTCCGGCAGCAGATGTTCGTGCTGCTGCTGCTCTTGTGCTGCAGCGTGCTGTTCTGGATGTGCTTCGAGCAGGCCGGCAATTCGCTCAACTTCTTCGCCCAACAGCACATCAATCCGCTGACGCTGGGCAAGTGGAGCATGCCGGCCGAGTGGTTCCAGTCAGTCAATTCGATCTTCATCGTGGCCTTCGGGCCGATCTTCGCGGCGCTGTGGGTGATCCTCGACAAGCGCCGGCTGAACCCGTCGATCCCGGCCAAGTTCGGCATCGCGCTCGTGCTCGTGGCGCTGGGCTTCGTGTTCCTGATCTCGGGGATCAAAGGCGCCGACGCGAACGGCAAGATCAGCTGGCTGTTCCTCGCGGGTCTCTACATGATCCAGACCTTCGGCGAGTTGTGCCTTTCGCCGGTGGGTCTCTCGATGGTCACGAAGCTCGCGCCCGAGAAAATCACCGGCATGGTGATGGGTGCCTGGTTCATGTCGATCGCGATCGGCAATTTCCTCGCCGGCGTGGTCTCGTCGGGCGCGGGCGCCATGATCGATGCCGCCAAGGACAAGCCCGGGATCGAGAAGATCGGGCTCTACACGCAGGCCTTCCTGCCGATCATCTACACAGCCCTCGCGGTCGGCATCGTGATGTTCCTGCTCTCGCGCCTGATCAACAAGTGGATGCACGGAGTCAAGTGAGATGGTCGACCTGCACGCAAAGCTCTATCCGGCCCACGTAGTCGAGCGCCAGCAGAAGGCCGAGGCGATCCTCGCCGCGACGGGCTTCGATGCGCTCGTGATCCAGTCGGGCGTGCCCTTCACGTACTACGCCGACGACCAGGACGCGCCCTTCCGCTCGACGCCGCACTTCGCGCACTGGGTTCCGCTCGAGGGTCCGCAGCATCTCGTCTGCATCCGGCCCGGCAAGAAGCCGCTGCTCGTGCGCGTCAAGCCCGAGGACTACTGGTACGAGCAGACCTCGGTCGGCACGCCCTACTGGCTCGAGGAGTTCGAGTTCAGGGAAGTTCCCGACGAGGCCGCCGCTTGGAAGGAAGTCGCGCCGCAGGGCAAAACCGCCTATCTCGGCGACACGCCGCTCGCCGCGCAGAAGCACGGCATCGCGGCAAATGCCTGCAATCCGGCCGAGCTCGTCGCGCGTCTGGATTGGGATCGCGCGCTGAAGAGCCCCTACGAGGTCGCCTGCATGGACGAGGCCTCGAAGCTCGGCGGCCGCGGCCACCTCGCTGCGCGCGGCGCCTTCCTGGATGGCAACTCGGAGATCGAGATCCACACGAAGTACGTCGCCGGCGTGGGCTGCCTCGAGAAGGACCTGCCCTACGAGACGATCGTCGCGCTCGATGCGCATGGCGCGACGCTGCACTACACCGGCAAGCGCACGCAGAAGAACGGGCGCGTGCTGCTGATCGACTGCGGCGCGAAGTTCATGGGCTACGCCAGCGACATCACGCGCACCTACGCGACGCGCGGCATCGAGCGCGCCTTCGGCGAGATCCACAAGGGTCTCGACCTCGTGCAGCTCGAGCTGTGCAAGATGGTCAAGCCGGGTGTGCCCTACCTCGCGATCCACGAGGCGGCGCACGAGCGCATCGCCGACCTCCTGAAGCGCGCCGGCGTGATCAAGCTCGGCGGCAAGGAAGCGGTCGAGGCCGGCATCACGCAACCTTTCTTTCCGCACGGCGTGGGCCACTTCCTCGGCCTGCAGGTGCACGATGTCGGCGGCCGGCAGAAGGCGCCCGAGGGCGGCACGGTTCCGCCGCCGCCGCAGTACCCGTATTTGCGTACGACGCGCGTGATCGAGGAGAACCAGGTCTTCACGATCGAGCCGGGCGTCTACTTCATCGAGATGCTGCTGCGGCCGCATCGCGAGGGGCCGAAGAAGGAGCTCTTCGCCTGGGACGTGATCCAGCACCTCTTCGCGCACGGCGGCGTGCGCATCGAGGACAACCTGCTCGTCACGAAGGACGGCCACAGGAACCTCACGCGGCCGCACATCTAGCCAGTCGTCCGAGAGCTCGCGCGCGGGTAGAATCTCCGCCCCAAACCCGGAAGGACACCCACACATGATCGCCAGCCTCTGCCTCTCCCTCGCGCCGTCCGTCGTCGGCCCCACGCTCGCGCAGGATGCCGCCGCGCCCGCTCCGGCCGCAGGCGCGCTCTCCTACACCTACGGCCAACTCGACTTCATCCGCGGCGACGGCGACGGCTTCAGCGACGGTCCGAACGGCTGGGCTCTGCACGGCTCGTACGCGCTCAAGGACCAGCTCTTCCTCTTCGGCGGCCTCGGTCACCAGACCGGCGACGTCGACACTGCGACCAAGGGCGGCACGACCAGCGCGAACAAGGACATCAACTCGCTCGAGATCGGGATCGGCTACCACTCGCCGATCGACTCCCAGACCGACCTCGTCTTCGGCGCGAGCATCGGGCACGCGAACTCCGACTCGGGCACGCCGAACAGCAGCCCTGATGGCATCGGCTACACGCTGCAGGGCGGCGTGCGTCACGCCATCGGCGACAAGTGGGAGATCGACGGCACGGTCGGCTACACCGACTTCAGCAGCTCCTCGTCCGACACGTGGCTCGCGCTCGGCGGGGTCTACCGCGTCACGCCCAACCTGGGACTGTGCGGCGGGTTGATGGTCTCCGACAGTCTCGACACGTTCAGCCTCGGCATCCGCTACCAGCCCTGAGCAGAAGGAGGACGCGCATGCTGCAGCGCGAGAAATTCAACACCTGCACGCCGTGGGAGCCGATCGTCGGCTACTCGCGCGCCGTGCGCACCGGTCCCTTCGTCTACGTCTCGGGCACGACCGCCACCGGCAAGGACGGCAAGTTCGTCGGCGGCGACGCCTACGCGCAAGCCAAGCAGGCGCTCGCGAACATCGAGCACGCGCTCGGTCTCGCCGGTGCGGAGCTCTCGGATGTCGTGCGCACGCGCATGTACATCGTCGACGCGGCCCACTGGGAGCAGGTCGGCCGCGCGCACGGCGAAGTCTTCCGCGAGATCCTGCCCGCAACGAGCATGCTCGTCGTCAAGGCGCTCGTCGACCCGCGCATGCTGGTCGAGATCGAGGCCGACGCGATCGTCGATCGCAAGACCTGAGGGAGCCCGCGCGAGCGGGCCCCCCCGCGTGCACCTCAGGTGCACATCTTCTTCATGCCTTCCATCATCTGCGCCGGCGTCGGGTCGCTCGTGTGCGTCGCGATCGACCAGCAGTGGCCGTCGGGATCCTTCACCATCGCCCAGCGATCGCCCCAGAACATGTCGCTCGGCGCCATGCCGACCGTGGCGCCCGCGTCGATCGCGCGCTTGTAGGACTTGTCGCAGTCGTTGACGTAGAGCGCAATCGTCACCGGCGTCCCGCCGAGCGAGACCGGCCCGCGCGAATTCCACTGCGGGTTCTCCGCGCCGAGCATCAGCGGCGAATCGCCGATCTTCATCTCGCCGTGCATGATGCTCTTGCCGTCGGGACCGGGCATCATCACGCGCTCTTCGGCGCCGAAGGCCTTCTTGTAGAACTCGGCCGCCTTGCGGATGTCCTTGACGACGATGTGCGGCGTGATCGTGTGGTAGCCGTCGGGGATGGGTTTGACGTTTGCCATGGGAGCGGTTCCTTCGTTAGCGCTTGGATTCGCGTGCAGGGCGAGCGGGCTCGCCCGCCCGTCCACCACCCGCGCCCAGGATAACCGGACGGCGCGCGGGTGGCGGCGAGTGACGCATCACTTGCACATCTTCTGCATGGCCTCGTTCATCTCTTGCGGGCTCGGGTCCTTGACGTGGGTCGCGATCGACCAGCTGTGGCCATCGGGATCGCTGACCATCGAGTAGCGATCGCCCCAGAACATGTCCGTCGGAGGCAGGATCGGCTTGGCGCCCGCGGCGACCGCGCGCTGGAACGACTTGTCCACGTCCGCGACGTACAGCGCGAGCGTCACCGGCGTGCCGCCGAGCGTGTTGGCGGTCTTCGCGTTCATCTGCGGATTCTCGGCCGCGAGCATCAGGATCGAGCTGCCGATCTTGATCTCGCCGTGCATGAACTTGCCGTCGGGTCCGGGAAACGCGCAACGTTCCTCGGCACCGAAGGCCTGCTTGTAGAAATCGATCGCCTTGCGACCGTCCTTGACGACGAGGTGCGGAGTTACGGTCGCGTAGCCTTCGGGGATGGGTGTGATCTTGGACATGGAAGCGGTTCCTTTCGAGGAGGGTTGGGTTCAGGCGCGAGCGGTTTGGTTGCCGGCTCGCCCGTAGCGTTGCGTCGCGTACCCGACGATCGCGCCGAGCAGCGATCCGGGCAGCATGATCTCCCAGTAGTAGTGGTGCCCCTTGCCGTCCCCGAGCGCCGCGACGATGTACGCGAGCACGAGACCGATCAGCAGTCCGAACAGGATCCCGAGCGGCAGCGAGCGCAGCTTGCGCGCGATCAAGCCGACCAGCACGCCGGTGATCACACCCTTGATCGTCGAGCCGATCACGATGCCGACGATCTCCGGCTTCACTTCCGGCGCCGAGAGCAGCGCCGAGAGGCCGTCGAAGATGCCGAGGAGGCCGCCGAGGAGGAGACCGAAGAGAGGCTTGCTCATTGGGAGAGGGATGGCTGGGGTTGGAGGGCGGGTCATTCTGCCCCACTTCCGCGCGGCCGACAGTTCATCCCGCGCCCGCTCCCGATCCTTTACGTCTTTGCTGCGAAAAGCACGACGAGCCGCAGCAAGAGGTAGCCCCCGACGAGCGCCAGCGCCACGCGGTGGCGGTACGCGATGCGCGCCATCCGCCGCGCGAAGTTCTCCGGCAGCGCGCTGACCGGATCGTCAGCGAGATAGGCGCGCACGTCCGAGGCCAGCGACTCCGCGCTCGCGTAGCGCTCTTCGCGCGACTGCGCCATCGCCTTGCGCGCGATCGCCGCGAGCGCGCGCGGCGCAGACTGCCCGCCGCCGCTGCTGAGCTCGCGCAGGATCGCGCCCAGCGCGTGGATGTCCGCGCGCGCATCGAGATCACTCTCGCCGCGCGCCTGCTCCGGCGCCATGAACCCGGGCGTCCCGACCACCGTCCCCGCGCGCTCCGCCGCTTCCATCAACTTCGCCACGCCGAAATCGAGCACCAGCACTTCGCCGAAGCCGCCGACGCGCACGTTTTCGGGCTTCAGATCGCGGTGCAACACGCCTCTCGCGTGCGCATAGCCCGTCGCCTCGCACACTCTCAGGAACACGTCGAGCTTCGCGCGCAGCGGCATCGGCGAGCGCGCGATCTCGTCGAGGCGCGCGCCGGTGACGTGCTTCATCACGTAGAACGGCCGCCCGTCGGGCAGCACGCCGACGTCGTGCACCGGCACGATGCCCGGGTGCTCGAGCCCAGCCGCGATGCGCGCCTCGCGCCGCAACCGCTCGCCCGCCTCCTTCGTCGAGAGGCTCGCCGCGAGCACCTTGAGCGCCACCTCGCGCTCGAGCTCGCGATCGCGCGCGAGGTACACGACGCCCATCCCGCCGCGGCCGATCTCGCGCACGAGCTCGTAGCGCACGCCGGCCTCGGGCGTCGCCGACAGCGCCGCGCGCAGGTGCTCGAGCGCCCCGTCGGAAATCCCGCTCACGCGCCGCCGTCTCCAAAGAGCGAGCGCGCATCCGCGCGCCACTCGTCCTCGCTGCTCGCCGCACGCTCGAGCTCGAGCCGCACGAGCTCGCGCAACGCCCCGCGCGCCCAGTGCAGCTGGTTTGTGACCGTCGTCTCGGGCAACGACAGCTCGCGCGCGAGCTCCGCATAGCTCGGCCGCGGCCCGCGCGTGGGATCGTGCAGGTCGTAGCGCTCGAGCAGCGTGAACGCGTTCGTCTTGCCCTCCGCCGCGCACTGCGCGCGCAACGCCTCGACCCCGAGCTCGAGCACGTGCCGCCGCCACTCGCGCTGGAACACCGACTCGCGCTCCTCCTCCGAGGCCGCATCCGAGAGCTCGCCTGCCGTCTCGATCTCCACCGCCCGCGTGCCCTCGCCGCGCACGAGCCGCCCCTCGCGCTCGCGCTGCTTGCGCCCGTGCAGCTCGAGACAGCCGCGCAGAAAACTCTGGAAGCGGCCGCGCGAGGGGTCGTAGCGCGCGAAGAGCTCCTCCGCGAACGCCTGCGTGAAGAACTCCTGCGCGAGCTCCTTCGCATCCTCGTTCGACATGCGCCAGCGCATGCGCGCGTACGCGTAGCACGGCTTCCAATACGCGCGGATCAACGCCTCGTGCCCCGCCGTGCGCTCCTTCGGATCGCTGCTCTTCGCCGCCGCGATCGCGGAGTGCCGCGTGACCGGAAACGCGCGGCCGGAGCCGCCAAGGCGCGTGTCAGGATCGCGGGGAAGAGGCATGCAACGGGCGCGGAGAGTCGCCCGTCCAGGATACAGCCTCGTTCGTGGGCGTGTGCTTACGCCCGCGCGGCAGCAGGAGACCTGTAAAGAGCAGTGCCACCACACCTCCGACGAGGATCAACAGCATGTACACGACCTGCGTCGACCCGCTCACGCCTGCACGCCTCATCCAGCGCCATCCGACGAACAACTGGAACGCCCCGAAGAGCATCACCAGCGCAAAGAGCAGCGGATGATTGCCGTTCGCGAAGAGACGCTGCTCCTGGAGACTCGGTCCACTGCTCATGCCGGACCACGTAGAACTCCCGAAGAGCCGCTCGCACAATACGGCCTCGGGGCCGCGGAGGAGCGCCAGCCCCCCGTAGATCGTCGCGGCTCTCCTCTCCGTGCTCGTGATCGGCTCGTAGGTGAGCGCGAAGACCGTCTTGTGGTCCGCCATGCGCTCGATGCGCAGCTCGTCCGTGAAAGCGTCCGTCCATTCTGACACGATCGCGTACTTGCTCGGGACCCGAATGGCCTCGGAGTAGGGCAGCAGGCGCCGCGTGTCGCGCGGCTGCGGCTGGTAGTTGCCGAGTTGCATGCCTTGCCACTCGTAGAGCCCGTGCTCACCGCGGAAGACCGGCCCATTGACGCCGCCAAAGACTCCGAATTCGAGCTCAGCGCTGTCGACGAGGATGTCGAGCCCGAGAATCGTGTCGCCGTTCGGAACCGCGACGGGCGAGAGACGCGCGGATCCAGACTCGATGACTACGCTCCACAGCGAACTGTCGGAGCGGTCGAAGAGCAACGGCGTGCCGTTGAACATGCGCACTCCCGTCTCCTTCGAGAAAGGACGGTCGAGGCGCGAGAGCTGCACGTGGGTGGGCTGCGCGTCGCCCGCGACCCTCACTCCCACAGGCGCGGCGAACAAATCGATCCGGCCGCTGTCCTCTGCGACCTCGATGCACTGCTTCCATTCCTGAGCGGGACCTGACTCGCCCGGGTAGTGGCCCCGCTCGGAGCTCGTGCTGCGCTTCCAGCGCTCGGGCTTCCACGAGTCTTGATACTCGCGCACCCAGTCCGGCTCGAAGCGCGCGGCAGAGTAGACGTAGTCAACGCCCGTTGGCCCACCCGGATCAGGATTGCCGCCGGCGTAGGTGTATTCCGTGTCGAAGGCCCCATTGGTCCGGAACCGGACATCTGTCACGCCCGCAATTCGTCCGTCGCGCACGTCGAGCTTGCGCCATGCTCCGTCTACGTAACCCGCGGCGAGGAACCCGCCAGTCGCCGAATCGCGCAGCAGCGTGGGAGCACCCGAGCGCAACTGTTGAAGCGTCAGCGCTTCCCCGCTCCCGACCAGGAACTTCGTGAACGGCAGGGCAACCACGAAGAGCAGGGCCGCGAGACCGACGAGATGCCGCTCGCGCAGGCCGAGATCATGATCGCGCCCCGCGAGGAGCAGCGAGCGCGCCAGCCACAGGACGAGCAGCGCGGTCAGGACGTTCGAGGCTCCCGCCCACAAGGGCGCTCGTGCCGGATCGTCCGCGGTGAAGAGGGTCATCAACGGCTTGTAGAGGACGAACGCGCCGAAGATCCCGCAGACCGCCAGCACCCAACGCGCCAGGGCACCGCGGCGCAGCTGCGTGCTGAGCACTCCGATCGCGTAGGTCGAGTACGCAGGCACGCACATCAGCCAGACCTGTGGCACGCGCACCCAGCGGATCAGGATCGCATCCGGATCGCTCACGCTCTTCACGAGCGCCCAGATCGTCACTGGCAGCACGATCACGCACGCGACCGCCCCGCAGCCGACGATCACTTTCGACGCGAAGTATCCGCGCGCTCCGAGCCCCCGATGCACCAGCTGTCCGAACTGCCGCTCGTCGCCGTCGCGGCCGAACTGCAGCTGCGCCAGTGCGAAGGCGTAGACCAGCGGCCAGAGGAGGAACACGAGGAAGCCCTCGCCGAGCGGCAGCACGAGCTGCTTCCACACGTCCCCCATCCCGAACCACATCTGGGTCGCGAGCGAGAGCGTGACGAACAGCCAGACGAGTTGCTGGCGAGCTTCCTTCCAGATCAGGCTCTTCATCTGCGTCGCTCCTAGGCGGTCGCCAGCGAGGCGGCGGGCTTGCGGGATGGTGATTCGCTCTTCGACACCTGCGTCACGACGCGCGGCCGCGGCGCGAGCAACACGAGGAAGAGCAGCGCGAACAGGCCGAAGAGCGCGGCGAGCAGGCTCCACAAGAGGCGCTCTCCTCGCGTTCCCCCGCGGCGGCCGACATGGACCCAGGCGAGCATTCCCAGCAGCAAGCCGAACGCGACGTGGATGGCATGGAACACGTTCGTGTCCTTCGGTATCGCATAGGGCCCTGGAAGGTAGCCTCGCGTGAGCGAGGTGCTTCGACCCAGCAGCAGCGTCTGGGCGCTCAGGATGGGCGGCCCGCACTGGAGACCGACGCGCATCAAGGCGAGCAGTCCGTTGTCGCCCGCCGTGCGCGGCTCGTAGCGCTGGACGAACACGACCTCGCTGTCGGGCCCGACGTTTCCGTTCTCATCGAGCGCACGCAATCTCACCGTCGCCGCGGCCATGCTCGCTTCGCCGACTTCGCTGCGGCAGTAGCGCAGCCACCAGGGCTTCGTCGGGGGCGTGTTCTCGAGCTGAAAGCCACCGGCGGTCCACTGGTAGCGTGCCCGAGCTCCGACCAAGACGGGCTCCCAGTCGTAGCCAGCGCTCCAACCCTCCGGCTCCCACGGCTGCTTCGACTGCAGATCGACGAGTCGGTCGCCATCCGGCAGCTCGAGTTCCGCGAGCCGCGTGCCCGACGCCGCGAAATCAAGCGTCCAGAGCGTCATGTCGCCGCGATCCACGAGCAGGCTGGGCTTCATTCCGTCGGCCACGAGTTCCGTGGCGCGGCTGAACGGCTTGCCATCAGGGCGTCGAAGGACGGTGTGACTCGGGGGCGGGGCCTTTGGATCCGTGCTGAAGACATGCCTGCTATCGAGCTGGAGGAACTGGTGCACGACCCCCTCCTCGCAGTCGAGATGCCATTCGTCGGACCCGCCCGAGCCCGGGTGTCCCGTAGTCGCGACCGTGACGATCGGGCGTCCATTCTTGTCCACACAGGGAATTGGAACTGTGTTGGGGCGGCCGACCGGAACCTCGGACCAGCGCTGAACATCGGAGATGGAGCCGCGCTCGCGCAGCAGGATCTGCTGCAGCAGTTTCTTCGGGACGTCCACGGGCGGCGAGGGGTTGTAGACGAGCGAAGGGTTCAGCTCGCTCGCGACCGCCCCGTTGGGCAACGTGTACGTCCTGCGCTCCGTCCCGGGCTCCTGGATGCGCGAGTGGAACTCGGCCCGCTCCATCAAGCTGTAGCGACCGTCGAAGGAACGAACGACGAGCGGGTAGCTGTTGAACAGCTGCTGTTGGCCCTCGCGCACGCCATCGCTGACCATGGCGTGAATCGGGAAGGCGAACAGCAACAAGGCGAAGACCGCCGAACCAGCCTGCAGGCGAAGAGGCAGCACGCCATCTCGGTCGTGGCCATGCGCGAAGATCTGCCAGGCGAGCGCGAGCAAGGCCGCGCCCAGCAGTGCCTGGCCTGCCGCGTAGAGCGGCAGCGCCCAGAAAGACATCTGGTACACCGGCAGCGGCAGCCACATCGAGTACAGGAAGCAGCCGAATCCAGCGATCAGCGCGAGGAGCAGCATGACGAGCACGTTCGACGCGATGAGCGCGATGTAGAGTCCGCAGGCATAGGCGGGCAGAACAGCGAGACCCGCCAGTGCGTGCTCGAAAGCACGCGCAGGCTGCACGATCGGCGCCAGCGGACCGGAGAACTGCCAAGCGAAGCCCACGAGCGGCGGAAGCATCGCGAGCGCCAGCGCGAGCGGGACGCCGACCGTGAGCTTGCTGCGCAACAGTGCAGACCGACCGCCTTCGCGGTGCGCGAGGTAGCCTTGTGTGCCGCGGATGCGTTCGGCACTGAACTGGCCGTATCCGAGCGCGAGTCCAAAGAAGCACGCGACGGCGATCACGGCGAACGAGGGCTCCGCGCGCGGCACGACGAGCGAATTGCTGGTGCTGAGCATGCACCACAACGTGCAGAGGGGCACGAGGATCCCCGCTGTGAGCGGCCCCCACTCGCGCAGCTCCTTCCACACGAGCCCTCTCACGAGATTCCCCCGGCCGTGAACGGCCCCGAAATCTCGCCTGAGGTCACGTCGATGAAGAGTTCTTCGAGCGTCGGCACGATCGGCTGCGACAACGCCGGGAAGCGCTTCGCGAGCTCGCGCGTGTGCTCTTCGGTCTGGTCTGCGAGGACCAGTTCGACGCCTTCACGCTTCCACTTGACCGTCACCAGGCCGGGAATGCCGGTGAGGTCGATCGGTTGCACATACGCGCCCCCGGCGAAGCGCTTCGTGACGCGCTGCTTGAGCTCGACGAGCGGCGCCTCGAGCACGATCCGGCCGCCGTGCAGGATTCCGACGCGGTCGGCCATGCGCTCGACGTCTGGGAGGATGTGCGAGCTGAAGAGCACGCTCCTGCCCTCGCGGCCGAGCAGGTCGACCATCGCCTCGAGGAACTCGCGCCGCATCACGGCGTCGAGGCCCATCGCGGGGTCGTCGAGCACGAGCACTTTCGGATCGCCGGCCATGGCGAAGACGAGTGCGAGCTGCGCCGCCATGCCCTTCGAGAGGCTCTTGATCTTCTTGTCGAGCGGGATCGAGAGCCGCGCGAGCGTGTCGATGGCGTGCTTGCGGTCGAAGTTCGGGCGCGTGCCGGCCTCGAAGGAGATCGCCTCCTTGACGGTCATCCAGCCGATCATCGGTGCGCCCTCGGTCACGAGGCCGACGTTCAAGCGCGCGGTGTCGGTGAGCTCGTCCGAACGCTCGCCGAGCAGGCGCGCTTCGCCGCTCATTGGCCGCAGGAAGCCCATCAGGATCGAGAGCGCGGTGGTCTTGCCCGCGCCATTCCGCCCGAGCAGCGCGTAGATCTCGCCCTGTTTCACGCTCAGGGAGAGGCCTTTCAGCACCTCTTGGCTCCCGAAACGGCGCCGCACATTGTCGAACACGATCGGATCGCTCATGACTTCTTCTCCGTGGCGAGGTCGGCCTTCAGGCGGCG
>Ga0302323_100004120_pt1 | contig 11836 bp, 9 predicted proteins | sample Fen_T0_3_FD_201950 | JGI IMG/M metagenome (GOLD analysis project Ga0302323, IMG submission 201950) | Peat permafrost microbial communities from Stordalen Mire near Abisko, Sweden - Fen_T0_3 | ecosystem: Environmental > Terrestrial > Soil > Wetlands > Permafrost | place: Sweden: Abisko... | reverse complement strand
ACCTGGTCGCCTTCGGCAAGGGCAAAAAGCAGCGCCTCGTGCCGATCGGCGAAGCCGCGATTGCCACGCTCAAGACCTACCTCGAGACCGCGCGCGCCCACTTCCTTGGCGAAAGCTCGGGTCCCAGCAACGACGAGCTCTTCTTGACGCGATTCGGCTGCAGCATGACCCGACAGGGGTTTTGGAAAATCATCACGGCCATCGCTCGTGCCGCTGGGATCCGCAAGCCCATCTCGCCTCACAAGCTGCGCCATTCCTTCGCCACGCACCTCGTGGAGCGCGGCGCCGACCTGCGCTCGGTGCAGTCCATGCTGGGCCACGTGGACATCGGGACCACCGAGATCTACACGCACCTGTCGCGCGCCCATTTGCGTAGTGTCTACGATAAGTTCCACCCACGCGCGTAACCGTCGTTGACCAGGTCGGAGGTCCCGGTTATACCGAGCGGTCCGGAGACTGGCTTTGAACATCGGCGCAGATGAGATCAAGCACGTGATCCTTTATCTGATCACGTTCATCCTGTGCATAACCGTCCACGAATTCGGTCATGCATGGGTCGCGAATCGGCTGGGCGATCCCACGCCGCGTTCGCAGGGCCGAGTCACGCTCGCGCCCCAGCATCACATCGATCCCATCGGAACCATCCTGATGCCCATTATCATGGCCCTCTCTGCGTCGAGCGGGGTCCTGCCGCTGCTCGCCTGGGGTCGCCCCGTGCAAACCAATCCGATGGCCTACTCGCGCCGGGTGTCCATGAGCACTGGCCGGATGCTGGTTTCCCTCGCCGGACCCTTCATGAACCTGGTCATGGCGCTGGTGGTTTCCATCGTGATCGTGATCGCCGCCAAGTTGAATGTGTCGGGTGAGCTTCTCACCGACGCCTTCAACTACCTGGTGCGTCTCAACCTGTCCCTGATGGTATTCAATCTGCTGCCGATTCCGCCGCTGGATGGTGGCGCCGTGCTGGCGTGGGTTCTGCCCCGCTCGCTGCACAACGTGGTCGATTTCCTCGCGCGCTACGGTTCGTTCATCCTGTTGTTCCTAGTGATAAGCCCGTCCCTTGGATTGCCGCTGATGCGAGTCGTCGGCTACCCCATCCGGTTCCTCACCCACTACTGGCTCCAGGGACTCAACATGGCGATTGGCGCATGACCGAAGGTAAACCAGCGCCGTCATACCTGTCCGCGGCACCGGCCCCGTCGCCGATGCCCGCGGAATCGTCGTCGAGCCCCGCTTACCGGGTCACGCTGCCCGAGTTCGAGGGCCCCCTCGATCTGCTTTTGCACCTCTGTCAGACGCACGAGCTCGACATCCTCAACATTTCGGTCTCGTTCATCGCGCAGAAGTACATCGAGTACCTCGAGCTGATGGATAACATGGCGGTCGAGGTGGCCGCGGACTACCTGGTGATGGCCGCACACCTGGCCTACCTCAAGTCACGCGAGCTGGTGCCGTCGCCCGAACCGCTGGAAGCGAGCGACGACGGCGAGGAGCCGCTCGACCCGCGCGAAGAGCTGATTAGGCGCCTGCTCGAATACCAGAAGTACAAGAACGCCGCCGAGAACCTGGGCAGCCGCCCCATCGAGGGCCGCAACGTGTTCGTGCGCGGCGCGGTCCTGCAGGCGGACAGCGAGGCAGGCCTGGCCGAGCATTCGGTCTGGAAGCTGATCGAGCACTGGGCGTCCACCCTCAAGAAGGCCAAGCCCGAATACACCCACGACGTGGTGATGGATCGCATGTCGATCAGCGATCGCATCAACCAGATCATCGACCTGCTCGAAGCGGGCAAGGGCATGGTGCAGTTCGATGAGCTGCTCGGCACCGACCTATCGCCGGCAGAATTGCGCCACAAGGTCGTGGTGTCGCTGCTCGCAGTGCTCGAACTGGCCAAGCTGCACATCCTCCGCATCCTGCAGCAGGAGGCCACCGGGACCTTCTTCCTGGCGCAGATCGAGGGCGCGGCCATCGACGACGCTCGCCGCCTGACCGTGACGTCGGGAAAGGACGCCGGCCCGAAGAAAGAGCCAGCGGCGCAAGGCGAGCCCGCCGCCCAGACAGAAGCGCCAGCGACTGCGGCTGACAGGGGCGTGAAGGTACCACCCGCGGCCGCGAAGGCACCGCAAGACGATGCGCTCGACGAGTCGCTCGATGCCGAAGGCGATGGAGCGCCAGTCGACCCCGAATTTGCCCAACTGGAAGCAGAGCTTGCCCAAATCGAGGCAGAGCTTGCCCAGGTCGGCTCGAAGCCCGCCGAGGCCGCCGAAGAGACAGTCCAGGTCGATGCTGAGGTTGCTCCCATCGCCGAAGAGCCTGCACACGCCGATTCCGAACCTCCCCCCGTCGCCGAAGAGCTTGCTCCATCCGATTCCGAGCTTGCTCCCATCGCCCAAGAGCCTGCTCCCATCGCCGAAGAGGCTCCTCCCGTCGCCGAAGAGCTTGCTCCATCCGATTCCGAACTTGCTCCCATCGCCGAAGAGCCTGCTTCCGTCGCCGAAGAGCTTACAGACGCCGATTCCGAACCTCCTCCCGTCGCCGAAGAGCTCGCACACGCCGATTCCGAGCCTGCCCCCGGAGCCGAGAGCCCGGATAGCGCTTCCAACGGCGTGCCAGAAGCATTCGAACTTCGTCCACAAGAAGAGGTAATCTCCGCACCTTCTCCAGCCTCTGCCGCAACGGGCGAGGAAGCTACCGATGGCCAAACGCAAGAAGAACAAACACCACGCGAAGAGTAAGACGGTCGCCCCAGGCCCCCTCGACACTGCGACCGCCTCGGAGGTTGTCGCCGACGTGCCCGCGTCTGCGCTCGACACGACCGAGGCCGAGTCTTCGACCGAGACCGAAGCGGACGCTAGCGGCGAGCCCAACGGCGCCCCGTCTGAACTGGCATCCGATGGCTTAGAAACCGAAGTGCAGGCCGACGCCAGCGGAACCGAGGAAGAGCCCAGCCCCAGCGCGCAGCCGGAGCAACCGCAAGAGCAACCGGCCCAAGCCATCAAGGGGAAACGCCGGAAGGACAAGGGCAACAAAGGCAACAAGGTAGCAGCATCCGAAGTGGCGCCGGCCGAAGTCACCATCGACGAAGCTACGGCGGATCCAGAAGCTACGGCGGACCCAGAAGCCCCGCCAAGCCCCGAGGCCGCGGCGACATCCGATAAAGCGTCCGAGAATCCAGCGGTCGAGTCTGCCCCCACATCGGAAATCGCCGCCGCAGAAGAGCCGCCAGCCAACCCCGGCAAGGCAAAGCGCAAGAAGGGCAAGAAGAGCGACAAGGCCGAGACCTACGAAGACGCGGCCGTCGCGCCAGAAGAGCAGCGAGACTTCCAGCCCGAGCCTGAATCCGAGCCAGCCTCGGCGGAGGTATCGGAATCGGCGGAGGCCGAGTCGACGGTGGACGGCAGCGAGGGCGCCGCAGTTGCCGAGGCGAAAGCCGATGGCGATGTAGGCGCCGCAGCCGAGTTGCCGGCCGAGAGCAATGACGAAGCTGCGCCAGCCGATGCGCAAAGCGATTCCAGCGAAGAGGCCGCAACCGCCGAAGGCGGTGCTCCGCCCGCGGGCGCAAGCGAAGGCGAGCCGAGCGGCGAGACTCCGGCCGACGAGAACCTCATCGAGGGCTATCGCCTCGAGTCCATCATCGAGAGCTTGCTATTCGCATCCGACAAGGCGCTCAGTCTTGCGGACCTCAAGCGTCTGCTCGGCGACCGCGATGGCAAGAAGATCAACGCCGCCGTCCAGTCTCTGATCCAAAAGCGCATGGACACCGGTATTCAGGTGGTCACGCTGTCCACCGGATGGCACCTGCGCACCTCCGTGGACAATGCCGAGTGGGTTTCCAAGCTGCTGGTGGGCAGGCCAGTTCGGCTGTCGCGCGCAATGATGGAGACCCTGGCCATCGTCGCCTATCGCCAGCCGGTGACCCGCCCCGAGGTGGACGACATTCGCGGCGTCGACTGCGGGCCGGTATTAAAGACGCTGCTCGACCGCGGGCTCGTTCGCATCATCGGCAAGAAGGAAGAGGTGGGTCGTCCCATGCTCTACGGGACCGCGCCGGAATTCCTTCGCGTGTTCAACCTGCGCGACCTGACCGAGTTGCCGACGCTGCGCGAGTTCTACGATCTGTCCGCCGAAGACCAGTCGAAGGTCGACGCCGAGGCTCCACAGACGCCGAGTGCGATCACGTCCAAGCCCGACGTTGCGCTCAACGCCGTGGCTCGCGGGGCGCTGGCCCCAGAGGCCGAAGACGCCGACCCCCTGCTCGACGAGCTTGACGAAGCGTCCAAGCTCGCCAAGAAGGCCCTGGGCGAAGTCGAGGAAAAGCCCGAAGGCAAGGCGGAAGACAAGGCGGAAGACAAGGCGGAAGACAGGTCAGAAGACAAGTCAGAAGAAGCCGCTGCCGCCTCGTCGGCCGAAACCCAACACGAGCCAGAGTCCACGCCGGCTGGCGAATAGGATCCCATGGCCCAAGGTTCGAAAATCCGATTGCAGAAGCTGCTGGCACAGGCGGGAATCGCCTCGCGCCGTCGCGCCGAAGAGATGATCAAGGCGGGCGAAGTGAAGGTCGGCGGCAAGGTGGTCACCGAGCTTGGCATCGTGATCGACCCGTACGAAGACAAGGTCGAAGCGCGCGGCCAGCGCGTGCGCATCGAGGATCCGGAGTACCGCGTGTTGCTCAAGCCGCGCGCATGCCTCGCGACCCTGGCGCCCTCGGCGCCCGACAACGCCGATCGCCGTTCCATCGCGCGGTTCATCCCCGACGCGGCCGTGGGCTGGACCGTGGTGGCACCCCTCGACTTTCTTTCCGAAGGCGTGATTCTGCTGACCACCCACGGCGAGCTGGCCGAACGCATGTCCCGCGGCGGCGGCCGCGTGCCCATGACTTACCACCTAAAATTCCAGGGCCCTGTGGGCGACGAGCAGGTCGCCCGCTTGCTGCCCACCAAGGTGGAGCCCATCGCGACGACCGGCAAGAACACATGGGTCGAGATGATCGTCGCGGAAAGCCGCCCGCGCGCACTCAAGGCTGGGGGCGAGCTCATCCGCCACACCGTGCTCAAGATTTCCCGCGTCCGGCTGGGGGAAATCGGCTTCGAAGGTCTGAAAATGGGGGGATTCCGAGAGCTCACCAAGAAAGAGATCAAGTCGCTGCTCTCTGAAGCAGGCGTTGCGCCGGGCTGAAAAAAGTCAGTCCGCCTTCAGCCACCGATGGCTGTGGACGTGGTTTGGATTGGTGTGCCTCCCAACCGCCATCTTGGTGCGCGAAGCGCTCCCGTGGCTGCAGGCTGTGCAGATTTGACCCCTGCCAGCCCTACCTTCTGACGCGCGCGACCTAGCTGAAAAAAAAGCCATCTGTTACGATGGGCTACAGGCATTTTCTGCCTGGCCCGTCCGAGCTTTTTCTAGGGCCCCCCATGCGTCGTGTGCTAATCGTCGATGATGAGCAAAATCTGCGGCATATGCTGCAGACCCTGCTCAAGCGCGAAGGCTATGAGCCTGTGGGAGCCGCGTCGGTCGAGAGTGCCCTGAAGGAGCTCGAGGAGCGCCCCTACGACATCATCATCACAGATCTGCGGATGCCCGGCCAAAGCGGCCTGGACCTCGTCGATCAGGTGCGCAGCCGCAACCTGGGCGCCACCGTCGTGGTGATGACCGCCTACGGAAGCCGCGATATCGCCATCGAGGCCATGAAGCGCGGAGCGTACGACTACATTTCGAAGCCCTTCGAAGCGGACGAGCTGATCCTGCTGCTGCGCAAGGCCGAGGAGCGCGAGCGACTTTTCCGAGAAAACCAGACTCTGCACAAGCAAATCCGCGCGGGCGGCGCAGAACCGGAGGCGGGCCTCGGCGACCTGGTGGCGCGCAGCCGACAGATGCTGGACCTCTTCCGCACGGTCCGAAAAATCGCGGAATTCAAGACAACCGTGCTCATCGGTGGCGAGTCGGGAACCGGCAAAGAGCTGATCGCGCGGGCGATCCACCGCCTGTCACCTCGAGCCACCTCCCCCTTCATCGCGGTCAACTGCGGCGCAATTCCAGATACCTTGCTCGAATCCGAGCTGTTCGGTCATCGCAAGGGCGCCTTCACCGACGCCAACCGCGACCGCAAGGGGCTATTCGAGGAGGCCTCGGGTGGGACGCTGTTCCTCGACGAGATCGGCGAGCTACCCATTGGCCTGCAAGTCAAACTGCTGCGCGTCCTGCAAGAAGGGGAGGTTCGCCGACTGGGCGACAGCCAGGACGTCAAGGTCGACGTGCGCGTGGTGGCCGCGACGGCCCGCGACCTTGCGGCCGAAGTTCAAAGGGGTGCCTTCCGCGAAGATCTCTACTACAGACTCAACGTCTTCGCCCTGCATCTGCCCGCCTTGCGCGAGCGTCGCGAGGACATCCCGATTCTGGTCGAGCACTTCATCGCCCGCATGAACGCCCGCATGGGCCTCGCCGTCGCCGGAAGCAGCCCCGAGGCCATGAAGTTGCTGGTGGACTACGACTGGCCCGGTAACGTGCGCGAGCTGGAAAATTGCATCGAGCGCGCCATTGTCCTTTGCGAAGGCTCCCACATCGATATTGCCGTCTTGCCCGAGAGAATCGCGCACCAGACCCCGGCGCCGAGTCCATCCAGCGAAGAAGCCGTCGCCGACGATGGCGATCTATCCATCAAGCGAGCCTCACGCCGTTCGGAAGAAGTCCTGATCCGGCGCGCCCTGCAAAAGACCCGCGGCAACCGCACGCGGGCCTCCGAGTTGCTGGAAATCAGCCACCGTGCCCTGCTCTACAAAATCAAAGAGTACGGCATCGTCGTCGGACGCGATACGCGCGAGCTGACAGCCATGGGCGAGGCGAGGTCGGAGACACCACCGCCTGTCACCCCACCCCCGCTTACCCCAACCCCGGGGCTGCCGAGGGCCTCCGATTCAACTTGGAGGGCAAAGTGAACGATAAGTACTGCGGTGACCCGGTTTTTTGATTTCTTCTCACCATGTAGGTGAAAATACGCTGATGCAGGACCTGCAACGGAGACAATACGAATGCCCAAGAACTGCATAGGGCTCGACATCGGCTCGAGTTCCGTCAAGGTCGTCCAAATCAAGGAGACCTCGAAGGGCGGCCTGCTATTGGTCAACTTCGGCTTCGAACCGTTGCCCTCGCAGACCATCGTCGATGGCGCCATCATGAACCAAGGCGCGGTGGTCGAAGCGATCCGCACCTTGCGCGACAGCCTCGGGATCAAGGGCAAGGAAGTCGCGACGGCGATCTCCGGACACTCGGTCATCATCAAGAAGATCAAGGTTCCGCCCATGACCCCGGAGGAGCTGGAAGAACAGATTCCCTGGGAGGCCGAGCACCACATCCCGTTCTCGAAAGACGACGTGGAAATCGACCATCAATTGGTCAGCAACGATGCCTCGGGCGGACAAATGGAACTGCTGCTGGTCGCGGCCAAGAAAGAAGTGGTGGCGGACTACAGCATGGTCATCCGCGAAGCGAAATTGCAGCCGATGATCATGGATGTCGCCGCGTTCACCATCCAAAACGCCTTCGAGGCCAACTACCCGGTGGTTCCTGAAGAGGCCATCGCGGTCATCAACGTCGGCGCCACGCTTTCCAACATCAACATCATCGCGGGCGGCACCAGCGCCTTCACCCGCGACGTCACCGTCGGTGGCAACGCGTTCACCGAGGAAATCCAGAAGCGCCTCAACGTCAGCCAGGAAGAGGCCGAGGCGTGGAAGATCGGCGCGGCTGGTGAAGGCGTGAGCGAGGTCGTCCCGCAAGAGGTCGAGGCGGTCATCGCATCGGTCGCTGACGGCGTGGCCGGCAAGTTCCAGCGCTCGCTCGACTTCTATCTGGCGTCGTCGAGCGACGCCACCATCTCGAGGATTTACCTGTGCGGGGGCTCGGCCAAGGTGGCGGCGCTGCAGAAGGCACTCGAAGCCAAGGCCCGCACCTCCGTCGAGGTCATGGATCCTTTCCGCAAGATCACCGTCGACGAACACAAGTTCGACATCAACTTCGTATCCCAGCATTCCGCCGAGGCCGCCGTCGCGGTTGGACTTGCGCTGCGCCGACCTGGAGACAAGCAGTGATTCGTATAAACCTACTACCGTCGAGGAAGGCCAAGCGGCAAGGCGCTGGTCAGCGCCAATTCCTCATCATGGGACTCGCGATCCTTGGCGCCGTGGGGCTTGTCATCTTCTTCCACCTGGACGCCACCAACGAGCTCGAGAGCGTCCAGCGCGAAAACACCATCCTGCAGGCCGAGGTCGCCAGGCTGAAGCAGGAGCTGGGCGACTACGACAAGGTCCGTGCCCAGCGCGAAGAGCTGCTCAAGCAACGCAAGACCATCCAGTCCTTGGAAGCGGGCCGCACCGGCCCCGTCTACCTCTTGCGGGAGATGTCCGAGATTCTGAGCCCCGGCAAGGGTCCGACCTTCGACCGGGTGACCTACGAAGAGATCTTGCGCCGCGATCCCAATGCGGGGTTCTCGAACTGGGAAACCAAGCGCGCATGGCTCGAGTCGTACACGGAAGAAAAGCAGCACATCAAGCTGCGCGGATCGGCCAAGTCCAACGAGGACGTGGCCGAGTTCTTGAAGCGCCTCAATTCATCGGTGTTCTTCAAAGATGTGAACCTGGACGCCACCGCGCAGGCGGCCAAGGGCCAGGTCAAGTACGTCAACTTCGGCCTCTCAGCCACGGTGATTTACTAGATGAACGACTTTCTACAAAAACTGCTTCGTCTGAAGACGCCGATCAAGATCGCGATCACGGCCGGCTTGGTCGCGGCCATCTTCGGCATCTACGGCGGTATGTTCTATCTCGACATCCAAGACCAGATCAAAGGCGCGCGCACGCGGCAGCAGCAGCTGCGAGGTGAGAAAGAGAACTACCAGAAGCGCCAGCGCGAATATCAAGCCTACCGTACCGAGCTGACCCAGTTGCAGCAGGAACAGCGCGAGCTCTTGAAGGCCTTGCCCAAGAATGCCGAAATTCCGACGTTCCTGTCCAACATCCAGGAACAAGCCGAGCTGGCGGGACTTGAAATCGTTTCGCTCACCATCGACGCCGAGAACCCGCAAGAGCTCTACATCCGCATTCCCGTCCGCATCGAAGTACGCGGCACCTACCACGCGGTCACGAAGTTCTTCAAGAACCTGAGCGAGCTACCTCGTATCGTGAACGTCGAAAGCCTCTCCCTCGGCATCGAGAAGGCCGAGGGCGGTGCCTCGCCTCGACTGCGCGCCAAATTCATCGCAGCGACGTTCCGCTATCGCGACGGATCGGGAGGCGGCACATGAGAAAGAGTCTGGTCATCGGATGTCTGGGATGTGCGCTGGGCGGGACGCTCTGGCTCGCGCGTGCACGCGCCGCCGAGCCCGCCAAGCCTGCCACCGAACCCGCGAAGCCTGCCGACAAGCCTGCAGCACCGACAGCAGCCGCCAAACCCGCACCTGCTCCACCGGCGGCAGCCCCGAACTCGGCGGAAGCGCTTGCGCAGCGCATGGCAGTGTTGCGCCGGAAGGTTCTGCGGGAAGAAGATTTCGCCGAGAACGACGATTCGAACCGCGATCCATTCCGTTCTTACCTCGACACGTGGATCGAACGTGGCCCGAAGGTCACCATGAGCACGGTGTCCGCGGTCTGCGCCAAGTACTCGCTGGAAGAGCTCATCCTGATCGCCGTGATCAGCGGTGACGCCAATCCTCGCGCCATGTTCAAGGATCCCACCGGGCTCGGGCAAACCGTGAAACGCGGCGACTACCTTTCCAAGTCCGCCGCACGGGTAACCAAGATTCTCTCCGATCGCGTGGTTCTCGAGATGTCCGAAATCACGCCAGGCGGGACCACCAAGGCACTCGAACGAGCCGTTCTCGTCAATCCGGAAGGAAGCGATCAATGACCTGTCTAAGGGAACAAACCAAGTTCTTGGCCTTCGTGCTTGGCGTCGCCAGCTTGGCCGCTTGGTCCACACCTGCACTGGCTGAAACCGTGCGGGTACGCAACATTCGCGTGTCGGAAGTCTCGGGTGATACGGCCGTCGTGATTGGCGCGTCGGCGCGGCCGACCTTCACCACCTGGAAGCTGGAACAGCCTTCCCGCGTGGTCGTCGAGCTGAGTGGGGCACGCCTGGGCGACGTGGACGTGCCGCTCGACGCGGGCACCTACGCCGTGGGTCTGGTGTCTGCCAGCGTGACCGAAGACGACAGCGCGGGTCCGCGCACGCGCATCGTGCTGACCTTGCGCCAGGCCTCGGACTACCGGGTGGAGGCCAAGGGCAGCGACATCACCCTGAAAGTGATCCCGCGCGTGCATCCGCCGGTTGCGGCAGCCACAGCGCCAAACGCCGAGGCCCGGATTCGAACCGAAGCGAAAGCCAAGGATGAGGCCGAGGCCAAGGCGAGGGCAGAATCCGCCGCCAGGACCGAGGCGCAAGCCCGCGCCGAAACCGAGGCCCGAGCCAAGACCGAGGCCCTCGCCAAGGTGAAGGTCGAGACCCAGGCGAAGACCGAAGCGCAGGCCCGCGCCGAAACCGAGGCCCGAGCCAAGACCGAGGCCCTCGCCAAGGTGAAGGTCGAGACCCAAGCAAAGACCGAAGCGCAGGCACAGGCCAGAGCCGAGACCCAGGCAAAGACCGAAGCGCAGGCACAGGCCAGAGCCGAAACCAGCGCTCGCGTGCAGGCGCAAAGCCGGGCTGACGAGCAGACGCGACTGGCCGCCGCTGCCAAGGCCGAAGCCGAGGCCCATGCCAAGGCCCAGGCAAAAGCGGAAGCCCAGCTGAAAGACGAGGCCAGGCAACGCCAGGCCGCGCAAGCGATGGCTGAAGAAAAGTCGCGTTCAGAGGCGGCAGCGAGGGGCGAAACCGAGAGATTACGCAAGGAATTGGCCGCCGCACAAAGGCAGGCCGAGCTGGCCCGCGCCGAAGCCACTGCCGCCACGGCTGAGAGCCAGCGCCAGGGCATCGCCCTCGCGCGAGCGGAGAGCGTGAGCAAGCAGGCACAAGCCGAGAACGAACGATCACGCAAGCAGGCCGCCCTGGCCGAGAGCGAAGCCGCCCAGGCCAAGCAGCGCGAAGGTGAGCGAGACAAGGCCGTGAAGGCCGCCATTGCGCAGGTCGAGACCCGACAGAAGGCGCTGGACGGCATGGCGCGGTCGCAGGATGAACAGCGGAGCAAGCTGACCGCCGCCGAGCAGCTGGTGACCAAGCGAGAGTCCTCGCTGCGCACTTCCGAGACCGAGCTTGCGGATCGCGAAGAGGAATCCCGGTTGGCGCGCGCGCGCCGCGACGGCCTCGCCCGCGATGCATCGAAGCAGAGCAAGACCGAGGCAGCGGCGGTGTTGGCCACAGCTGAACGCCAGCGCAAAGAAGCGGCGAAGGCCGCCGAGCAGTCCCGGCTGGAGCTGGCGTCAGCTATCTCTTCGCGCAAGCAGGAAGAGGCGCGTAAGGAACAGCAAGCGCAGGCCAGGAAGGCCGAAGAAGAAAAGCTCAACCAGGCCGTAGCGCTGCGGAAGTCCGAAGAGACCCGGCTTGCCGAGACTCGCGAACAGCGGTCGCGCATGGAGGCCGAGCGAACACGTTTGCAGCAGGAACAGGCACAGCTCGAGGCGAGCCGCCAGTCACTACTCTCCGAGGTCAAACGGTTGAAAGAGGCCGCCGCACTTGCTTCTCGAGCCGTGCCCGCTTCGACGAAGTCGGCGACGCCGGCCGTACCCGAGCCCCGACCCGCACGTGCCACGCCAGCGCCAGCCCTCGTCGCAAAGACAGTCGCCGAGGCACCCAAGGCGGCCCCCGTCGCAAAGACAGTCGCAGAGGCACCCAAGGCGGCCCCCGTCGCAAAGACAGTCGC
>Ga0302323_100004119_pt1 | contig 11837 bp, 12 predicted proteins | sample Fen_T0_3_FD_201950 | JGI IMG/M metagenome (GOLD analysis project Ga0302323, IMG submission 201950) | Peat permafrost microbial communities from Stordalen Mire near Abisko, Sweden - Fen_T0_3 | ecosystem: Environmental > Terrestrial > Soil > Wetlands > Permafrost | place: Sweden: Abisko... | reverse complement strand
TTCGACGTGCGCGTCATGGCCCTGGCGGTGCAGCGGTCCGTCGAGGGCGTCGCGTTCGCCCTGCACCTGGACGCCGGCCTGGACGTCGCCGGGTACGGCGTCGAGCTGGCGGACCTGTTCGAGCGCGCCACCCGCGCGGACGTCCGGTGACCCGGCCCTCGGCCCGCCCGGCGAACCCCCGGCCCGTGGCCTCCCGGCGCGAGGGCGTGGCCGGACGGCGCGCCGTCCGGGTGGCCGTCCAGGTCGCCGCGGGGCTGGCCGCACCGACCGCGCTGTACTACGTGCTGCGCGCGGCGGGGCTGTCGGTCTACGCCTCGCTGCTGGCCTCGACCGTGGCGTCGGCGCTGCCCGGCCTGGTCACCCTCGCGCGGGAGCGCCGGGTGGACGGGCTCTCGGCGTACTTCACGGCGATGATGCTCGGCGCGCTCGTCGTCTCGCTGATCCCCGGCGCCACCCGGCTCCTGCTGGCCAAGGAGGCCGTGCTGACGGCGGTGACCGGCGTCTGGTTCCTCGCCGGCGTCCGCGCCCGGCGCCCGCTGGTGTACCTGTTCACCCGGCCGATCCTGCAGGGACGCCTGCGCTGGCCCGCGGACTGGGACGGGATCTGGGAGGCCGCCCCCGGGTTCCGCCGGATGTGGCGGGTGTCCAGCGTGATCTGGGGGGTCGGCCTGCTCGTGGACGCCGCGCTGCGGGTGGTGATGGCCTGGACCCTGCCCCCGGACAAGGTGCCGGGCCTGGCCACGGCCCTCTACGCCGTCGTCGCCGTCGTCCTCAACCTGGTCACCCACGCCTACTACACCGCGTGCCGGGTGCACGACCCCCGCTCGCCGCTCTTCCGACCGGGTCCCTGAGCCCTCACGGTCAGCTGACGACGCGGCCCCGGAAGTGGCGGACGCCCTGGTGCAGCAGCAGCGCCGTGAAACCCGCCAGGACCGGGTAGACCACGAACAGGCTGAGGTGGTCGGCCGGCGTCAGCGCCGCCCGGAACCCCTCGCTGACGTAGGTGAGCGGGTTGACCAGGGAGAGCACCTGGAGCCAGCGCACCGGCCCGAGCGCGCTCCACGGGTAGAGGGTGCAGCCGAGGTAGAGCAGGGGCGTGAGCAGGACGGCGAACATCGCCATCACGCTCCGTGGATCCAGGGCCGTCCCGAGGAAGAGCCCGAGGGCGGAGCACATCAGGGCGGCCAGCGGTGCCAGGGTGAGCAGGACCGGCCAGTCGATCCGCAGGTCCGGCCGGGAGGCGGGCACGAACTGCGCCAGCGGGAACACCACGGCCGCCGCCAGCAGTCCCTGCACCGCACCGGCGACGACCTTGGCGACCGCCACCAGGGCGACGGGGATCGGGGCCAGTACCCGGTCCTCGATCTCCCGCGTGTAGCCGAACTCCTGGATCAGTGGCATGGCCACGGCGAACAGTCCCTGGAAGAGGATCACCATCGCAACCATCCCCGCGAGCAGCGTCGTGGCGGCGGCGACCTCGGCGTCCGCGCCGCGCCCGGGGCCGATGGTGGGGGCGACGTAGCCCAGCACGAAGAGCAGCATCGTCGGCTGCACGATGGTGCGGGCCAGGAAGTTGGCCGGCTGCTTGCGCAGCACCGTCAGGTCGCGGGCGAGCAGGGCGCCCGTCGCCCGCAGGGGGTTGACCGGGCGGTCCGCGCCGTCCGGGGTCGGGTCGGCGGTCGGGTCGGGGGCCTGGTCGGCGGTCGGGGCGGGGGTCTGGGTGCTCATCGGTCCCGCAGGTCCTTTCCGGTGAGGTGGAGGAAGACGGTCTGCAGCGACGGCTCCTCGATCCGGATGTCGCGCAGGGTGATCCCGGCCTGCGCGGCGGCCTCGATGATCGAGGTGAACAGGTGTTCGGCACCCTGGACGGTGAGCAGCACGGCCTCCGGCAGCAGGTGCAGGTCGCGCAGGCCCGGCACCCGGCCGCGCAGCACGGCGGCCAGGGACGCCGGGTCGGTGTCCGCGGAGACGGCGGCCACGGTGTCGGCGTCCACCGACCGTTTCAGCTCCGCGGGGGTGCCCAGCGCCAGCAGGCGGCCGTGGTCGATGATCGCGACCCGGTCGGCGAGCTGGTCGGCCTCCAGCATGTCGTGGGTGATCAGCACGATGGTCTGCCCGCCGGCCCGCAACTCCCGCACGATCTCGTGGACGGCGAGCCGGCTCTGCGGGTCCAGTCCCGTGGTCGGCTCGTCCAGGAACAGCACGGCCGGCCGGTGCAGCACCGCCCGGGCGATCATCAGACGCTGCGCCATCCCCCCGGACAGCGCGTCCACGGCCTTGCCCGCCGCGCCGTCCAGCCCCACCTGGGCCAGCCGCAGGTCCGCCCGGGCCCGGGCCTCGGCGGTGCGCAGGCCGAAGTACCGGCCGTGGAAGACGAGGTTCTCCCGCACGGTCAGGCTCCGGTCGAGGGTGTTGCGCTGCGGGACCACCCCGATGCCCCGCCGGGCGGGCGCCGGGCGCGCGGCGACGTCGACACCGCCCACGAGCGCCTGCCCCGCGGTCGGCACCACGGAGGTGGTGAGCATCCCGACGGTCGTGGACTTCCCGGCGCCGTTCGGGCCGAGCAGCGCGAACACCTCCCCCGGACGGATGTCCAGGTCGAGGTCGCGCACGGCCTCGATGCCGTCGGGATAGGTCTTGGTCAGGCCCACGGTGCGGACGGCGGCGGGCGTTGCGTGACCGCTGCGCCCGGCCGCTGCGGGAGCCCCGGTCGACGACGCGGGCGGAGGGGCGGGCGGAGGTGCCTGCGCGGTGCTGGACATGGCGGCTCCTGGAACCTCATGAAATTGGACTGGACGGTCCAGTCCAGTTGATGTGGAGTAGTATTGGACTCATGAGTCCAAGTCGTCAAGCGACCGGTCCGGCCGGAGCCGTCGGCCGGCCGGGGAAGCGCCAGGCGATCCTGGACGCCGCCCGCCGCACGTTCTTCGCCGACGGCTTCGTCCAGACCAGCGTCGATGCGATCGCCGCCGAGGCCGAGGTCTCCAAGCAGACGATCTACAACCACTTCGGGGACAAGCGGGCGCTGTTCGTCGCCGTGGCCGAGGCGGTCCACGCGCAGGCCCAGGCCGCGGCGGCGGACGCCGGCCCCGCCTTCGTCGAGTCCGGGGACCTCGACCACGACCTGCGCCTGCTCGCCCGCATCATGGTGGAGTCCGCGCTGGTCAAGGACGTGGTGGCGCTGCGCCGGATCGTCATCGCCGAGCGCGCGCGCGATCCCGCGCTCGTGGAGGCCTTCGCCCGATCGCGCTCGGCGTTCGACCAGGCGTTCGCGGAGGGGATCCGGGAGCGGGTGGCGCTGGGGATCCTCGACGTCGACGACCCGGTGCTGGCGACCCGGCAGTTCCTCGCCCTGACCGTGCAGGAGGCCGTGATCCAGTCGGAGTACGGGGTGCAGGAGCTGTCCCCCGACCAGATCGAGCGGATCGTCGACGACGGCGTGCGGATGTGGCTGCGCGCCTACCGCGTCCGGGCCTGACGGGGGGCGAGGGCGACCTCTCCCGCCGCGCTCCCCGGCCGGGAGGCGATCGCAGCCCGGGCGCGTACCGTGAAACACGGCGACCCGGATCAGGACGCCGTTCACCGAAACGGCGTGGCGACATGCCCGACGCCGACCCGGCGCCGGTCCGGGGTACCGTCCACGAAGGGACCTCCCACATGTTCGGATCGGATCGCGGCGACCGCACGAAGCCGAGCGCCCCGGCGACCCCGCCGGTGACCCCCGCGGTGGAACCGACCCCGGACGGCACCGGCGAGGCGGAGCGGGTGCCGCACGCGCCGCGCACCCGGGTCGGCTCGGCGTGGTTCGCCGTGTCCGCCGTCACCCTCGTGTCCGTGGTGCTCATCGTGTTCATGCTGCAGAACACCCGCAGCACCGAGATCAGCTTCCTGGGCTGGCACGGGACGCTGCCGCTGGCCCTGGCGCTGCTGATCGCCGCCGTCGGCGCGGCCATCGTCACGGTGGCGATCGGGACGGCCAGGATCACGCAGCTGCGGCGCTTCTCCGCCCGGCAGACGGCGCCGGCCTCCCGCTGACCCGGTCCGACCGCCGCCTCCCCCGTGCGACGGTGGGGGCGCTCGGGGAACGGCGCGGGCCTGTGCCTAGAGTCGTCGCGTGCAGCAGGCCGGGACGTCGGAACTGATCGCTTCAGCGCACCGGGCTCTCGCCGTCAACCGCCGGCACGGGTTGACGGTCCCCCACCTGCGGATGTTCCCCGCCGGTTACCTGTGGGACACCGCCGTCATCGTCAAGGGCCTCGCGGTCTTCGATCCCGACCGGGCCGCCGCCGAGATCCTGCGGCTGCTGGCCGCCCAGTGGCGCTCGGGGATGCTGCCCAACGAGGTGTACTTCGACACCGACCGGTTCCGGCGCTGGATCCACGGCACCCACGCGGACACCCCGTCCGGCCTGACGACCAGCGGCATCACCCAGCCACCCCTGATCGTCAGGTCGGCGCTCGAGGTCGGCCGCAGGCTCGACCGGGACGCCCGGACGTCCTTCTACCGCGCCGCCCTGCCCCCGCTGGCCGCGCTGTGCCGGTGGGTCCTCGACCAGCGGATCGGCGACCGGGGCGTGGCCGTGGTGATCCACCCGCACGAGACCGGGATGGACAACCGCGCGGACCTGGTCGGGCCGATGGCCGCGCAGTGGCTGACGGCGACCACCGCGAGGCAGCGGCTGGACCGGGCCGCCCTGCTGCTGGCGGTCCGGACCGGCCGGCGCCTGGTCGGGGACTGCCGCACCGAGGCGGTCGGGCACCGCTCCCGCCATTCGGAGGTGCTGGCCGCCTCCCTGCAGACCCGCCACCTGCGCGCGTTCGGTTACGACCTCGCCCGGGTCCGCGCCAGCGGGCGCGGGGTGCTGGTGGAGGACGTCGGGTACCACGCCGTCTTCCTGGACGCCGTGCTCTGCCTGCAGGAACTGGCCGCCGAGCTCGGTCCGGACGCCGTCCGCGACCACCCGGAGCTGCCCGCGGCGGTCGCCGGGCTGACCGCCGGGCTGGACGGGCTGTGGCAGCCCGACGTCGACGCCCACGGCGGCGGGTACGCCAGCCGCGACGCCCGGACCGGACGGGTCCTGCCCGGCGCCACCGTCGCCGAGCTGTTCCCCCTGCTGGTCGAACGCCGGCCGGAACGGCTGACGACGATGACGCGCCGGCTCGCCGACCCCGGCAAGTACTGGACGCTCGTCCCGCCGGCCGGCGCCCCGCTGGACGCGCCGACCTTCGACCCCGCCCGCTACTGGCAGGGACCGGCCTGGCCCTTCCCCGCCGACATCCTCGAGACCGGCCTGGAGCTGACCGGCCACCACGAGCTCGCGGAGGAGCTGCGGCACCGCTACCTCACCAGGCCCCACGGCCTGGAGCACCCCGAGTACCAGAATCCGCTCACCGGCGAGCCCTTCGGAGCCAGGCCCTTCTCCCCCGCCGCGGCGCTGACCCTCCGCTTCGCCGACCGGCTACTGGACCGCCACCGGCGCCCGTCAGGACCGTGACGTGCTCAGGACCGGGGAGCCGGACGACGGGGGGCCGGACGGCCGGTCGGACACCCGCAGCAGGGGCAGCAGGGGGTGGACGAGCGGGCCCACGGCCAGCGCGTACACCACGGTCCCGATCCCGAGCCTGCCGCCCAGGGCGAAGCCGACGGCGACCACGGCCACCTCGATGACCGTCCGGACCCTCCGCACGGGCCAGCCGTACCTCGCCACGACGCCGGTCATCAGCCCGTCCCGGGGACCGGCACCGAACCGGGCGCCGATGTAGCAGGCCGTCGCCACCGCGTTGAGGACGACCCCGGCCGCCAGGAACGCGATCCGCACGGCCAGGTGCGACGGCGCGGGCAGGGCCCGCAGCGCCAGGTCGACGCCGACGCCGATGACGACGACGTTGCTGACCGTGCCGAGCCCGGGTCGCTGCCGCAGCGGGATCCAGCACAGCAGGACCAGCGCGCCGGTGATCACGGTGATCGTTCCGAACGAGACCGGCACGAACCGGGCGATGCCCTGGTGCAGCACGTCCCAGGGCATGTTCCCCAGCTCCGAGCGCAGGAACAGCGCCATGCTCGCGCCGTAGAGGGCGAGGCCGACGTAGAGCTGCAGGAGTCGTCGCGGAAGGCGCATGCCGCCATGCTCCCCGTCACTGGCCTTGATTTCCATAGCCACTCGCGGCACGGTGGCCGCATGACCTCCCGCCGCCGCGTCCCCGCCCGCGAGCTGGCCGCGCTCGTCGGCGGCTGGAAGGGCGACCGCGCCGCCGGGTACGCGGCGCTCGCCGAGCGGCTGCGCCTGCTCGTGCTGGACGGGCGGGTCCCGGTGAACGCGCTCCTGCCGTCCGAGCGCGAGCTGGCCGTCGCGCTCGGCACCAGCCGGACGACGACCGCCGCCGCCTACCGGCTGCTGCGCGACGGCGGCTTCGCGGCCGCCGGGCAGGGCGCCGGCACGTGGACCGAGCTGCCCGGCTCGTCGACGTCCGGGGGTGCCCAGCTGCCCTGGCCCGTCCACGCGTCCGGGGTGGCGGGCACCCCCGACGGGCGCGGCGACCTCGCCAGCGCGGCGCCCGAGGCGCCGCCGCAGGTGCACGCGGCGTACGTCGCCGCGCTCGCCGAGCTGCCGCGCTACCTGCCCGGGCACGGCTACGTCAGCGCCGGGCTGCCCGCGCTGCGCGAGCGCGTCGCCGCACGGTTCACCGAGCGCGGCGCCGCGACGTCGCCCGAGCAGGTGATGGTCACCTCCGGCGCGCTGCACGGCCTGCGGCTGGTCCTCGAGGCGGTCCTGGCGCCGGGCGACCGGGTGCTGGTCGAGAGCCCGTCGTACCCGCTCGCACTGGACGCCGTCCGCCGGGCCGGGGGTCGCCCGGTCGCCCTGCCCGTCGAGGACGGCGGCTGGGACCCCCGGGCCGTCGCCGCCGCCGTCCGCGACACGGGCGCCAGGGCCGCCTACCTGATGCCGGACTTCCAGAACCCGACCGGGCACCTCATGGACGCGGCCACCCGCCGGGCGGTCGGCGACATCCTGGCCCGTGCCGGGTGCACGGTGATCGTCGACGAGACGACGGCCGAGCTCGACCTGCGCCCGGACGGCTCGCCGCCCCTCCCCCCGCCCTTCGCGGCGTTCGCGCCGGCGGTCACCGTCGGCTCCGCGAGCAAGACCTTCTGGGGCGGCCTGCGGGTGGGCTGGGTGCGCGGGGACCCTGCCCTGGTGCGGCGCCTCACCGTCGCCCGCGCGGTCGACGACGTCGCCTCGCCGCTGGTGGAGCAGCTGGCGACGGCGCACCTGCTGGGCGAGCTCCGGGCGGTGCTCGCCGCGCGCCTGCCCGCCCTGCGCACGCGCCGCGACACCCTGGCCGCGGCCGTCGCCCGCCACCTGCCGGGCTGGCGGACGCCGGTGCCGCCCGGGGGGCTGGTCGCGTGGTGCGCGCTGCCGACGCCGTCCAGCACGGCGTTCGCCGCAGCCGCCCGCCCGGCGGGCGTCGTGCTGACGCCGGGACCGCGGTTCGGCACGGACGGCGCCTTCGAGTCCCGGATGCGGCTGCCGTACGCGCGGCCCGCGGCCGAGCTCGAGGCGGCGCTCGCCCGGCTGGCCCCGGTCTGGCGCGAGCTGACCGGCACGGCTCGGCTCGACGACGACGAGGTGCTCGTCGTGTAGCGGCTCGACGACAGACTGCGGGTCAGCGCCCCCCTCAGCTCACTTCGAAGCGCGACACCAGCACGCCGTCGGACATCGGCCACGACTTCCACGCCGGTTGTCGATCTGGTCGATGTGCTCCCGCTGGGCCCCGACCTCGACCCGGCCGCCTCCCCGGACGTCGAGCGCGCGAAAACCCGTGGGCAGCGACCGCGGCCGTTGGTAACCTCCCCGAGGCCGTGCGAGAGAACGAGGAGGTGGTACCCGTGAACACTGCAGTGACATGGGTGCTCCCCTCCGGGGTCACGGTCGGACGCTAGGTCGTCCGGGAGCGCCGTCCGCCAAGCTCCCGAAAGGTACGACCATGCGATTCACCGCTGAACAGCGCCTCGACGACGGCGTCCTCGAACGCGAATTCATCCTGGGCGAGATTCCCGGCACCCTGTGGACGCCGCCGTCCGGACCCGCCCCGCTGATCCTCATGGCGCACAACAACGCCCTGCCCAAGCGGGAACCCCGATTGGTGGCCCGGGGCCGCGACACCGCCGCGCGCGGCTACGCGGTGGCCACCATCGACGCCGCCGAGTGCGGGGACCGGCCGCGTTCCGCCGCGCAGGAGCAGGCCCGGGCCGACCTGCGCCGGGCGATGCAGGCCGGCGAGCCGGTCGAGGAGATCTTCGAGTCCTTCATCGGACCGCTGGTCGAGCACGCCGTCCCGGAATGGCGGACCACCCTGGACGCCGTCCTCGCGCTGCCCGGGATCGACGGGCCGGTCGGGTACTCGGGGTGGACCGCCGTGGGCATCCGGCTGGCGGTGACCGAGCCGCGCCTGTCGGCCGCCCTGTTCTTCGCCGGGGGTTACGTGCCCCGCGCCCAGCGCGAGGAGGCGCGCCGGCTCACGCTCCCGCTGCTGTTCCTGCTGCAGTGGGACGACGAGGGGAACCCCCGCCGGCGGGCCCTGGACCTGTTCGACGCCTTCGGCTCCACGCAGAAGACGCTGCACGCCAATCTGGGCGGACACACCGGAACCCCGTGGTTCGAGGGCGAGGACGCCGCCCGGTTCTTCGCCCGCCACCTGACCCCACCACCCCGCCCGTGATCATGCAATCCGGGAACGCCCCGGAGCCACCCTCGATCGTGGACACACCCGGGCGAGGGTGATCGCGCGTACCGATCTGGTCGTCGATCTGCCGACGGGAACGTGATCTGCCGACCGTGAGCGCGGAATCCTTACCGGCCGGTCAGCAGATCACCGCGACGCCGGCAGATCGACACCCTGAGCTTCGAGGGCGCGATCCACGCGATCGAGCAGATCAAGGGTGGGCAGTGACCCTCCCTCCTCCACGCGGGCGATGGACGACTGAGTCGTACCCATCCGCCGGGCCGACTCCGTCCGGGTCAGGCCGGCACCGGTGCGCAGCCGATCCAGCGCCCGGTCGGCGAACGCGCGATCCCGCACCACCAGCCCGACGCACCACTCCGTCAGCCCATCGGAGCTAGAGGACGGCTCCGCGGGGGGAGATCTCGAAGCTGGCCACCCCGCGCCCGAAGAGCACGACCGTCCGATCGCCGTGCCGGCTGCGCAGCACCCCGGAGTCCTGTCCGAGGATGGCGACGACGCGGTCGAGCGCCTCGTCGTCGGTGCCGGCGTCAGGGTCGTCGTAGCTGACGTCGAGCTGGTCGCCGCTGATCATCCGGACCCTGAGCACGAGACGCACCATGAAGGACTCCTTCGTCACGTAGCCGGCCGACCTCCGCCCTCCGGATCGGACGGGTCGGCGCTCTCCCCCGACCGCGAGCACGTTACGGGGTCCGGGCCGACGACGGCAGAGGAGACGCGTCGGCGACGGCGCCGGGGGCGTCGGCCCGGGTGGGATCCTGGGCCCGTGGCAGATCCAGCAGGGCCGGACGCGCGGTGGCCCCGGCCGACCCCGCTGGTCGGGGACCGCACCTCCGCCGCCGTACGGGCCGCCGACCCCCGCGCCTGGGCGATGCCGGCGGCCGTGCGGGACGGGCTGCGCGCGGTGGTCCTGGGCCGGCGCGACATCCGCCGGTACCGGCCGGACGCCGTCCCGGACGACGTGCTGCGCCGGGTGCTGGAGGCGGCCCACGCCGCGCCGTCGGTCGGCCACAGCCAGCCGTGGCGCTTCGTCGTCGTCCGCGACCCGACGATCCGCGACGCCGCCGCGTCGCTCGCCGACCGGGAACGGCTGCGCCAGGCCGCCGCCCTGGAGCCCGAGGCCGCCCGCCGCCTGCTGGACCTGCAGCTGGAGGGCATCCGGGAGGCCCCGCTAGGGATCGTGGTGGCGTGCGACCGCCGTGCCCCGGCCGCGGGCGTGCTGGGCCGGGCCACCTTCCCCGACGCGGACCTGTGGAGCTGCGCCGCCGCGATCCAGAACCTGTGGCTCGCCGCGCGGGCCGAGGGCCTCGGCCTGGGGTGGGTCACCCTGTTCCGGCCCGCCGACCTCGCCGCACTGCTCCACCTGCCGGACGGCGTGCCGACCCTGGGCTGGCTCTGCCTGGGCTGGCCCGACGAGCGCCCGCCCGAGCCGGGGCTGGAGCGGGCCGGCTGGTCGCGGCGCCTGCCGCTGGACGACGTCGTCCTCACCGACCGCTGGCCGACGGCGCAGGCGCCGGCTCCCCCGCCGTCCCGGCTGCGCGCCCCCGACCCCGAGGCCGTCGTGCGGGCCCGCGACGCCGCCGACGAGCTGCTCACCCCGCCCGGCTCGCTCGGTGTGCTGGACCGCGCCGTCGACCGGGTGGTGGCGCTCGGCCGCGCGGACGTCACCGGCGGGACCCTCGTCGTCGTCGCGGCCGACCACCCCGTCACCCGCCACGGCGTGTCCGCCTTCGCGAGCACCGTCACGGCGGACGTCGCCCGGGCCACCGCCGCCGGGACCTCCCTCGGGGCCCGCGCCGCCCGCGCCGCCGGGCTGCGGACCGTCCTCGTCGACGCCGGGGTGCAGGCGCGCGTCGACGGCGCCGTCGAGGCGCGGCCCTGCGGACCACGCGGCGACCTGGTCACCACCGCGGCCCTGACGCCCGCCGACGTCGCCGTCCTGGTCGAGCAGGGCCGGGAACTCGCCGCCCGGACGGCGCCCCACGGGCTGATCGCGCTCGGCGAGATCGGCATCGGCAACTCCACCGTCGCCGCCGCGCTCGCAGCGCTCCTGCTCGACGCCGGGCCCGACGCCGTGGTCGGGCTGGGTGCCGGTGCCGACACCGCCGTCCTGGACCGCAAGCGCGCCGTCGTCCGCGACGCCCTGGCGCGGGTGCGCCGCAACCACCCGGACGGCGTCGACCCGTTCACCGCCCTCGCCGAGGTCGGCGGCCCGGAACTGGCCGTCCTGACCGGCATCACGCTCGGCGCCACCGCGGCACGCGTCCCCGTCGTGCTCGACGGGCTGGCCGTGTGCGTCGCGGCGCTGGTCGCCGTCCTGCTGGAACCGGCCGTCCAGCACGGCCTGATCGCCGGCCAGCGCAGCCGCGAACCCGCCCACGCCCTGGTGCTGCAGGCCCTCGGCTGCGAACCGCTGCTCGACCTGCGCATCCGCGCCGGCGAGGGGGCGGGCGCCGCGCTGGCCACCGGCCTGCTCCTGGACGCCGTCGCGCTGCGCCGCGAGACCGCCCGCACCGCGCCCGGATAGCGCCTGCCGCCCGGTGCGGCGCCAGGGTCAGGAGGTGCAGGTCTTGGTGCGCAGGTCGGACACCTGGCCGGCGGTGGCCGAGGTTCCCTGCCGAGCCACCTGCCGCACCAGGGCGAGGAGGTCCTTCGGGGCTCCGGCGGCCTCGGCGGTGGAGGCCAGCCCGTCCAGGGCGCGGGCGTCGGTCGCGGACACGACACCGTCCTTGACGATGCGGCACACCTCCGTCTTCACCGCGTCGACCGCCAGTTCGGTCGCCTTCGCCTTCGCGCCGTCCACCGCCTCCTGCGCCTTGGACGACGCGGCGCCCTGCGCCTCGCGGGTGGCGTCGTCCAGCGTCGAGCACCCGGCCAGCAGGCCGGCGCCGAGCACGGCGAGCGCGGCGGCGGCGGCGCGGACCCGCCGCTGGTCCCTCAAGGTCATGTGCACATCCTGGCGCCTTCCCGCCGTGATCATCGACCCGGCCGGTCGGCCCGCCCCACCCTCAGCGACCGCCGGGTGCGACCGCCGTTACCGGGAGAACGGAATCACCCCGGCCGTGGAATGTTTTCGACGCTCCCGCCGAACGGCTC
>Ga0302323_100004118_pt1 | contig 11839 bp, 23 predicted proteins | sample Fen_T0_3_FD_201950 | JGI IMG/M metagenome (GOLD analysis project Ga0302323, IMG submission 201950) | Peat permafrost microbial communities from Stordalen Mire near Abisko, Sweden - Fen_T0_3 | ecosystem: Environmental > Terrestrial > Soil > Wetlands > Permafrost | place: Sweden: Abisko... | reverse complement strand
CCGTCCAGTCGTCCATCCCCTGCCACGACCCGTAGAGATTCGAGTTCGGCAGGGGGCTGTCTTCCTTCGGGTCGGGACCCTCGCCGGGGTCCTTGCCCTGCAGCTCCCACCGGATCTGCGCCTCGGACTCCCCGGTCGCGGCGGCCAGCGCCTTGACCTCGGCGTCCATCCAGTTCGACGCGGCCGGCGGCGCGGACGGCGGGGGCTTCGGGGGCCGCGACTTCACCCCGTTGAGTGAGGTGATGGCGGCCACGAGGTCACCGACCTGCTTGTCCGTCAGTCCCTGGTCGATGGGGATGATGTCCGGACCCTGGGGGGTACCGTAGGCCGGCGACGTCGCGGCCGGCTGGGTCTTCCCGGTCTGGCCTTGCGCGTCCTGGCCTTTCTTGCCCTTCCACACCACGTAGATAATGCCGATGGTGAGGCCGGCGCCGGCATAGACAACCCACGCCGGCATACCGCCGATCTTCTTGGTCATGCCGTGCCCACCAGAGGCCGGCGGCGCCTCAGCCATTGAAACCCATCCTGTTCGGGAACCGCTGAACCACGGCGGGCCAATTGACCTGCTTTTCGCCACCGGTCCCGCGGCGCTTGAATGTGGGCGACGCGATCCGGCCCGTGCGACCCCAGTTTGAGATCGCCGGGACGGGCATCTGGTTGTCCCGGAACAGGCTCACCGGGGGGTGCATGTTCTCGGGGGTGGTGTAGTACAGCTGCGGAAAGATGACGTCGGGCGAGCGGTAGGAACCCTGCATGTCTCGGGTCTGCGACACCATCGGGAGCGCGTTGGGTTTCGGCGCGGGGATTCCCTGGGTGCCCGGCTGCCCGAACAGGACCACCTGACGCGACGTCGTCGCCCTGGGCGTGACCGGCATTCCCGGCATGAAGGCATCGCCCGCCATGCCGGGCGGGGTGCCCATGAACCACAGCCGCATCGGGATCAGCCCGAGACGTTGGTGTAGCCGGCGGGGGCCTGCCCGAGCAGCGCGGCGTAGGTGGGGGTCGCGATGTTCACGAGCCCGTTCGCCGCCGCAGTCAACCCGTTCGGGTGGCTCAGCGCGTCGGCGATGATGATCCCGCAGACGACCAGCGCGGCCAGTCCGATGATGGTGGTGGGGGAGGTGTTCACGTCCGGATTCCCTTCTGGGGCAAGAGGTTCAGGCGAGCGCGGCGACTGCGATGTCAGCACCGACCGCGGCGGCGGGGGCGACCGATCCGGAGCCGGGCCAGACCTGGAACAGGGCAGCGACGTCGATCCCGACGCCGATCATCAGGGCCAGTTCGGGGGCGAACTCTGCCAGGACGGCCAGGCAGATGAACGCGCCGGACGTCACGAGCAGCTGCCCGGGGCGCGGGGGGATCCGCTCCTTGGCGGACCGGTAGATCACGATTCCCTCGGCGACGCACCACGACACGATCAGACCCTGCATCAGACGCCCCGGTTCGACTGGTTGGTGACCGTCCAAGCGTTCTGCGCGGCGGTTGCTGCGGCGCCACCAGCTGCGGCACCGATGCCGATCCCGGCGCCCGTGGAGGCGCCCCCGGCAGCGTTGATGCCGCCCGCGGCGACGCCCAGCTGCTGGCCGATGGAACCGGTGACGGCGTTGGAGACGCCGCCGGCCACGCCCTGGACGGCGCCGGCCGCCCCGCCCAGGACGTTGCCGGCGGCGCCGACGAGGGACGCGACCGCGGTCGCGATCAGGGTGAGCGGCGCGAGGTACTGCGCGGCGACCGTGGGCTGTGGGGTCTGCTGGCTCGACTGGTCCGGCTGCAGTGGCGGGGGCCACGACACGGACCCGTTCGGGTAGATGAGCTGCCCGAGCGAGACGTCGTATTGCTTGGCCATGCAATAGCCCCACAGGCACACCGAGTAGCCGAACCAGGCGGCGCCCATCCCGATCGCGACCATGTCAGCCGGCCGCGCGGGGAAGGGCCTTGAACTGGTGCCAGGCCCAGGTGCCTCCGACGCCCACGAGGACGCCGAAGATGAAGGTGCGGTTCATGCGGGTGGCTCCCTTCGGGGGCCTAGTGGGGGAGGGTGTACCAGAGCCAGACGAGGACGACCGTGCCCAGGAAGGCGCCGGCCGCGGTCCCGAGACCGGCGGTCTTCGGGCCCGTGGAGACGTCCGCGCCGGAACCGACGCCGTACGCCTGCTGCGTGATGGTGGTGGTGCCCATCGCCTGCGATGGGGGCAGCGCGGCGGACACGCCGCCGCCGGCCATCAGGGACAGTCCTGCCATCAGTCAGCCCTCACAGCTCGGGGAGACCCTGGACGAGGGTGCCCGAGGGGACGACCTGCCCGATGACGGCGTTCATCGTGATGGGCGGGTTGGCCACGGTGCCCCAGGGGGCGCCCTGCACCTCGATCAGCGTTCCCGGGTTGGTGCTCAGGTACGTCTCGCCGGTGTCGAACAGGCCGAAATCCTCCTGCGACAGGGACGTCCGCCGGGAAATCGCGACGACACCCACCGGGCGGGAAGTGCCCTGGAATTGGATGTACATGTCATCGAAGATTTCCGTGATGTCGGAGTCGATGAGCGGGACGCCGTCGACGTAGATACGCAGACGCTGCGGCCACGCATCGACCCGGTTGCCGTTCGCGTCGCGCAGCTCCAGGATCAGGCAGTTCAGGTAACCACCGAGCCGGGGAAGCTGAACGGTCGTCGTGCTGCCCGAGCCGATGGCCGGGGTGCACTGCTGGAAAATCCACTGGCACGTCGTGCCGAGGCCCGGGGGCATCGTGCTGACGCCTTCCGGGAGCCAGTAGAAATCGGCGTCGTTGACGATGTTCACGACCGGGGCGCCGGTCGGGACGGTGGTGAACACACCCGTGAGCGGCGCCAGGTTGATGATGAGCGTCGGGAGGAGGCTCGCGTTCGCGCCGGAAATGACGCCGTACGCCTTCGCGAACTCCAGCGGCAACACCGAGTTGAAGGCGCCGTTACCCTGCAGGTTGACCTGCGAATAGGACGGCAGGTTCACCGGGTCGCGCGCTTCCTGGGTACCGAACTGCCCGCCGTACTTCGGAATCAAATACAGCGCGTGGTAGCCGGGCGCGACGATGAGCGGGGTACCGAACGCATCCTTGAGGGTGATCAGGGAGGCGATGTTCCACGGCCCATCGGGGCCGAGAACCGCGGCGTTACCGGTGCCACCGGTGATGGAGAACCGCAGACGGAACGACCGGAAATAACCGGGCGCGGCGACGAGCGGCTGAGTGATCGTGTTACCGAACGTCTGGCTCGACAGCTGCCACATGGGACGCCGGCCCGGCTGGGAATGCCGGATGAACGGGCCGCCGGGCGGCTCGATGGTGGTCTGCGGCTGGGGCAGGCCGGCGGTCGTGCCGGCATTCCCGTTCATGCTGCTGGCGGCCATCAGAACACCACCGCGGCGATCTCGGCGGCGCCCTGGGTGAGCGTGTTCGTACCGGGCTCGGCGAGCTTGCGCGACGCCCAGCACTTGACGAGGCCGAACACCGGCTTGACGGCGACCACGGTGAGGATCACCACGGCCATCGTGCGACGGGTGGGCATCGGCTGCCCTCCTCTTCTGGCAGGTGCACACGGGTCGCCCCCGAGGCGATCCTGTGCATGACGGGGTCATGGTGGCACACCAGCTGGCCGACCGGCAGGCATGACACCGATGTGCTTCCGCAGGTCAGGACGAGGATCACGGCCTCACCCGTCCAGCGGAGGCGGGCTGGTGATCACGATCGGGTTCCGTGGCGACTGCCCGATGATCGCGACGTGGAAGTCCGGCAGCTCATGCAAGATCGCCTGTATCTCGACCTTCGGCCGGCCCGCCTTCGCGGCAACGTTCTTGATCACATCCTCGTCTCGGGTGGGCCACAGAGCCAGCCACTTCGCCTGCCGGGACGCCGCGGTCGGCACCCAACTGGGCGCCTGATACGCGGTCACCATCGACACGCCCTTGTCTCGCGCGGCAACCAGGTTCCGTTGAATCGACAGACTGTGCCCCATCAACTGTGCGGCAATCTGCAATTCATCGACGGAACAGGTCCAACCACCTTCCGAGAACACAGCATCAAGGCATTTACCGACTGTGACCCGGAGTTTCGTCCAATCCTCCGGAGTCCGGATCCCACCCCCGACGATGAGGTGGGCCGGCTTCCCGTCGGCGATCTGCTTCCGGACGTCTTCGGGTGGCGGCCACGACGTGATGCGCCGAAACCCTGACGCCGTGAGCGTGCTGTCTTCGCCCTTCGGGTCGATCGCAAGGACGTACTTGCGGGTTTGGAGACAGCGCACGATGAACGTGGACTTGCCGGTCCCGGTCGGGCCGATGCACGCCACATGTTCGCCGGGCTGCCACACGTCGCGCCACCATGCGGCGAACGTGGGCCACCCGACGCCGATCACCTGCAGCTCGGACGGCGCAGTTTGCCTACGCCGCAACAGCGCCATCAGGTGCCATCCCCTCGGGTGGCGCGAACAGCATCTGGATCATCTCGGCGATCCCGTTCTGCCCGATGTCCTGGACCCGCTTCTCGCGGCGCTTGGCGGCGGCCTTGAGCTTCGGGCCGGCCATCTCGGCGTACCCCTCCAGCGCCATGATGAGCAGCGGCATCAGCTGGTCTTGCCGGGCCGGGTTGGCCGCGATCATCTCCACGAGGATCACGGGACCCACCAGCGCGAACACTGCTTCGCCCTTCGCGCCCGTGCGGGCCAGAGGCTGCAGCAACCGGTCAAGGATCGTGCCCTTGAGCACGTCGTCCAACAGCTCGCCCGCGATCGGCGCCTGCAGCGACAGCATCCGCGAGGTAGGGATCCGACCGGAGCGCGCCGCCGCCTGCGCCAACCCACCCCACGCGAACGTGGCCATCCGCTCCAGCGATTCGCGGCGCCGGCCGGTACCGGCGCCGGCCCGGGAGCGCCAGAGGGAACGGCGCGGCGGTGGCACCGGAGCGATCTCGCCCGTGTCGCCCGGCTCGGGCGCGTCGGTGATGCTCCGTTGGATCCGGTCGAGCAGACCGGCGTCTGCGCCGTCCGTGCCGTCGGGCAGCTGCTCGCCGTCCCCGGGCTCTGCGCCGTCCGGTGCGCCGTCCCTGGCGTAGTAGTCCTCGCGGATGTCGGGGGGGATGGGGCCACGCTCGCCCAGGTCGCGACCGTTGGCGCGCGCCCATTCCCGGATGTCTCGGTTCGCCTGTACCTGTCGACGGCTGCTCACTTCGGCGGGTCACCCCACATCCGCACTGTGATCTTCTTGAATGCCACCGGGGCATCCACGGCTTTCTTGGTGCCGGCCGCGACCTTGTCCTGCAGCTCTTTCAGCTGAGCCGCGATCGCGTCGTCCTTGGCTTTCTGCGCATCGGCCTGCCGGATTCTCTCGACCGCGGCCTGCACCTGGCCGGCCACGTCCTCGCCGGCCGCCGCCGCCGTGCCCGGCCGGCTGCTCGGCGCCGGCCCCGAGGCCATCGCCTCACGGATCAGCGCCCGCACCTTGTCCTCGGTCAGAGCGTCCCCACCGCCCGCGGGCGGCGGCGGCGGGGGCGGGGGAGTGTCCGGCGTCTTGCCGGCATCCGCGGTCACCGCCGGCCCCCGAGCAGCCGACCGGCCCGCGACTCGGTCCACTTCCGAAGCACCGGGATGAACTCGTCAAGCAACTGCTTGACCTCCAGCGATACCCGAGCCTGCGCGGCCAACAGTCCGCGGTCGGTGGCCTGCGCGCCCGCGAGCGCATCCATCTTGGCGTTCAGAGCCACCAGCACGTCATAGAGCTTGAGGTGCATCGCGGTGTCTGACAGAACGTCGGACGTCAGCTCGGGCAGGAGCTGGTCGCCCGGCGGGGTGTCCTCTGGTGTTGCGTTTTCGGTGGGTTGTGTCATGGCCGGAGGGTAGCTGCCGGCCGGCCGTGATCGGCGGGGTTCGGCGAGCCGATCCGGGCGCGTCGAGATCCACCTCCCGGACGTCCTACAACCCGTCTGACCTGCCATGTACCCTGCGCCCATGACTGACCCGACGCCCGGCACGTTCTTCGGACTGCCGCAGCCCCAGGCCCCCGACGGGGGAGGCATCACCCTGGCGCTGCAAGCCACGCTCGGGAAGGTCGCCACGACCCAGCAGCGCCTCGCGCAGGCCCTCGACGACGCCGCCGCGCAGCGCGCCCTGCAGCCCGTGGCCATCCCTCAGGTGGGTAACCCGGGCATCGTGGTCGCCGCGACCCCGACCATCATCGACATCGGGGGGCCGGTGTCCGGCCGGCAGTGGGTGGTGCGTCGGTGGGCCGTAGCAGACGGCGCCGACATCACCAATCCGATCACCGGGGCCACGTCCGCGAACCTGTACATCGGCCGGCCCCCGCAGCCCAGCCAGGCAGGCATCCACGGCAAGATCCACGAATGGGTCGACGGGACCGCCACCCTGCCGACCACCCGCACGCTGTCCAGCGAGCAGGGGGTGGTGTACCACTCCGATCACGTGTTCGTGATCGTGCTCGGTGCCTCGACCGTCGGCCAGCAGATCCTCGCCTCGGTCATGATCCTCGACATGCCCGTGACCGGCATGACCTCCACCATCGACGTCTAAAGGATCAGCTAATGGCCGTCCAGGACCCGCCGACCAAATGCACGGATCTTCAGATCGCCGACGTTGCTTTCGACGCCGGATTCCACGGCCCCGGTCTCGTCACCGCCGTTGCCGTGGCGCTCGCCGAGTCGGGCGGTGTTACCCGGATCGTGAATGTTGCCGGGAACGTGCCGCACCTGTCCCGCGACCGTGGCCTGTGGCAGATCAACGACTACTGGCACGGCGAGGTGACTGACGCGCTGGCGTTCAACCCGGCGACCGCGGCCCGTGCTGCGTTCCGGATCAGTGGCGGCGGGGCCAGCTGGACCCAGTGGACGACGTTCACCGCCGGCCATCACCTGCAGTTCGTCAAGCGGGCCACGATGGCTGCGCACGTCGCGCAGAGCACGTTCATCGTGTACCGGCTGCTCAAGGTCACCGAGCCCCTGCAGTGGGGGTTCGACGTCGCCGCGGTCCAGCATCGACTCGGCATCCCGGTCGATGGGGTGTACGGCCACATCACCTGCGCTGCCGTCCAGTCGTTCCAACACACCAAGAAGATCACCGAGGATGGGATCGTGGGTCCGCGGACCTCGTCCCTGCTCGGCTTCGGGTTCGGCGGATGACGTGCCCTGGGAGGCTCTCGTCACTGCCGTGCTGCAGGTGCTGGCGGTCGTGGCAGCGATCATCCGCTCGCACATCAAGATGAGTACCCAGGTGCAGCTCCTCACCGACCGGGACGCGACCCGCGCCAAGGACCTCGACGAGCTCACCCGCCGGGTCGCCCGGCACGAACGCGATCCGCGGCACCGGGCGCCCTGGTGGCAGTGAACCGGTACGGGATGACGTCTGACTCGCCGTGGCCTCTGCCGGTTCCGGCAGTGTCGGTGGCGGTCGGTACCATCCCGGGCCGGCCGGTGTCCCCGACCGGCTCGGTGGGCGACCAGATGCGCGCCGCCCGCGGCGGCGCCCCGGTCGTCCCGGTCGTCCCGGGCGCCGGCCTGTACCTGCCGCCCGGGTCGACAGCGGCGGCCCGGACCCCGCCGGCCGCCGTGACCAGCGGCGCCCCATCGGTATCCCGCGCCCAGGCAGCCTCAGGCGTGAGCGTGGGAGCCACCGCAACACCCCCCGCGCCGGTAGACTCCGGCCCGGCACGCCCCCCGGCCGGAGGCGCACACCCAGACCCGCAACCTGTCCCCAAGCGTCGGAGGAAGCAACCGTGAGCGTGACCAGTGGCGTGGAGCGGCCGTTCTCCGGCGCGCCCATCGGCCTCGGCGACCTGTACCGCACCCCGTTCTCGGGCACCACGCCGACGACGCCGGCTGTCGGTCAGACCGTCCCCCTGTCCTCGGTGACCGCGACCGCACTCACCACCGTGACCGCGACGGTGCACTGCAGCTCGGTCGTCCTCCCGCAGAACCAGCCGATCCGCAACATCGTCACCCTGGTGACGGTGGCCGGCACCGTGACGGGCTTCTGGGTCGCGCTGCTCGACGCCGGCCTGATCGTCCGCGCCGTCTCGGCGAACACCACCACGCCGGCCGCGGGCTTTTTCTCGCAGTCGGTGGTGACCGGTGCCGCACCCTTCACCACCGGTTACGCCGGCCTGTACTACGTGGCGGTCGGGACCGTGAGCACGGTCGCCCCGCAGCTCGCCGCGCAGGCGGCCCTCCCGTCGGTCGCCGCCGCGTCCGGTCCGCCCATCTACTGCGGCACGAGCGCCACCGCCGCGACGACCACCCCGCCGATCATCGGCGCCCAGCTGGGCGCGCTCACGGGCGTGGCCACCAACGAGTTCTACGCCCACCTGCTCTGACAGCTCCCCGCCGTAGCACCGACGGCGGGACTCTCCCGAGGGGCCGCGCCCGCGGGGGAGAGAGAGGCCCCCGGCGCCCCCCGCGCCGGGGGCTTCGTCATGGCATAGTGGAGGCATGGCCACCACCACCCACGCTGAACGCCAGATGGCAACCTATGTGACCGCCGCCGAAGGCCGGCGGTTCGACGAGATCGCCCGGCAGCGGGGGATGCGGTCCGCGGTCCTGCTGCGTCAGCTGCTGTTCGCTGAGCTGCGCCGCAACCGGGACGCCGAACTGCCCGAGCCTCACCCACCGACCGTGGGGTAAGCCCCTATCCTGCGCACATGAACATTCAGAGCATCGCCGCCGACCTCGCCGCCGAGGTCTCCAAGATCACGCTTGCCCTGTCCGAGCACCTCAACCATCCCGAGCTGCGCCCCGTCCTGGAGCAGTCCGCGGACGTCCTGGACGGCATCGCGGCCGACGCCCGCGACCTCGCCGACCTCCTGGACCCGGAGGAGCCGGCCGCCGCCGAGGAGCCGGCCGCGCAGGAGCCGGCCACCGACGAGCCGCCCACCACGGGCCGGCGGGCTGCGCGAGCCTGACATGCCCAAGGACGGCCAGCGGTACGGCAAGAAGCGGGCAGGCCAGGACGTCGGGGACGGCATGGTCGGTCGGCGTCCGCCGTACCGCTGGCACAGCTTCGATTGGTGGTACGGCCACTGGGATGAGAGAGACCGATGCGGGGCCTACAGGCCCGATGGTTCCGACCCGCAGGTGTGTTGGAAGGACCGCGGGCACGGCGGCAAGCACCGGTTCAGGAAGGCACCACCCGAGCTGCTCGCCAAGGTCGCGGCCAGCAACCGCAAGGCCAAGAGCCAGGCACGCCGGACGACTGGGACCGACTACTCGGCCTATCTCGAGGCGAGGTACAACCAGGCCGAACGCGCGACCAACGGCGTGATGCTGTCGGCGGCCGGGCGACGCCGGGGGCTGTCGGCGCGCCGTACGTGGTTCTCCGGCCCTGGCCCGATCTCCTCGCCGAACATGTCGGAGGAGCTGCAAGACTGGTTCAAGGCCAACGGCCGGCACGCGACCCGCGCGGAGTTCCGACAGTACAGCTGACCGAAACCAGGCCCGTCACGGTGCCCCTGTTCGGCCCCAGACGTGAGCGGTGGGTCCGTGCCCTGGACCAGCTGGCGGACGCCCGAGCGTGCCTCTCGCAGGCCCTGGAAGAGCTGGCGGCCCGACACCCCGACGACCCCGACCTGGCCGTCCGGATTGCCGGCTGGAGCCGGGCCGGCGGGGTACCGTTCCGGCCATGACCTCATCCTCAGCCCCCGTTCCCGGCGGCACCGGCTACACGATGGACGACGTGCTCCGCGCCCTGGAGGAGCGCCCCTCCACCGTCAGCGAGCAGCACGAGGTGCCGTTGGTGGACCCCTCGAACCCTCTCGTCAACGGCATCCAGCCCGACAGCATCTCCTGCGTGGCGGCCGGCCTGCCGTTCCGCGGAGAGGATGGGTTCGATGTGGTGTACGTCCTGATGACCCTGCGCACCACCCACGGCACACAGTCGTACGTGTTCGACCGCCGCGCGGCCCTCGACATCGCCCAGACCTTGACGAAGGTGGTCGACGCGATCCCCTCCATCGTCATCGCGGACGCGAGCACCAAGGTAAGGTGACCGCTCTGGGGACGCCGGCCGGGTCGCATGGCCCGGACGCGGCCGGCGACCTCATCCACCCGGAAGGCCCCCGATGACCAACGCCGATTACCCGATCACCGCCACCAGTCAGGTGATCTTCCGGCAAGGGCAGGGACAGCCGGCCACCGGGTTGAAGAACACCGGGACGTCACCGATCTACCTCGCGTCGATCCCGCAGTCCGCGCCGTCCCAGGGGTTCGCGCTCAACGCCAACGCGGTCATGACCTGGGACGCCGGCACCTACCTGGCAGCCATGTGCGACCCGGGCGCGAGCAGCACGCTGCAGCTGCTCGACGCGCCCGTGCAGTTCTTCGACCCCTCCAGCGTGGCCAACGCCATGAACTTGACGGGAGTGCCGGCTGTCGACGCGCCGGCAGTGCTGTTCACCCGGTTTCTTACCGGTGTAACGGCTGTCGCATCCGGTGCCACACCACCGGACACCACCGTCATTGACTGCCGGAAATACGAAGTCATCTTCGTGAACATGCAGGAAGCCAGTGTCACGAACAACACCACCACCCGTAACTATACCTTCAGTTGGTACACCGACGCGAGCGCGCAGGGTAATACCCTGGTCGCGTCGGAAACCATTCAGATGGCCACATTCTCTGGGCAGATGCAGGCACAGAGGCAGGTCCGGGGCGGGTTCCTCGTCATCTCGGCGACCGCGGCCGCCACGGTCAACCCCTCCTCCCTGACGACCAACGTCTACGGGTCGCTGCGCACGGCGAACTCCCGGACGCTGCTCACGTCCGGCCGCAACAATGCCACCGGCCTACTCACGGTGCAGAATCCTCAACTCGGCATGCTGATCTGGACGGGCAGCATCGGTTCCGGCGGCGCATCGCTGACCGAGTATGCGAACGCCCGAATGGGATGCAACGCCACGTTGCTTGTGCAGACCACGAACTCGACGACCGATATCGTCGCGCTCGACCTGCGCGACTGGGCCGGTAACACGTTCTTCTCCGATGCCCTGCCGGCCAGCGGTGGCACATCCCACGGGTGGAACGTCTGGCTCCCACCGGTCCCCTTGTCGATGTTCCTGATCAACTTCTCGACGGGCGCGGCATCGTTCCGGGTATCTCTTGTGGCGGAACCCCAGTAGGGGGAGTCATGCTGTGTTAGGGTGGAGACATGACATCGACTGCTGCTCCGGCCCGGCTGAGTGTTGCGCACCTGCCCGGCTCCACCCTCTCCCACGTGCTGCGCGTCGTTGACGGGATCTCGGTCCCGGTCTGCCCGCGGGTCAAGAACGTTGAGCGGATGATCCCCTCGGTGGACGCGATCGCCACCTGCCCTGCCTGCGTGGACCACGTGACCGCCTCCGAGCTGTACCAGCTGGTGCGCGCTGAGCGGCGTGCGCGCCGGCTGGAAACCGCCGTGGACATCATCGCGGAGGTGGTGTCGACGCGGCCGGCGGCGCGGCTGCCCGAGCACACCATCCCCGTGTTCGACGAGACCGAGAACGGGTGGCGGATCCACGCCGGGGCGTTCGACATCGACAACCGGCAGGTGGACGAGGAGACCGCGTGCGGGATCTCGCAGCCGTACCTCACGGCGATCCTGGACCGCGGGGTCATGGCCAAGAGCGGGCCCGGGGAGCGGTACGAGGGGGCGCACTACTGCCCCACCTGCTGGGAGGTGTTCGAGGAGGACCCCTCGTTCTCGCAGGGCCTGCTGCCGCAGTTCGCGCGGCCCGTGCAGCTGGTCCTGTTCCAGTGAGCCACGGACCGATCTACACGGTGGACCTCGACCCCACCCGCGCCCTGTACGCGGGTGGGGTCGTGGGAGGGCTTGAGTCGAC
>Ga0302323_100004117_pt1 | contig 11840 bp, 12 predicted proteins | sample Fen_T0_3_FD_201950 | JGI IMG/M metagenome (GOLD analysis project Ga0302323, IMG submission 201950) | Peat permafrost microbial communities from Stordalen Mire near Abisko, Sweden - Fen_T0_3 | ecosystem: Environmental > Terrestrial > Soil > Wetlands > Permafrost | place: Sweden: Abisko... | reverse complement strand
ATTATTACTACGTCTTGCGTAGCTGTGGGATTACCCGGGAAAACGGGATAACCGCCCACGGCCTGCGCCATGCCTATGGCAATGACCGCTATAAGGAACTCAGCGGCCAGGATTCCCCGGTCAGGGGCGGCAAGCTGGTCAACCGCGAGGATGACCGGGCCGCCCGCATCCAAGTGGCTGAGGAGCTGGGGCATTCCAGAGAGTCGATCACCACGCATTACTTAGGAAGGGACGACGGTAAGGATAAAGACGAATAAGCAACTTTACAAACTACCCTGCATCTGACTCACCTACCTTGTTCAGGTCGCTGGGTCTGATGCAGGATTCAAGGGTTTTATGTAAATGCCTCGAAATAATGACATAGACCGTTTTCGACAGCTTTATTGGTAGGTTCTGATATGACAAACAAAACAGACAAAGAATTCCTAAAGATTAGCGACATGGTGGCGAAGCTTGGCGTTACGCGAACACAATTCTGGAAAATGCGTAAGGCCGGGGAAGTTCCGCCGCCTGTCATAAAAAACCCGCAAATGTGGTTGGCAACTAAGGTGATGGAATTTTATGAGAATAGGGCTTCGGCTGGAAAATAACCATTAACAGTCTGCTGATTTAATGGCGGAAAGGGTATTGGCGACAGAGCATCTTGATTTAAGTGTTAACTGAACTATTCATTGGGCACTTAATTTGTCAGGACAATAGCTTGATGCGTCCAGCGAGCGAAGATTGCAGTTTCCAGTTATTTGTCTGCTAAAGTCAGATTATAAGCAGCAAGCCAATAGCAGATGTCTTGGTTTCCGCTGCATATTGACTTTGGCATATGATGCCGAACAGTTGCATCTGCAACTGTTGGTTAAAAATATGGTCTTTCGCCCTATATGCCACCCAATAAACAACTTTTTGTCTGAATTTTTATTTGTTGCTAAGACATCCTTATTTACGCATCCGCGATGCGACAACAAAAATCGATTGAAAATGAAGTGGCAGAAGTAATTGTGTTTAGAATAATAATAAAACACCAGTCGCATTGTCTCCACAATGAAAATTTGTTTATCAATTTCCCGCTTACCAGAATATAGGTGATTTTATGATTGGATTTGGGGGGACATAAATTTTAAGTGACCATTAAAGTGACCACAAGATAGTATCACTTGTTTGTATAAATACGTAATATATTGATATTTATGGAGCCAATGATGGGAGTCGAACCCACGACCTACTGATTACGAATCAGTTGCTCTACCAACTGAGCTACATCGGCTTTTAAATTGAAGATACTTTTGGCAATCTAATAGGAATAGAGATTGTGAATCACACTTTACTAAAGATTTGAGAAAATATTAAAACATATCATTAAATCAGATTTTGTTTTTCTAGCACCTTTCTTTAAAGAAATTTGATGGTTTGTTCATCCAGAGTTTTTATCTGCCATTTTCTCAATAAACTTCAGCGCACCCAATAAAGTAACATCTGGATTAATGCAGGCCTTTACGGGGATATTCTCCAGGACAACCTTTATACGTCCTTTATTGAGAATAACTTTTCATGAATTCGCCATTTTTTAATATTGGCAAAATTTTTCCGTCAATGTCTCCTGCTAAATAAACACTGGCATTAGGCAAGCATTTTAGGGCGAGATTCCCTGACTCCGCCGTATATCCTGCAAAAAAGATTAGTGCTTCAACGCAAACTGATCGCCCCTTAAACTCCAACCTCACCTATGATAGCTGCCAGATCATCTTGTAGCATCTGCTGTTCAGTGTTCACTTGGGCGGGTGCAAATTGTATCTGTTTGTAAGTAATCGTAAATGTTAACTAAGCCATGCCCTTATCACAATCTTTCATAGCTAACATGCTCATCAACTTTTCCATCAGATAGGCTTAACAAGCCTATCTGCCGTTGTTCGACGGGGGCAAAATCAGCGTGGCCTCCTTCTGTGGCGATGATACGGTGACTCGCACCATCCCAAATCATAATGGCTTCACCTAAACCAGTACCTGCTACCAACACAGCGATATTGCCAGACCGCACTGGTACGACATTGGGATTCAGCCCTACAAAATCCGCACCGGGCAATCCTAACAAGCCCCATGCCGTCGCTTCCAGATCATTTAATAACCAGACATTGGCGGCATTTACTGATTTACCAATTTCTTCCTGTCTAATACCCCAGCAAATTTGTCGCCACGCAATCGCCATTGACGATAGGGCCTACAACACCAATGCAGACGGAAGTAATGCCGGAATCAACACCCCTCAAGAATTCTTTTAGCAGCCCAGTAAACGCACTATATTTTGCAATGGCGTATAACGCCCTTTTCGCGCAAGCCCAGCCGCTATCAGATGGTTCGTACAACACCAAAATGGTTTTGGTGCCGCCAACGTCGCCAACAAGAACCATTACTCAGCCTGATAACTGTTAAATACCTGTTGCTGATTTTTTTTATCAAAACTAATCACTTGATAAGCATCTTTTTTGCCACCCATTTCCATGCCCGGCGTACCACTTGGCATACCAGGAACGGTTATACCGACAACCTCAGGTTTATTTTTCAATAGCGTCCTGATGTCGTTAGTGGGTACGTGTCCTTCAACGACATAACCGTTAACGAGTGCGGTATGGCATGAAGCCAGTTCTTGAGTGACACCGTATTTGTTTTTTATGGACTGCATATCATCTGAAACGACATCTTTTACATTGAAGTTATTTTGTTTTAGATGTTCTACCCATTTTCCGCAACAACTACAGGTTGGACTTCTGTTCACCACGATATCTATCTTTTTCTCAGCTTGTGCAACTTCTGCCCAAGCAAAACCCGTATTAACCAACAATACAATGGCTAGAAAATGTTTCACTTTTTTCATAATCAACACTCCTCTATTCTTACTCAGCTTATCAGATCCGATGATATTGTGGGCTGTATTGATGAACAGCATCCACCATCGCTTTCACATGGTCGGGATTAATGTCCGGCAAGATACCGTGTCCCAAATTAAACACATGACCAGAACCTTGGCCATATTTTTCCAGAATAGTTTTTACTTTATCCACAATATAATCGGGCTGCGCGTAAAGCGTGACAGGATCCATATTGCCTTGCAACGCAACTTTATCGCCCACTCTGGCACGGGCTAGTTGAATGTCCGTTTGCCAGTCCAAACCTAGTGCATCATAACCTGCACCGGTCATGGCTTCCAGCCATTGTCCGCCACCTTTTGTAAACAGGATAGTAGGAATTTTCTGCTCGCCCTTACCCGTATTCAGCAGAGATCGCACTTGTTTGGCATAATACAATGAAAATTCGGCATAATCTTCTGAGGTTAACATGCCACCCCAGGTATCGAATAACATAACGGCTTGAGCGCCAGCGGCAATTTGTGCATTCAAATAGGCTGCTACCGATAGCGCCAGCTTATCCAACATGATGTGCATGTGTTTGGGCTGTTCATACATTAAACCCTTAACTTTTTGAAAACTTTTGCTGCTGCTGCCTTCTACCATGTAAGTCGCCAAAGTCCACGGGCTACCGGAAAATCCGATTAGCGGTACGCTGCCTTGTAATTCTTTTCTAATCAAACGGACTGCATCGACTACATAACGCAATTCCGTTTCAGGATCGGGGATGGGTAACTTATCGATATCAGCAATCGTTCTTACGGGATTCTTGAATTTTGGCCCTTCCCCCTCGGTGAAATAAAGCCCCAAACCCATTGCATCAGGAATGGTCAAAATATCGGAAAACAGGATAGCGGCATCAAAATCAAAGCGTCGTAAGGGTTGTAGCGTGACTTCACAGGCCAATTCAGGATTGGTACATAAGTTAAGGAAACTACCTGCCTGTTCCCTGATCGCCCTATATTCGGGCAAGTACCTTCCAGCTTGGCGCATCATCCATATCGGCGTGTATTCCACCGGCTGTTTCAATAGTGACCTGATGAATGTATCGTTTTTTAGTGTTGTCATAGTCTATTCAGGCGTAGCAGTTTGCGTTGTAACATTAATCTCTCCTTGGACTGCGGCTATTTTACGCATCCAGGTTTTTTGTAGTTCTTTAGGCAACATTACCTCCTCACTTTCTGCTTGTTCGGCGCTGGCAAACGAGCCATAAAGCAAGACAAATCTGTCTCTGCCTCTCCTGGTTTTGGTTTTCAGGACTCTCAAGTTTTGCCCCAATGCCTGATGCCTTTGCATAACTTCGATGATGGCTTGCTCGTTTGATAAGGCCATGAGTTGTAGGGTGACATTTTCAACAGGCTGTTCCATCAGCCAATGTCCGCCTTCATCCAAAAGAACGAGTGCATTTATTGGTACTTGATCTGTGACCGTAACTTCTTCAGTTACCTGCGGCGTACTGTTAGGTTGTGGCTGACTAAGATGCTCACTGGCTTGAACAGGAACAGGGGTTTGTAAGCGGGTATCGTCACGTTTAAAGTCTTCTTCAATCATCGCCTGACTGTGCGAATCATTTATGACATCATTTCTAATTCCGGCTGAAATGCCCGTATTCGACGTTTCGGCTGATTGCTGTGTTTGTTGCGGCACAGGCGTTTCTGGCGATTGACTAACAGATTGCGGCTGAATAGCTTGTACAGAAACATCTGGCTTTACCGATAATTGTTGAACATTCTCACCATTTTCCTGCTTAGTTACAGCAGTGGTTACTTTTTCGTTAACTATTTTTGGCCTGGAACTCCACCATTGCACACCCAGCGTTACGGCAATCAAGCCGATAACGGCATAAATAAGGATGGTCTTAGAATAATCGATTTTGTTGTGACTTTCATCTTTGGGTAGCTTAGTAAGTATGTTTCCCGGTATACCGTGGGTTTCACGATAAAGTGCCGCCACCATACTTTCATTGATGGCACTGAACTGAATCCTTGGCCTAGGCAATGTCGATAAATATTCCAGATATTCACCACACTGTTTTTCTGATAGCGGCGGAATTTCGATTTGATAGCACTCTTCAATAGCAGGGTCAGTGCCGTTTTTCAAATACAACTCACTGTGGGTTAGTGCAAAAATAATCCTTAAAACAGGCTTACCGTCCGTATATGAAATAATCTTTTCAACCAACCCTGGCGCCAAGTTGCCTGCATCATCAATCACCAGCACAATTTTCATGTTCCAGCCTGCCATCCTGTCAAAGACATTTGCCAAAGGCTGGGGCTTAAGATCAGGCATATTCTGCGTTATTTTTTCGCCTATCAATTCCTGAATCCTTTCAAGAGTTAATTGACTATCAGCCTTTACCCAACAAAATATCCAAGATTCTATTGTGGTTTCCTGAAAACCCTTGAGTAATAGGGTTTTACCAATTCCTTCGGGGCCACAGACAACAATCGCATGGGCCAAGTTAGCAATCAGATGATTTAACAGCTCAAGCTTCTGGGTGCGTTCCCTGGTTATCAACGGATACCCAGAAACAGGTGATTTTATTTGAGTACTCAATGGGGGTTTCACAGGGTAATGGTAATTAGCTTCTATAGGACTCAAGTGTCAGATGTAACAACTTTTCATCAACACCCACGGGTAAGGTCGCTAGCCCAATGGCTTTTAGCAAAATCAGCCTGATTTCACCATCGACATTTTTCTTGTCTACCGACATGAATTTTAAAAACTGCTCAGGACTTAGCGTATCAGGTGGATAAACCGGAAGCCTGGTCCGTTTGAAAAGGGCAACAATCCTTTCCACATCGCTATCACTTAACCAGCCTTTTCGTCTGGAAAGATCCGCTGCCTGACACGTACCAATAGCAACCGCTTCGCCATGCAAGTATTCGCCATAACCCACGCCTGTTTCGATGGCATGACCAAAGGTATGGCCTAAGTTCAACGTCGCCCTAACCCCTGATTCGGTCTCATCTTCCGCAACAACTTCCGCCTTATTGATACATGAACGCTCTATGGCGAAAGCCAAGGCTTGCTTATCTCTAGCCAATAAAGCATCCATATTATCTTCCAGCCAGCCAAAAAATTCAGCATCCCTAATCAGGCCATATTTAATGACTTCAGCAAGACCTGCGGACAATTGCCGCTCATCAAGGGTATCTAGGACATTCGTATCAGCGATAACGCACTGAGGCTGATAAAAAGCGCCGATCATATTTTTGCCCAAGGGATGATTGACCCCGGTTTTCCCGCCTACGGACGAATCAACTTGCGCCAACAACGTCGTGGGTATTTGAATGAATGGAATACCGCGTTGATAACAAGCGGCGGCAAAACCACCCATATCACCAATAACACCGCCACCCAGGGCGATCAATGTCGCGCTGCGGCCAAATTTGTTCAGCAATAAAGTATCGAAAATTTGATTGAGGACATCCAGCGATTTGTGTTGTTCACCGTCCGGCAGGATGACCTGTGTAGCGTTGTAAGCCTTAAGCTGTGCTAAAACCTTATCTAGGTATAAGAGCGCAACTTTTTCGTTAGTCACCACCAATACCTGCTTGGCTTTAATGTGCCGCGCATACAGATCACAATGATCCAGCAAGCCGGAACCTATATAAATAGGGTAACTACGATTACCTAACTCTACCTGTAGTGTGTTCATGGCTTATTGATTGGCTCGATTGACTACCCGGTATTCTTCGAGAATGCGGCTAACCACTGTTTTACTCTTGTGGATGCCCGTATCTATCTTGAAATCAGCGCAGGATAAGTACAGCGGTTGGCGCTGTTCAAATAGCAGTTGTAGTCGTTCCTTGGGGTTATCTGTCCTTAGTAAGGGTCGCTGTGTATCTCGGCGTGTTCGCTCCAGTATTCTTTCCACAGAACATTGCAAATAGACTACATAGCCATTGTCTTTGAGTAATTTCCGATTTTCTTCACGCAAGATAGCACCACCGCCAGTGGCTAGTACGATGCCTCGCAATTGAGTTAACTTCTGGATCATTTTCTGCTCGCGATCCCGAAAACCCTCCTCGCCTTCAAATTCGAAGATGGTTGGAATATCAACCCCAGTGCTTTCCTCAACGGCTTTGTCACTGTCATAAAACGGCATCGACAGGGATTTTGCCAATTGTCTGCCTATGGTTGTTTTGCCAGCCCCCATAAGGCCTATCAAATAAATGTTCTCCAATGTCATCCAGTGCTGTTATTTCAACGCATTAAAAAAGGGGGCATTATGCCCCCTTTTCACTCCAAGTTGAAGCGGTCAGTTTGTCGCTACATTGTCTTTTACAATTTTTGGTGTGACAAAAATTAGCAATTCACTTTTGTCATCCACCTTATTTGTTCTCTTAAACAAAAAACCAACGCCAGGCAAGTCAGCAAAAAACGGTACTTTATTTGTCTGATTATCAATGGTTTCCAGAAAAGCCCCGCCTAAAACAACCGTTTCACCGTCCATGACGTGGACATTAGTTTGAAGTTCTTGTTTGTTAATTCCAAAGCCACCTTGAGTTAGCGCTCCTCTAGCATCTTTCGTAACTTTTAACGCCATCACTATACTGCCACTGGGCGTGATTTGCGGCAGCACATCCAATGATAAAACAGCATCCTTAAATATTGTCGTAGTACCCTGAAGACCAACACTTACATAGGGAATCTCCTCACCTTGCTTGATAATGGCCTGGCAGCGGTCAGAAGTCATCACCCTGGGGTTAGAGAGAAGCTCCCCCTGACCTTGATCCTGCAGGGCCGATAACTCAAGATTCAACACATAATCAGCCGCCCTTGCCAAAGTCATCCCCAGTGCACCATAGGGATTACTGCTAGTGCCAAGATCAACCAGCAGATCGGTCGGGCTTCTTTGTTGTGTAGAAGTAGCATCCCCCCCAGTAGTAGTTGTGGTTGTAGTGAGTGGTCTAAATTGCCCACCTAGAGCAAAGTTCTTGCCTGCTCCTGCGGCAGCTTCTTTAGCCACTCCAAACCGCACACCCAATTGTTTAGCAAAGTTATTCGATGCCGAGACTATCCTTACCTCAATCATCACCTGCCGTACAGGAATGTCGAGCCTACGGATCAGTTTTTTGGCTTCTTCCAGACGTTTTGCTGTCTCACGTACAATTAAGGTATTTGTCCGCGCATCGACAACCGCAGAACCACGGCTGGATAAGATTCTAAACCTTTCATTTTGGGTGTTGCCGCTCCCGCTCGTACCTTGGCTCGTTTGGCTTTGCCCTCCCTGCATTTGACCACCGCCTTGGAAACCCTGGGTTGCTGTTCCCCCACCCGAATATGATGAACTTCCCGATGACCCTGAACTCGATCCCGAACCGGATGTGTTAGTTCCAGATCCACAACTGCCAAAAATTCCTGTATCCAAACCATTCAACAAATTCCTGAAATTTTCCGCCCTGGCATAATTGATTTTAATGTATTCGGTTACCAATGGTTCCAGTTGCTCGACAACTTGCTCGGTTGCCTGTTGCTTTTCTTTGTATTCCTTGATTTTACCGACTGGTGCAACCAGGATGACATTGCCGGATTCAAATTTCTCCAACCCTTTAGTCATCATGATAAAATCCAGTGCTTCGTCCCAAGGCACGTCATCCATCTTCAGGGTAATCGTTCCGGCCACATCATCGCCAGCCACCACATTCTGCCCGGTGAATTCGGCCAAGATAGCAATTACACTACGTATGTCAATGTCCTGAAAGTTCAAGGACAACCTGTCGCCCCTATACTTCTCCCGTTTGCTGTCCAGTACTTCCTTCTCTTCGCTGGTCAAAGGCCGGAATTCAACGGTCAACAAGCCTTCCGACTGGAACAGGGAATAGTCGTAAAGACTGTTTTGCATCCCTACGATAATGGTTGTTTCCCGGCTTGTCGATGTCGCCGAAATGGTCTTGACCGGCGTTGCGAATTCGGAAACATCCAGCCGTTTTGATAAATTATCTGGTAGCCGAGTGTTGATAAAATTTAACACGACATTCCCGCCTTCTTCCTTGGTATTGACGATGGTATCGGGGTTCGCCAGTGAAACTAAGATACGTCCCTCTCCATTGTCGCCACGCTTGAAATCTATACCCCGGATACCTTGCTCAGGCATCAAACCTGCGGCGACCGAGGATGGCGTTGATTTCCTGACGAACGGTCTCGTTGCAGTTGCAACGGGCATTGATGTCGCTGTCCGCGCATTTGTCCGCGCATTGTTTAAAGACAACAATACCTTGTTGCCCTCAACTTTGGTATCAAACGCTGTTGACTCAACCAAGTTAATCACCACACGCACTCTATCCGCCGCTTCCGCGACATATATACTGCTCACCGCGCCTTGATTGATCGGATACATTTTTTTATCAAGCCCATTTGCCACACCCGGAAAATCAAGGGCAATCCGCGCTGGATTGTCAGTTTGAAATACTTTGGGCGCGATGGCCGAGCCACTCATTTCCAACTGTATCTGGATTTTGTCTCCCGCCAAGGCAGCAACATCAACACCGGTTATAGTAAGGTCGGCAGCTTTAACAAATGTAATTTGGAATATTAATAACAATAAGCTCAAACTAATGTGCGTAACCCGTGACCGCGCCATTTTGTTACACATGATATCACCCTGTTTATTATTCATTTATTACCCTCAAAATCACTCTGTTAAAGCTAATGAATTTTGTTGTTCACGCCAAGCGCCAGGCTTATCAGGAACAATTTCCATTAATTCAATCTTATCGGTCAGTATACGGATAATTTTTCCGTAATTCTTACCCATATAATTCCCAACTTGTACGCGGTAAATGGTTTTATCGCTCGCTTTCACCAAGGCCCATAAATTGGCTTTCATGGTTACAGTACCTACCATCCTCAAACTGTCCAGTGGAAATGCTTCCAATTCTTCTTTACGCCGTGAGGTGTCCGGCTTTATACCATCACCTGTTGCAACTCCGGTATCTTCAGCCTCTTCGGATTCGCTGATGGATTTAAAAGGGTCGCGCAGACCTTCCGGTTTAAACACAAAAGGCTCAACTGGTTTGATTTCCGGTAATGGCTCAATGGTTCCCTTTGGTTTGGCTTTCACATCTACTATGTATTTATGCAAATCAGAAAAACCGTCATCACCGCAACCCGATAGTAGCATTGAAAAAAATAGCGAGAACAGCAGCAAATTAAGTCGACTACAGCTTATTGAAAGTAATTTTATGCCTTTCATTACCTTCCCCCTCTTCTTCTGTCTCCGGGAGCTTTTATTTCAGCTGTTTGCTGCTCGTTATAAGTCTTAACTGTTGTATCCATAACTATCGTATCTTCCTTGCCGACCGGTGTCATTTTCACATCATGTACAGTGACAATTCTAGGTAGTGCCGCCAAACCACTGACAAACAAGCTAAGCTCTTCATACTTGCCAATCACCTGGATATTGATGGGCAACTCCGAATAAAAATCCCTGGCAACAGGCGTACCAGGCTGGAACAACCTGAATTCCAAACCGCTCGCCAAGCCAGTTTGGGAAATATCAACCAACAAGCTTGCCACCTCCTCTTGCGTAGGCATCTGTTTGATCATTATTGCCAAGGATGTTTCAATCTGCGCCAGTTGATCACGATAATCTTGGAGGTTTGCTGATTTTTTTTGTTTCTCTTCAAACTCAGTCTTTAAGTCAAGCTCCTTCTTTTCAGAACCGTTAAGCTCTTCTAATTGCCCGAGAGTATCCAGGTAAAACCAAGCTCCAGCCAAAACCGCGCAAATAATAGCAATAACCAAGGCTTTTACGGGTACTGGCCATGCCCCTGATGCATTAATATCCCAATTAATTTCCGACAGGTTCATTATTTTACCCCTTTCTCGGCTTCGGTCATTTTCTTACCCAGCTTTGCACGCAGAATGAAATCGCTGTTCTGTTCGACGTTGGTTTTGTCTGGCGATCTAATTACATCAAGCTTGGGTGTTTGTAACCAGGTGGATGCTTCGACAGCCCTCATGAATGCAGAAACGCGGGCATTGGACTGGGTTTTACCATCAAATGTCAGGTCAGCGCCTAATTGAGTAAATTTGGTCAGGAAAACTCCGTCGGGGGTTGTCCTGGGAATTTCATCGAATAAATGAACAATTTCTGGTCGACTTTCCTGCAATCGTTGCACGAGATCAATCTTGGCCAACAGTTTGCTTTTCTTTTCCCCGATGGTTTTAACTTCGACAATTTTAGTATCCAGGGTGGCAATTTCGTCTTGTAGCAACTTGTTTCTTTGCTCCTGATGATCCTTCATCCCAGAAATATAAAGATGAGCCAAACCCATAACAATGATGGTAGCCAATGCGGATAATGCAACAAACGATAGAAATTCTTTTTTCTTTTCTTGACGCAGCTCTTCTCGCCAGGGGAGTAGATTGATTTTTGCCATTAATCGAAACTCCTTAATGCCAATCCGCATGCCAACATCAACGCCGGGGCATCGGCACTCAAGGCTTGTGGTTTCACTTTATTGGAAAGTGCCATGCTGATAAATGGATTGGCTATATAGGCATTAATCCCTAATGTTTGCTCCACCAGAGTTTCAATTCCTGGAATGGAAGCACAACCACCTGCCAGAACAATTCCATCAACGCTTCGGTTTGCACTTGATGATATAAAAAACTGCATAGACCGTGAAATTTGCTGCACCATTGCTTTTTTGAATGGCTCTAACACATCGACAATGTAACTCTCAGGCAAGCCACCGCGTTTTTTTGCCAATCCCGCTTCTTCGTATGAAAAACCATAGCGCCGCTGAATTTCTTCAGTAAGCTGTTTTCCTCCGAACCCCTGTTCCCTGGTGTAAACGGTGCGACCATCATGGACAATGTTTAAGGTCGCCATTGTTGCTCCAACATCAGCAACGGCGTAAGTCTTACCCTCGATGAAGCCTTCTAACTGGTCGGTAAGCAAGGTAAAGGCATTTTCTATTGCGAATGCCTCAA
>Ga0302323_100004116_pt1 | contig 11840 bp, 10 predicted proteins | sample Fen_T0_3_FD_201950 | JGI IMG/M metagenome (GOLD analysis project Ga0302323, IMG submission 201950) | Peat permafrost microbial communities from Stordalen Mire near Abisko, Sweden - Fen_T0_3 | ecosystem: Environmental > Terrestrial > Soil > Wetlands > Permafrost | place: Sweden: Abisko... | reverse complement strand
TGCTGCGGCAGCATCACTCATCGGAGCAGCTTTTGTATCAGCAACCGGTTTTCGATCTACAGTTGGTTTAGTGGTTTTGCATCCGCCCGATAAAAGGATAAAAAATATAATAGGGAATAAAATCTTTTCCATTTATTGATTATTAAGCGAATGCAAATTAAAAGGATTTTTTTAAAAGCATACTATTAATTATTGGGAATATGCTTTTTATGGAAGACACAATTAAGTTAGTCCGCTTTTTTAATCCTGTTTGTATAATAAATGGAAAGACCTATTGAAAGAGCTGCGAGGAACAGTAAAGCCAGAACTCTGTATATAATTTCGATGTGAGCGAGATCAACAATAAATAAATAAAATGCTGAACATATCAAAGTGCCCAATGCCATGTATCTGTATTTTACATTTTTGAGAACAAATCCTAACAAAAAATATATCAATGCAGCAATTGCCCATGACAGGGTAATAAATTGTTTTGGAACTGCATGATATAATGCCAACAATACCATCAAAAAACCCTCCATGAGATAAAGGTTTCTGATGAGGTCTGTCTCAATGTGGAGCCGGGATTTCTTCCAGTTAATTATTCTGGCCGATATTAGTGAAACCATTGCAAATGAAAAATTAACTCCGTTAATGGATTTTGAGGAAACCAAATAGGCAATAAGAATAGTTAAAAACAAAAGTGTATTCATTGCGGCGATCAGCCTGTTACGGAACCATAGCGCCATTGAAACCACAACAAGACTCTGTACCGAAAGAAGGAGGAAAACCCGGGGGAAACCCAGGAGACCCTGAAAAGCAATGCTCATTGCCATGAAACCGTACAGTGCGTAGAAAGCTGAAGCAAAATTCCAGTCATATCGGGAATGCAGAATAATTGAATAAGACAGGCAGCAAATAGTTATTACTGAAAAAAGAATTTCATAGTTCTTTGCAAAAAAGCCGAGAACAACAAAAACAAGAAGCAATGAGAAAAAGATCCCGTTAACGAAGGTAACGACCGTTAAATAACTATCTGAAGACTTATCATTGCTTCTGAGTAATAATGTAACTGAAAAAACTGCTCCCAGCAAAAAGACAAAAATAACGCCTGAATTCTGTTCAGATATCAATTTCATCTGATGACCCATCACAGGATTTCCGAGTAGCCAGAGAAAGGCGGTGCTGTAAGAAAGTATGATCGTAATAACCAATAACGGTTCCCATTTGAAACGATAGTAAAAATAAACAGATGCCCCTGCAGCCAGTGCTACGATTGGAAGAATAATAAATGTTGTATCACATATAATTCCTGTAATAAGGGTAAATACTATGAATAATGTGGCCAGCAGCTGCGATTTATCTTTTATTGAAATAAATGCCTGCACGGCGATAAGTATCAGCAACAGAGTTACAGAGATTGTCTTATTGGTTAATATTGGCGAAGCAGAAAAGAAATATAATCTCAAGGTTACATAAAACATCAAAACCTGGGCATTCATCTTGAACATGAATGAAAGGTGATCATTCGTTTTCTTTAGATAACCTGCCAGAAAAAACATTAAAGCAGCAGCGGTATAGCCGAGAATTACTGAGAAAATACGATCTCCCTGGATCATCAGGTATTGCGTCATGAAAATGATACCAAAGAGAAGAACTATATTTCCCAGCCAGGCCAGGCCGATCCGGCCAATCTGTGATTCGAGCCCTTTTTCTTCCTCTTCTGTTTTTTCTGAAGTAAGAACTGTTCCATCATTGTAAACTTCCTCGTCAGAGAGGTTCACATCTTCACCATCATGGACAGCAAGTGCTGATTCCAGACGGGAAATACGGCTTTCTAATAATTTCAGGCGGTCCTCGATTTTTTCCATTTCATATTCCTTATCTGTCATGGCAATGAATTTAATATAGGAAAAAAATTGGAAATATAAATCCGGAAGAGGGCAACTGCCTTCCGGCTGCAATCCTAAGTCACAAAATATTTTTATTATGCAATATACAAAATCTGTAAGATATTTATATGAGGGTCAACAGATTCGCAACAATCAGGCCTGAGAATCCAAAATTTGAATAGTACAACTTGTAGTTACATTCAGTAAGCATTTTCTACGATAGTGATACACTGGAAAAGTATATTTATAATTTGAATGTTCATTTTGTTTATGATAAATATGATCCTTTTTGAATATCGTTTCAAAATATTTTTAAATTGACCTCGAAACCTGATAATATTACTGATTCTTAGTCTACTTCCATTAAAAAATTATATCTTAATAGAAAAACTAAAAAGATGAAAGATTACCTGAAAACAAAATTTATAATAAAATGCATCTTTATTTTATTGGTTTGTTTTTTACTAATCCGGTGTAACGACACGGTTGAACCAAACAGATTAGTCCTGACAGAAAGATCTCCTCTCGAGAAAGTGAGCAATGCAATTCATGAAGAAATTGCAGTGGCTCCTCCTCCTTTCTCTGATGGTATATTCCCGTGCAATGACTGTCATAAGTTTCAAAAACCAAATCCGGTCAGGAGAACATTAACCTGGCACGAAGATATTACGGAAATATTTAATCATGACAGTGAAAACAGGTGGTGCCTCGATTGCCATGATCTTAACCAGAGGGATTCATTAAAACTCGCCAGCGGGAAATTACTTGATTTTAAAGAATCTTATAAATTATGCGGTCAGTGTCACGGGGATAAATTAAGGGACTGGAAAGTTGGCGTTCACGGCAGAAGGACAGGAGACTGGAATGGGAAAAAACAATATTTTCTTTGTGTAAGTTGTCATAATCCCCATTCACCGCATTTCAAACCAATTAAACCTGAAGCTCCGCCATTCAGAGAGGATGAATCAATAAAATAACGATGGACAAAAAGAGGATTTTTATGAAGAAAACAGATAATAATACCAGCCGTCGGAACTTTCTAAAGAACGTATCATTATTTACAATTGGTTCCATAGCTCTCTCGGGATGCAACTCCGGCACAATGAAGGAATTCCTGCAGAAGAACTTCAGGACTTTATCAAAAAAAGAGAAAGATGATATAATTAAAGATCTTGAGAAAAAATACTCAGCCAAATACGGAAAAGAATTTCATGTTACGGCTGAATCTGCAATTGAGGGAACTGAGTTTGGATATGCACTCGACTTGTCCAGGTGTGTCGGATGCAGGAGATGTGTCTATGCATGTGTAAAGGAGAACAATCAATCGCGAGATCCCCAGATTCACTATATTGAAGTTTTGCAAATGGATAAGGAACGTGGTATTGACTTCGCACATTCTGATGTCCACTACAACCCTGAACTGGTTCCGGAAGAAGGTCACTTTTATGTTCCGGTACAATGTCAGCAATGCAGAAATCCGCAATGCACTGAAGTTTGTCCGGTTAAGGCAACCTGGAAAGAACCCGATGGAATTGTTGTTGTCGATTATAACTGGTGCATAGGTTGCAGATATTGCATGGCTGCCTGTCCCTACGGAGCCAGACATTTTAACTGGGGAGAACCAAATATTCCGGCAGAGGAAGTTAATACCGAGACTCACTACCTGGGAAACCGGCCAAGAATGAAGGGAGTGGTTGAAAAGTGTACTTTCTGTATTAAAAGAGTCAGGAACGGCAAATATCCTGCTTGTGTTGAAGTGTGCCCTGTTGGTGCAAGAAAATTCGGGAATCTGTTGGATCCTCAGAGCGAAATAAGATACATTCTTGCCAACAAACGGGTCTTGGTACTAAAGGAAGAACTCAACACTCAACCAAGGTTTTACTATTTCTTCGGGGTTTAAATATAATTAGTCAGAAGTTGAAAATTAAAAATTAAGGATATGAATTTCTTACGATTTATAACCGGCAGTTTCAAAATAATCACAAGGGGAAAACCATCATATTATGTCTGGGTGATATTCCTGATCTTATTAATTATCTGGGGTGCTACAGGTTATGTCAACCAATTGGCTCACGGGTTGATCGTTACCCATATGCGTGACTCAGTTTCCTGGGCGTTTTACATTGGGAACTTCACGTTCCTGGTGGGCGTTGCTGCTGCGTCTGTAATGCTTGTTATCCCTGCTTATGTTTATCACTGGAAGCCAATAAAGGAAATCGTAATTTTTGGTGAATTGCTGGCAATTTGTGCTGTAATAATGTGCCTTTGTTTTATTGTAGTAGATATTGGGAATCCTCTCCGATTCTGGCATATGCTTCCAGGAATAGGAATTCTGAATTTTCCTTCATCCTTATTGTCGTGGGACTTTTTTGTTCTGAATTCATATTTCATACTCAATTTAGTTATAGTAATTTATTTGCTCTACAATCATTTTTACAAAAGGGAGTATAAAATATCGTTCGTTATGCCTCTTGTTTTGTTCAGCATCCCGTTAGCAATTGGCATTCATACTGTTACAGCCTTTTTATTTAATGCCCTGCCTGGCCGGCCGTTCTGGAACAGTGCTCTCCTGGCACCACGGTTCCTGGCTTCAGCATTCTGTTCCGGTCCAGCAATTCTACTAATACTTTTTCAGATCCTGCGGAAAATTACAAAGTTTGAAATAAAGGATGAGGCCATCTGGAGGATTGCCGAGTTGATGGTTTATGCTATGTTTATATACCTGTTTTTCACCGTCGCAGAGCTTTTCAAAGAATTTTACTCAGGGACTGAAAATATTTTATATTGGAAATATTTATTGTTTGGCATAGGGAAAAATCATGAAATTGTTATTTATAGCTGGTCATCAATAATAATGGGGAGCATAGCTTTTATCCTCTTCCTGATACCAACTACACGGAAAAATTTCCTGACTTTGAATATCGGAGCCGTTTTGATTTATGGCAGCGTATATATCGAAAAAGGAATCGCACTTATCGTTCCGGGTTTTACTCCTGACACCTTAGGTCAGATATATGTTTATACCCCGTCAATGACAGAAATCAGAACCGCAGTAATGATATTTTCAAGCGGATTTTTACTTTTTACTTTCCTGAGTAAGATTGCAATTGCAATTGTTTTTGAAGATTATTGCATTGATGATCTGAAAATAAGGAAAAGCGCCAGAAAGGTGAAGCCTGCTACTGTAGTATAAAAATTACGAAGCGTTTCCCTATCGAGGTAGTTATCGGTACCCGCTATTGGAATTTTCCAGTTTCACTTTTTTTGCCTCCACTGGGGGGCTACACCTTGTCAAATCAGGAAACGTATCCGGGATAAAACCATAAAAAAGCCGCTCCAATTCAGACCGGCTCTTTTAACATTGGACAAATAATCCTATCCTATTTCTTTAATGATCGTATATAGTTAACGGTCTGCCATAATCCGGTATCATCAATTTTCCCCTCATACTTAGGCATATCTCCGCGACCTGATTTTGATTTGTAAAACAATTCACCGTCAGTCTGTTTCTGAACATCAGCTGCCAGGAAACTGGATACCGGGGTTTTCAGTCCTTTGGATTTCGGACCATCACCAATACCTGTTTTTCCGTGACATGCAATACAATTCTTATTAAAAAGATCTTTCCCTGCCAGAATACTCGCATCATCTGATTTAACAGGATTGGCCATTGTTTTGAAGTTAGCCGGTACAACCCACGGCTTTGACTGCTGACCGAATGAAGTAAGTGAAATACCATAGATCAGCACAACTGTTAGTAGAGCAAACTGTTTTAATTTTTTCATAACACTCCAGGTTTTAATTTGATTTAAAGTTAAATGTTATTACGCAAACTTAACCCCTTTTATGATATATTTTATCTATTCTAAAAGGTTGTCTGAACCAACTATTAATTTATTTCAAGCAAAATTTCCAGGATCTGCTTAGCTGCTTTCGAAACCGATGTTCCCGGCCCAAAGATCGCTGCCACACCGGCATCATAGAGAAACTGATAATCCTGATGAGGGATAACGCCTCCTGCAATAACAAGAATATCTTCACGGCCAAGGCGTTTTAATTCACTTATTACCTGGGGAACAAGTGTTTTATGCCCAGCTGCAAGGCTTGAGACACCCAATATATGAACATCATTCTCGACTGCCTGTTTTGCTGCTTCAGCAGGTGTTTGGAAGAGAGGCCCGATATCTACGTCAAAACCTATATCAGCATATCCGGTTGATACAACCTTTGCGCCTCGATCGTGACCATCCTGCCCCATCTTAGCGATCATTATCCTGGGCTGTCGCCCTTCTTGTTCGGCAAACCGGGCAACAAGCGCCCTCGCTTCTTCAAAAGCGTCATCAGATTTGTATTCCGATGAATAAACACCTGAAATAGTTCGTATCACTGCTTTATACCTCCCAACAATTTTTTCACATGCGTAAGATATCTCGCCCAGGCTTGCACGTTTTGCAGCAGCGTCTACTGCCAACTCAAGAAGATTTCCAACTCCGGTCTCAACGCATCTGGTCAGTACATCGAGCGCAGCCTGGCATTCGGTCTCATTTCTTTCTGCCCTCAATTTAGCCAGCCTTATAATCTGCGAATCGCGTACCGCTGAATTATCAACTTCAAGAGTTTCCAGTGGATCTTCCTTTTCAAGGCGGTATCTGTTCGTACCAACAATCGTCTGAACTCCAGAATCAATCTTAGCCTGAGCTCTTGCTGCTGCCTCTTCAATCCTCATTTTGGGAACGCCTGATTCCACAGCTTTTGCCATTCCCCCCAGGCTCTCCACCTCCTTAATATGCTCCCACGCCCTATGAACAATATCATTTGTAAGCGACTCAACATAGTAAGAGCCAGCCCAAGGATCAATAGCCCTGCAAACCTGAGTCTCCTCCTGGATGTAAATCTGTGTATTCCTCGCAATCCTTGCTGAAAAATCTGTTGGCAAAGCTATAGCCTCGTCCAGAGCATTTGTATGCAGGCTCTGTGTATGACCCAGGACAGCAGCCATCGCTTCGATACATGTCCTTCCGACATTATTATACGGATCCTGCTCGGTAAGACTCCATCCTGAAGTCTGGCAATGAGTCCTCAAAGCCAATGATTTAGGATTCTTTGGATTGAATTCACTTACAATCTTTGACCAGAGCATACGGGCAGCTCTCATCTTTGCAATTTCCATGAAATGATTCATGCCAACAGCCCAGAAAAACGATAATCGCGGGGCAAAGGCATCAATATCGAGACCGGCTTTAATTCCTGTTCTCAGGTATTCGAGTCCGTCAGCAAGAGTATACGCCAACTCAATATCGCAGGTTGCCCCTGCTTCCTGCATATGATAACCCGATATACTTATTGAATTGAACTTTGGCATTTTTTCAGAAGTGTATCTGAAAATATCAGCAATGATCTTCATGGAGAATTCGGGAGGATATATATAAGTATTTCTTACCATGAATTCCTTAAGAATATCATTTTGAATTGTACCACTCAGTTCTTCAAGTTTTGCACCCTGTTCAAGAGCAGTAACAATATAAAAAGCCATTATAGGAAGTACAGCGCCGTTCATAGTCATCGACACTGACATTTTATTGAGAGGGATCTGGTCGAAGAGAAGTTTCATGTCGAGGATTGAATCGACAGCCACTCCAGCTTTGCCCACATCTCCGGTAACTCTTTCATGATCAGAGTCATATCCTCTGTGTGTTGCAAGGTCAAAAGCCACTGACAAGCCTTTTTGTCCGGCCGCAAGATTACGTCTGTAAAACGCATTTGACTCTTCAGCAGTTGAGAATCCTGCGTACTGTCGTATCGTCCATGGAAGCATGGCATACATACCAGAATATGGTCCGTGCAGGAATGGTGGTAACCCGGCAGCATAATGCAGATGCTCCATTCCGGCCAGGTCCGCTTTTGTATAGCTGCTCTTTATGGGGATCCTTTCCGGGGTAATCCAATCCTCCTTTATATTATTTTCCTTCTCCCATTCAGCAGGATCTTTTTCTGTCACGGGAAGTGTATGAAGGTCGTTATATGTAAATTTTGGTCTCATCTGTTTATTCCCAGTTTTTTATTTAACCCTGTCAGAATACTTATAACATTGGATTTGACATGGATAAAATTGTCAATGCCTTTTGATTTTAAATCTTCCTTACATGCCGGATTCCCAGCCACAACAATTATTGCTTTATCTTTAAGCCGAATATAAATATCAGGTGCAAACGCCTGATATTCTTCATCAGAACTACAAATTACCACGATATCGGGATTCGACTCAATAGCCGATTCAACTGCTTGATCAACATTGCTAAATCCCTGATTATCTATTATCCGATAACCGGCACATCCAAAGAAGTTTGCGGAAAACTGAGCTCTTGCTTTTCGCATCGCCGGGTTTCCGATTTGCAAAAGGAATACCACTGGTCTTACAGATGCCTTATCAACAGCAATTCTCAATTGATCATACTGCTGAGAACCCCGGAAAAGTGTAATGGGTTCAACATATATGTCATTATTAATTGTTTTCTTGTTTACCAGTTTATTGAGGTCGACGGAGTCCGATACTTTTTCCAGTGTATTCGGGTACTGGTTCGTACCAAGGAGAATCGTTTTACGGGTAGCCAGATCATTTTCCCTTTTTGCTCGTGATTCTGATAATTTAGTCTGAACGAATCCTGATCTCAGACATTCTAGAAAGCCTCCCTTTTCTTCAAGCTCTATGAATAGTTTCCAGCTGTTATCTGCAATCAGGTTGGTCAGGTTTTCAATATAATATGATCCGGCGGCAGGATCCGCGACTTTGTCAAAGTAGGCTTCTTCTTTAAGAATAAGCTGCTGGTTACGTGCAATTCGTTCGGAGAAGTCATCAGGTTGCCTGAACACGGTATCGAATGGCTCAACAGTGAGTGAATCTGTGCCACCGAGAATAGCTGACATCGCTTCTGTCTGCGTTCTAAGCATATTTACATACGGGTCATATATGGTTTTATTCCATTCACTTGTAACACTATGTATATCCATCCGAATGTTTTCATCTTTCGCGGGATGATAACCGTTGAGGACCACCGACCATAACAGGCGTGCAGCCCGTAGTTTGGCAATCTCAGGAAAGTAGTCTGATCCGGTGCCGAAACTGAACCTGATTTTTGAAGCTGCCAGATCCGAACTTATTCCTCTGGAAGTAAGCTGGTCCATATATTCGCAGCCCATTGCAAGTCCGAAAGCCAATTCCTGCACAATATCTGCTCCTGCATTATTAAAATTTGACGCATTTATATGCAAAGCTCTGAAATGAGGAAGCGGCTCAAGGGACTTAACAACCTTTGCCAGGTAATCGAAACCCTCTTCAGGAGGAATGCAAAGAGTTCCGTTTAGCATAAGTCTGCTTAACGGATCTGCTTCAATGGCTCCCCTGATCTGGTTTGGATCGGAAAAAGATTTATCAACATAATTCTTTACAAATTCAACTATCTCAAGAGCTTTACCATTTGAATGAAAATTTAGTTCGACTCCTCCAAGGAATATTCTTTCAAGGAGAAGGTCAAAATTGCTTTTATTTATAGTCTCCGGATCTGATATAATAAATCCGATAGAATCAATCCCTTTCATCAGGATTGTAAGCGCCTTCCGATTCGCTTTTGAATAATCGGTTACCTCTATATTCTGCCTGACCAGCCAGTTATTGTCTTTGAACTTTGTACCTCTTAAATATGGAAATTGTCCGGGTAAAGTGTTGATATACATGAGACTTTCAACATCTTCCATACGGTAAAATGGATTTATGCTGAATCCCTCATTTGTTTTCCATACAAGTTTTTTATTAAAGTCTGCTCCCTTCAGGTCAATATTGATCTTATCCATCCATTCTTTTCCGGATACCGGTGGAAACTGGTCAAATAGTCTTTCCTTTTGCACCATTCTTTTTTGAATTGTTATTTAAAAGACAAATTAAATGAAACATCAAGCATAGTTTCTATGAAATTTATCATATTCAAATGTTTGGATTGACCGGTTATTTCCCGGCAAATTCCATCAGATATGCTTTAATAAACGGGTTCAGGTCGCCGTCCAGTACAGCCTGAACATTTCCGGTTTCATGATCTGTTCGCAGATCCTTAATCATTTTATAAGGATGAAGCACATACGATCTTATCTGAGAGCCCCATTCGATTTTCAGTTTGGCTCCTTCCACCTTTGCCTGTTCTTCCTGTTGTTTTCTCAGCTCGAGCTCGTAAAGCTGTGATTTTAAGATCCGTAAAGCATTCTCTTTGTTATTAAGCTGAGAGCGTGTTTCCTGGTTCTCGATAATTATGCCGGTTGGTTTGTGTCTCAGCCTGACAGCGGTTTCAACCTTATTAACATTCTGTCCGCCTGCACCGCTTGAACGAAATGTATCCCATGTTATGTCGGAAGGATTAATTTCAATATTTATATCATTATCGACCAGCGGGGAAATAAATACTGATGCGAAGGTTGTCTGACGTTTTCCCTGTGCATTAAAAGGAGAAATTCTTACGAGCCTGTGTACCCCGTTTTCGCTTTTAAGATAACCATAGGCCCGTTCTCCTTCAATTTCCAGGGTAACTGATTTAATCCCGACCTCATCACCCGGCTGATAATCAAGCTCTTTAACCTTATAATCATTTCTTTCAGCCCATCTAAGATACATTCTCATTAGCATTGCAGCCCAGTCGTTGCTCTCTGTACCTCCGGCCCCGGAGTTGATCTTTAGTATTGCCCCCAGCTGATCCTCCTCTTTTTGAAGCATATTTCTTACCTCAAGGTCTTCAATTAAAGAAAGGCAGTTCTTATACTGACTGTCAACCTCTTCTTCAGCGGCTTCTCCTTCTTTGAAAAAGTCATTTATTATGCTGACATCGTCGATAGCTGAATTGATTTTATCGAAAGCTGTAGTCCAGCTTTTTAATTGTGCTATACTCTTCAGTAGTTCTTCGGCTTTTTTAGAATCCTCCCACAGTCCGGGCTGTTGTGAAAGACTCTCCTTTTCTGCAATCAGATCCAGTTTACCCTGGATGTCAAAGATACCTCCTTAACGCATCGCGGCGTCCCGATAGGGCCTTTATCTGTTCGTTAGTTATCATTTCCTGATTTTTGCACAAATTTAGTCTTTTATAGTAGAACTATAAGCCATAAAGGTGTAATTTTGCCTTTCTCATGAACAATCATGTTAAAACTGATAATCTTTCTGCGACCGTTCGCCAGGTATTTATTTATTTTCTGGTTGCTGACTATAATTATCCTGTCATCTATTCCTAATGTTCCAACGATGAAACTTCATACAGCGAAGACAGAATACAGGCTCGATTACATTATGCATTTCTGTGAGTATGGTTTCCTGACATTTCTGACATTTCTTTGGTTTGCCGGAAGCGAGTTTAAATTCAATACCCGGAAGATCATCCTGATAACATTGAGTCTTATGCTCTTTGCCTTTCTTGATGAGCTGCACCAGAAGCTGATCCCGGGAAGAACTTATAATATAAGGGACATACTGAGCAACGAAAGCGGTATCATAGTTGGGACAGTTTTTGTCCATATTGTATTCGGAGTTGTAAAAAACCGGCTCAGGAAAACAGATCAGTATTCTTCATAATGATTTTTAGTTACACAGAGGGACACGGAGGTTTCACAGAGTTACACAGAGAGGAAGAATCTAAAAGTACACGAATTGCGAAATCATTAGAATTGTGAAGTTTGTATAGAGAGAAGGAGATTCTTCGAATTTACTTAATCATTATATTTGTTGAGTTCGTATTGTGAGAAGGAGATTCCTCGAATTTATTGAATCATTATATCTGTTGAAATCGTATTGTGAGAAGGAGATTCCTCGAATTTATTGAATCATTATATCTGTTGAAATCGTATTGTGAGAAGGAGATTCCTCGAATTTATTGAATCATTATATCTGTTGAAATCGTATTGTGAGAAGGAGATTCCTCGAATTTATTGAATCATTATATC
>Ga0302323_100004115_pt1 | contig 11841 bp, 18 predicted proteins | sample Fen_T0_3_FD_201950 | JGI IMG/M metagenome (GOLD analysis project Ga0302323, IMG submission 201950) | Peat permafrost microbial communities from Stordalen Mire near Abisko, Sweden - Fen_T0_3 | ecosystem: Environmental > Terrestrial > Soil > Wetlands > Permafrost | place: Sweden: Abisko... | reverse complement strand
CGTACTTTCGTGCCCACCCGATGGAGGTTCGGCAGTGGAGCAGCAACGAGCCCAATGGTGACGCGGCGTGCGAGATCCACTTTCCTCAGATCAGTTGGTTTGAGCGGCCCGGCGAGCATGACCTCGGATGGCTTGAGGGGGGCAGCGACGTCGACATGGTCCTGCACCGCCCGGGCGGCACCCGCAAGACCCTCTTTGAGGGTCTGGTGGTCGGAGTCGGGCTTGACGGGCAGGGCGCCGGGGTCAAGGTCGACGTCCTCGGCACCCTGTATCAGGCCGACCACACCCCCTACGTGCAAGAGTTGTATAAGCGAAACCGTGATATTGGCACGGCGATCAAATACATCATGGACGGCACGATCTCGCGGCACTTCCTGCCCTGTAACGCCCCGGTCACCGGGATCAGGACCAACACCCGGGGCAGCGGCGGCCCCCGGCTGACCCAAGGCGTCCAAGACCTGCTGGCCACCGCGTTCACCAGTGACGCGACCAACCAATGGACCATCACCAATGACCCCGGGCGCAGACCGGTGGTCCGCCTCAAGGACAAGTCCACCCGGCACTGGTCGATGGCGATGGGCCACCCGGGTCTGACCCTGAGCATCGCCGACGACTTCCAGCAGTTGGTCGGTGTGGTGTTCGGCTCGGGGGTAGCCCTTGACGGGGGCGCTTGGTACAACGCCAAGTATCCCGGGGTGCGGGTGGACGACGCGCCGTTGTTCCCGCTGCCGGTCGGGGAGGTGTTCATGGCCGGGGACTCCCACCACGGGTTCGACGCGATGGCCGACCAGTTGCGCTCCTACGGCTACTCGATGCTCAGCGGTGACACCTACGCCGCCGCCGACGAGGGCCACATCAGGGATGCCCAACGCAGCCACGGCATCACCATCGACGGGATCGTCGGGGCGCAGACATGGACCGCCCTGTTCGGGGTTGGTGGGTCCACTCCCTCACTGGACGGCGCGCACATCGCCCCGCTGGCGGCGGTGCCGTGGAACGTGGCCCTGCTGGAACGGCTCGACGGCTCGATCATCGGGCCGAACCCGAAGTACGACAGGTCCAAACTGGCTATCGGGCGGCTGGAAGAATACGGCGAGGGGGTCAGCAAGGCCGAGGGTCTGGTCTTCGCCCGGGGCGAGATTCAGGCCGCGCTGCGCCACGACCCGATGTGGGTGGGCTCAGCGACCCTGAGCATGGACCCTGAGAATGGTTCACGCTGGGAGATGCGCGCAGGCCAGAACCTCTTTGTGAAGTTCGCCTACCCGGCCCCGGTCCGGCGAGGGGTCGATGACGGGCTGCTGCTGCACATCAGCCAAGCCACGGTCACTCTCGGCGGCGACGTCGCCCTTGAACTGTCCTACCTTGGCCACGACATGACTACCCTCGCGGCGATCGTCAAGCGGAACAAGGACAATTTGGACCCGGCGAGGCGCGGCCCCGGGTCCCAGCACCGGACCAGCCGGATCAGCAAGGACGCGGTCATTCCGTGGGACGCCGAGGCTGGCGGCGGTAAGGTCCCGCTGCATAACCTGCAAGGCAACTTCTGGACGGTGGTCCGTATCCCTGCCGGGCAGATCGGCTCGATCGTGTCCACCCGCTACATCTGCTCGACGGCGGCGTGGTACGACACCCTCGAAAAGGCGTTCAAGGTCGAGGCGGGGCTCTCTGGCGCCAAGGAGTTCTGCATCGCGGTGTTCGACATGCCGGTGACCGCGAACTTCCTGCGCGACACCGTCGGCAACCCGCTGACCAACGCCCGGGTGTGGACCGAGCGGGCTGCCCGGCTGGAAAAGGCGGGGCTCATCCAAGCCTACGGGGCCTCCGACCAGCCTGCCGGGTACTGGCCCGGCGCGGGCAGTGAGGGCGACCCGCTGACCGGCAAACTGTTCGACGGGTCCTCGTGGGAGTGGTCCAGCGCCCAGCCCCCGTACTTGTGGGTCGCGGAGTTCTGCTCGTCCAGCACCCGGGTTGCCGGGCAGTTCCGCAACGCGCCGCTGGGAGGCTGAGATGAGCACAGTACGTGGGCACAGCGGTAAGGACGGGGAGGTCCCGGTCCTTGCTCCGGCCACATTTGGTGAGGGGGGACCCGGGTCGGTGGCGGCGATACCGCCGTTGCGGCAGCGGGCACGTAACGACGGGCTGACGACCGACACCCGGCAGGAGAAGCGGCAACTAGCGGCCTCGCCGATGCTGGTCCCGACCCAGTGGTGGGTCGGTGCCCCGGGCACCGGCGGCGGTAGCACATGACGTTTGTGCACCGGTTCTGGACCGGCCCATCACTGCCGGGACAGGGCTGGGCGACTGCGGTGGTCCAGCGGGCGCACCCGGACGCTGAGGTGGCCGGGTGGACCCTTGAGACGCTGCCTGCCGACCTGCTCAGCCTGCTGGACCCCGGTGACGACCCCCGGCATCTGTCCAACGTGGTGCGCTACTGGTTGTTGCACGAGTATGGCGGGCTTTGGCTGGACCATGACGTGATCCCGTTGCGGGATCTGACTGGCGCCCGGCAGCCGTGGACGGCCTCTTTGCGTGGGCGCCGGGAGGGTGCCGTGATGTGGTTCCCGGCTCCGGGGCATCAAATGCTGGCTGAACTGGTCGCGGTCGCGGCTTTGGGCACGTCACCGTCGGCGCCGTCGCCGCTGCGCTCGGGTGCCGCTGTGCTGCACCGGGTGGGGCTGCGTTACCCCGATGTCGCATACGAACCCCGAGTCCTGCCGATCGACGCGCGCGGCTGCCCTACGGGCGTAGCGGAGGTGTGGGCGCTGTCCCGGTGGCAGACATCGAGCGCGTCACTCGACCTGCCCCGGACCTCTTTGGCACCATGAGAGATACAGCCCGTCGTTAGACCACCGACACCCGGCAGGAGAAACGCCAACGCGCCGCCTCGCAGATGCTGGCCCAGTGGTGGGTCGGCGGCTCAAGCAACACCTGAGGGGGGGGCCAACTTCCACCCTTTAGGCCGTCCTTGGTTCTAGCATCAAGGTGTGGCGAGGAAGCCCGACGACAAGGACGACGACACCCCGCAGGTATTGCTGCCTGACGAGCGGATCGAACGTGTGCTCATCAACGGGAGCATCCACCGTGGCCCGGACCCGACGGTCCTGACCACGCAGGCCCTCAACGAGGCCAAGGCCAACACCAAGGACGCGCTGGACGAGGCCAAGCGAAATATCCGTGATGCTGCACAGGAGGCGCGGGAGGTCGCCCTCCACGGCGACCAGACCGTCAGGACCGAGATGCTGACCCGCATCAACGGGTACGAGAAGGAACTTGACCTGCGCTTTGAAGGGCTGGTCCAGAAGATCGAGGCCCGCCTTGACGGGATGGACAAGGCCACCACGCTGCAACTGGCTGAGGCGTTGCGCTACCCCAACGCCATCGAACGGGCGGTCCACGGGCTGCGGGAGTTGCACGACAAGGACATCGACAAGATCGTCACGTTGCTGTCCGAGCGGGACAAGCGGTTCAAGCAGGCTGAGGAGGCGGCGCTGCGGACCACAGAACTGGCGTTGGCTGCCCCGGCGGATGCTGCGGCCCGGGTGGAGAAGAACACCAGCGCTCAGCAAGAGTTCAACGTCTCTCAGTTTCAGCAGATCGTCGCCCGCCTCGACCGGATCGAGGGCGTCACTCAGGGCGCTGAGTTGCAGGCGCAGAGGGGTCGCAACAACTCCACCATGCTCATCAGCGTGCTGGGCGTCCTGCTGGTCGCCACGAGCGTCATCATCGCGTTCTTGGAGGCCACCCACGGATGAAGCGCCAATCCGGTGAAACGGGCGCTTGCGGCGATACGCTGAAGTGGTCAGCACGCCACCTTTGGGGAGAGTGGTTACACGATGAGTGAGCAACCTGATCGGCTGAACATCCTTGGGGAGTCTGACCCTGTCCCGAGACAGACGGACAACGGCCCCAAGCCCGGCGACGGCCCGGACCCGGACCCCGCCGACATCACGATTGGCGAGCAGTAGCCGTGGCTGTCGTGACGGCGTCCACGGTGCTGAACAAGGCCCTGTCCCATGTGGGGGTGGTGGAGTCCCCGCCCGGGTCCAACTGTCAGCAGTTCGGGGCGGCCTACGGCTTCAACTGTGTCGCGTGGTGCGACATCTTCGTCTCGCAGGTCGGCTTTGAGGCCAGCGGGTCGTACGCGCTGCTGGGCAAGTTTGCGTACACCCCCAGCCATGCGGGCTGGTGGCAGTCCAAGGGCCGCTGGGGCACGACCCCACGGGTTGGGGCGGTGGTGTTCTTTGACTGGGATGACGTCCCACCGTCCAAGGACGACATCGACCATGTGGGTCTGGTCCTCGCCGTGCTGCCGAACGGGCTGGTCCGCACCGTTGAGGGCAACAGCGGCACCTCCGCCCACCCCCAGGACGGGGTGTGGGTCCATGACCGGAACCCGGCGTGCATCGCCGGGTACGGCTACCCTGCCTACGGTTCGGGGCCTGTCCCGCCCAAGCCCCCTGTTCCGCCGTTCCCCGGCTACACCCGCCTCGGGTCGTCGGGCACTGCGGTGCGGGCGGTTCAGCAGCGTCTCCACGACCGGGGCTGGGCCATCGGCGTCGACGGGATCTTCGGCCCGCAGACCGACAACGTGGTGCGCCTGTTCCAGCGGGAAAAGGGCCTTGGTGTGGACGGGATCGTTGGCCCGGTCACGTGGAACGCTCTGTGGACTGCGCCGGTGACCTAGACTTGGACCGGACGCCGGGCGATCACCTCCCTCGACGTACGCGTGGCGCCCGCGCAGGCATCTAACCGCCCCGATTCGCTACCGGGTGCGGGCCTGAGGCGGGCGCCGCGCCCCTGCCCTCCACCGGGCACGAAGTTGTTAACGTGGCATACTTGCGGGTCAGACCCGATTAAGCGACCGGGTCCGTGGAGGCGACATGGCTATCAGGCGCAAGGGGCGACCCCTTGCTGTGACCCCTGCCCCACCGCCGAGGTTCACCCCGCAGGAGAAGATCGTCGAACTGGCTGCGATCTCAGCGGAGATCGCGTCGATGGAGGCGCAGGAGGCCCAGCGTGCGGTGGAGAACGCGGACCGGCTCGCGGCGATCACCGCGCGGATCGAGGCTCTTAATGACTGAGCCGTGACCGACTTCGCCCATTCCGCGTTCGCTGCTGAGGCCCGGGTTCGTAAGGCGGTGCGGATCGAGGCGGCGTTGCGGATGGCCGGGCTGGATGCTGCCGCCGCCAAGGGGCTGGACGAGGCGGGCCGCCGGGGGATGGAGCGGGCCGCCGGGGTGCGCCGCTCTAGCGATGAGACGTGGGCTGCGGCGTTGCGGCTGATGGATTCCTTCCGCCCGGGCCAGCAGCAGTGGGACGGCTGCCCGGTGGACGGGGAGCAGCAGGGGGACCCGGGGATCTGCCACAACTGCGGGTCGGTGATCTACCACGCGGCGGTCAAAGGCCCGATGCGGTTCTGCTCCCAGATTTGTGTGGAGGCCCACCACACGTGGCACCTGCGCGGGGCTCCGCAGGGCTGAGCGTCCGGGCACTGTCGGTGGCCGGTGACACAGTTACACCAGTAGCGAATTGACCCCCCACCGAGAGAGTGAAACGCCCATGAGCACCACACCTGAAGACCGGCCCCTTGTTGCGATGAGCGGCGGTGATCTGGCGATCAGCGAGGACCAGCACTCGTGGTCGTCCGCGCAGATCGCGGCCCTTGCCCAACTGGGCTTGAAGGACGCCGACGACTCTGACCTGCAAGTGTTCTTTCACGTCGTGCAGAAAACGGGTCTTGATCCGTTCGCAAGGCAAGTTTATATGATCTACCGCAACGACCCGCAGTCTCCGACGGGGCGCAAGGCCACGATCCAGACGGGCATCGACGGCGGGCGTCTGGTGGCCCAGCGCGCGGCCCGCCGGGACCGGGTCAGCATCGGGTATGAGGACACCTTGTACCGCAAGCATGACGGGACGTGGACGGACTGCTGGGATGACCCGGACCTGAACCCGGTGGCTGTGAAGGTCACGGTCCTGCGCGACGGGCAACGCTATCCCCACATCGCGCACTGGCGCGAGTACGTCCAGACGTACAAGGGGAACCCGAACAGGATGTGGTCCCAGATGCCCGCCAACCAGTTGGCCAAGTGCTCGGAGATGGGCGCGCTGCGTAAGGCGTTTCCCCAAGACCTGTCCGGTGTCTACGAGCAGGCCGAGATCCCGACGGGGCCGGGGGCGGGGGTGAGCATCGCTCCCCCGGACATCCCCAACCCGGAGGCCCTGCCGGTCGACGAGGCGGTCCGGGGGCTGTACGAGCAGGCTCTTGCCCATGCGGGCGACGGCGCCGCGCTGGCGAAGGTGTGGGCTGACGGGCGGGCGGCGAACCTGCTGGATGAGAGCGTCACCCATCAGGGCACCAAGGGCAAACTGGGCAACCTGATCCTGCACCTGCGGACCGCGCCCAAGGGCGGCGGGGATGTGGTGGACGCCGAGGTCGTGGACGACCCGAAGCCGCCCAAGCCCAAGGTCAAGGCGGGCGCCCGCAGGCAGGAGCCTGTGGTGGTGGAGTTCGACGAGATGACCCAGCCGGTCCGGGCGATGAAGGACACCCCGCTGCCTTCGGGGGACACGCTGGCGTGTGGGTGTGACACTGACACGGTGTGGCGCACCGGGGAGCACGGCCCGGACTGCACCCTGACCCCAACGCAGGAGGAGCCGCCCCATGAGTGAGTACGAGGCTGACGCGTACGACCTGCCGACCCGGGCGCAGGTGGAGCCTGCGGGGGCGTGGGGTCAAGGGCTGACCACCCACGCGGAGCGTCTCGCGTCGGTGATGGCGGCGATGGACGCCGCCCGGCCCCGGACCCAGCAGGTGCAACTGGGGATCAGCGCGATCGGCAAGTGCCACCGCTACGCCGGGTACGTCCACCACGGCGTCGACCCCTCCGATGAGAAGTGGACCCACCCGGCGGCCCTGCTGGGCACCCTGCTGCACGCGGCGCTGTTGCCGGTGCTGGCCGAGAAGTGGAACGGTGAGCACTCGGTGCCGGTGGTGGTCAGCCTCGGCGATGACCTGCCCCCGATCCCGGGCGAGGCCGACCTTGTCATCGCCGACGAGGTCATTGACCTGAAGACCGGCACGGAGGCGGTCATCGAGCAGGTCATCCGTGACGGTGAGCCCAAACGCGACCACCACCGCCAGACCAACCTGTACCGCCTCGGGCTGACCCAGATGGGATGCACCATCAACTGGGCGTCCATCCTGTATCTGGGGCGCTCCCGTGGGGAGACGGTGTCCTTTGAGGCCCCGTTCGACGAGCAGGTCGTAGACGAGGCACGCCGGTGGTGGCGGGCCGTCCAAGCCTCCCCCAAACCGGAGGCGTTGGACCGGGGTGAGCGCGGCCCGGGCCTGTCGATCATCTGCGACGGATGCCAGTTCCGCACCCGCTGCTGGCCCAACGCCCAAGCCAGCCTGATCGACGAGGGCGGGGACTCCGCCACCGAGTCGGCCCTGACGATGCTGCGTGAGTCCCTCGACCGGCGTAACGCCGCCGACAAGGACGCCGACTTCGCCAAGGCCATCCTTGCCGGGACGATGCCGGGCCAGTACGGGATCTGGCGGGCGTGGTACGCGGGCGGCGGGATGCGACTAGACCAGCAGGAGGCCAAACGCATCCTGACCGAGCACGACCTGCCGGTGCCCATGAAGATGTCCGAGAAGTCGCTGCGGGTCGGGGTCGCCGCCAACCGTAAGGGCAACACCAAGTGACGGCGGCCCGGCGGGTCGCCACACTGAGACGGGTCGTGGCCGACATGGCTGATGACGCCGCAGCCCTTGAGGGCGCCCCGTTCGACGGGGCGACCCTCGGGGTGGCCCTCGGGCACCTGATGGCCGCCGTCGCCACCACCGCGAGGGCCTTGGCCGACCACATCGAGGAGAGCGACACATGACACGGTTGCAGTGGGTCCTGACGATGCTGGCGGTGCTGGTCCTGCTGCTGACCGCGCTGATCGCCATAGCGGTCAGCGCATGAGCCCGGTGGAGTTGCCGTTCACGATCGTGGACGTCCCGACCGGCTTTGAGGTCCACATCGACCCCAAGATCGCCGCCGAGGCCCTCGCCAAGATCGGCTGGACGGTCTGGCCCCCAGTCAGCGCGCAGGAGGCGTTAGCGATCATGGCCCACGTCAAGGCGCCCGCCCAGCAGGCCGCTGAAGTCCCTGTCTTCCGGGTGGGCAGCCAACTACACGCCCTACTGGTCGTCTACGCGTCCCCTGTCAACGCCGGATTGACAGATGAGGACGCCGCCCGGGCCGCCGCACTACTCGGGTCGTGCTACTGGAAACGCGCCTCAGAACTACGCCGCTACGGGCTGATCCAGATAGCCCGAACCCCCGACGGGAAAGCGGTTACCCGACCCGGCTCGGCAGGCACCCCACGGCGCGTCTGCACCATCACCAAGGCAGGACGCCTGTACCTCTCCGGCCTCACCACAGACCTCACCACCGCCCTGAGCAGCATAAAATGGTCATCTAGTGCAGATTGGCCCCCGCAACAGGTGTAGGGTCACCAACGAACGAAGGCGGTCCGCCCCATCACTGGGACGAACCGCCTCTACGTTCAACCACGCGCGCCTACCACGGGCGCCGTGGCGCTGGTCCCTACACCCTTGACCGAAAGGAACGCCCCCATGCTAACCCCTTTACGCGGCACCGCTGTACGCGGAGCCCATAATTTAGATCACGTTCACGTGAACGGATCACTGCGATGACATGGGCACTGAGCAACACCGCGATGCAAGCCACCTTCCCCGCCGAAAAGGGCCTGTCCCAGCGCGCGATGCGCCACATCCTCGCCGCCATGGCCAAGATCGCCCAGTCCGACGGCACATTCCGCTACGGCCTGCGCGCCAGCAAACTCGCCACCCTCGCCGATTACAGCCTCTCCGTGATCCGCCACTTTGAGCGGGTCGCCCTCAAACTCGGCATCATCGAACGCGTCGAGGTCGGCGGCGGACGCAAAGCCACCAAATGGCGCATCAACCTGACCACCCTCATGGCCTACCTCCCCGAAAAAGCACGCCTGCAACCCGCCCCTAAGACGGCACCACCCCGGAAAAAACACGGCTCAGGAGCACACGCTGGGTGGCTCAGCGGGTTACTCGGTGGCCACGGCACCAAACCCCGCCAACAAACCCTCTCCCTACTCACCGGCGACCCCACCACCGTCCACGACACCTGCACCCACGGCTCAGACGCAGGCACCCAACCCACCACCGGCCTCCCCCGCTGCCCCACCTGCCGCCACCAAACCCTCACAACCCTCATCAACGCCACACCACTGCTCGCATGACTGACCTCACGTGCCCCCGACACCCCGGCTTCCCAGCCGGGCGCTGCCCGGAGTGCGTGGCGGAGGCCGCTGACGGGCCTCCGCCGCAGATCGAGGCGGTCAAGGCTGCGCTGCGACGCTCGGTTCTCAGACGAGCCGAGGAGGACGAGAGGGTTCGGCGGGCTGAGGCGGTGACGATGGCGGTTGCGCTGTTGCGGCGGGCTCGGGCGACGTGTGGTGAGGGCACGCTTATCGTGTGAGCAAATTGAGGATACGGTCAGCCTTTTGGGTGGGTAGGGGGCAGAATGGGCGCCCTGTACCTCGGACCCCCCTCGGAGCGCACTATGACTGCTGTCAAGCCCAAGCGTGTTCGTCCTACTGTGGCTGAGCGGTTGGCTGCGGGGTTGAAGCGGATGCCGAATGGGTGTCTTGAGTGGACGAAGTCGTGTAACGAGTCGGGGTATGGGCGGATTGGGGCTGGTCGGCGGGGGACGGTGTGTACCCACCGGCTGGCGTGGGAGTTGGCTCACGGGCCGATCCCGGTGGGGATGCAGGTGCTCCATCATTGTGACAACCGGCGGTGTTGTGATGCTGAGAAGTGTCTGTTCTTGGGGACGAACGCGGACAACATGGCTGACAAGGACGCGAAGGGGCGGAACAACAACACCCGGAAGACGGTGTGTCCGGCGGGTCACCGGTACTCGGAGGCGAACACCTACCGTTGGGGTGGGACTCGGATGTGTCGGAGGTGTCGGCGTGAGCGTCAGTGGGCGTCGGCGGCGGCGTAGTGATGATCTGGGGGCGGCGCTGCTGAGTAAGGCGGCGTGGGAGGTGGTGCGGGGGCAGTTGGTGTTGCGGTGTGGGGGGCGCTGTGAGGCGTCTGGGGCGCCTTTGGTGGATGGGCGGTGGGCGGTGCACCATCGGGATTCTCGGGGCATGGGGGGCACTAGGCGGGACGGGATCAATGCTCTGAGCAATTTGCTGGCGTTGAGTGAGGTGGCGCATGTGTGGGTGCATGGGCATCCGGGTCGGGCGCGGGAGTTGGGGTGGATCTGCGTGTCTTCGGATGTGCCGTTGGAGACGTCGGTCTCTACCCCGGTGGTGCTGTATTCGGGTCGGCGGGTGTTGCTGGACCCGGGGTGGCCGGGGTATCTGGATGCTCCGGGGGCTCCGTACGATCTGGGGCCACATCCGTTCCGGTGAGTGTTAACGAGGTGTGCTTGACAGTTTACCGGGTATCGGAGTAGCGCGTACCGGGTGAGCGTGCGCTACGCTTGATTTGCAAGGCGTACGCCCACCTTTGGAGGCAGGTGAGATCCTGATGGCTACCGAGATTGAGGCTGCCCACCGGGTAGTCGCCGATCGTGTCGACGAGATCGTGGTCGAGGCGATGGATGGCACGGTGGAGGCTCACCGTGTGGAGAACATCACCAACGCCAAGGCCCGGAGTATGCCGTGGGCTCGGGTGACCAAGGCGTATGCGGCGTTGCGGGGTATGGAGCAGTGCCCGGCGTGTACGGGGCTTGGGATGGTCCCGCCTCGGCACTGAGGCTAGGGTCAGGGTGTTAGTGGGGGGCGGGCCGGGTTGTACCCTTCGGTTCCCCCGAGGTTAGTGGCGCCGCCCGCTCCCCCAGTTAGTGCAGGGTTGCCTAACTTATTCCCGTTTGGCACCAATTTTTTTCGGACACGGCTGCGCCGCGCTTGTCAACGACCCGCGCCGGGAGCGAACATCGAGGGATAACCCCTTGGCGAGGAGGTCCCTGTGGCTGTGTCATCTCCTGCGGCGGCGAGCCCGCCACGGCGCAAGAATGTGGATAAACCGCCCAAATCTGTGAATAAGGGGTTGGCTGCCGCACTGGTTCATCCACAGTCCATCAGAGAGTTCCACCGGGCGGTCGCCGTAGTGACCGGCGCCCGGTGAGTGAGCAACCGGCCCTGTTCGGGGATGAGGTCGCCTCGATCGGGTTGCGGGACAAGGTCAGTACCGCCCGGCGGCAGCGGGCCACCCTCGCCCGGGGCTTCCACCCGATCAGCGGCTACCCCCTGCACGAGCAGGCCGCGCCGATCGACGACCGGACCGCTGAGGGGCTGCGCTGCCGTAACTGTTTCTTCGCCGGGCGGGCGATCCACGCCGACGTGTTCAAGTGCAGCCTCGACAGTGGGGCGCACATCACCCACGGTGAAGCCACCGACCTTCGGTTGTGGTTCCCGGCGTGCTCAGCCCACGTGGCCGCCTCCCCGCTGAGCGAGGGCGACAAGTCGTGAAGACCGCCCCCGTCCCGGCCAAGACCAGCACCGACGTGCCGGTGCGGGTCCGGTGCTTGGCGTGCGGGGCGCACACAGAGGTGCACGTCGCTACCCGTGGGCGGCTCGCCGCACTGACCAACGAGCAACGCGCCGTCCTTGACGAGTTCACCCGGACCCACGATGCCACCCAAGTCGTCGCCCGGTGACATCCGCTGGGGGATGGCCCACCGCCCCTCCGTCGAGCCGGTCGCAGAGGGCCAGATCGCCGGTTGCGCCGCGTGCGGGGCGCTGTTTCTGGCCGCCGACAGAGACGGTGTCCTG
>Ga0302323_100004114_pt1 | contig 11842 bp, 10 predicted proteins | sample Fen_T0_3_FD_201950 | JGI IMG/M metagenome (GOLD analysis project Ga0302323, IMG submission 201950) | Peat permafrost microbial communities from Stordalen Mire near Abisko, Sweden - Fen_T0_3 | ecosystem: Environmental > Terrestrial > Soil > Wetlands > Permafrost | place: Sweden: Abisko... | reverse complement strand
CAAGGGCTGGCGGGTGGTCGGCTATCACGCCGGATACACCCACCGTTGGACCGACCAGCTCCGGTCCAACCTGATCTTCAGCCAGACCTTCTTCGACAAGAACGGCATCCTGGTCCCCGACGGCCCGGTGGCGGACGACGAGGCCAACTGCGTCTTTGCCGCCAACCGCCGGCTCGATCAGGGCTTCGTCAATACCTTCTGGCACTTCCTCCCCAACGCCGAGGCCGGGGTGGAGTACGAGTTTGGCCGGCGCGAGACCTTCGACAAGCAGCTCGGACGGGAGAGCCGTGTGACCGCGGTCTTGCACTACGACTTCCTCTAGGGTTGGTCCCCCCCCCCCCGCTTGCGCTGCCGAGTGAATCCGTTATATTGGATATCTAGACAGCATCACGGATGCACGAAACAAGGAGTTCCCATGCGCCTCGGAATCATCGGCGGCCTGGATCGGAAGCAGGCCCTCTACGGCCGGATCGCTGCCAGCTACGGCTTCGACGCCGACTTCCACGACGGGAAGATGAGCGGTCCAGCCTCTCGCTCACTCGAGAACCTGGTGGATCGCTGCGACCTGGTGGTGATCGTCACCGGAGTCAACAGCCACACGGCGGTCCAGGTCGCCCGGCGCAGGCTGCGAGATCGCGGGCGCGCTCCTGTCTTGATGCGAAGCTGCGGGATCGAGCGGTTCGCCGCTCTCCTGGCCAGCCTGGCCGAGCGCACCACGCTCTCGGCCCAGGCTGCGCTGGGTCCGGCCTTCCCGGCCAACGAGCCCTACTCGGTGGGTGATACCGCCTCCAGCCAAGGACACGGCGGCGCTTGCCGCTCGCCGGCCAACCTCTCCCGCGTTCCGGCCGCCCTGGCCGCCGGGAAGCGGTCAGGAGCGGGCCTCGTCCCCTGACGAGGTCCAGCTGGCCGCCCCGCGGTCGGCTCCTCAAGCAGGTCGATGCGACGGACCAGCCTGCTCTTGCCCGCGCCGCCGCGCCCGTGCCGTTTCACAAGTTGAGGCGGGGCGCCGGCGTGGCCCTCGCACCAGGAGTCGCTCCATGCCCCGTTTCCTCGGACGAGCTTTCGTCCTCGCCACACTCCTCCTCGTCGCCGGATCGGCGCGCGCCAAGGACAAGGAGGTGACCATCGCCTACCAGGACATGTGGAACCCCTGGCGGGTGAGCATCGCCAGCGGCGAGCTCGAGAAGGCGACCGGCTGGAAGATCAACTGGCGCCTCTTCACCGGCGGCGCGGACGTCATCCGGGCGCTCGCCTCCGGTGACGTCGCCATCGGCGAAGCCGGCTCCAGCCCCATCGCAGCCGGCCTGAGCCAGGGGATCGACGTCGAGCTCTTCTGGATCCTGGAGGACATCGCCTCGGCCGAGGCGCTGGTGGTCCGGAACGGGAGCGGCATCACCGAGCCGCGGGACCTGCGCGGCAAGCGGATCGCGACCCCGTTCGTCTCGACCTCCCACTACCACCTCCTCTTCGCGCTGGAGCAGTTCGGCATTCGGCCAGGTGAGGCGCAGGTGGTGAACCTGCGGCCGCCCGAGATCGCCGCCGCCTGGGAGCGCGGCGACATCGACGCCGCCTTCGTCTGGGATCCGGCCCTCAGCAGGATCCAGAAGACCGGCAAGGTGCTCCTCACCTCCGGCCTCCTCAGCGGCTGGGGCAAGCCCACCTTCGACGGGATCGTGGTGTCGCGGAAGTTCGCCCGCGAGAACCCCGAGTTCGTGGTCGCCTTCGTCAAGGCGATCGCGTCCGCGGACGAGCGCTACCGCCAGAGCGTGGCGAGCTGGACGGCCGGCTCCGCGGAGGTGAAGGCGATCGCCAAGGTGACCGGAGGGAAGCCGGAGGACATCCCGGCGGGCGTGGCCCTCTACCGGTTCCCCACCCTGCAGGAGCAGGCATCACCGCGCTGGCTCGGCGGGGGCAAGGACGGCGGCGCCGCCCGGGCCCTCGGCTTCACCGCCCAGTTCCTCAAGGACCAGGGGCGCATCCAGCAGTTCTTGCCTGACTACTCCACCTTCGTGAACCCCGAGTGGATCCGACGCGCGCAGGGCGAGGCCAAGAGCGCCGCTCGATGACCCAGGTCGACGTCCAGGACCTCTCCGTCGTCTACCCTGCCCCGGGCGGTGCGGTGGAGGCGCTCTCGCGGGTCGACTTCACCATGCGCAAGGGGGAGCTCTGGGTGGCGCTGGGCGCCTCCGGCTGCGGCAAGAGCACCCTGCTGGGCGCCATCGCCGGGTTCCTCCGCCCCACCGGCGGCCGGGTCCTGATCAACGGCCAGGAGGTCGTCCGGCCCGGTCCGGACCGCGGCGTGGTCTTCCAGAAGCACGCCCTCTTCCCCTGGCTCGACGTGGAGCGGAACGTGGAGTTCGGCCTCCGCATGCGCGGCGTGGCCCGGGCCGAGCGCCGCGACCTCTCCCGGTCGATGCTCCAGCTCGTCGGCCTGGAGTCGTTCGCGCGCCACCCGGTCTACCAGCTCTCCGGCGGCATGCAGCAGCGGGTGGGGCTGGCGCGGGCCCTGGCGAGCGACCCGGAGGTCCTCCTCATGGACGAGCCGCTGGGCGCGCTCGACGCCTTCACCCGCGAGGCGATGCAGGAGCTGATCCTCGACGTCTGGAGCCGAACCGGTAAGACCGTCTTCTTCATCACCCACAGCGTCGAGGAGGCGGTCTTCCTGGGCACCCACGTCCTCATCCTCTCGCCGCAGCCGGGCCGGATCGTCCACCGGGCCGAGCTGCCCTTCGGCCGACGCTTTCTGGAGACCCGGAACGCACGCGTCGTCAAGTCCGATCCTGCCTTCGTCCAGCGCCGGGAGGAGCTGCTCGATGCCATCCGCCAGACTCGAAGCTGAGGCGCCTCCCCTCAATCCGGTTGGCCCGGTCGATCCGGCGCCCCCACGCCCCACCCGCGGGCCGAGCTCGCCGCGCTCCCCCGAGGCCTACGGGCGTCCCACCGCGCGCGCCGCGCCGGCCATCAGCGCTGGGACAGTCGTGGTCCTGCTCTCGCTCTGGTGGATCGCCTCCGAGCGCGGCTGGGTCCCGCCGCTCTTCCTCCCCTCGCCGCGCGCCATCTGGCAAACCTTCCTGTCCCTGCAAGCCGAGGACTCCACCGGAGGGACGCTGCTCCAGCACGCAGGCGCCAGCCTGGCCCGCGTCTTCGGCGCCTTCCTGGTGGCCGCCCTCTTCGCCATCCCGGTGGGCCTCTCCATGGGCACCAGCCGGATCCTGCGGGGGATCCTCGACCCGCTGGTGGAGTTCTATCGACCTCTTCCGCCCCTGGCCTACCTCCCGATGACCATCATCTGGTTCGGCATCGGCGAGAAACAGAAGGGCGTCCTGCTCTTCCTGGCCATGTTCGCGCCCCTCGCGCTGAGCGCCCGCGCCGGAGTGCGTTCGGTCGCGGCCGAGCAGGTCCAGGCGGCCCTCTCGCTGGGCGCCAGCCGGAGGCAGATCTTCCTCCACGTGGTCCTACGCGCCGCTCTCCCGGAGATCTTGACCGGCATGCGGATCGCCATCGGGTTCGGCTGGACCACCCTGGTCGCGGCCGAGATGGTCGCCGCCACCCGGGGGCTGGGGCAGATGGTCCTCAACGCCTCGGGGTTCCTGCGCACCGACATCATGGTGGTCGGGATCGTCCTGATCGGCCTGATCGCCTGCACCTTCGACCTCTTGATGCGCCAGCTCGAGCGCTGGCTCGTGCCCTGGAAGGGACGGGCCTGAGCTCGGCCGCCATCCACCCACGGGAGAATCGACATGACCGCACAGCTCTCGGAGCTCGAACACCACTGGATGCCGTTCACCGCCAACCGCACCTTCAAGGCGCAGCCTCGCCTCCTGGCCGGCGCCGAGGGAGTTCACTACCTGACCCCGGACGGGAGGCGCATCCTCGACGGCGTCTCCGGCCTGTTCTGCGTCCCGGCCGGCCACGGCCGGCCCGAGATCGCGGACGCGATCGCGCGCCAGCTCCGGTCGCTCGACTACGCCCCGCCCTTCCAGTTCGGCCACCCGGAGGCCTTCGCCCTGGCGCGCGAGGTGGCCGGGCTCACCCCACCCGGCCTGGACCGGATCTTCTTCGTCAACTCCGGGTCGGAGGCGGTCGAGACCGCGCTCAAGGCGGCGCTCGTCTACCACCGCGCGCGGGGCGAGGCGCAGCGCGTCCGCTTCGTCGGCAGGGAACGCGCCTACCACGGCGTCAACTTCGGCGGGGTGGCCGTGGGCGGCATGGTGCGCAACCGGGAGGCCTACGGCGCCGGCCTGGCGGGGGTCGACCACCTGCGGCACACCCTCCAGCCAGGCGCGCGCTTCACCAGAGGACAACCCGCCACCGGCGCCGATCTGGCCGACGACCTGCAGCGAATCGTGGACCTCCACGGCGCCGCCTCGATCGCGGCCTGCATCGTGGAGCCGGTCTCTGGCTCGGCCGGGATCTTGGTCCCGCCGGTCGGCTACCTGGAGCGGCTCCGCCAGCTCTGCGATCGGCACGGGATCCTGCTGATCTTCGACGAGGTGATCTGCGGCTTCGGCCGGACCGGCGCGCCCTTCGCGGCGCAGCGCTTCGGCGTGACGCCGGACGTCATCACCATGGCCAAGGCCCTGACCAACGGCTGCGTTCCCATGGGCGCGGTCGCCTTCCGGACCGGGATCTACGAGACCGTGACCGCCGCCGCGCCCGAGGGCGCCATTGAATTTCCTCACGGTTACACCTACTCGTCCCACCCGATCGCCTGCGCCGCCGCCCGAGCGACGCTCCGGATTTACCGCGAGGAGGGGCTCTTCGAGCGGGCCGCGGCCTTGTCCGAGCCGTTCCAGGAGGCGATCTTCTCGCTCCAGGGGATCGGCGTGGTGAGCGACATCCGCGGCCAGGGGCTCCTGGCGGCCATCGAGCTGGCAGAGGACGGCGCCCCGGGGAGGCGAGGGTATCGGGTGCTGCAGAAGCTCTTCGCCGCGGGGCTGCTGGTCCGGGTCACGGCCGACACCGTGATCCTCGCCCCGCCGTTCGTCATCCAGGAGACGCAGCTCCACCAGGTCGCGGAGCTCCTCCGGAAGGTCCTGGACACCGAGTGAGGGTGCGACGGCCGACTCACGGCCGCAGCACGATCTTCCCGAACTGCGCCCGCTCCTCCAGGAGCTGCTGGGCCCGGGCCGCCTCGGCCAGCGGCAGCACTCGGTCGAGGATCGGCCGGAGCTTCCCCTCCTCCACCAGCTTCACGATGTCGAACAGCTCGCCCTTGGGTCCCATGGTCGACCCGAGGATTGAGAGCCCTCGGTAGAAGACGTGGCGCAGGTCGGTGGGCGGGTCCCAGCCGGTGGTTGCACCCACCGTGACCAACCGCCCGCCGTTCCGGAGGGCCAGCACCGACTTCTCCCAGGTCGATTTTCCCACGTGCTCGAAGACCACCTCCACGCCCCGCTTTCCGGTCAGACGCTTCACCTCGGCCAGGAAATCCCGCTCCACGTAGTCGATCGCCTCGTCCGCCCCCAGCTCGAGCGCGCGGCGGCACTTCTCGGCCGTCCCAGCCGTGGTGATGACCCGCGCGCCCAGCAGCTTGGCGATCTGGATCGCCGCGCTCCCCACCCCGGAGCCGCCGGCGTGCACCAGCACGGTCTCTCCAGGGCGGAGCTGCGCGCGATCGACCAGCGCGTGCCAGGCGGTCAGGAAGACCAGCGGGATGCAGGCCGCGTCCTCGAAACCAAGGTTGCGCGGCTTGGGCACCACGTTCTCTGCCGGCACGGCCACGAGCTCGGCGTAGCCGCCCGAGACGTGCTCGCCCAGGAGCACGTACGACCGGCAGGCCTGGTCGCGTCCGGAGAGACACTCCCGGCAACGGCCGCAGGAGATCCCGGGGTTCACCAGCACCTCGTCCCCCTCTCGAACGCCCTCCACCCCCGCGCCGACCCGCTCGACGCGCCCGGCCACGTCCGCTCCGGGGATGTGCGGGAAGGCGAGCTTCAGCGCGGGCCAGCCGCGCCGGACCCAGATGTCGAGGTGGTTGAGCGCCACCGCCTTCACCTGGATCAGCACCTGTCCGGGTCCAGCCTCCGGATCCGGGAGCTCCTCCAGCTTCAGCACCTCTGGCCCGCCGTGGGCCCGCATCGCCATCGCTCTCATGTCCACCTCGGCGCCGAACGCTGCAAAGACTTGCTCCAGACCGGCTCGGACGACAAGAGGAAGGCGAAGGCACCGCAGCGCCAGCGAGCCCCGCGCGCGCAAGTCGCCTTGACGCCCGCCACTATCCAGGATACATGTCCGTTATAACGGACGTCGCCGCTGAGCCGGCGAAGCGAGGAGCACCGATGCAGAACGTTGGAAGTGGATCGATCCGCCTGCTGGCCCTGCTGGTCGCGGTGAGCGGGTTCCCGGCCGCGGCCCGCGCCGCCGACACCAAACCCCCAGTGACTCTGCTCAACGTCTCGTACGACCCCACCCGGGAGCTCTACGAGGCGATCAACGCCTCCTTCGTGAAGATCTGGAAGGGCAAGAGTGGACAGGACCTGATCGTGAAGCAGTCGCACGGCGGCTCGGGCAAGCAGGCCCGCGCCGTGATTGATGGGCTCGAGGCGGACGTGCTGACCCTGGCGCTGGCCTACGACGTCGACGCGGCGGCCAAGTCCGGGCTGCTGCCGGCCGACTGGCAGAAGCGGCTTCCTCAGAACTCCACCCCGTTCACCTCGACCATCGTGTTCCTGGTGCGGAAGGGCAACCCCAAGAAGATCCAGGGATGGGAGGATCTCGTGAAGCCGGGCGTGCAAGTGATCACCCCCAACCCCAAGACCTCCGGCGGCGCGCGCTGGAACTACCTGGCGGCGTGGGCTTACGCGCTCAAGAAGGGTGGCGACGAGGCCAAGGCGCGGGAGTTCGTGAAGGCGCTCTACAAGAACGTCCCGGTGCTCGACTCGGGCGCGCGCGGCGCCACCACCACCTTCGTGGAGCGCGGGATCGGCGACGTGCTCCTGGCCTGGGAGAACGAGGCTTTCCTGGCAGTGGAGCAGCTCGGCAAGGGCAAGTTCGAGCTGGTGGCCCCGAGCAGCAGCATCCTGGCCGAGCCGCCGGTGGCGCTGGTCGACCGGAACGTCGACAAGCACGGGACGCGCGCGGTGGCCCAGGCGTACCTGGAGTTCCTCTACACACCGGAGGCGCAGGAGATCGCCGTTCGCCACGCCTACCGGCCCCGCGATCCGGCGGTGGCGGCGCGCTACGCCGGCAAGTTCCCCAAGATCGACCTGGCCACGGTGGATGGGCTGTTCGGCGGCTGGCAGAAGGCCCAGGCCACCCACTTCGCCGACGGCGGGGTCTTCGACCAGATCTACACCCAGGGATCCTGAGCTCACCCCAGGGCCTGGGCAAAATCGGCGATCAGGTCGTCGGGCTCCTCCAGCCCGACCGAGATCCGGAGCAGCGTGGGCGCTGCCTCCGGATCTTGGCGCCGACGCCACTCCACGAGCGACTCCACCCCGCCCAGCGACGTGGCGCTCTGGATGAGCTTCAGCCGCTCCGGAAGGGCGCGCGCGGACTGCTCGTCGCGCAGCTCGATCGAGAGGATCGCGCCCGGGCCTCGCATCTGCCGCAGCGACAGGGAGTGGCCCGGGTGCGAGGCGAGCGAGAGGTGCCAGACGCGCGCCACGCGCGGCTCGAGCCAGGCGGCCAGCCGGGAGGCGGTCTCGGTCTGGCGCCGCACCCGCACCGCCAGCGTCCTCACGCCGCGCAGGGTCAGCCAGGTCTCCAGGGCGCCCGGCACCGCGCCGCTCACGGTCCGCTCCTGGCGCAGCCGCTCCGCCGCGTCGGGCGCGCGCGCCACCAGCACCCCGCCGAGCGCGTCCGAGTGGCCGGAGAGGAACTTGGTCGTGGAGTGCATGACCACGTCCGCGCCCAGGGCGAGCGGGTTCTGCAGGACCGGCGTGGCGAAGGTGCTGTCGACCACCAGCGAAGCACCGGACGCGTGGGCACGATCGGCGTGCGCGGCGATGTCCTGCAGCTCGCAGGTCGGGTTCTTGGGCGTCTCCAGCCAGACCAGGTCGCCCGGCCCGAGCGGCGCGTCGAGCGCGACCGCGGTCACGCCGAAGGGGCGCAGGCTCTCCACGGCGGCGTGGGTGAGGTGGTAACCGCCTCGACCGATGGCCACCTGGCGCGGCTTGAAGTGGAGCAGCGCCGCCATGGTCGCGGCCTGCCCCGAGGCGTAGGTGACCGCCTCACCGCCCTCGAGCGCGCCCAGGACCGCCTCCAGCCGCTGGCGCGTCGGCTGATCGGCGCGTGAGTAGACCAGCCCGCTCGGGCTATCCGCGGCGAAGGTGGTGGCGAGGTGGAGCGGCGGCGCGACGTCGGGGTCCGGCTCGATCCCGATGTCGGCGTGGATGGCGAGCGTGTCGGGGCCGAAGGGTGCGTTCATTGCGAGGGCTCTCCCAGGATGGGTTTTCGGCCCGATACGTAACCGGGACGGGCCGGCTTTGCCCCGGGCGGTGGACGCCCTGCAGCGCAAAGGGCCCCTTCCGTTATCACGGACACTTGTCCGGTATCAAGGCGGAGGGCCGACGCGGGGGCCTAACCGACGGCGAGCCTGGGACCGACGCCGGCGTGCACCGCCTTCCAGGTGGCGACGTACTCCGTCGAAGCCGGCGACGCCGCCACACCCGGATCGCTCACCACCCACCGGCCGGCCAGCCCGAGCTCGCGCGCGGTCAGGTCGAAGTGGCACATGGCGATCCCGACGTCCACCCGCTGGAGGTCGGCCAGCCGAAGCAGCCCGAACAGGAAGGTGCCCTTGCCGTACCCCTTGGTTCGCTGAAGGTAGAAGTGCCAGGCCTCGCCCTCCGGATCGCGCACGATCCGCCAGGGCTGCTTGTTGGAGGCCGAGGGCGCCCGCCGCACCATCTCCAGCGCCGTCGCGTAGAGCCCCGCGCGATCCGTCGTCACCGGCCGTCCGAAGTCGCCGTCGAAGAAGAGGGCCTCCTGGGGGAGCCGCAGCTCGGCGTTGGCCCGGCGCGCCACGCGATCCCGCGCGCGACCGCCCTCGGACACGTGCCCCACCGCCGCCACCGCGGGGATGGTCTCCCCCGGCTGCAGCCGGATCCTCCGGGCGAACCTACTCCGGGTGAAGGTCCCACCCAGCCAGCAGGTGCCGAGGCCGAGCTCGGTGGCGGAGAGGACCGCCTCCTCCATCAGGTACCCGAAGTCCTCCAGGCTGTTGGGGCCCTTGGTGGTGGCCCCCACGATGTAGCCGGTCGCCCCGCGGATGAAGCCGTAGGTGCCCAGTCCGCGCAGGTCCCTCCGATCCTGCTCCGTCCCGGCGATGAGGGCGAAGCGGGCGGCGCTCCCGAGCGGCCCGGTCGCGATCCCGGACAGCGTTTCGGCGAGCTGGGCGCGCCGGTGAGCCTGGATCGTCTCGTCCCGGTAGATGCGACAGGAGAAGCGCTCGGCGATCACCTCTTGGATGGACCTTCCGTACATCGTCTCCCTCCTCTGTCGGTCCCACTACTCCATCGGTGCGGGCGCGGATATTTTCACCCATGAGCAAGGGAGTCAACGGCGAACCGGCACGGCGCGTCCACGCCGATGGGCGTGAAGACCGCGCGTGAACCCCTGCCCCTCACCCCAGCCCTCTCCCCGCTTCGCGGGGCGAGGGAGGATGGACTCGACGATCCCTTGTGCCTCCGGAATCCCTATCCGGCCCGGTCGCCCAGCAGCTCGACGGCCCGATCGAGGATGGCTTCGGCCACCTCGTCCTTGGTCCCCGTCAGCTCGACCGGCTCGGAGGAGCCGACCAGGGTCACCGTGTTCCGCTCGGAGCCGAAGCCGGCGCCGGGCTGGCCCACCAGGTTGGCGACCACCAGGTCGCATCGCTTCTTCCGGAGCTTCTCCCGGGCGTTGGCCAGGAGGTCCTCGGTCTCGGCCGCGAACCCGACCAGCACCGGCCGGTGCGGCGCGTTCGCGAAGCGCTGGCCGACGGAGGCCAGGATGTCGGGGGTGCGGGTGAGCACCAGCGGCTCGTCCCCCTCGCCCTTCTTCTTTTTTCGCGCCAGCGGTTCCTTGGGCCGGTAGTCGGAGACCGCCGCGGCCGCCACGAAGAGCGCCATCCCCTCGGCTTCGGCGTCCACTGCCCGGGCCATCTCCTCGGCCGTGGTCACGCGGACCACGCGCACGCCGGGTGGATCGGCCAATGCGGCGGGGCCGGAGACCAGCACCACCTGGGCGCCGCGCCGGGCCGCGGATCGGGCCAGGGCGTACCCCATCTTGCCGGTCGACGGATTGGAGATGAAGCGGACCGGGTCGATCGGCTCGCGCGTGGGACCGGCGGTGACGAGGACCTTCCTGCCGGTGAGGTCGCGCGGTCCCAGGAGCCGTGCGGCCGCTTCCGCGATCTCGGTCGGCTCGGCCATGCGCCCCTCGCCCACGTCCCCGTCGGCCAGCTCTCCCGCGCCCGGCCCGATGGTGTGCCAGCCGCGCGCGGTCAAGGCGGCCAGGTTCTCCTGGACCGCCGGGTTCTGCCACATGCGGGTGTTCATCGCAGGGGCGAGGAGCACCGGGCAGGTCACGGCCAGGGCGGTGGTGGTGACCGCGTCGTCGCCCATGCCGGCGCGCATCCGCGCGATCAGGTCGGCGGTGGCCGGCGCCACGATCAGGAGGTCGGCCGCGCGGGCCATGGCCAGGTGACCGTAGGTGGTCTCCTGCGCCGGGTCGAGGAGGTCGGTGAGCACCGGCGCGCCGCTGAGCGCCTGGAAGGTGAGGGTCCCGACGAAGCGGGTCGCGGCCGGCGTCATGGCGACCCGCGCGGTTCCGCCGCCCTTCACCACCTGCCGCACCAGCTGGCAGGCCTTGTAGGCCGCGATCCCGCCGCCGACCGCGACGACCACCGTTCGGTTCATGAAAATCATCGGCGCGAGGGTATCATGAGCATGTCGCGTGGATCCCAGTTCCCCTCACTCCCCCGAGGCGCCTGCGCCCGCTCCGCCGCCGGAGCCGGTGAGTGCGGAGTTCGTCCCCGCCGAGCCTCCGCGCGCGGAGGTGAATCCCGCAGCGCCCCCGATCGACCCGCCGGCCCGCAAGGGGAGCCTCTGGTTCGTCCTGATCTTGCTAGGCCTGTTCGTGCCCGGGATGCTCCTCCAGGCCGCCGCCCTCTTGCCGGGGCTGGCCTGGACCCAGGTCTTCTCCTTTCTGTTGCCGACCGTGGCCGCGGCTGAGGGCTCGAACCTCCGCGCTGGCGCCTGGCTCCACCTGACGCTGCGCCCGCGCCTCGCCCAGCTCGGCCTCGCCATGGGCGTGGGTCTCGCCGGCTTCTTCGCCGGGGGCGGTCTGATGTCGCTCTGGATGCTGGCGCTGCCGCGTTCACTCATCGAGACCATGGACGTCTCCCGGCTCTTCGAGGGCTCACCCGCCCAGCGCGCCGGCCTGGCGCTGATGGCGTCCCTCCTCGCGCCGGTCTGCGAGGAGATCACCTTCCGAGGGTACGTGCTGAGCGCGCTCCGGACCCGCTTCTCCCCGCCGCGCGCCATCGTGCTCGCCGCCATCCTGTTTGCCGCCATGCACCTCGATCCGGTGCGTTTCCCGGCGCTGGTCATGCTCGGGATCCTGTTCGGCTGGCTCACCTGGCGGTCCGGCTCGGTCTGGACCGCGGTGGTGGCCCACGCCACCAACAACGCGCTCGCCTCGGCCATCGCCTCGGTCGCGTCGCTCTCGCGGCTGGACACGGAGTCGAGCCCGGAGATCCCCGCCTCTCTGGCGTTCCTCGCGATGGGCGCGGCGGTCCTCTGGCCCGTCGTGCGGGCGTTCAGGCGGGCCACGCCAGAGCCGCCCGTGCTCGACGTGGCGGCGCTGCGGCGCGATCCAGCCGACTCCGACCTCCGGTTCCGGCTGCGGCGGGTGC
>Ga0302323_100004112_pt1 | contig 11845 bp, 9 predicted proteins | sample Fen_T0_3_FD_201950 | JGI IMG/M metagenome (GOLD analysis project Ga0302323, IMG submission 201950) | Peat permafrost microbial communities from Stordalen Mire near Abisko, Sweden - Fen_T0_3 | ecosystem: Environmental > Terrestrial > Soil > Wetlands > Permafrost | place: Sweden: Abisko... | reverse complement strand
GTCATCGGGTAGGTGCGACGCGAACGTCTCGATGGAGTCGTCGGTCCGGCGCCGCACCCGGCGCTCCTCGTCCCGCCAGACCTCGAGGCGGTGCGCGCCGCCCCTCGCCCGGAAGGTGGCCTGGAAGTGAAGGCTGGCGGGCTCGCCCCTGACGTCGAAGGCGCGCTCGAAGCGCAGGCCGCCGCCCCAGGCCACCGCTGGAATGAGCGCCAGCAGGACGGAGGCGAGACCTACCGCGTGCCGGAGGTGGCCAGACATCATTGTCGAACGGCCTTCGCGGAGTCGAAGTAGCGATAAGTCTTGCCGGCGGCTGTCAGGTCCTTCACGGACAGGTGAATGAGGTAGGTGCCGGAGAGCCTGGTGTCTTTGGTCAGGCCGGACGGGTCGGTGGGCAGCTCGAAGGAGAGCCCCGTCGCGGTGGTGCTGGTCACGGTGGAGGTGGCGAGGGTCGGAGCTCCTGTGGCGGCCGGGCGGACCAAGCCCTCGTCCAGGATGCGGCCGTCCGCCTGGGGCATGGAGAGCCCCAGGACGTGGGCGACGGTGGGGGCTACGTCGACGTTCCCAGACGGAGTCGTGACGGTGCCCGGCTTGAAGGACGGACCATGGGCGATGAGCGTATTGTGGACGTCGGTGGTCCCGAAGCTGCCGTGCATTCCCCGCTGGCCGCCGCCGAAGCTCTCGAACTCGATGCCAGTCGTGTTCTGGATCGCGACCGTGTCGTCCCAGGTGAAGGAGACGATCACGTCCGGCTGGCCCTTGTCCTGGCGAGCGGCGTTCTCCAAATTCACCTGCGCCAGCGTGAGCGTTCCGTCAATGGGACCGTAACGGTTGTCGACGAAGATCGCGCCGTACTCCTCCCGCTGCTGCAGGAACTTGACCAGGCTCTTCACGACCGCGGCGTCGTGGCCCGGGACGTAGAAGTAGTCTGACCCGCCGTTGGCAGCGACCACGATGCCGTCTGCCGGGAACCTGTCGGCGGGCGGGACCTTGAAGCTGGCCACCGGGGCCGGGAGGGTCGCGCTCACCGCCTGGTACTTCGCTGTGGTGGATCCGCCGCAGAGAGTCCCCGCGGTGTCGATCTTGACGGGCACGGTCGCCACCCCGTCCGGACCGAGGCCGAACATCGAGTCGGTGGCGCAGCCGGTGCCGTCGTACGCGTGGAACGAACGGTAGGTGAGGAGGTCCGCGGAGCGAACGTCGCCGGAGAAGGAGTAGCCGGTGGTGCTCCTGTCACCGATCGATGCGTTGGAGACCGGCGACGCGCCGCTCGAGACCGTGGTGGAGGGGGTGATGGTGCGCAGCGGGTAGAGGTCGAGCGGGCCGGACACGCTGGAGTGGCCGTGATCCGAGACCACGACCACGTTGGTGCTGGAGTCGAGCCCCTGGACTTGGAGCGCATCCATGAGCTCCCCGAGGCGAGCATCCTGGGAGCGGAGGCCGGCGATGGCGTTGGCGCTCCCGGGGCCGTAGCCGTGCTCGACGTTATCGGGCGTGCGGAACCAGATCAGCGAGAGCATGGGCTTCTTCCGCGGTAGGATGTACCGGGTGAACACCTGCATCATGTACTTGTTGGCCGCGTCCTCGGGCGCGCCCTGGGTGGTGTCGGCGCCGTCGCGCGAGCTGATGGCGATCGCCCCGTTGGGATCGTAGGCGGTGGTGTTGAACACCACGTAGCCGGGTTTGGCGGTTGGCGCACCGTTGCTCGCGGCAAGCGTGACCGCGTCCGCGCCCGAGTAGGTGTTCACGGTGGCCGCCGGGATCGCGAACCCAGCGCCCTGAAGCTCCGTCACCAGGCTCCGCGGCATGACGGTGTTCTCGTCGAGGAAGTAGCCGCCCCGGCCGAGGTCCTGGATGTACGCCGCGCCCGACTTCCCGATGGTCGCGGTGACGAGCCCCGCGCTCTGCGCCGTGGCGAAGAGGGTCTTCACCAGGAGGAGCTGGTCACCGTAGTAGGAGTTGAGGGTCGTCAGGACCTGGTAGTCCTCGGTGAAGATGGGATCGACGTAGTCCGCGGGCGAGCCGCCGGCACCGTTGCCGGAAGGGATGGTGTTCGTGCTGCCCTGCGGTGGGGTCCAGAAGGTGTTCCCGTAAAACCCGCTGGTCTTGGGGAAGGACCCGGTCGCGAACGACGACCCGTTCATCATGGTGAACGTGGGGTAGGTGGAGTGGTTGTCGCTGAAGTTGGTCCCGGACTGGCGGAGCGCGGAGAGGCGGGGTGTAACGTCGGCGCTGACCGAGTCGGGGCGCAGCCCATCCCAGACCATGATGATGGTGCGAACGGGACCGGTGTTGTCGACGGTCTTCTTGTCGTCGCAGGAGAGGGAAGCGGCGACCAGGGAGGCCGTGGCCACCAGGAGAAGCGCGTTCTTGCGGATCGACTTCATCATGTGCAGGACCTTCGAATGGGAGAATGCGATGGCATTGAAATGCTCCCATCAGAGCGGGGCTGCGTGTCGATCGTGTCTAGAATCCGTGACGGATCAGCGGCGAGCATCGCCCAACGCGCTCCGCAGGTGACCTGGCGTGATGCGCCAGGTGCGTCACGCGAACTTCGCCGAAGCGTGCGCGCCCTGGCACGGCTCGCCCGCTACGCCTGGGCTTCCACGAACAAGGAGGCCTACATGAAGCAGATCGTATCGGCGCTGGTGCTTAGTCTGGCGTTCCCTGCGCTGGCGGATTCGTCGCTCAGCGGCGTGCCGCTCCCGAACACCAAGGCCGACGGCTACGCGCCGTCAAGTCGACTCTCCACCGAGCTGCGGCAGAACCCGGTCGCGCAGGGCGCCACGGCCCTGGAGAACCCGCAGGGGATCGTGGGCTGGTATGGCTACGAGAACGACGTGCCAAGCCCGGCCGATCCGAGCGTTCCGCAGATGGTGCCGGCGCCTGGAGGCTCGGCCGAGGCGCAGAAGACGGAGCCGGACAAGAATACCTATCTGGTGCTCCGAGGGCAGAAGGGAGCGGACGCGAGCTATGACTACGGGACCCACTTTCTGTTCCAGGGCCACGAGTCCGGCGCAGCGAGCTCCGGCGGGCGGCAGGGCTACCTCACGCGGATCAACCTCGATGCGGACGCGGCGCACCGGGTGACGTTGATGGCGACGCGCGACGTCCAGGGCAATCCGATCGCGGCCATCGACGGGTCGACCTGGGATCCCTTCGCGAAGCGGCTCCTCTTCACCACGGAGAACGGCGGGGCGCCGACCTACTCCGCCACTGTGACCTATCCGTCGCAAGTGGAGGACGTCTCCGGCGCGCTCGGCCGCGGAGGCTACGAGGGGATCCAGGACGACGGCTACGGGAACATCTGGATCGTGGAGGACGTGGGCGGCGCAGGCAAGCTCGACGCGGCGGGCAAGTCCACCACGGCGCGCCGTCCCAACAGCTTCCTGTACCGGTACGTGCCCAGCAAGCCGGGCGATCTACTCAATGGAAGGCTTCAGGTATTGCAGGTGATCAACGGCGATCATCCGGTGAGCTTCGAGTCCCAGGCGGCGCTGTTCGCGCCCGACCAGGTGGCGCTGCGGACCTACGGCCGGCGTTTCCAGACCAGCTGGGTGACCATCCACGACACGGCCGTGGATGGGATCACTCCCTTCGACGCCAACGCCCTGGCCAAGGCGCACCAGGGGACTCCCTTCAAGCGCCCGGAGAACGGCGTGTTCCGGCCCGGCGTTCAGTTCCGCGAGTTCTATTTCGACGAGACCGGGGACACCAACGCCACCAGCCCAGAGAACGGCGACCCGGCGACCGGCGCCAATGGCGCGGGCGGGTGGACGTCGCTCTTCAAGCTGGTGCAGTCCGACGCCGCGGCCGACCAGGGCTGGATCTCGCTCTTCTACACCGGGAACGAGGGAGTGGCCGGGCTCGACAACATCCAGTTTCTCACCCGGGACGCGCTGCTGGTCGTCGAGGACGCCGGCGACATGCTTCACACTCAGCGGAAGGCGCTCGACTCCGGGTACCTCTTCGACGTCCGGGCGGAGTACGCCAGCGGCGCGCAGCCGATCCGGTTCCTGGCCGAGGGGAGGGACCCGTCGGCGACCCTCGACTCGGGGAGCGGTGGCTTCGGCAAGAACGACGGGGACAACGAGATCACCGGCATCCACGTCTCCGATGGAGATCCGACGGTCCACGGCATTCTGGGCGCGAAGATCCCGCAGTTCGGGCGCGATGGGTGGCGCTGGTTCTGGACCCAGCAGCACGGTGACAACGTGACCTGGGAGGTCTCGTTCGATCGTTCTTGCGAGGGCCGGGACTGAGACAAGGAGCAAGGCGCGGGATTGCGCGACATCGGGAGACGACGACGAGCTCGGCCGCCGACTGCGGATCGGTGGCCGAACTCGCTTTACGTGCGAAGGCCAGCGACTCCAGTCCGGCGTGAGGGCATCACTTCGAGTCCTCGTCGGCTCAGGTCAACGTGCGATCGAAGTTGAACCCGAAGGCGTCGGCAGCTGGCGTCTCCCACTCGGCGATCGGATCGGGCGAGGCGACCAGATCGGCCACGGTGTGAGATGCCGTCGACGGCAGGTGCATGCCGCGGAGCTCGAAGGGTCGGACCGGACGCAGCTCCCAGAGCTCGCTCGATCGTCGAGCCCGCATCCGCGCCGCGCGGCGATCCTCCAGCTCGGCGCCGGTGACCGCGGAGGGGAGCTCCGCGCGGGTCAGCACCAGCGCAGGCCGGCCGAAGACCACCACCGAGCAGGGCAGGGGCGTCCTGTCGAGGAGCGCCTCAAGCTTGGCCGCGTCGGTCTCGATCGAGACGGTCGCCTCCTCGAAGCCGAGGCGCGCCAGCTCGCGCGCGGCGAGGGCGTTCAGGATTCCCAGGCCAGGTCCAGCGATCATGCGCGCCCCGGAGGCGCTCGCCAGCAGCCAGCCACCCCAGGTGTTCACCTCCACGGGAACGTCGAGGGACCGGGCGGCCGCGACGAGAGCCTCGACCGACCCGCGCTCGGCCTCGAAGAAGACCGAGGGGAGCGCCGCGATGATCCGTGCTGACGGGTGAAACTTCACCAGTCGAGAGAGTCGGTCGGAATCGAGCCCCTCGACGATCGCGCCGCCGCTGGGCTGAATCCTGTCGAGGAAGTCGTCAGCCTGGTCCTGCGCGAGCCGGACCCGATCCGGTTCGACGAAGCGTCGAGGGCGCGCGCTGGACTCGACCTCGTTCAGGAGGGCAACAACGGCAGGCCGAACAGTCATGCAGGGTGAATCATGGGCTTCGCCGGGCGCGTCCTGCGCGTCGGCCTCGACCGAGCGCGGGAGCTCCACGACCTCTGCGCGCCGTCCGTCGAGGTAGGCCGAGGTGACGCGTCGCGCGCCGGCAGGGCGTCGGTCGGCCTCGGCCGCGATCTGCTCCGGCGACGCAGTGCCGTCGATCCCCTTGCGCAGGAGCCTGACGGCGCTCCGCACCCAGGACGGGTTCTTCATGCGCCCCTCGATCTTGAGGGCGCGCACGCCCGCGGCTCGGAGCTCACCGACGCGCGCGGCCAGCGAGAGGTCGTAGGGCGAGAGGGGCGTGCCGCCGGGACGGCCATCGAGGGTCCAGGGGACGCGGCAAGGGCTGGTGCATTGTCCCCGATTTCCGCTCCGTCCGCCGACCCAGCTCGAGAGCAGGCACCGGCCCGACACGGCGAGGCAGAGCGCGCCGTGGACGAAGACCTCGGTCTCGATGCCCTGGACCTGCGACGCCGCGGCGATCTCGGAGAGCGTCAGCTCGCGGGCGAGCACCACCCGGCGAATGCCCAAGTCGCGGGCGGCCTCGACATCGGCCGCGCTGGCGGCGCAGGCTTGGGTGCTCAGGTGGTACTCGAGCTCGGGGAAGTGGGGCCGGAGCGCAAGGAGAGCCGGGTCACGTACCAGGACCGCATCGACCTCGAGTCGGCTCGCGGTCTCCAGGATCTCGGCGGCCCGTCCGAGTTCGTTCTGCGCCAGGTCGATGTTGAGGGTGAGGTGGACGCGCCGACCCAGGCCGTGCGCCAGCTCGCAGGCCTCCGCGAGCTCCAGCTCCGAGAAGTTGCGAGCGTAGCGGCGGGCGTTGAGGGCGGTCAATCCGAGATAGACCGCGTCGGCGCCGGCCTCCAGCGCCGCGACGAGGCAAGCGCGATCGCCGGCGGGGGCGAGCAGCTCGAGGGACGGCGAGGGGTTGGGCGCTGGGTAGGGCGAGGTGGTGGCTTGCACGGTACCGATCGGAGTGAGTGCAGCAGGATGCCTATCACCTCGGACGCGGCCGAGGCAAACGGGATGGGTCGCCTGGCGGCGGTTTCACTCAGCGATACCCGTTCTCCCTCCAGCCAGAGAAAGACGCGGCCGGGCCGGCGGCCCGTCGAAAATGGGCAATCAGTCATTCGATGGCGTCGAATGGCTCTTCTGGGTATCAGCTCTCACCATGGAACGAAACGACCTCAACCTCCTGCCGGCCCTCGACGCGCTGCTGCAGACCGAGAGCGTGACTGGAGCGGCACGTCAGCTTGGGTTCAAGCCACCCGCCATGAGCCACGCCTTGGCCCGGCTGCGGGAGGTCCGCCGTGGGCGCTGATCGTGGGGGGCTGTCGCCGGCTCGTATCGAGACCCTGGTCGACGGCGTGTTCGCCATCGCCATGACGATCCTGGTGCTCGAGCTCCACGCGCCGGAACCTGCCCCCGCGCTCGACCTGGGTGCGAGCCTGGTGCGGCTCTGGCCAAAGGTCGCGAGCTACGCGGTGAGCTTCGTCATCCTGGGCACGCTCTGGATCGGTCATCACTACCAGTTTCACTACATTCGCCGCTCCAACCGGGCGCTCCTCTGGATCAACCTGATCTTTCTGCTCTTCGTGTCGTTCCTTCCCTTCGCCACGGCCCTGGTTGGATCCTTCCCGCGGGACCGGGTGGCGGTCCTGGTCTATGGCGGGACGCTGATGGGGGCCGGCTCCTGCCTCGCTGCGCAGTGGGGCTACGCCTCGTGGCGTGGCCGGCTCCTCGGCCCTGAGGCGAGCGCCGCCGTGGTCCGCGCGCTCCGCGCCCGGGTGCTCGCCGGGACCGTCGTATACGGCGTGGCACTCGGGACCGCGGCCTTTCTCCCAGGGGTCGCGCTCGTGATCTTCGCGGTCATGCCCGTCCTCTACTTCTTTCCGTCGGGGATCGACCGCCACGTCCGGGGCGAGGGTGGCTGAACCGACGTTGAACAGCTACGGTCATGGCTCCTCCTCTTCGAGAGGCGGGGAGGCGGGCTGGAGCTTCTGGTCCTGCAACCGCCGCGGCGATGCCCTACAGGGGCACGCTCCCCATGGGCAGTGTCTGGGGTACCTCCCCAGCCTACGTGGTGACCAATACATGGGCCCCAGTCGAGCGGAGAGCGCTCGACGTACACTCAGGAGAACGTGCCATGGCACAAGTGAAAGCGATCCCCGAAGGGCTCCACTCGGTCACTCCCCAACTCGTGGTCGAAGGAGCCGCGGAGGCGGTCGAGTTTTACAAGAGGGCGTTTGGTGCAGAGGAGTTGCCCGGCCGAGCGATGGATCCGTCAGGCAAGAGGATTTGGCACACCGCGGTTCGCATCGGCGATTCGATCGTCTTTCTCAACGACGCCATGCAGGAGATGGGAGGACCACCCCCGAGCCCGGTCACGCTCTGGATCTACGGCGAGGAGGTGGACGCCCTCTTCAAGCGCGCCACCGACGCGGGAGCCAAGGTGTCCATGCCCCTGACGGACATGTTCTGGGGAGACCGCACGGGCACGGTGACGGATCCCTGGGGGAACCGCTGGCTGCTCGCGCAACACATCAAGGACATGAGCCCACAGGAGATGAAACGGGCACAGGACGAGTGGCTCGCCAAGTCCAAGGGGTAGCGGGTCCTTCGAGGGAGACCGGTACCGAGTGGGGGGAGGTGCAGGCGAGAAGCTGCCCCCTGGCCGTTCGCGGCTGAGGTGAGTGCCGGGCCCAAGCTGGCCGGCCCTCTGGGCCGTACACGGTCAGGCTCAGCCCGCCAGCGGAGCGCCCTCCTCTGGTTGGAGTTGGTACTCGGCGTTGCTGGCCTGGGTGGTCTGCGGGCCCCAGCGCAGGAGGCCGGAGCCGTCCGCCGACTCGCACCAGAGGCTCTCGTGGTTCCCCATCACCACCCGCCACTGCTCCTGGTCGCAGGTGGGGACGAAGACCCGGAGCACTCGCGGATCGTAGAACCGGAACATGGCGCGGCTGCCGGACGGAAGCTGGACGCGGAGGAGCTGCTTGAGCTGGCGGGAGACGGCGACCACGCCGGCCTCGGGGGCGGCGCCGACGAAGATGGCGGCTGCTCGGCCCCAGTAATCGCGGAAGATCGCGCGCGCTGTGAGGGAGCGGGGATCGATCTGGACGCACCAGGGCGCCGCCTCGCGCAGCGGGGAGGCGAGCGGGCCACCGATCAGGCAGGCCATCGGCAGCCCAGACTGCTCGAGCCGTTCGAAGAGCCGGGGAGCGTCCCGTGCGCCATCGTAGACCGCGAAGAGCCGGCGGGACTCGGAGGTCAGGATCTGCCAGGCCAGGTCGGCCTGAGGGGCGCCGTCGCCGCGGTCGAGGGAGCTCGTGCTCATGGTCACTTCCTGTCAAGCCGCCTTGCGGCGGGCCTTCTCGCATTCTTCGCAGAACGGCACGCCCAGCTGGGCCGCCTGGACGAGGGTCTCGGCCTGCGCCTGTAGGTCGAGCTGAGGAGGCTCCGAATCCAGCTCGGCGATTGGCGGGGCCTCCCGGATGGCGGGCATCGGCGCGGGTGCAACGGTCGAGCTCTCCTGCTCGACCAGCCCACTGTGGGTGCGGGGGCGGGTGATGGCGAAGGCGGCCAGCTCGCCCCGATCGATCGCCTGTACGACGCGCCGGAGCGCCGACTCGAGCCGGGCCTGGTGGTCGGGCGCGCCGGCTCCCTCGCGCGGCTCCCAACCTTCCAGGTAGTCGGCCAGCTCCAGGATGCTCTGGGCCGACCGGTCCCAGGAGGCCGCGCGGCGCAGGCGAGACAAGGCGAAGATCGAGGGCAGGGGCTGGGCGTTCTCGGGGGCGGACGCCCAGGACCGGGTCAGCACCAGATCGCCGAGCTGGAAGGTGGAATCGAACAGCACATCACCTCCGGTCCCGGAGGAGCACCGGGCTGGGCCGGCCCGAGGGATCCCTCGCTGGGGCCCGTGCCGGCGTATGCACCCAGGAGCTTAGTTTCGCAGATGGTCACGCGCCACGCCAGAGTGACTTGCACCGGAAGGAAGACCACGCTGCGTACGTGGGTGGGGATCGACGCGCCCCCGAGCGGGGCGGTGCCGATGGGGGCTCTGGCGCTGGGGTGGCGTTTGGCGGCCCGGGGGGAGGTGGGCGGGAGGGCCGGCTGGCGTGCCGGGTGAGGCCGTCGGGTGCCGACTTGACGCGTTCGGGACATTCCCGCTGGAATGGCTGCGGAGGAGGCGCGTGCGCACAACCATCCTGCTGGCCGTGATGTGCTGTCCGCTTCTTGTTGCAGGGGTGGGGGACGCTGCCGAGCGGGACGACGGAATCGACCCCGGGGAGTGCAGGGACGAGGAGATCCATTCGAGAAACGAGGGCCAGCAGCATGGATCGATGACGACGCGGAGCTTGGAGGTCGTCGGGGTCTACAGCGCCAGCCGCGACGACCGGTACGGTGTCGATGCTCCGTTCGACTGGATCGCCATCGCCGATCGGCACCTCCGAGGGTTCAATTCGAAGAAGCCGCTCACGGTCGCGCAGCGTCGTCGTGCTCGGGACCTGAGGAAAGCGTCGGACACGGTGTTCGCTCGGTTCGAGGCCAAGCCCTCGGATGCGCCACCGGGTCCGTACTACCTGATCGATCTGGAGGGAGTCTCTCGGGCAAAGCTCGCCGGCCTCATGGGCAAGGTTTTCATCGAAGTGGATGATCAGGGATGCGAGACTTCGGACCGGGTCTTCCGAGGGCGAGTACACCTGGCGGCCCACCCACAGCGCGAACTCGGGGGATTGCTGGTGCGGGCTCGAACGCCATCGCGGTTCACGGTCAGCAAGGCAAGGGCAGTCGTCAACGGCGGCGACGTCGCCGTGACCCTGGCGGGTCAAGGAGCGACCCGAGAGTCCTGGCACGTGCCCGCAAATCGGGAGTGGCAGTTCGAGAACACTGTACTGCGCGGGGCAACTGTTGTGACGGTCAGTCCAGGCGGTGAGCGGTTCCTACTTCTCCACTTCTCCTGGCCTGGGAACTGCGAAACAGACGTTGCGCTTTACCTGCTGGACGGTCCGGAGGCGCGTCCGGTCGGCGGGGGAACGACTGACTGCGATGTATAGAGCGGCAGGGTGACCGCGTTCTCTGCGGCAGAGCCGAATGCGCTGCGCTTGCGTCCTCCTGACTTCCGTGGAAGTCTCCACTGCTGGTAAGGGACATGGGCCTCCTCGACGGCATCTTCAGTGGCGCTCGCCGCCGCGCGGCGGTCCGATCGGCGATCGCGGTCGCTGACGATCCGGGCGGGCTGGACGCGGCCTTCGCAGCCCTCGATCCGCTACCCACGCGCGACCGCGCGGAGGCGCTCTGTCTGCTGGCGGACCACCTCCGACGGGAGGATGCGCTCAACGGCGCCCGGACTGCGCTCACGCGCGCGCTCGACACCGTTCCTGATCACCGCGGTGCTGCTGAGCGGCTCGCTACGGTCGAGTCGGAGCGGGGCGATCTCACTGCGGCACTCGCCGCGACGGCCCGGCTCGTGGAACTCGTCCCCGACGCGATCGAACCAGTTTGCAACTACGCCGGGCTCTTGCTCGCGGTAGGGCGCGCGGCCGAGGCTCTGGCGGCGGTCGAGGCCTGCCCTTACGCGGGGGAGCCGATGGTCGCGCTGAAGCGGGGCGAAGCACTGCTTGCCCTGGACCGCAAGGAGGAGGCTCTGGAGCTGCTGGATGCGGTGGGCGATCACTACGAGCGTGAGCTCAGGGCTGGCCTGGTCTCCCAGGAAACTTGGCAGCACCTGCGCGACCTTCACGGTGAGGCCTCCCGCCTCGCGAACTCGGCCCGGGCGGAGCTGCACGGCAGGGAAACGCTCGTGATCCAGCCGGCCGTCACGGGAAAGCTGGACGCGCGAGCGGGAGTCAACTACCGCCTGCTCGGTGAGTCGTTGATGGTCGGCGCCTCCGGTCTGGCCGACGGCTCGACGCCGCTTGAGCGGGTCGATGTCGCGATTGACCGCGCCGATCGGATGCTCGCCGCAGATCCGCAGAGCGCGCACGCGCTCTGCCTCATGGGGAGCGCGCTTCTGCGCCGCGGAAAGCTGGGTGCTGCCCGCGATCGGTTCGAGGCGGCGGCGGCGCTCGACGGCCGGTGCTTCGCGGCCTTCTTGGGCTTGGGCGCGGTCCTCGATCACGAACGGTATGGGCTGCTGGACGCCGCTGGCGGGCTGCCGATCATTCCGGAGCCGGAGGGGCTCGGGACGATCGTGCCCGATCTGCCGGCGTTGACGGCGCTGGAGCGTCGAGTGGTCGTGGCCTCGGCAGCCCCGCTCGGAGGCGCGCTGCCCGCTGTCGCCGCCGCTGGCGCCTGCATCCGTCTTCTCCCGATCGACGTACGTCCGACGGACCTGCCGGAACTCGTTCGGGTGGCCCAAGGGCGCACGGAGGACCACCGGTCGTACGATGCAATCGGCGGGCTGGCGGCGCCGCAACTGGCAATCGCTCGGATCGACGGGCTCCTGGACGTGGTCTCGGACCACGGGCTCGTCTTCGCGCACGAGCTCGCGCACCTCGTCTTCTTCCACCTTCCCAGAGAGCTGCGCGGGCGAGTGGAGGCGCTGCACCGGGAGGCGAGTGAGCTGGGGTGGGTCGCGGAGGCCTACGCTCTCCAGAACCCGCACGAGTTCTTCGCTGTCTCGTACACGGACTGGCTT
>Ga0302323_100004110_pt1 | contig 11846 bp, 11 predicted proteins | sample Fen_T0_3_FD_201950 | JGI IMG/M metagenome (GOLD analysis project Ga0302323, IMG submission 201950) | Peat permafrost microbial communities from Stordalen Mire near Abisko, Sweden - Fen_T0_3 | ecosystem: Environmental > Terrestrial > Soil > Wetlands > Permafrost | place: Sweden: Abisko... | reverse complement strand
CTGCCCCGGCCAGCAAGCTCAGGCGCAGACCCGCCGGCCAGCCCTCGGTCGCCGTGTGCAGCTCGTCGAGCGCTGCGTCGGTGAGGGTGAGCTGATGGAGCGCCAGCAGCGCCGCCATCTCCCCGCGGTCCAGAGCGAGGTCGGCCATGTCGTACTCCGCCAGCCTTCCATCCGCCCGCAGCCGCGCCATCGGGAGCCGCGGCGCCGAACGGGCCGCGATGCACAGCTGCGCCCCCTCAGGGAGCTGCTCGAAGACGGTCGTCAGCAGTCGCCAGCAGGTCTGGTTCTGTACGAGATGGCCGTCGTCGAGCACGAGGAGGAACGGGCCGGCCTTGCCGACCGCGGCCGCGAGGGCGGGCACGATCAGCTGGTCGATCGGGGGCATCCTCTGGCGCAGCAGTTCGAGGACGACCGGTTCCAACGGGGTGACCTTGCCGAGTGCGAGTGAGAGATACGCCAGGAAGACCACGGGATCATCGTCGGCGGCGTCGAGTTGCAGCCACGCAGCGGGTCGAGGGTCGGCGTCGACCCACTGCGCGAGCGTGGTGGTCTTGCCGTATCCCGCCGGAGCCGCCATCAGCACCAGCGGCCGCGGCTCGTTGAGCAGCGAGGCGACCAGCGCCTCACGAGGAAGGAGCGGCACAAAGGGGCGGGGCGGCCTCAGACGTGAGCCCATCGGCCGGAAGGCGAGCCCGTCCTGCTCGAGCTCACTCCAGATGGCCGGCGCCGCAGTCTCTTGCCTCGACAAAGAGCCGCCCCCTTCGATCTGGTGCCGCGCGGCCATCGTACCACCGACCCGGGCGACGAAGGCCGTCGGCGGGCCGACCGGCCCAGGAGCTCGCCGAGGGCGCCGGCATGCGGATGTCGGGGCCGGCGCCGGGCCCGGTGACTCGGCGCAGCCCGACGCCCTCGTCTACTTGAGCCGCGCGTCCAGCCAGTCGAGCACCTGGTTCACGTGGGCCCCCGTGTAGAAGGCCGGGTCCACGTGGCCGGCGCCCTTGAGGAGGTGCAGCGTCACGGCGCCGGCGCCCACTCCCGCCGCGTACGCCCTGGCGAGCCGCGTGGACTGTCCCACGGGGACAGTGCCGTCGGCGGTGCCGTGCTCGATGAGGATCGGCGGGTCGTCGGGCGTGATGTAGGTGATCGGGTCGGCCGCGGAGACCTTGCCCGGCACCTCGGTCAGCGGCGCCCCCAGGTACTGCGAGAGAAACGAGCTCGGTCCGTTGGAGCTCGGCTGGTGGAAGCCGGCGGCGCGGAAGTCCTGGTCGGTGTGGAGGAACGAGATCGGCCCGAACCAGTCGACCACGGCCTGGGCCCTGTCTGACTGCCCGGCGTCGGCCGGGTGAAGGCCGCTGAGGGTCGTGACGCCGCCGGAGGTGCCGGCGAGCGCCGCCAGGTTACCGCCGGCCGAGTCGCCCCAGAGGGCGATGCGGTTGCCGTCGAGCCGGTACTCGCCGGCGTGGGCGCGCAGCCAGCGGATGGCGGCCTTGACGTCGCTGATGGCCGCTGGGAAGTGCGCCTCCGGGCTCAGCCGATAGTCCAGGCCGACCACGGCGTAGCCGCGCTTGAGCGCCTCGAGCACCGGCGCGATCTGCCCATCCGTCTTGCTGCCGCTGATGAACCCGCCGCCGTGGATGGCGATGACGACCGGGTACGGCGCCTCGCCCCGCCGCGGCAGATAGAGGTCGAGCTTCTGGGCCGGCGAGTCCGTGCCGTAGGCGAGGTCGCGGTAGACGGCGCGGGCGGCCGGCGCGCCGGCAGGGGCCGGCGCGGTCGTGGCCGCGCCCGAGGCGCCGCCGGACGAGCCGCCGGAGGCGCCGCCAGAGCCGCCGCAGGCGGCCAGGGCGGCGCCCAGGAGGACGAGCGCCAGCAGCGCGAGCGCCGCCGGCCCGGCGAGCGCGCGGAGCGCGCGAGGGGCTGAAGCGTCGAGTGTCACGGCGCGGATCATGTGCCGATGATAGTCCGTCGCGCGAAGGCGGGCCGCCGTGTGGCAGAAGGCCGATCGAGGGGATGTCGGGCGGCGCGTCTGAGGTCCGCGCGGTGCTGTCGTTTGCCGCCCCTCGGCCGCTCCTGCGCCGTTGTCCGTCAAGGCCACGGGTTGTCAGGCACACCTAAACGAACGTCCTATGCGACCGCCCCCCGAGTGCGACGACGGCGAGGGTGACCAAGCCACTTTGCCCCCACCGGAGGGCGCGACCCCAGGAGCATGGTGCGACTTCTCATCGCACACAGGAGCAGCAAGGCCCAGGCCGCACTGGCCGACGCCGTGAGGCGGGGTACGGAGGAATCTGTGGAGGTCACCGCGTCGGACGACGGGCCCGCAGTGCTCGAGTTGCTCCTCCAGGACGAACCGCCGGAAGTGGCCTTCGTCGACTGGGATCTGCCCGGCATCGAAGGTCCGGAGATGTGCCGGCTGGTCCGTGACTTCCATCACGGCCACGACACGTGGCTGGTGGTCCTGGCCGGTTCGGCCCACCCCGACACAGGTGAGGCCTGGCAGGCCGGCGCAGACGACTGCGTGGCCACGCCGGCCCCGGCCGCCGAGCTCTGCGCGTGCGTGGACAGAGGCCTGCACGCCATGCGCGCTCAGGAGTACGCGGACCTGCTGGGCGGGCGTGAGGAGGACGCGGATACCTTCGGTGACGACGCCGGCCCGCGTCCGGACGCACTCGACCGGCGCGCGACGCTCGACGCAGTGCGTGCGCCTGAGGGCGGCGCCAACGACTTCTTCGACGTCGGCGCCGCCTCCCTGCGCGCGACCGCAGACCTCAACGCCGAGCACGGATCTGCTCGGGAGTGGACGCGTTCCGCCCCGGCTTCGGCCGACAAACCGGCCGGCGCGGCGCTGCTCGAGGCGGTGCTTCAGCAGCCCTGAGCGCCGCCGCTCTCCGGACGCGGAGGAGCGGGCCAAGGCGGCCTTGCCCGGTCTCGCCCGGCCCGCTCCTCAGCCTCCGGACCTCTCACGCGGCGAGCAGCGAGCGCCGGGGCATCGCTCTCACGAAGCTGGCCCTTCCACGCTCGCCATCTCCGGCTCCGGCCTGGGTACGTCAGGCGCGGTCACCGTCGGTGGCATCACCGTGGCCACCATAGCCTGGAGCGCCACCTCGATCTCACGCCGAACCACGCTCAGACCGGCGCCAGCGTCGTGATCACGGGGACGAACCTCGGCGCCGGCGGCAGCGTGCGCTTCGGCGCCACGGCTGCCGCCACCAGCGCCTGGAGCGCGACCTCCGTGACGGCCACCGTGCCGGCGAGCCTCCCCTCGGGCGCCACGAGCGTGACCGTGACGCCCACCGGCGCGGCGGCCTCGAACGTCCTCGCCTTCACCGTCGACGGACCGCCGGCGGCCGGAGACTCCACAGCGCCCACCACCACAGCCGCCGGGCCCGCCGCGGGTGCGTGGTGCAACGACGTGGTCACGGTCACCCTTGCTGCCAGCGACAACAGCGGCGGCTCCGGCGTGGCCGCGATCATCTACCGCGTGGACGGAAGGGCGGCGGTCACGGTCGGGACGTCGCGCGTGGACGTGCTCGTGGGCGTCCCGCTGGCGCTCCCCGGCGTCGGCATCCCGCGCGCCGTGGATGGTCCGCATACGGTCGAGTTCTACGCCAGGGACGTCGCCGGCAACCTGGAGCCGGTGCAGTCGCTGACCGTCAACATCGACACCTGCAAGCCGGAGACGCGCGCGCCGCGCGCCGCGAAGGCGCGGCGGCATCGTGTTGCAGCTCTCAAGTACGAGGTCCGCGACGCCACGCCCAACGCCGGCGCCGCCACGGTGGGCATCACCATCAGGAACAGCCGCGGCAAGGTCGTGAAGCGGCTGCCGCTGGGCTCCGGGCCTGTGAACACCACGCTGACCGCCCGGTTCCGCTGTTCGCTGCGCCCGGGGACCTACAGGTTCTTCGTGCGCGCGACCGACGCGGCCGGCAACGCGCAGGCCAGCATCGCCGCGCAGACGCTGACGGTCCGGTAGGCAGGTCGCCCGTGGCGGCGTCCCGCGGGGTCGCCGTGGTACCGTCGTGTCAGACGGAGTCGGCGCGAACGCGCCCTCCCACACAGGAGGACCCCCATGATCCAGCTCATCGAAGGCGCCCCCGAGGGGGTGCTGGCGTTCGAGGCCGTGGGCGAGGTGGACGCGGAGGACTACGAGGACGTGCTCAAGCCGGCCATCGAGGAGGCGCTGGAGGGCGGCAACCGCCTGCGCTTCGTCTTCGAGATCGGCGGGGAGTTCGACCGCTACACGGCGGGGGCCGACTGGCACGACATGACCCTGGGGTTCGCCCACCTCACCGACTGGCAGCGTTGCGCCCTGGTCACCGATCTCGACTGGGTGGAGCATGCGGCCAAGGCGCTCGGCTGGCTGATGGGCGGACGTCTCAAGGTGTTCCACATCGACGAGCTCAAGGCCGCGCTGGAGTGGGCGGCCTCGGACGACTGAGGGCGGCCGCGCAGCCTCCCCCGCAGCCTCCCGGCATCGGCAGAAGACCTGAGATTCACCGGCCGCCCGCCGGACGGGTCTAGACTGCCGGTGGGACCGCTTTCGGAGCCCCCGGAGGCGGGGCAAGTCCAGAGGAGGCAGTCATGCGCGCCTGTTCGCGTCTCGCACTCGTCCTCGCCGTCGCCCTGCTCTGCGCGGCCTTTGCCTCGGAGGCCTTCGCCGCCCCAGGCTCGATCGTCTGGAAGAAGGCGGCGAACCCCAGTGCAGGCTCCAACGATCTCTCCCTGAGCGCCCCCGGCCCGGGCGGCGGCGTGTACGCCGCCGGCATGGAGGGCGCCTATCCGGACGTCGACATCTGGGTGGTCAGGTACCGGGCCAACGGCACGCAGGCGTGGTCGAAGACCTGGAACGGTCCAGACAGCGGCTACGACCAGGCTCTCGGCATAGCGGTGGACAAGACGGGCGACGTCTATGTCTGCGGTCGCACCAGGCGCGCCAGTGCGAACCTGGACTCGGTCCTGCTCAAATACGACCCGGCCGGCACGCTCGCCTGGGCGAAGGTCTACCCCTTCGCCGCGGGCAGTGACGAGGCGGACGCCGTCGGCCTCGACGCAGCCGGCAACGTCTACATCGCCGGGACCGAGGCGCCTACTCCAATGCGCGCGTACACGGGCAAGGTCAGCCCCGGCGATGGCGTCCTGCTCTGGGCCACCAGGTATCAGGGCCCGGGCATGGTCACCGTCGACGACATCGCGGTGACGCGCGCGGGCGACTGCTATGTGGCCGGCAGGGCGGAGACGGGGACGAACTCGGGCACCTACGACGCGATCCTGTTCCGGTCCGTCGCTGCGGGCGTGGCGTCGTGGACGAAGTCCTGGAACGGCCCAAAGGGCGGCCACGACGAGTGGACCGACGTGGAGCCCGCTCCCAACGGCCGGGTGGCCGTCTCTGGCGCCACTCACGAGAACGGCGCCGCCGACCTCGCCTGCGCCCGCTACGCGAGCTCCGGCAAGCGCCTGTGGGCGCGCACGTGGAGCTCGGCGGGCAGTTGGACGGACCGCTGCCGCGGCCTCGCCGTCGCCCGGGACGGCAGCGCGTGGGTGGCCGGCCTCACCAGCCTCCAGGAAGGCGTGTGGCACGGGGCCCTGGTCAAGTGGTCCTCGTCCGGCCGGCGCCTCTTCTCGCGCACGCTCGGGACGGCGAAGACGGCCGCCGACTTCGAGGCGGTCGCCGTCGACACCGGCGGCAACGCTTACGTCGCCGGCACGGTCGGCTCCGGCGCCTGGGACCTGCTGGCGCTGAAGTACTCGTCGGCCGGCCGCCTCCTCTGGCGCACGACGGCCGGCTTCGGCTCCGGCTCCATGGACACTCTCGAGTCGATCTGCCTCGGCCCGCCCGGCTACCTCTACGCGACCGGCCAGGCCGACACCGCGGTCAACGACACTCGTGGAGTGGTGGTCAAGATCCGCCGCTAGAGAGGAGGACTTCATGGGAGTTGCTTCGCGTCCTGCACGTGCGATGCTGGTCGTCGCACTCACCATCATCGCCGTGACCGCGGTATGCGCGGTGTTCGGCGCGGGCGTGGCCGGCGCCGCCCCCGGGTCGTTCGTCTGGCAGAAGACACCCGACCCCACGGCCGAGGCCGACGGGGTGTGGCACTGCGCCAAAGGGCCGGACGCCTCGGTCTACGCCTGCGGCACCAGCGGCTGGCCGGATGCCACGCGCATCTGGCTGGTCAAGTACACGTCCGCGGGCAAGAAGGCCTGGTCGCGTTCGTGGGCCGGCCCGGCCGGCCAGGCGGGAGACGTCTTCGACATCACGGTCGACTCCACCGGCAGCGTGTACGTGGCCGGGCGCACGCGGCCGGCCGCCGGTTCGTGGGACAGCGCGCTCCTCAAGTACGACGCGGGCGGGCACCTCAAGTGGGCAGACACGTGGGCCGCGTCCGCCGAGGACGACGAGATGCGGGCGATCGCCCTGGATGCGTCCGGCAACGTCTACGTCACCGGCGGCGCCTACCGCTCCGGCGACTGGGACATCTACACCGCCAGGTACCGGTCCACGGACGGCGTGCAGCAGTGGGCGACCTGGTACGACGGCTCTGGATACGACGTGGGCTTCGACATCGCCGTCGACCCGTCGGGCGTCAGTTACGTCGCCGGCAACACCGACAACCCCGCCCAGCCCGACGAAGCCCTCCTGGTGAAGACCACCCCCGCCGGCGCGTTCGCGTGGGCCAAGACGTGGGGCACGGGCGCGGTCAGCCACGACGAGTGGTGGAACGTCGTGATCGCGCGGTCGGGAGCAGTCCTCTTGGCCGGCGAGACGACCGACTCCGACAGCGACCTGGTGGCCGCCGCCTACACCACGGCCGGCGCGCGGACCTGGGTGCACACCCTGAATTCCGGCGGCACCTACGACGACTACCCAGAGGACTCCGCCGTCGCCCGCGACGGCAGCCTGTGGATGGTCGGCTACACGCAGCGAGCCGGCGGCAGCCCACGCGGCGAGCTCCTCAAGTGGAGCGCGGCCGGCACGGTCAGGTTCGGGCACATCATCGGCACGGCGGCAAGGCCGGTCGAGGTGAACGCCCTCACGCTCGACGGCGGCGGCAACGCCTACGTGGTCGGACAGGTGAAGGCGGCCGGCGGCGGCACCGACGCTCTGGCCATGAAGTACGGGCCGGGCGGCGCGCTGCGCTGGCGCTCGTCCAAGGCGTTCGCCGGCAAGACGCAGGACACCCTCGACGACGTCGTGCTGGGCGCCGCGGGCTGCCTCTACGGCTGCGGCATGGTCGGCGAAGACATCGCCGACGCGCGGGGTCTGGTGGTCAAGCTCCGACGGTGACGAGATGGAGGGCGCCCGGCGGCTGGGCCGAGGGATCGGGCCGCCGGGCGCTTCGTCTCCCAAGGGGTGGACCTGTCTGCGGCGCTCATGGCATCTCGAGCGCGCCGGGCTGCGCCGCGCTCGAGATAGAATCCGCGACATGACCGACGAGGAGACACTCGACCCGCAGGACTGGGCGGCGCTGCGGGCGCTCGGACACCGCGCGCTCGACAACGCGATGGACTACATGGAGTCGCTGCGCGACCGCCCCGCGTGGGAGCACGCGCCGGCGCACGTGAAGGCGCACTTCGACGGGCCGGCGCCGGCCGGCCCCCAGCCAATCGAGGACGTATACCGCGAGTACGTCGAGTACGTGCAGCCGTACCAGCTCGGCAACAGCCACCCGCGCTTCTGGGGCTGGGTGCTGGGGAGCGGCACGCCCATGGGTGTGATCGCCGAGATGCTGGCCGCGGCGACCGACTCGGTGAGCGGCATCTACTCCTACCTCAGCAACAACTACGTCGAGCTGCAGGTGCTGGACTGGTGCAAGGAGATGCTGGGGTACCCGCTGGGCGCCGGCGGGCTGCTGACCAGCGGCTGCTCGGCCTCCAACCTGATCGCGCTGGCCGTGGCTCGCAACGCCGGGGTCGGGTTCGACGTGCGGGAGGAGGGCCTGGCGGGTCCGCGCCTCACCATCTACTGTTCGGCCGAGGCGCACTCGTCGCTGACCAAGGCGGTGGAACTCCTCGGCATGGGTACGAGCTCGCTGCGCCGCGTGCCCACCGACGACCTCATGCGCATAGACGTCGAGGCCCTCGCCGGGATGGTCGCGCGCGACCGCGACGACGGGCTCAGGCCCATCTGCGTCGTCGGGGTCGCCGGCACCACCAACACGGGGTCGATCGACGACCTGCCCGCCCTCGCCGACTTCTGCGAGCGCGAGGGCCTCTGGTTTCATGTGGACGGCGCCTTCGGCGCCTGGGCCGCCATCGCGCCCGCCTCGCGGCACCTGGTCGCCGGCATGGAGCGCGCCGACTCGCTCGCGTTCGATCTCCACAAGTGGATGAACCTGACCTATCCCGTCGGCTGCGTGCTGGTGCGGGACGCCGAGGCGCAGCTGCGGACCTTCTCGCTGACGCCGTCCTACCTCGCTCATGGCGAGGGCGAGCGCGGCCTCACCGGCGTGGACGTGCCCTGGCTCTCGGACTATGGGTTCGAGCTCTCGCGGGGCTTCCACGCGCTCAAGGTGTGGATGGCGCTCAAGGAGCACGGTGCGGACAAGTTCCGCCGCGTGATCCAGCAGAACATCGACCAGGCGAGGTACCTCGTCGGCCTGGTCGCGGCCACGCCCGAGCTCGAGCAGGCGCTGCCGGTGGCGCTCAACATCGTCTGCTTCCGCTACGTGCGGCCGGGCCTGGACGACGCCGCGCTCGACCAGCTCAACAAGAGCATCGAGCTCGAGCTTCAGGAGCGCGGCATCGCCGTGCCGTCGGTCTCGACCATCGGTGGCCGCACGTACCTGCACGTCGCCGTCGCCAACCACCGCAGCCGCCGCGAGGACTTCGACCTGCTGGTGCGCGAGGTCGTGCGGCTGGGCGAGGAGCTCGCCGCCGGCTGACGGGCCTCCCTGGCCGGTGGACGTTCCCGGTCCACCCTTGAAGCTCCGCTGCGGTGCCAGGAGCCAAGCTCCTCGAGGCTTCGCCAGACCTGGTTGGGCTGAGTGACGTAGCGCTCCTGCTCGGAGTCTCGCGCCAGAACGTGCGCAAGCTCATTCTCGCTTGCGACGCGCCCGCGCCTGCGCCGGTGCACGAGGGCCGGCCCACGATCTGGCGCCTCGCCAAGGTGCTCGCTTGGCTGCGCGACGAGAAGCGGTACGGCGTGCCGCCCGAGCTCATGGAGGTCGCGCTCGCGACGATGCAGGCCAACCTCGCCGTCGAGGCCCGCGACGTCGATCCCGACGTGCAGCGGGAGCTGTCCGCACTGCTCAACTGATTTCTTTACAACATATGCTTTAAAGGGTATGTTGTGAAGCATGACGGGCGACGAGACAACCGGAACGGACCGGCCGCGCAGCGTCGAGCTACGCGATGCACACGCGCTGCGCGCGCTCGCCCATCCCACGCGGCTCAAGCTCGTCGGGCTTCTGCGGCTGCAGGGGCCGCTGACCGCGACGCAGGCGGCCCGCGAGCTGGGGGAGACGCCGCAGCGCTGCACGTTCCACCTGGGGCAGCTCGCCAAGTACGGGCTCGTCGAGGAGGCCGGGGGCGGCCGCGGGCGCGAGCGCCCGTGGCGGGCCACGGCCTCCTTCACCAGCTGGCCCAACGTCATGAGCAAGCAGGAGGCCGCGACCGCCGGCCAGGTGCTGGAGGCGGTCGTGGCCGAGCAGCATTTCGAGGCCGTCAGGGGCTGGATCGAGCGCAAGCACGAGGAGCCGCAGGAGTGGCAGGAGGCGGCGCAGCTCGACGATGTGGCGCTCTACTTGACCGCCGCGGAGCTGGAGGAGCTGGGGCGTGACATCTGGAGCCTGTTCGACCGGTACCTCGCGCGAGGCGAGCGCCCCGACCTGCGGCCGGAGGGCGCCCGTCCGGTCACCGTGCTGGACCTGGCCTTTCCGCGGCGGACGCCGGCGGAGGCGGGCGGCGGCTGACGGCGCTGCACCGCCCCGCCCGCCCGTTCGCATCATGAAGCTGCTCTCCCGACTCACCCCCGCGCTTCTCCGCACGCATCCGCAGTTCCGCCGCTTCTGGACGGGGCAGACGGTGTCGCTGATCGGCGACCAGGTGACGTTCATCGCGCTGCCGCTGGTCGCCGTGCTCGTGCTGGACGCAAGTGCCGCGCAGATGGGCTATCTCACCGCCGCGGCGCTCGTCCCCAGCCTGCTGTTCTCGCTGCACGCCGGGGCGCTGGTGGACCGCCGCGGCCACCGCCGGCAGCTGATGGTCATGGCCGATGTGGGACGAGGGCTGCTGCTGGCGCTCGTCCCCCTGACCGCCGCCCTTGGGCTTCTGTCGCTTCCGGCGCTGTACGTGATCGCGTTCCTCACCGGCAGCCTCAGCGTGCTCTTCATGGTCGCTGACAGCGCCCTGTTCGTCGCGCTCGTCTCCCGGGGCGGCTACGTCGGCGCGCAGTCACTGCTCAACGGCAGCCGCGCGATGGCGAGCGTCGTGGGGCCGAGCCTCGGCGGGATGCTCGTGCAGGCGCTCACGGCGCCGCTGGCGATCGCCGTGGACGCCGCCTCCTACTTCGTCTCGGCGGCGTACCTGCTGCGTGTCAGGGTCGTCGAGCCGCCGCGCGAGGAGGAGCGCCGCGGCCTGCTGCTGAGCGGCGCGCGCTTCATCGCCGCGTCGCCCATCGTCCGCCCGGCGCTGTGCGCCACGGCCACGCTCAACTTCTTCGACTACGCGTTCCTGGCGCTCTTCGTCCTCTACGCCACGCGCTCCCTGGGTGTGGCGCCGGGCACGCTCGGCGTGGTGCTGGGCGCCGGCGCCGTCGGTGCCGTGATCGGCGCCGCCGCTACCGGCCGCTTGGTCCGCCGCATCGGCGTGGGCCCGATGTTCGTGGTGGGCTGCGTGCTGTTCCCCGTGTCGCTGCTCCTGGTGCCGCTCGCCGGCGGCCCGCACTCCCTCGTGCTGCTCTGCCTGCTGGGCGCGGAGTTCGGCGCCGGACTGGGAGTGGTGATGCTGGACATCAGCATCGGGTCGATCTTCGCGGCGGCGATCCCCGACCGCTTCCGCTCGCGCGTCTCCGGCGCCTACATGGTGGTCAACTACGGGGTGCGCCCGCTCGGGTCCCTGGCCGGGGGCGCGCTCGCGACCGCCATCGGCACGCGCGAGACGCTGTGGCTCGCGGCGGCCGGAGGCTCGCTGGCCGTGCTCTGGCTGGTGCGCTCGCCGCTCCTGAGGATGCGGGAGCTGCCGGAGGCCGCGGAGATGGAGCCTGCCGGCGAGGCGGCGGCCTGAGACCGCCGTCCGCCGCAGGTCGCGCCCGCCCGTTTGCCTGGGGCATTCGCGGGCACCTATGAAGTAAATCCACGGACGTTCATCCGTGGTCGAGGCAAGGCCCCGCTCATCGAGACGGGACCCTGCCACCGGAGGCAGAACCATGAGAAGAACAGCGCGGAGGCTGGTCGCCTTGATCGGCGCAGCCGTCCTCTCGGTGCTGGCGCTGGCCGCCGGACCCGCGGCTGCGTTGACCGGAGCGATGATCGTACACGGCGGCCGGGGCACCGGCTTCGTCACCGTCAGCAGTCCGCCGACGGGCGGTTCGCGCCTGCTCATCGGGCTCCTCAGCGCGGTCGCCATCGTCCTTGTAGCGGGCACGGCACTGGCCCTCGAGAGGCGCAGCCGCCAGAGACTGGCGGTGGCTGAGGGGCCGGCCGAGGACGCAGTCCACGTGTGCGACGACGTGGTCTGCGAGTTGCACCCGTCACAGCCGGAGGTCGAGGAGCGCAAGGCCGCCTGACGGCCGGCGCGAGCTCGACGGCCGTCGCAGGGCCATCGCAGAGTCCAGGACCCGGACCGGAGCGGCGGGGGGGGCGGCGCCCCCCCCCCCCGGGGGGCCCCCCACCCCAACACAACCCCCC
>Ga0302323_100004109_pt1 | contig 11847 bp, 11 predicted proteins | sample Fen_T0_3_FD_201950 | JGI IMG/M metagenome (GOLD analysis project Ga0302323, IMG submission 201950) | Peat permafrost microbial communities from Stordalen Mire near Abisko, Sweden - Fen_T0_3 | ecosystem: Environmental > Terrestrial > Soil > Wetlands > Permafrost | place: Sweden: Abisko... | reverse complement strand
GCGAGCGAGACAGTGTGACCAGCGCTCAAAAAATCTTCCACGAGGCACCGAAGATAAATCAGGTGGTGCCCTATGGTGTTGGGCTCAAAAAGGAGGAGGTGCATGTAGCGGCTGGGGAGTGGCCCGTTCGGAAAGAGAGAAATTTGCCGACGCGGCGGTCACAGTAAACCCATTTCTCGTTGCCTCAGGTTGGCGTGGGTTGTGAGTTAATGGAAGCGCCGCATGAACATCGTCATCACTCATACCAATTTGACCCGTGGCGGCGGGGCTGAAACCTATCTGCTAAATTTGGTGCAAGGTTTTTGTGCGGCTGGGGATCGCGTGCATTTGGTGCTGACGAAGCGCGATCATTCGTTGTCACTGCCGCCAGAATGCACGGTGGAAATGGTACGTGCGTGGTGGGTGCCGCAAAAGTTGCGTCCGTGGTTTCTTGACCGCCAATTTGCGAAGCGCATCGAGGCAAAGCCGGATTGGGCGAGCGTGTCGCTTTCGCGCAACCGCGGGCATGACGTTGCGATCTGCGGAGGCACGCATCGGGGTTTTTTGCGCGCGATGCAACGCGAGCTGTCACTGGGCGATCGGTTACAGATCGCGGTTGAGCAACGGTCGTATGCGACGGCAGGGCGGGTATTGGCCCATTCGCAACTGGTTGCGGACGAGATCCGCAAGGACTACCAAATTTCTGAGGATAAAATTTCTGTGGTTTATCCGGCGGTGGATCGGATGCGTTTTCGGGCAGAATTGCGCGCGCAGCGTGCACAATGGCGTACGCGTTGGAAACTGCCCGCGGACAAGACACTCGTTTTGTTTCCTTCGACCGGGCACGAACGCAAAGGGCTACCGTTGGTGATCGAGGCGATGCGGCGCCTGCCGGTTGACCGATATGCGTTGGTTGTGGTAGGTCGGACGGCGCCGAAAATTGCAGACGGTCTAGAGGTAATTTCGTTGGGCTTTGTTGACGCGATTGAACAAGTTTTTGCCGCATGTGACCTGACGGTTATGCCGTCGCATTACGAGCCGTTTGGTTTAGTGTACGTCGAGTCCGCGCTGTGCGGTACGCCGGTGATTTTTGGCGAAAACGCCGGAGCTGCGGAAGTGTTGCCACCACCGATGGGAATTAAACTCACGCGACGGTCGCCAGAACTGCTGGCGGAATTGATCGTAAAATCTGTCGGACAGATCGCGTGTGGAGATGCGGAAGAGATTGCCGTGCCGACGATGCACGAACATGTCGCGGCTTTTAAACGAGTCCTGGAGTTAGCCCGGCAGAGCCGTCGTTAAAGACGAGTTTGTCCGCTTAGGTAGGTGCGCAGGGCAAGGAGTCGTCCGCGATGTTCTTCGCGGCGAGCGAGGGCTTTGGGCTGATGCGCCACGCATAACATCAGGAGCCGCAGAGCTGATTTCGCAAAATCGCGACCGTTGAGGAAAATTCGCGAAGGCCAAGGGTAGTGTTTGCGATAAAATAAGAGCAATCCGAGGTGTTTTTTGGCCGCGACTTGGCTGAGCTGATGAGAGCGTTCGCTATAACCACCGATATGGCGCACGCGCACGTCGTCGATACAGTGAAGTTCGTAGCCGTGCTTGCGGATTTCCAGGCTTAAATCGAGATCTTCAGCGTACAGAAAATATCGCGAGTCAAATCCTCCTATAGCACGGAAAACTTCGGCGCGGACCAACATGCATGCACCTTTCAAGGATGCGATCTGACCGGGTAGCTTCTTAAATGTTTTGCCGGTGTATCGGTGCCCTGGATACGAAAAAGAAAATCCTTGGAATGCGCGGTTGTCCTCCGAGAGTAACGGGCTTACGCTGCCGCATTCTGGGTGTTGATCGAGGTGATCGGCGAGTGCATCGAGTGCGCCGGGCGGAAGCTCGATGTCGGGATTTAATATCAAAAAATAGCGTCCACTCGCTTCTTTTAGCGCTCTATTGTGGCCTGTACCGAAACCGACGTTTTCGCTACTTTCGATCGAGCGTATCTGGTCACTCCAATGAGCGAGTTGTTGGTGAGTGTTGTCTGCGCTGGCGTTATCGAAAACCACGATTTCTAGCGTGCGTCGGGTTGAACGCGTTAGGTGTTCCAGGCAGTTATCAATAATGGGCCCTGAAAAATAGGTGACGATACTTGCGGTGATTTCCATGGCGACCTCCTCCATTTTTGCTGCCTAAAATACCTACATCAGCCCGGAAATCCAATCGTCTAGCACTTTGCTGACCCTGTCCGGGGTGATGTTGCGAACGCAGTAATTTCGGTAAGAGTCAGACGGTACGCACTCGCTCGGAGCTACACAATTTGTGCAAGGTAGTGGCGGCTGTAGAGTGGCGTTTTTGGCGCCGAGCGGACGCCATTCATTGATGTTTTGCGAACTGAAGAGAGCCACCACAGGTATTCCGACCGCCGTGGCCAGATGCATCGGGCCGCTGTCATGGCAAAGCAGGAGATCGAAGCACTGGAAAAGTGCTGCGAGCCTCGTCACAGGCACCTGGAGATCGATGACGGTTGGTGTTGTTTGCATCTGTTGTCGGATGGCGTTGACGACGGCTTGTTCAGCCGGCCCGGCGATGAGTGTGACGCTTGCGCGACCACTATGTTGCATGTGATCACAAACTTCGGCGAAATTCTTTGCCGGCCAGATTCGACACTCGCTGCGGCTTCCTGGGTGCACCAGAAGGCGTGGCTTATCGGTGGGGAGTGTTGCGATTGCGGGCAAGGCTTTTGCCCAAGCGAGGTCATCGGGCAACGGGCGTAACTCCAAAGGCACGTCGACGGTTGGAGCCCCGATAGTGTCCAGAAAACAGTTGTTGAAATCGCTGATGTGATGGGTGTCGCGAAATCCCTGTGGCACGGTCTTGATGAGCGTATAACAACTTGGAAGCCGAAGCTTGCGTCCGCTAATATTGAGCACGGCGCGGAAAGGCGCACCGGTTAAACGCGTGAGGGCCGCGGTCTTTTCGGTGTTATCCAGGTCAAAAATGTGGGTGAAATTGCAACGCCGCAGATCGCGCACCAAGGCGCCCCAGCGACCGAGAGCCCAGCTGTTGCGGGGGAGCAGGTGCACCTGTTTGACATCGGAATTGAGCGCGAGAATTCCGGCGTAATTTTCTTCAACGAGTGCGTGGATAGCGCAGTCCGGCCAGTGGAGTCGCAGGTTGCGCAAAAATATCCCAAGCAGAACGACGTCGCCGAGATAGCGGCGGCGGATGACGAGGATGCATTGAGCTTGGGCGGACATGGAAGTGAAGCGAAAGAGGGAATGCCCGTCGGGGCAAGCGTGCTCAAATATAGGCCTGGTGATCGCTTGTTGTAGTTGCCTGAGGCTCGGGAAATCCTCCATACAAGTCACAGCGATGCCGAAACTCATCTCCATTGTAACGCCGGTCTTCAACGGGCGGCGTTTCATAGAGAATTGCGTACAGTCGGTTCGGCATGCACTCGGTGGGCTCGATTACGAACATATTGTGGTCGATGGCGTGAGTACGGACGGAACGCTGGAGTGGTTGCGGGCTCAGCCTGATTTGCGGGTGTTTTCCGAGAAAGATTCCGGCATGTATGACGCGCTGAACAAAGGTATCGCCGTTGCCTCAGGTGAATGGATTGGCCATCTGAACTCGGACGAGCAATACAACCGCGCCGGTCTCAATGAGGCGGTTAAATTAATGGAAAACCCTCGGACTCAGGCGATCTTTGGCTCAACGGTCATGCTCAATGGTTCGCTGGATTGCTTGCAGCTTTTCAACCAAATCGTCACGCCGCGCGCGGTGGACACGCTTTGGTGTATGCCGGTGCAGACTTGTTCGTTTTTGTTTCGAAAAACGGTTTGGGAACGCGGGCCGTTTGACGTCAAATACCGACTCGTTGCCGATCATGCCTGGTTTAAGGCGCAGATGCATCGCGGGCTAACTTTGGCGAAAACGCGCGAACCAATGGGTATTTTTGTTTGGCATGGCGCGAACCTCAGCTCGGTCGAAGGTACGGAAGATGCCAACGCCGGCCTTAACAAACGGACACTCCGTCTAAGGGTAGCGAAACATTGGTACCGGCTGAAAAAAACATTGCTGGGTGGTTACCTGCGACGTCCGCTGACGTACGAGGTTTGGAAAGAGGGAAGTATTCAGACGGTGCGAATTGCTCGGCCGGTTTTGAAAATCCGGAATTTCGACAAGCTGAAGCCGTGAACAACGGTGCTCAGCTTAGTACGTCAACCAACGCCGCAGTGACGTCGCGAGGGGAGATCCCTGTGAGGCAATGGGCTTCAGGGTAAGGGCATTGCCAATTGCAGCCGTAGCAAGGAAGTTGATTTCGTAACCAGCGCTGTCTATCGGAATGCCACCAGGGGCCGAAGATGTTTCGATGGCCGCCGCCCATGAGAACGACGCACGGTTTTTCGAAGGCGCCTGCTATATGAGCCGAGGCACTATCCATCGTGAGCACTCCACGGGCGTGAGCGATGGCTTCTAGGTAGTGGTTCTGCGATGTCCCGACTTCGATCGACGAAATGCGAACTCCGCGAGCATCTGCTTCGGTCCGCAGCTCGGGAAGAAGACCTGCCTGTTCCGTACTCACCAAAACTCGCAGCGGGCAGGGATTGTTTTTTTGAAATTCCTGCAGCGCTTCGCAAAGTAGCTTCGCTGGATAGTCTTTTAACCGATCACTGCTATAAGGGGCGATGAGCAGGTATCCCTCATCGCTCTGATCGAACGAGCTGAGGCGGGGTTTGATTTCGTCAGGCTGAATAGGACGGTTTAAAATCGTTGAGAGTAGGTCGGCGTGGGCTTGAAGGTCGAGGCACAGTCCCGTGCTCGGGGTCGATGGAAAGGCGAGGTGCTGTGCGAAGTTTAAATTACGCGAATCCACCTCGGCTGGCAGCGGGCTATCGCTGAACCCGTGACGTTGTTGGGCCGGAATCCAGGACAAGAGCGCGTTTAGATATAGTGACGGGTAGGGTCGGAGACTGATCGCGTGGTCAAACGTGTAATGACGAAATCTAAGGCCCAAGGTCCGCCAGAGTGGCAGGAGCTTGCGGAGTTTTTTTGGGACAAATGCTGGTGCTGTGACGCGGGGCGAATCGGGGAATTCGCGTGCAGCTAATTTCTCAGCATAAGGCGATACAACTAGAACGCAGTTTTCTGGCCCAAAGTGTTTCCGAAGGAGCCGGATGGCCCCTGTCGCGAGCACGAAATCGCCCAGTCGATCGGGTTTAACAATGCATGCTTTGAAGTGGGCCGCCTCGCGCGTTGGGCGTACCGTCAAAATATGGCGGATGACTTGCCACCGCAACCGCGTGCGCCATGCTCCGGATTTTGGGAGCGATTCGTTTGGACGGAGCGGGACGTCGTTCATGTTGTTTACGGTGGTTGCAGCTGATCCGGACGCCAAGTTCATAAGTGCGTGGGCGAAGGTGAGGCTTGCCTACCTCTCTCGTGCGGGGAAAAACTGAGGGATGTCGATCAAAGTGAATCCTTTTGCGCAGGCCATCATGCGGCTCTATCTGGCGTATGGTTTTCAACGCTCGTGGCGCAAGCGCTTGGGGAAATTTGCAAAGGCTCTTCGCCGTGCTTGGTTGAAACGTAGCGACCCCACGATCGAATGCCTCGTGGGAGCGAGCCGCTTACGCATGCCGTTGTCGCACGAGCTGCTTTTGCATCGGGAGGTAAATCCAACTTATGATACGGCGTTGCCGCGTGTCGCTGCCTGGGTGCGCCAGGTTGACGGCCTTTTATGCTGTATCGACGTAGGCGCAAACGTTGGCGATACCGTGGCACTGATTTCCGCGGAGGCACCCGGCCAGTTTTTGGCGGTAGAAGCAAGCAAAGTTTTCTTTTCGTATTTGCAGCACAACTACGCAGGCTGTTCAAATGTTCGTTGTGTGCATGCGTTGTGCGGTGAAGGCGGCGAGCAGGCGGTGACTATCGTCACGCATGAAGGGACGGGCTTTGTTGGCGCCGGGGAAGGAGCCAAGACGGAGACTTATTCCCTGGATGAATTGGCCAAGCGATATGGGGAGTTTTCGAAACCGAACGTCCTGAAAATCGATACCGATGGTTATGATTACAAGGTGCTGCGCGGGGCGACCGCACTCTTGCGGGATGCCCAGCCTGTAGTGTTTTTTGAACTGAATCCGCCTGAGCTGCACCGGCAGCGTGAAGATGCGCTTTCTGTTTTTCCGCTGTTTATGGCGGCTGGTTATAAACGATGCTTGCTCTACGACAACTTGGGTTTCCCCATGGTTGACCTCGCGCTTACCGAGCTGAGCGCATTTAAGCAGTTGATCGAATATATTGGGAGCAAGCCTTACAGTTACTACGATGTGCTGGTTATTCCCGAACGGCTCAGTGGGCCGACGCACGATTTTATCGCAGGCGAATTTGCGCGGCTTCCGAAGGTTTAAGCCTCGGCGATCTTACGGGCTAAGTTGGCGTGCTACTCGGTTCGCTTCGCTCAAGCGGATGCATTTTGCCGGTCGTAGAGCGACTTGTAGAGTATGTTGTTTGCGTAGAGTTCGGCATGCGTACCGGATGCGACGATGCGGCCTTGGTCGAATACGAGAATCATCGTGGCGTCGCGGATGGTGCTGAAACGGTGCGCGATAATGAAAACCGTTTTGCCGATAACGAGCTGTTTGAGCGCTTGTTGAACTGAAGCTTCGCTTTCGGAGTCCAACGCAGACGTGGCTTCGTCGAGGATTAAGATGGGTGCATTGCGCAGGAAGGCGCGGGCGAGAGCGAGGCGTTGTTTTTGTCCGCCGGAAAGGCGTGCTCCGCGTTCACCGACGATGGTGTCGTAACCTTGCGGAAAACCATTGATGAAGTCGTGGGCGAAGGCGGCTTTAGCAGCAGCGTGAATATCTTCGGTACTAGCCTCGGGCCGTGAGATCAGAAGGTTGTTGTAAATCGTGTCGTTGAAGAGCACGGGGTCTTGCGAGACGATGGCGATCTGGCGGCGGAGATATGCGAGGCGGATGTCGCGCAGGCTATGACCATCGAGTGTGACTCGGCCATCGAGCGGATCGAAAAAGCGTGGCACCAGGTTAGCGAAAGTGGATTTGCCCGCGCCGGAAGGGCCGACTAGAGCGCAGACCGTGCCCGCCGGAATCTGAATCGAGATATCACGCAGCACGGGTTCGCTTGGGTCGTAGGCGAAAGCAATATTTTCGAATGAAAGATCTCCAGTCACGCTGGCCAACGTGATGGCATGGGGATCATCTTGGATGGCGATCGGGGAGTTGAGGACTTCTTCGATACGTTCGAGGGCGCCGAGGCCACGTTTCATTTCATTGTTTAAGCTGCCGAGTTTTTTGATTGGGTCGTAACAAGTATACAGCGTAGCGATGATAGTCGTGAAATCAGTGAGAGAGAGGTGAACTTTGTAGGCATAAACCAGCGTTACCGCGATGCCTGCCGCCGAAATGATTTCGATGAGAGGAGTGAGCATTTTCTCATACTTAAAAAATTTCAGTTGCACGTAGATTAGAGCCTGCGAAACGACACGAAAACGTCCGATTTCTCTTTCCTCCAAATTGTAAGCGCGCACTTCTTTTGCAGCCGAGAGATTTTCGGCGAAACGGTCTGACACTGCACCGAGTTCGCGTTGGATATGGCTGGCGCGTTTAATGAGCTTTTTGCCAATGTAGCGGATCGGCAAAACGGAGAGGGGGACAATGGAAAGCGTTACGAGGACTAGGCCCACGCCTTGAGTCGCAAATGCGAGATAGCAGAGAATTCCAATGGCACTAAGCAATGCTGCCGGACTCTTGATGATTTCGTTGGCGACAGTGACGAGGGTCGTCTGAAGTTGGTTCGTATCAGACATGCCGCGCGAAAGAAGATCGCCTGTGGAATTCTTTTGAAAAAAAGAAAGCGGCAGAACCTGAAGCTTTCCGAAATAATCGAGCCGGATATTTTCCAGAGTGCGCGTGCCGACGAGCTGGAGCAAGTAGCTGTTGAGGTATCCAGCGACACCGCGCACGAGAAACACTGCTGGTAACCAAAGCGCTATTAGAAAAAGTTCCCAGGTGGTTAGCGTGTTTGTTACGAGCGGCTTGGGGATAAACTCGGCGACTTGTTCCGGAGATAACAAGCTTACGAAAGCACGCTCCAGCTGAGCGTCGATATCTTCACGAAGATTCCAATTGGTTTTGAATTGGCCTGAAGCCTGGCTCAACAAGGAGTCGAACTGCGTAACTTGTTCGTTGGAAAGATGCAGTTTTTTCGTGAGCGCTTTTTTATCCCAGCGATCGGGTATTCCACCTTTTTCCTCATGAAAAATGATCGGGAAAATAGTCTTCGTCATTAACGGCAAGCCTGCGCTCGAAGCTACGCTACTGATAATGCCGCAGATGATGGCGACGATCAGTAAACCCCGCTGAGACTTGAGGTACTTTAGATAAGGGCGAAAACGTTGCATGTAGTTGGAGCGTGCGGGTCAGTCTTTGGACGTCCTTACATCAAGTGCGTCCCGGAGGCCGTCGCCGAGAAAATTCAGCGAAAAAAGCGTAAGCGAGAAAATCGCCCCAGGGAAAACCAGCAACCACCAGTATTCTTCCATTTTTTCAGAGCCGTCCTTGATCAATTTGCCCCAGGAGCTCATCGGATCGTCGACGCCGAGCCCGAGGAAACTGAGAAACGCCTCTAGCAACATAACGGACGGGATTGTAAGCGTGGTGTAGACGATGACCGGTCCGAGGATATTGGGGACCATGTGGCGGAAAATAATTCGGCTGCGGCTATAACCGAGCGAACGGGCAGCCTCGATGAACTCCATTTTCTTAACCGACATGATTTGCGCCCGGACGATCCGTGCCATCGTCAACCATTCAACAGCGCCAATTGTTGCAAACAGAAGAATAATTTTGCCGACGCCTTGGGCTTGTTTCATCCCGTGCTGGCCGAGCCAGGAATCAAAGACTTGCATTGGATCTTTGAGAAAAACCATCAATAAGATAACAAAAATCGTGAAGGGCAGGGCATACAAAATATCCACGATGCGCATCATCACCATATCGGCTTTACCGCCGAAAAATCCCGCTATGGCGCCGTAACTTACGCCGATCGCGAGTGCGACGAATGACGCCACCAGGCCAACCATGATCGAGATGCGCCCGCCGTAGAGCACGCGGGCGAGCAAATCGCGACCAAGCTGGTCAGTGCCGAACCAATGCGCAACGCCAGGCTCGGCGTAGGTGAGTTCGAGATTGTTTTCATAATATGATTGGGCGAAAAACGGTGCGAGTCCACAGGACAAGCCGAGCACGAGGAGCAAGATTCCGCCGCAGAGCGCGAGTTTGTTTTTCCGCAAGCGATGCCACGCGTCCCGCCAAAGCGAGTGGCCTTGTTCCAACTGGTCAGCGGAAAGATTGGCGGCGGGAAGGTCTTTAGGTGAAAGCGAAATCATGGCTTATTCGAATTTCAGTTTCGGGTTGAGCCAAACTTGTACGACGTCCACCACGAGATTTAGCACGATAATCAAAATCGCATAGAGAAGAACAGTGCCGAGCACGAGATTGTAGTCGCGGTTGAACGCGCTGTTCACGAATTCGCGTCCCAGGCCTGGTATCTGGAAGATGGTTTCGATGACGAACGAACCAGTCATGATACCCGCAATCGCAGGTCCGAGAAACGCCACGACGGGCAGCAAGCCTCCGCGCAACGCATGTTTGAAGATCACGCGTGTTTCACTGGCGCCTTTGGCCCGTGCAGTGCGGATATAATCCTGTCCGAGGACTTCGAGCATGCCGCCGCGCGTTAGGCGTGCGATGTAGGCTGCGTAAACACAACCGAGTGTGGCGGCGGGTAGCACGCGATCGATCGGTTCGTACCAACCGGACGCGTTGAACCAGCCGAGATGAATTGCGAAGATCAATACGAGAATTGGCCCGAGCACAAACGTCGGCACGCAGATGCCTACCATAGAGACAGAGGAACAAAGGTAGTCGATCCAGCTATTGCGTTTTACCGCTGCCAGTACGCCGAGCGGGAGTCCGACGATCAGCGCGACAGCGAGTGAGAGGACGCCGAGTTCAAGCGAGACGGGGAGCTTATCTGCAATGATTTCGTTAACGGTGCGGTTCGCATATTTAAAGGATGGACGAAAATCCATGCCGAACGCGGCTTTCAGATCGAGTCCGTGTGCGAGTTCCTGCGGCCGAAATTTTTTCGGGAAAATATCCCAGACATAATCGCGGTATTGTTTCCACAGCGGATCATCCAGGTGATAGTAAGCGTTGAGATTCCGCTGAATCTCCGGCGGCACGGCTTTTTCCGCGGTAAATGGGCCGCCTGGTACAAAGCGAATCATGAAGAATGTCGCCGTTATAATGACGAAGAGGACGGGAATCGTCTCAAGAAAACGTCGGGCGATGAATCTCAACATGGCTGACCTAAGCATTTGAGCTGCTCGCTCGTTGGCAATACGCGAACTTCAGCAAAAAGGTACATGTATCAACACACACACTCCTGCCTAAACGCGGCCGGAAAGTGGCTGATGTGGTAACTATCTGAGTTCTGTGCTGCATTTGGTCTGTGTTAGAGGAATCTTTTTGCGTATTTGAGACGCTCGCGTGGCTTTGCGGTTCGCCAGTCAGTGGCGTTTACGTAAAACGCGTTTTTTGCGGTTTTTTGCGCATGTTTGGATCAGCCCATCAAAACCCTTGCCAAAGCCTATCTGGGGCTCTTCTCTCAAACTTCCCGCGTCTTCGCGCGGCGTTATTTCAATTAGCACATCAACATCACAGTAGAAACTGGAGTTCACCATGGCAGTTAAAGTCGCAATCAATGGATTCGGTCGCATCGGCCGCCTCGTTTTCCGCGCTCTCGTGGAGCAAGGCCTTCTCGGCACAACTTTCGACGTCGTCGCAGTCGGCGATATCGTCCCGGCCGACAATCTGGCCTATTTGCTGAAGTACGACTCCACACAGGGTCGTTTCAACGGCACGGTCGGCTCCAAAAAATCCGCCGCCGACAAAGTTGAAGACGATGTCCTCATCGTTAACGGCAAGGAAATCCTCGTGGTTTCCGCCAAATCTCCCGCTGAGCTCCCCTGGGCCAAGCTGGGTGTTCAACTGGTCATCGAATCGACCGGTCTCTTCACCGACGCTGAAAAAGCCAAGGGCCATATCACCGCTGGCGCCAAGAAAGTCGTCATCTCCGCTCCTGCGAAGGGCGAAGACATCACGGTCGTTATGGGCGTTAACGACGACAAACTCGACCTCGAGAAGCACAATATCATTTCCAACGCTTCCTGCACGACGAACTGCCTCGCGCCGATCGTTCACGTTCTCCTCAAGGAAGGTTTCGGCATTGAGGAAGGCCTCATGACGACCATCCACTCCTACACCGCGACGCAGAAAACCGTCGATGGTCCTTCGAAGAAGGATTGGAAGGGTGGCCGCTCCGCTGCCATCAATATCATTCCCGCCAGCACCGGCGCTGCGAAGGCCACCGCCCTCGTGTGCCCCGAAGTCAAAGGCAAGCTCACCGGCATGTCCTTCCGCGTGCCGACGCCGACCGTCTCGGTTGTCGATCTGACCGTGAAGACTGTCAAAGCCACTTCCTACAAGGAAATCTGCGAAGCCATGAAGAAGGCTTCCGAGACCTACTTGAAGGGCATCCTCGAATACACGAGCGACGAAGTCGTTTCCTCTGACTTCATTCACTGCAAGTCGTCGTCGATCTTCGACGCCGGCTCAGGCATCGAGCTCAACAGCAAGTTCTTCAAGCTGGTCAGCTGGTATGACAACGAATGGGGTTATTCCAACCGCGTCGTTGACCTGACCAAGAAGATCGCCGCCAAGCTCTAAGCTGCTACACAGCTCAAATAAGGGCTGAAAAAATTCCAAAGGGCTGAAGGGC
>Ga0302323_100004106_pt1 | contig 11851 bp, 8 predicted proteins | sample Fen_T0_3_FD_201950 | JGI IMG/M metagenome (GOLD analysis project Ga0302323, IMG submission 201950) | Peat permafrost microbial communities from Stordalen Mire near Abisko, Sweden - Fen_T0_3 | ecosystem: Environmental > Terrestrial > Soil > Wetlands > Permafrost | place: Sweden: Abisko... | reverse complement strand
CCCAGGGCCGTGCAGCCAGCGGAAGATCTGCTCGGCGCGAAACGGGGGTTCACCCTTGCGCGCCACGCGCTCCCGCAGCTCCTCGATGGTGAACGATCGAAGGTCCAACGCCGGGGAGTATAGCTGCGGATCAGCGCAACGCCTGCCCTAATGCCACCACGCTAGCTGCACGAAGTCGTGGCGGTAGACGACCCCGCAACCTAGCACTACTGTGTCGGATTCTCCCGTCGCCGTCGCTGCTGTGGGTCCCGTCCGCTTTCTCGCTTCTCGGTCAGATACGTCGAGTATCTTCCCTCGGCGCTCGTCGCGGCCGGGCCTCCTCGCGACGCGACGGCTCGGTCCGAATCCAACACAGTAGTGCTAGCCCGCTTCGGCTTGTTCGTTGATCAGGTACTTGGCGACCACGGCCTCGACCGACAGAGCACTCTTGGTGCCTTTCAGAATCGATTGAAGCGCGTCGAGGTCCGTCTTCCAGGTCAAGTCTCCCGGGGCGACCACGCAAATGCGACCGGGGGCGTAGTCGCCGAACAACTTGCCGTCCGCGAAGTAAAAGTGCTCGGAGCTAGTAGCCGTGGGATAGGGGTGCATGGCCGGGGGGACGTCGCCGGGACGGAACCACAGCTTGATCTCCCGTTCGGCATCACCCGAATTGGCCGAGGCGTGGATCAAATTGTCCATGCGAGCCCCCAGCACCTTGCCTTCAGCGTCCTTGACTTGCTCGATCGTGCCGAGTGATCGAATGCAACCCGGTTGCTTTTCGCGTGCCACATGTGGATCGGTGGGTCCCGAGATCTCGCGCACCTTGGAAATGGCCTTGGGTCCCTGGTACATGATGGCGATCACGCGGCGCCGCCAGGGCTCGTTCCGGTAGTGCAACTTGCCCTGGATGTACTCGAGCAGCGAGGGGAAGAAGAATTTGCCGCGGTGCTCGGCGTAGTGTTCGTTGGCCAGCATGGTGCTGACGTGAACGATCTTGGCACCCGCGAAACGGAGTCCGGTGTGGAACTCAGAAAGCTGTGACAGCACGTAGCCGGTCAGCGAGTTCTTCAGGGCGTCGGGCTTGATGAGGACTAGTGTCTGCTCGACATCGTTCTGTTCCACGGAAAATTCCTTTCTTTAGGTCACGGGGCCGACGACTCGCAGTCGGCCATGTTCGATGGCGGTGATGATAGCGCCGATGGCGTTGCGTGCCACTGCGTCGGGTTTGATGATAGCGAGAGTGCGTTCGAGGGCCATGAAAAGTGACTGCAACAGCTAGTCGATGCGCCCGATGGCGAACTTCAGGTAGTCGCCCTCGGGAAAAGCGGGCAGGGCAGGGTGGTCGAATCCAGCGCCGGTCACGGCTTCCAGTCCGAACCTGCGGCCGGCAGCAGCCGCGCCCCGCTCCACACTGGCCAGAAACTCGTCGCGGGGAAAATGGCTGGAACAGGAGGCCGCACAGAGCAGGCCGCCGGGCGCGACGACAGTAGCCGCCAGACGATGCAGGCGAAAGTAGGCGCTTCGGGCGGCGGGCAATGCGCGTCGAGACGGCGCAAAGCTAGGCGGGTCCGACACGACGATATCCCAGCGCCGCGTGCGGCGAGCCGCCTGGTCGAGAAACGCCAACGCATCAGTCGCGTGAAACCCGGCATGTTCCAGCGACAGGTGGTTGAGTTGGAAATTGCGTCGCGCTGTCGCCAGCGCCGGCTTCGCACTGTCCACCGTGTCGGTCCGGGTGGCGCCGGCTGCCGCGGCGTACAGCGAAAACCCGCCCGTGTAGCCGTAGAGATTCAGCAGCGACTTGCCCGCGGCGCGCACCGCCACCGCATGCCGGTTCTCGCGCTGGTCGAGAAACAGCCCACCCTTCTGGCCGCGGCCCAAATCCACGATGAAGCGAATACAGTTCTCGCGCACTTCGATCTCGCCCAGGCTGGCGCGCTGTTCGCGATCGACGACCTGCGACAGGCGCAGCGGGGCCGAACACTCGGCCAACAGGTGATCCAGATCTCTGTAGAATGCCCTGGCGCCCGCGCCGTCGAAACGCACCACAGCCACCTGATCGTACAGGTCGACGTGGATGCCCGGCAGGCCGTCACCTTCGCCATGCACCCAGCGAAAGGCGTTGGTCTGGTTGCGGTCGAGACGCGCCAGTCGCTTGGCCAGGGCCTGGCGCAGGCGATCGCAGACCAGCACCTGCACGTCGCGCACCGGCAGCAGGTCCAGCACGCGCACCGCAATGGGCCCGGTTGCATCCCAGTAGCCATGGGCTAGGGTCCTGCCGTCTCGCCCAGCCACCGTAACCACGGCCCCACCGGGAACCGCGGGTGCTTCTACCAGGGCATCGCGGAAGATCCACGGGTGGCCCTGGCGCAGGGCACGTCCCAGGTTCTTGCGCAGGATCACCTTGGCAGAGGCGGGCATCACGGGTGGATCCTTGACTCCGATACGAAAGGAAAGCACGCGCAGATTCTTCCGGTTCTCGCCTCAAGGGACAGCGCTGCCTGCCGATGTGGCTCTGGCGGACCACAGGCGGCGGACGGTAGGCCGGCGGGGGCTGCGGGGAGGCGAACTTCGGCGGGTCCGCTAGAGGGTCGGGGGATCCGGCGGTGACGCAACTCCGAGGGGGTGGGGCAAGGAAGGTACGTGCGGCGCCGCCGGGTCGATTAACATGGCAGCGGACTAGAACCCCAGGCCGACGTTGAGCAGGAAGCCGTGGCTGTAGTGCTTGGGTAGGTCGGGGGAGGGTACGACCGCGACGCCCATCGGGCTATTCTCGCGCTCGCCAAAGGTATTGATGAAGTAGCCGACCTCGGCGCGCAGTTGCACCGACGAGAGGCGGCCCAGGAGCACACCGGCAGTCGGCTGCAGCACGATGCCGCTGGCGCCCTGGCCCCCGAGGCTCATGTACGCCCAGCGCACGACCCCGCCGAGGTACGGCGTGAAGTCCTCGCGCAACAGGGGATAGTAGCCTCCGATGGAGGCAGCAAAGGCCCCGTGGTTGTTTCCCGCCCCGACATCGACTGCGACGTCAGCCATCCACGAACGCGCGTCGTACAGCCAGAAAAGTCCCCCACCCGGCAGCGCGGTCATCGAGCCCGCCGGCGTGTTGAATGGCAAGTAGGTGAACAGGTGGATACCGAACGACTTGTTGGCCGTTCGCCGAGCCAGGTTGTTCGTCTCTTTCTCGGTCACCGTGTCGATTTCCGCGCTGTCGCGCACCGGCTTGCCGATCAGCATCGCATGGGCCAGCCGCTGGATGACGGTGTCCAACTCGTCCGGGCCTCCGGAGATCACCATGCTGTCCCAATACACGACCTGTCCCGAGCCGGCCGCGTACGCGGTCAGCCGCACGCGCGCCGAGGAACCGAAATGGATGAGGCGAAGGACCAGGGCCTGCTCGGCGCCGAGGGCGGCCGCCTGTTTTGCTGCCTCCGCGGCGGTCGGCTCCTCGGCCGTCGGCGCACCAGAGGGCTCCAGCACTGTGTAGGCCCCGGTTCGCTGCAGGTGGTCCTTCAAAATGTCGCGGCACGCCCGCAGGATGTCCGGAGCCACGTTGTCCCCCGAGGGCGGCAAGAGCGCGACCACGCGTGGAGCCGCCCACGACACGGCTGGCGACATCCAGAAAATGGTGGAGAAGGCAAAGAAGAGAATGAAGGGCAGCGGCTTTTTCATGGTGTTGTCCAGGTTCTATTTCCTATTGTTGGGCGGGGGAGCCATCTGCGCGGTCAGCGGTGGCGACGAACTTGATGAAAATCGGACACCGATGTCAGGGTTTCAACGTTCTTGCCCAGGGGCTACACCTTTTGGGGCAGGGGGCGGGTTCGATTCCGGGGTCGGCGCGCCCGCGCCCGGAGGCGCAGACGGCGGCGCACCGACGCTGTGCGGGGGTGGAGTGACCCAGGGGTCGTAGGGTGCCGGCGGCTGGTACGGAGGCACCCCTTGCTGCCCGAAACCGAACCCGGGCGCAGGTTGCATGCGAGTCAGCCGCACCTGAAGCTCTTCAGTGGCTTCGCGGCACGCCGAGGCTTTCCCATATCCAGACACTGCCGACGCTGCGAATAGCACTGCCGCACCACCCGCGATGAGAGCCACTTCCGTCCCGCCCGTGCTGGAACCCGATTGCCTACTGGCCAAGCTGGCAAAGCCGACCGCGTCGATCGCGTACGCTGCGCCCAGCACCGTGTCGACCACCGGCCAAGCCCTGCTGGTCGTGCACGTGAAGTACGGGAGCTGGCGGTGCTTCTCCGGCGGCCCGTCGACGAATATGTACGAGCAGGCCCCGCTCCCTGCCGTCAGAAACAGCACACACAGCACCAGAGGGGCAGACACGCGGAAGGGGCTTCTTGCGGGCATGCTTCGCTTCCTAGCAATTGTGGGGCCACCACCAGGGACGAGAGGTCCGCCGCACCGGCGGTGGGTTCCTGTCAGCGACGAGACGGCTGGCAGATCGGTCGGGGGTTTTCTGTGTGTCAGCGGCATGGAATGAGGACCACCCGGAGGATGATACTACGTCAGCGATGTCATGCCGCGCACTGTTCCGTGGCCGCTGCTCCCTGTGCGTCCTCGGCAGCGGGTCGTCGTCGAGGTGAACAGACGCGCCCCGCTTTGGTTTCGGCCGTGAGGCTACCCTGTGATAGACGTAGGCTTGCCCCCTGAGCAGGACGCCACGTGATCACGCCAGAAGACGCCTCGACACTCGCTTCCCCGGCCTCCGCCGGCCCGGCCGCGGGCCCGCGCAATTCGCGTGGGGAGCCCGCCGGCTTTGCCGGCGGCGCACCATCGCGGGAGGGTTTGGCGAGGCCGAGCGAAGCGAGCGGGGTGGGGGAGGGCGTGCGGGGCCGAAGGGCGGAGCGAACCCTTGAGGGTTCCCATGTGAATTGGTTCGACCGGCTAAGCGAGCGGCAGATGACACTGCTCGTAATCCTGGTCGGCCTTCTCCTCTATATACCGTTCGCCGGCAGCTACGGCCTGTGGGACCCGTGGGAGACGCACTACTCGGAGGTCGCGCGCCAGATGACCAAGCGGGGCGACTTCATCAGCCTGTGGTGGCCTGGATCGCCGCGCGACGCTGAGGTGTTCTGGTCCAAGCCGGTGCTGACCTTCTGGATCATGAGCATCGGCATGCACATCGCGCGCATCGGCCTGCCTGGGAACGATCCAGGCGAGATGGCCCTGCTGTCACGCACTGAGTGGGCGGTGCGCGTGCCCTTCTGCCTGCTCGGCGTGCTGGCCCTGTGGGGCGTGTACTTGGTGGTGTCACGTTTCGTGAACCGTCGGGCCGGGTTTCTGGCGGCGCTGGTCACCGGCACCTGCCCGATGTTCAGTCTCATCGCTCGCCAGGCCATGACTGACATGGCCTTCGTAGGGCCCATGACCATGGCCCTGGCGCTGGGAACCCTCGCCTTGCTCGACGATCGCGACGAGGTGCTGCCTCGGCGTGGCCGCGGCTGGCGGAGCTGGCCCCATCACCCGCTTTTCTACACCACCGTAGGTGTGTTCCTGCTCATCGTCTTGCCACAACTGATCGTCGATTCGGTCCAGCTCAAGGTGAAGGTGCCGTGGGGCGGCGGCGAAGTTCTGATGTATGGCGCGGTCCTGATGATTCCCTACTACCTCGGCTCGGCCCTGTTCCTGTTCTTTGCGGCACGCAGCCGCTACCGCGCGCCCCTCTACCTCTACATCGCGGCCATGCTGTGCGGCCTGGCAGTGCTGGCCAAAGGCTTTGCCGGCCTGGGCCTGCCCCTGATCATCTTCATCGCCTACCTTCTCTTCACCTGGAACTGGAAGCGGCTGCGACGCGCGCAGCTTCTGCCTGCGGTGGTGCTTTCGATCGTGGTCGTGGTCGTGGTCGCGGCGCCCTGGCACCACGCCATGATCGCGAAACACGGGTGGGCCTTCTGGAACGAGCTCTTCGGTGACAACCACTGGCGGCGCATGATGCTGGGCCGTCACGGCGATCGGGGCTCGTTCGAGTATTTCCTACGCGAGTTGGGCTACGGCACCTTGCCCTGGGTGGCCCTGGCCCCTGCGGCCATCGCGACCATGGTCATGCGCAAGGCAGCGGATGTGCGCCGGCAATCGGTGTACTGGCTGGGCGCCATCTGGTTCGTGGCGGGTTACGCCGTGGTGTCCATGTCCATGACCAAGTTTCACCACTATGTCATGCCCGCCATTCCCGGGCTGGGCATCGTCATCGGTTGTTTCCTCGACGACCTGCTCACCCGGCGGGATGCGCGACGTGGTTTTCTGGCCGTCCTTTCGGGCGTTCCGCTCCTGCTATTGGTGACGGCCGATCTGGTGAACGCCAAGGATGCCAGCGAGCGCTTCCTGTGGCTGTTTTCCTATGACTACGTTCACAGCCCGACCGGGCGGCCCTGGCCTGCCGAACTGGACTTCCGCACGCCGATCGTCGTCTTTGCCATCTTTTTCGGTCTGAGCTTGCTGGCGCTGGCCTGGCGCAGATCACTGCGCACCGCTGTGCTGGGGTTGTGCGGGGCGGCCGTGCTTTTCACCTGGTTCCTGCTGGATGTGTTCATGCGGGAAGTGGCACCGTTCTGGTCGCAGAAGGAAACCGTGGCCGAATACTACCGGCACCGCCGCTCGCCCGACGAGCGGCTCATCGCCTACTCCATGTACTGGCGGGGCGAAACCTTCTACACCAAGAACGAGATCTACGAAGGCCCGCAGGAGGAACGCACGGTCTTCGACACCGACAACGCCGACGAGAAGATGGAGGAGTGGGTGAAGACCCACCGCGGCCGTCGCGTGTTCGTGCTCTTCGAACGGGGTCGACAGGAAAAGGTGAAGCGGCTTCTGCCCCCGGAATCGCGCGACAGCTTCCAAGTCCTGTACGAAAAGAACAACAAGTTCTCGCTGGCTCAGGCCGACATCTAGCACTACTGATTGAAATTTGGACCGAGCCGTCGCGTCGCGAGGAGCCCCGGCTGCAACGAGCGACGAGGGAGAATACTCGACGTATTTGACCGAGGAGCGAGGCGGCAGACGGGACACACAGCAGCGACGGCGACGGGAGAATTTCAATCAGTAGTGCTAGGCCGCGGGCCGCGTTGTGGTGATTTGCAGCCGGGGTTACTCTCTCGGGGAAGGAGCCTTGCCTATGACACTTCGCATTTGCCCGCAGTCGTTCTTCTCAGTCGGTATTGTCCTCGCTCTAGCGTTCTCCGGTTGTGGTGGCGTTTCGTCCAGCAAGGTGCAGACCCACGCAGGCACGGGCGTCGGCGGTCCTTGCCAGAGCCTGGCTGACTGTCGCAGCGGGCTTTCTTGCCCGAAAGCCACGTACACCTGCCAACCCGCCGGCTCGACCATTCCGGATGCGGCCTGCGTTCTCTCGGCCGAATGCATGCAGGGCTACTACTGTGCGCAAGGCCCCCTAGGGGGTAGGTGCGCGCCGGTCGGTACCGGAGTCGTGAGTGACACCTGTGCGGACGATGGCCAATGTGGCGCTGGGCTGATGTGTGCGCGCCAGGGGCTGACCGGGGCTTGCGCGCAACCGGGCTCTGGCGATCTGTCCACCGGTTGCACGCAGGCCACGGACTGCATGGCAGGGCTGCTGTGCTTGTCGGGGATCTGCAACCAGCCGGGGCTGGTGCAACCCTGGGCCGGGGCGGTCTGCGATGGGCAGGTGGCTGCGGTGCCGACAGTTTTGTTTCACGTGCCCCGCACCGGCGAGCCAGCCAACGACGACTTCTACCGGCTGCCCTTCCCCAACGACATTCGCCTCAAGAACGGCCGGATCAGCATGGCGGGTTATCCACGGCCGGGCGCGCGGCTGCTGCCTTTCGACCTGGTGGATCGCTACCTGGGCGCCATCGAGCAGGACTCGACCGGCTTTGGCGTGAATCAAGCCATCTACATGCGCTTCTCGCGCATGCCGGACATCGGCAGCTTCAATCAGGCTGGGTCGGTGGCTTTGCTCAACATCACGCCCGGCTCTCCGGAGTACGGTTTCGGCTCGGGCTTGAGTTGGGGCATGGACGAGGGGCGGACCCCCTACATCTGCGACCGCTACATGGTGATGCGTCCTCCCTTCGGCCGTCCTTTGCGGCCTGGGACCACCTATGCGGCCATCGTGAGGCGCATCGTGATGGACGAGGCGGGAACCGCGTTCGGTCCTGACAGCGACTTCTCCGCCATGCTGGCCGATGCGGCGCCGGCCGATCCCGATCTGGCGGCTGCCTGGGCTGCCTACGCTCCTTTGCGAGCCTACCTCGCGGACGACAAGGCGCCCGTCAAGTTGACCGCGGACGAGCTGGCCGCGGTGGCGGTTTTCACCACCGAGAAGATCGAGGACCCGTTGGCCGCGATCCACACCGCGGTTGCGGCAGCGCCTGCACCCGCGCTGAGCGCGCTCGTCCGCTGCAATGATCCGGGCGCGGTTTCTCCCTGTGACGATGGCCTGACCGGTGCGGCTCACCAGCGGGGTTGTTTCCCCAGCCAACTGGCTGGCGCTAGTTTCGACGAGTATCAGGGCACCATCAGCCTTCCGGTGTTCCAGCAAGGAACGCCTCCCTACCTGGAACCGCAGGACGGTGGGGGCATCAAGCTGGCCAGCGACGGGACGGCGAGCATCGTGCGCAACGAAGCCGTCTGCATCTCGCTCGCCGTTCCGCACGGCACGGCCCCGGCCACAGGCTGGCCGCTGGTGCTCTACAGCCACGGCACGGGGGGCTCCTACCGCTCTGCCGTCGAGCTGGGCCTGGCCGAGGACTACGCCAAGGGTGCAGCTTCAGGCGGCCTCGCCGTTCCCCTGGCGACCCTAGGCTACGACGGCATTCTGCACGGGACGCGCAAAGGAAACTCCAGCAAGGACGTCGGGGAGCTGGTCTACAACTTCCTCAATCCACGCGCGGCACGCGACAACGCCCTGCAGGCCGCGGCCGATCTGTGGGCTATTCCGCGCGTCCTCGACGGCTTTGCCGCCCAGTCCATCAAGATCGATTCCGCGCAGGTGGCGCTCTACGGACATTCGCAGGGTGGAAATGCCGCCTCCCTCGCTCTGGCCTTCAAGTCCGGCTATGGCGCGGTGGTGATGAGCGGCACGGGCGGCACACTCATCTTCACCCTTTTGCAGAAGAGCCAGCCGGTCAACCTGGCCGACCTGCTGCCCTTCGTTCTCGGCGAGAACACCGTCGGGACGAACGACCCGGTGCTGAACCTGATGCAGATGTACTTCGAGCGTTCGGACTCGGTGAATTTCGCCCGGCATCTCTTCCTCGAGCCTTCGCTCGACGTCAGCCGGCACCACGCTCTGCACGTGTACGGCACGAACGACAGCTACTCGCCGGTCGAAACGCAGCGGCGTTACGCCGAGGCTGCGGGCTTCCCGGTTGCGACCCCCTTGGTCGACGACTATGCGACCGATCCTCAGAAGGACTACGGCATGGCCAGCGTCGCTCCGCCCATCAAGGCCAATCAGAACTTCTTCAGCCTGACCCCGGTGGTGACGGTGGGGCAGATCCAGTACCAGCCCGATGGGTATGACGGTCACTTCGTGTCGACCAAGAATACGAATGCGCGCACGGCCATCCAGAAGTTCCTGGTGACGTTCATGCGCGACGACGCGCCCACCATCGAGCCGTAGTCGCGTGGGGAGCCAGCCTCCGCTACAGGGTCTCAGCCGCGGCGATGATTTCGCGGACCCCCTGGACCGAATTCTCCAACATCTGGCGCTCGGTGGCGTCGAGCTCGATGATCACCACCTTCTCCACACCGCGGCCGCCGATGACCGCGGGCACGCCCATGTAGACGTCGTGCACGCCATACTCGCCGCGCAGGTACACCGCGCAGGGAAGCAGGCGCTTCTCGTCGTAGAGGTACGAACGCGCCATCTGCACGGCTGCCGAAGCCGGGGCGTAGTAGGCGCTTGAACCCATTAGCTTGACCACCTCGGCGCCGCTGTCGCGTGTGCGCTGAATGATGGCGTCGAGACGGTTTTGCGGGATGAGCTGGCGAACTGGAATACCGTTGATGGTGCAGTAGCTGAGCACAGGGACCATGGTGTCGCCGTGACCGCCGAGCACCATGGCGCGCACGTCCTTGACGGCCACGCCGGCCTCGCGTGCCAGGAAGAGCTGAAACCGTGCTGAATCGAGCTGGCCCGCCATGCCCACAACATGCTCGGGAGCGAACCCGGTGGCCCGCTTCATCTCGTGCACCATGGCGTCGAGCGGATTGGAGATCACGATGACGAAGCAATCGGGGGCTTGCACCTTGAGATTCTCGGCCACGCTGCGAATGATGCGCAGATTGACCCCCAGTAGATCGTTGCGCGACATGCCGGGTTTGCGGGGTATGCCCGCGGTCACGATGGCCACGTCACTGCCCGCCAGGTCGTCCCAGTTGGACGTCCCCACGATGCGCACGTCGTAGCCCAAGATGGAGCCGTTCTGCTCCAGATCCAGGGCCTTGCCCTGGGCTATGCCCAGCTTGTCCGGGATGTCGAACAGATACACGTCGCCCAACTCGAGTCTGGCTGCCTGGGCGGCAAGCTCGCCACCAATGTTTCCCGCGCCGATGAGTGCGATTTTCTTTCGATGCATTGGAAAGAAGCCTCCGCCAGTCCTGTTTCGCTTTCCTAGTGATAGCGCGTTGGGGCGCACAAGCCAACCGAAAACGCGCTGGAACTACCGATTCGGGTGCCGGGACGGGCGTGAGAAAGGATAGCCTTTCGACGTGGCGATCATGGATCTCACCGTTCCCGGCGGCATGGGCGGGCGTGAAGCCATGCGAGGGCTTCTGGCCATCGATCCCGAGGCCAAGGCTGTGGTGTCGAGCGGGTACAGTCAGGATCCCGTCATGGCGAACTTCCGAGACTACGGATTCCGCGACGTACTGGCCAAACCCTACAGTGTGCTGGATGTCAGCCGAGTGCTCTCGGGGCTGGTGGGAAAAGGGAGGACACCAACCGACTGATCAGACCCGCTCGCGCTGATCGTCGATTTCCCCAGGGTGCCAGGCTTCCATGCTGGACAGGTCGCCCTCGTCCTGGCCCAGGAAGCGCGCGCGCAAAACCCGCCGCATGATCTTTCCGCTGCGGTTTCTGGGCAGGCTGGCCACGAACACCACGTCCTGCGGGCTGGCGATGGACGACACGCGGTTAGCTACGTGCAGGCGAATGCGGCTCTCCAGCTCGCGCGAAGGCGACTGTCCCGAGCGCAGGCAGACGAAGGCCACGACCTTCTCGAAGCGGATCGGATCGGGCGCGCTCACCGCGGCTGCTTCGGCCACCTCGGGCAGTTCCAGCAAGACACTTTCGATCTCGAAAGGCCCCACCAAGTGCCCCGAGGTGTTGATCACGTCGTCGGTGCGGCCCACAAACCAGAAGTAGCCATCCGCATCCCGCACCGCCATGTCGCCCGAGTCGTAGTAGTCACCGTGAAACCGGCTAGCGTAGACCCCGGGGCGATTGAGGTGTTCGGCGAACATGGAAGGCCAGCCGCGACGCAGGCACAGCCGACCCTGCTGCCCGGCGGGCAGGGGTTGGCCCGCGCTGTCCAGGATGACGGCTTCGATGCCGTCGACCGCCTGGCCCATGGAACCAGGGCGCACCGCAAGCCCGGGCCGGTTGGCGATCATGATGGCGCCGGTCTCGGTCTGGAACCAGGTGTCGTGAATCTCCTTGCCCAGGGTGCGGCGAGCCCAGAACGTGACCTCAGGGTTGAGCGGCTCGCCCACGCTGGCCGCGCAGCGCAGGGCTTCGAGGCGCCGGCCTGCATAGAGCGACGCCTCTTCACGCATCAGCATGCGCAGGGCGGTGGGCGCCGTGTACCAGACGTTGACTTGCTCCTGCTCGAGGATGGCCATCCACGCGCCGGCGTCGAAGCTGCCGCCATAGTGGACTTGGGTGGCGCCG
>Ga0302323_100004105_pt1 | contig 11851 bp, 12 predicted proteins | sample Fen_T0_3_FD_201950 | JGI IMG/M metagenome (GOLD analysis project Ga0302323, IMG submission 201950) | Peat permafrost microbial communities from Stordalen Mire near Abisko, Sweden - Fen_T0_3 | ecosystem: Environmental > Terrestrial > Soil > Wetlands > Permafrost | place: Sweden: Abisko... | reverse complement strand
GAACGCGCGCTCGTGCAACTGTTCGAACAGGGAACGCCCGAGCTGTACGAAAAGGTCGTCTCAGCGGTCGTCAAGTACGCCTATCACTTCTGCCACGAAAATCAGGTTCAAACAGCGCAATTGCTCGGCATCAGCCGCAATGTCTTGCGCGCACGCCTCGCGATATCTGGACTGATTGCCGGACGCAGGAACAAGAAGCCCTCATCTGCTATCTCGGCATGAGGCTCCGATTATCCAGACGCCGCCGTACCGCAGAGTCGCTGGAGTCGCTTCCAGCGGGTATCTCGCTCTTTCTCGATCGCGAACGCGTCCGCTGAACCCAGGTGGGCGAAGCGCTTCTGTTGGCCCAGGTAGTCGGAGACTGGCTTGAATCGCCGGGGCGTCTTGTTGATACGGAAGCGCCCCGCCTCGAACTCGGCCAAGATCCACAATCCCGTGTCCACGGCAGCTCGAGCAACGTCGAGTGTCTCCGAGGTTTCGACGCCCCATCCAGTCGGACACGGAGCCAGTATGTGCAGAAAGGACGTGCCAGCCGTATCGCGCGCCTTCTCGACTTTCCGGATCAGGTCGTAAGGGTGAGCCACCGTCGCGGTGGCGGCGTAGTCGATACCGTGCGCAGCCACGATCTCGAAGATCTGTTTCTTGTGCGATCGGGCCCCAGCCAGGACGCGGCCGGCCGGGCTGGTCGTGGTGCGCGCACCGAGGGGAGTCAGTCCGCTCTTCTGCACCCCCGTGTTCATGTATGCCTCGTTGTCGTAGCACACGTAGATGAAGTGGTCGCCGCGGTCGATCGCGCCTGACAGGGCCTGCAGTCCAATATCCGCCGTACCGCCGTCGCCCGCGAAGCCCACGACGTGGTAGTCACGAAGGCCCAGCGCGCGTGCAGCCGCAGCGACGCCCGACATCATCGACGCCGTGCCGGCGAAAGTCGAGATGATCGCGTTGCAGCCGAACGCGAGCTGGGGATAGATGAAGCCGACCGCCGACATGCAACCCGCGGGCAGGACCACGAAGGTTCGCTCGCCAAGAACCTTGAGCACGAGCCGGACCGCCAAACTGCCCCCGCAGCCAGCGCACGCCTTGTGGCCAAGGAACGGTTCGTCTTCAGAGAGCGGCAATTTCGCCACCGGTGATTTGGCCGTCGAGCTAGGCATGGGTCGACTCCTCGACACCGACGAAGTGCAGCCGCGACTCGCCGGTCTGGTCACAGGCTGACTGCAGCATGGCGAACATTGCCCTCACGTCGTCGCGCGAGATATCTCGGCCGCCCAGGCCCGCCACGAAGTTGCGCAACATCGGCTTGCTGCCCTGGCCGGACAGCGCCGCCGCCACGTCGGAGAAGACCGCCCCTTGGTAACCGAACGAGACGTCTTTCTCCAGCACGCCGACGGACTTGCACCGCCCGATGGCCTGCAGAAGGTGGCGCTCGGGGAAAGGACGAAGGATGCGAAGCTTGAGCATACCGACTGCTTGTCCTCGGCTGCGAAGCTCGTCCACCACTTCGCGAACCGTACCGGCGACGCTGCCGAGCGTGACCAGAACAACCTCCGCATCTTCGCAGAGGTAGGGGACCACCGCGCCGCCGTGGTCGCGGCCGAAATGGCGAGCGAAATCACGACCGACGTCCGCGGCCACCTTTAACGCATTTTTCATCGCCCGATGCTGCTGCACCTTGAACTCGGTGTAGTGCGCGGGGCCCGCCGTGAATCCCATGTTGACCGGGTGGGTGAGGCTCATTTTGTTGGGTGTTTCAAAAGGTGCCAGGAACGCGTCGACCGCTTCCTGCGACGGGACGGCCACTGGCTCGTAGGTGTGGGTCAACACAAAGCCGTCGAGATTCAGCATGACCGGCGTCAGGACCTCCGGATGCTCGGCGATGGCAAAGGCTTGCAGGGTCAGGTCCAGCGCTTCCTGGGCGTCTTCGATGTAGAGCTGAATCCAGCCGCTCGACACGAGGGCCAGCGAATCCTGTTGGTCACCGTAAATGTTCCACGGCAGCGCCAGCGCGCGGTTGGCGTTCATCATGACGATGGGAAAGCGTCCGCCGCTGGCGTAGGTCAAGCACTCGGCCATGTAGAGCAGCCCCTGCGACGAGGTTGCCGTGAAGGTCCTCGCCCCGAGTGCACTCGCCCCCATGCACGCCGACAGCGCGGAGTGCTCCGACTCCACGTGGAGGAACTCACTGGCGAGGCTTCCTTCGGCCACCCAATCGGCCAGGCGCTCGATGACCGTCGTCTGCGGCGTGATCGGATAGGCCGCGATGACGTGGGGCCTGGCCAAGCGCGCCCCCCAGGCGACCGCCTCGTTGCCCGACAGAAACTTCGGCTGTGCCGCAGGATCGCCCGTCATTTCTTTTCCCCCTTGCGGTTCTCTGGCACCATCTCAAGCGCGTGGGTGCCGCACTCGCGGACGCAAAGCCCACAGCCCTTGCAGAAGTCGTAGTCGATGTCGATGCTCCGCCCGCGCAGCAAGACCGCGCCGTCCGGGCAAGCGAGATAGCAGCGCAGGCAAGCGTTGCAGCGCTCGAGGGTCAGCACGGGACGCTCGCTTCGCCAGGCGGCGTTGGTCTCGGCCAGGTGGCCGGCGGTAAAGCACGGTCCGGTCGGATAGCCGGCCAAAGAGTTCGGCCGCACGTAGGCTCGCACGTAGGGCTTAGCCACCGAGTTGCTCCTTTACCAGATCGTGACAACGTCGCAAGAGCAAGGCGTTCTTCTCGCCGATCGGTCCGCGCAGCTCGGTCCGCACCGCCTTCTCCACGGCATCGAGCGAGACAGGTGCTCGCGCCGCCACCAAGGCGCCCAGCATCGCGACGTTGACCATCGGGCGCCCGAGGATCTCCTTGGCCAGCGCGGTGGCGTCGACTTCAATCACACGCCCGCCGCCAGCAAGACCTCGCCCACCACCGGCGGCATTCACCAGCAACACGCCGCCCTCACGAATGCCGCCCACGCCGTCCGCACCCACCAGGGTTTCATCGAGCACGATGGCGCAATCGCAGCTCGTGAGGGCGCTGCGGTCGCCGATTCGCCGGCCGTCGATGCGCGTGAACGCCAACACGGGTGCGCCCCGGCGCTCGGGACCGAAAGACGGAAAGGCCAGCGCGAATTGCCCGTCCAAGACAGCGGCGGCCCCGAGCAGGCGGGCCGCGGTGAACGCCCCCTGCCCGCCCCGACCGTGCCACCGGATCTCGATCATCGGGCCTCCCGCGCACGCCGGGCTCGGTCCGCCAGCCCTTCCAGCCGACGCCCGGCCGCGTGCAGCGTCTCCTCGCGCTTGGCGAAGTGGAAGCGAATCCAGGTGGCGACCGGCTCGCGAAAGAAGCTCGACCCGGGAACCGCAGCCACCCCCACGTCTTTCACCAGCCACTCGCAGAAGGCCCGGTCGTCGGTCCACCCGGTGTCTGCGATGTCCACCATCACGTAATAGGCCCCCTCGGGCTCGCAAAAGCGCAGGCCGGTTTGGCGTAGATAGCCGAGGAAGAGCTCGCGCTTCGCCGCGTAGCCCGCGCGCAGCTCGTCGTAGTAGCTGTCGGGCAACTCCAGTCCCGCCACCGCCGCCTCCTGCAAGGGTGCCGCCGCCCCGACGGTGAGAAAGTCGTGAACCTTGCGAACTCCGGCGGTCACCTCGGGCGGAGCGATGACGTAGCCCAGTCGCCAGCCCGTGATCGAGTAGGTCTTGGAGAGGGAGCCACAGCTGAGGGTTCGACGATCCATTCCCGGCAGCGACGCGAAGTAGATGTGCTCGTGGGGTGCATAGACGATGTGCTCGTAGACCTCGTCGGTGATGACGAACGCGTCGACCTCCTCTGCCAGCTCCGCGATGAGCTCTAGCTCCGGGCGATCGAATACCCGGCCTGACGGATTCGCGGGGTTGCACAGCACCACCGCCTTGGGCTTCTCGGCGAAGGCCCGGCGCAGCTCGGCCGGGTCGAAGCGGAAATTCGGCGGACGCAACGCCACGTAGATGGGCTCGGCCCCCGACAGAATCGTGTCCGCCACGTAGTTCTCGTAAAACGGCGAGAACACCACCACGCGGTCCCCTGGGTTGCACGCCGTCATCATTGCCGCCATCATGGCCTCCGTACTTCCGCACGTGACGACGATGTTGCGATCCGGATCGATGTCGAGGCCCATCAGGCGCGACTGCTTGCGCGCAAGGGCCGCGCGGAAGTTGGGCGCGCCCCAGGTGACTGCATACTGATGAGGACCGTGTCGCCCCGACCGCTCGGCCGCCCGACGCAATTCTTCGGGCGGGTCGAAGTCCGGGAAGCCCTGGGACAGGTTGATGGCCCCGTGCGCGTTCGCGAGACGGGTCATCTGCCGAATCACGGATTCGGTGAACAAACTTACGCGATGGCTTGTGGAAGGCATGGTCGTTTCCGGTACCTAGATGCCCGGCCGTGATTGGAGAACATCTCCATCGAGAAATGCTTCACCCTCACCCCCCCTCTCCCGGGGGAAGAGGGGCAATCGACCAGGTCTTCCTATCCTCGAATTGCGACCAGTCATTTAGATCCCTTCGCCACGCGAATTCATGCCCTCGGAGCCGCGCAGGTCGACCAGCCGCTTCGCTTTGTGAGTCGCACGCGGCAAGGTGCCCGTGGGCAGCACCTTCACTCGGCGTGGACGGACCCCCAGCCGACTCGCCACCTGTTTCTGCAGCTCCTCGGCCACATCTTCGTCCGCGCCCTGAAAGTCGCCGCTGCGCTCGACCTCGATGTCGAAGCGGGTGAGTCGGCTCTCGGTGTACACGGTGATCCGATATTCGCCGGTGAGCCCAGGGACGTTCCGCACGAAGTACTCGATGTCGCTCGGGAACACGTTGACACCCGAGACGATGAACATGTCGTCACGCCGGCCGAGCACTCGGAATCGCACGTGGGTCCGGCCGCACGAACAACCTCCTGGAAGCCGCTGGATGATATCGCCGGTGCGGAAGCGGATCATGGGTCGCGCCCGCTTGTGCAGCGTAGTCAGAACCATCTCGCCCGGCGCGTCTCCCTCCACGGGGTCTCCGGTCACGGGATCTACGACCTCGAGCAGGATGTTGTCCTCGACCAGGTGAAGACCGTTGCGTGCCTCGCACATCCCGGCGCAGGCACCGAAGATGTCGGAGATACCGTAGAAGTCGTAGAGCTGAGCGTTCCACAGCGACTCGATGGCCGTGCGGGTCGCCGGGATGGAGCCGCCGGGCTCGCCAGCGACGATGATTCGCCTGATCGCCAGGTCACGGGCGGGATCGATGCCCTGCTGCTTCGCGGTCTCTCCCAGATACCAGGCGTAGGACGGCGTCGTCCACGTGGTGGTGGGCTGGAAGCTCTTCATGATAAACAGAAGGCGCTCGGATGGAATGGATCCGGCCCAGATGCACAAGGCGCCCAAACGCTGGGCACCGATGACGTCGGGTCCACCGACAAACAGCGTGAAGTTGAGCGCGTGCACATAGCGGTCGCGTGGCCGCATGCCGGTGGCCCAGAACAGCCGAGCCTGCACGTACTGAAAGTCGTCGAAGTCTTCCTGGGTAAACGGGCTCAACGTAGGCACGCCGGTGGAGCCACTGGACGCGGCCACGAAGACGACATCCTCTTCCGGAACCGCGGCCAGATCGCCCAAGAGCGGCACTGCGACCTGGCGGTCACGCTCAATCGCCTTGTCGACGAAAGGATAGCGGCGCAGATCCTCGAGGCGTCTCAGCTCCGCCGGATTGACCCCGGCTTCGCTGAACGACTTCCGGTAGTAGGGCGAATGTGCCCACGCCCACTGCAAGTGCTCCCGCAGTTGGCTGACCTGGTACGCGTGGAGCTGAGAGCGTGGCAGCGTCTCGATGGTCGCGTTCCAGTATTTCTTCTCGGACATTAGAGTTCCTTGGCGTCGAACAGACGCTTGTAATAGAAGCCACTCGTGTAGAGCGCCGCGGCGGGGTTGTGCCCAAGCACGCGGTCCTTGGTAATGAGCGTGGTCACCGGCGCGCGCGAATGCTTGTTGAACAAAGCATCGTGCCCAACACAAAGACCGACGATGACGTTGAGCTGGGTCTTCTGCCGGGCTAGCAGCCGCGCCTGAAGGATCGGGTTGCAGATCGCCTCGTGTTGTCCGCGCGCGATCTTCAGGTCGTCGGGGATGCCGATGCGGGTCTTGTCCACCGAACCGACCTTGCACAAGACACTGTGCCACTCGAACCCCTTCGCCTCGAGCACCCGCGCGAATACGCGCGACTCCTGCACCAGGCCGATACAGGTCGCGATGCCTATGCGCTTGGCCCCGATGCGCCTGGCGAAGGCGAGGACTTCTTCGACGCGGGTCAGCTTCCCGTAGTACTGCCCTTCCACCTCGGCGGCTGCGCGAGCCATCTTGGCATCGATGCCCCTGCCGCGATACCGACGGGCCGTGCGGTCGATTTCGGCGGAGCCGGCCTCGCCGGTCAAACAGAAGTTGGGAAACTTCTTGTCGCGTCGGTAGCAGTTGAGCGCGAAGCAATCCGTGCAGCTCGGCTCACGCGCGGCCGTTCCGCTAGGACTGAGCTTCTTGGTCGTCTTCACAGTCGTCTTCGTAGTCGTCTTTATAGGCATGGGTTTACTTCTCCGAAGGACATCTCCCCGACGAAACGCCGTTCGAAGCCGGCGTCGTCGGCCAGGTCGATTGCGTGGGCCCGTTCCGACAGCCGAGCGACCTCGCGTCGGGCGCTCGTGCTTGTCAAAAGCAGCACCGCCCCGGTCTTGCTGGTGTTGCCCACGGCAACCACCCGCCGGGCCAATCGCGCCGGCAAAAGCCCGCTTCCGCCCAGACTGTCGGGTGACACGTGGTACCCGAACGAGCCAGCTACCAGCACGGAATACACCTCCGCCTCGCTGGCTCCCGCGCGAGCAAGCAGCACGTCGATGCCGGCCCGAATTGCGGCCTTCGCCAACTGGACCTGTCGCACGTCCTTCTGGGTGACGAACACGCCGTCGGACAGGTCGATCGCTCGGCTGCCCAAGCGTTCATTCCAGGTGCCAATCGGCGGGGAAACTTTGGCGTCAAAGCGCCCACTCTTCGCGATGGTCCCGGTGCGAACCAGCGTGGCCACCAGGTCGAGAAGACCGCTGCCACAGATCCCGGCCGCCGGCGCGGTGGCGATGGTATGAATCTGCCAACCTCCCGCCGCGGTCGAGCGCACGGCATCGATGGCACCGGGCGCCGCTCGCATCCCGCACGCGATATTCACGCCTTCGAACGCCGGCCCAGCCGCCGTCGAGGTGGCCCATAGACTTCCGCCGTGAGCGAGGACCATCTCGCCGTTGGTGCCGATGTCGATGAACAGCGTCGTCTTGCTTGCCTTGTGCAAGTCGGTCGCGAGTATTCCCGCGGTGATGTCCGCACCGACGAAGCCAGAGATCCAGCCGGGTAGATAGACCCTGCCGTGGGGAGCCACATCGAGGCCCAGCTCCCGCGCGGCAAAGCTGCGGTCTCCGCGCAACGCGGAGACATACGGCGTGCGTCCGAGCGGCGACGGATCCTGCGCGACCGCCAGGTGCAGCATGCAAGGATTGCCCGCCAGCACCACCTCGTGCACGTGTCTCCGATTGCGTCCGGCACGCTCGCAGACCTCGCCCGTCAGGCTATTCAGCTCACTCACGAGAGCTCGCTGCAGGGTCTCGAGCCCCGTGGCCTCGCCACCGTAGCGGATGCGCGAAAGCACATCGTGTCCATACACCGTCTGCGGATTGAGGGCCGAGGCAACCGCGAGCTCGGCGCCGGAGTCGAGATCCACGAGCGCCGCAACCAGCGTGGTCGTCCCCACGTCGACCGCGAGCCCGAGGTTCGACACGTCCGTGGCTTCCATGGCCAGGACCTCTTCGCCGGCCCAGACCACCGCGGTGTCCGAGGTTCGCTCGATGCGAATGTGAGGCTCCAAGGTGCGAGAGGTTGCCACCCCGTGCGCAACGATGGCCATACCGCGGTTCTGTTCTTTCGGGATCTCGACCCGAACCGAGGCTCGCGCCTGCGCAAGACACGCGAGGACGGAAACCTTCTCGCCCTCGGTGGCTTGAACGTCCAGGCCGTCGAGCGCAGCCAACGACTCGGCTGGTACGTGGACCCGGCACTTGCCGCATACGCCGCGGCCGTCGCAAGGTGCCTCGATCGGCGCGCCAGCCTGTCGCGCGGCAGACAGCAGGCCGGTGCCGACCGGCACATTGACCCGGTATCCGCCCGGCTCGAACTCGATACGGATCTCGTCGCTCATGCGCGCCCTGCCTTGACGGCAGCGGTCATGGCCGTGATGTTCGCCAGGTTGGTCGACGTCGAAAGTCCGCACGCCGGCGAGATGATATCGGTTCCGTCCTTGACGAGCTCCGCAGCGCGCTCCGCGATCTTTTGCGAGGGCCCCCACTCGAGCAGGTAGGTGCTGAGGTTGCCCATGGTCGTGAGCGAGGGTGATGCATGTTTCAAATCCTTGAGATTCACCATCGCGTCCACGCTGATCGCGTCGCAATGAAGCTGCGGCAACAGCGCGGTTCCGCTGCCCAGTCGACCACAGATGTGGACGATCACCGGCGTCGCCAGCGCATGAACGGCGTCCGCCAGGTGGTTCAAGTAGCGGATGGCGAATTCTCGGAACAGACCCGGCCCCAGGATTTCCACGGTCGCTGTCGGGTCGCCGATGGCGATCACGTCAGCGCCCGCTGCCACCAGCCGGCCGGCGTACTCCGCCAGGACTTGGGTAATCTCTTCGAGCACGGCATGGGCGACCTTGCGGGACTTGTGCAGCTCCTTGAGGAAGGTGATTGGATCCACCACAGATGCAGCCACGCTCACCGGTCCGGTCAGCGTCGCGACGATGGGAAGATCCCGGCGGCGGCCACGGACCAGGCTGACCGCCTCGGTGACCACAGCCGACCGTCCCTGGTGGCCGGCGTTCGGCTCGATGCGCACGGCCCCAAGCGAGGGGAAAGCCTCGCGCGCGATCTTCGGCTCGCAAGCGAGGGTTCCGTGGTTGATGGCGCTTCCGAACATCTCGGCCTCGATGGTCATGCAGAACGGAAGTCCAATGTTCTCGAAACCAGTCGCCTCGCTGACTGCCTCGGCCAGGTTCGCCATCTTGGTCGCCGAGAAGTGCGCCTCGGGCAGGGTGTAGCCCGTTTGCTCCATGACCTCGACGATCGCCGCGTTCATCATGCCGCCGGTGCAAATGACAGGCGGCCGGTCCACGACCTGTTTCCGCAAAGTCGCGAGCAGGCGTGAGCGTGCGTCCACGTCGGTCATGCATCCACTTCCGGCGTTACGCGCGGGGGCCAGCCGATCTCTTCGACGGCGCGGACCATGGCGTCGATGTTGGCAAAGGGTGTTTCAGTGGGCAGGCTGCAACCGGTGGCGACGACCAAGCCGCGCGGACTGTCTCCGGCCTCCCGGACGCACACGCGAACGGCACCACGAACCGCCGCAGGATCGCCTTCGAACACCACCGCCACGGGTGGGACGTTGCCCATGAGGCGCACGCGCTGCCCCACCGCGACTTTCGCCCCGGCCAAGCTGGCGTCGTTGTCGATGGACAGGCAGTCCGCGCCCGCGTCCGCCATGAGGGACCACACCCGCTGAGTCTTTCCGCAGATGTGTAAGGTCACCGACTTGCCCCGCTCGTGGATCCGGTCGATCAAACGACCGAGATAGGGCAGCCCGAATTCCCGAAACTGCCGAGGGCTGACCACGGTCGATGACAACATGGGATCGGTGATGCTCGGCGAGGCACCGGCGTCGATGATGGCGTCGGCCCAGCGCACGGCGGTCTGCAATGCAACCTCGCACAGCCGATGCACCGTCGCCGGCTCCCGCAGCACCAACTTGGCCAAGACCTCCGCGCCCACCAGGAATGATGCCGTGGTGAACGGGCCGGTGACGGCGGCAGTAACGACGACCTCGCTGGCCAACTCCTGGACCACCCTCGCGACCGCTTCGAGGTGCGCGGGCAGAAGGCCGTCGCGCGACGGATCGGCCGGCCTCAGATCCGAGACGCCGCCGCTGCCCGTGATTGCCGGTCCATGCAAGTAAGCCGTCTCGTCCTCAGGAACGCGAACTTTGGCCCCCATGGCCTCGGCTTGCACATACAAATCCGTGAAGACCCGAACCACGTCGTAACCGAATCGCCGATAGGACGCCACTTGCGCCTTGGCCAGCAGGGAACCCGATTCGCGAATCTCTCGGGTACGAACGCCGATGACCCGAGCCGCCGTGTTCCCTACGATAGGGACACAGGGCAACCGATCAATGGGCCGACCCGCCGAAAGGCCCGCCATGCGTTCGAGCGGTGTCACGGTGTGGCTGCCTCCATCGCGTCCTCACGCAGGCGGCGCGCCAGTACAACCGCAGCAGACGCGTTCGCGGCGTACCCATCGGCGCCAATGCGGCTCGCGAATTGCTGAGACACCGGACCGCCACCCACCATGACCTTGATGCGAGGACGCGCCTTGCGCTCGTCGAGCAAGCGAACGACCTCGGCCATGGCCCCCATGGTGGTGGTCATCAAAGTGGATAGACCGATGATGTCGGCGTCAACCGCAGCCGCCTGCTCGACGAAGGCAACCGGCGCCACATCGCGCCCAAGGTCAATCACCTCGAATCCCGCTGTTTCGAGCATGATCTTGACCAAGTTCTTACCGATGTCGTGGGTATCGCCCTCCACCACGCCAAGGACCACCTTGCCCTTCCGCCGCTCGACCGTCCCGCGCGGAAGGTGCGGCTCGAGCACCTTCAGTCCTGCGTACATCGCGTCCGAGCAGATGAGGAGCTCGGGGATGAAATACTCTTCCCGCTCGAAGAGCTCCCCTGCCCGCCGCATGCCATCCACCAGGCCGAGCTCGATGGCCTGCCCGGGCTCGATGCCAAGGTTGAGCGACTCACCGGCCAGCCGGACGGTCTCCAGCTCGTCCATGTTGACGACGGCATCCGATAAAGAGCCGAACAAAGGGTCGGGGGAATTGGTTTCGATGGTCATGATCACCTCTGCCAGAAGAGAGTCCGGCGTCTCAAACGATCGAGCCCCCGCATGCAAATGAATGTGACCCCGCCGGTGAATAGAATGCCCGCGACCATGCGCGGGTAGTCGGCAAAGTCGGCATAGAACTGGACGAACCGCCCCAAGCCAGCATTGGCGCCGAACAGCTCGGCCACCGTCAGCATGATGAACGACATGGCCATGCCCACCGACATTCCGGAGAAGATGTGGGTCAGCGAGCACGGGAACACCACCCGTCGAAGATACTCACCCTTCGTCAAGCCGAGGACGCGTGCGTTGTCGCGCATCCGCTGGGGTACAGCCGCCGCACCCGCCAGCGAATTCACGAAGACCGGCCAGAACGCGCCAATGAAGACCACCGCAATGGCGGCGCTCCGGAATCCGGGTAACAGCGCAATAGCATACGGCACGTAGACGGTCGGTGGCACGGGCGCGACCACGCGTGCAAAGGGAACCGTCAAGCGTTCGAGCCAGGCGGTCGTCCCGGCGAGAATCCCGAGCACGACGCCCGCAGCCACTGCCACCAAGTAGCCGGGCACCAGAATGATGAAAGACGACAGCGTGCCTCGGCCGAGCTCAGGCAACGAAGCCCACAAGGCTCGCGCGGTAACCGCGGGCGATGGAAACAGAAAGCGGTTGTTGGCGGGGACAATCCACGCCACCAGCTGCCAGAGGACCAGAATCCCTGCCACCAGCAGCCAGCTCTCCTTGCCGCTCACGACCTTGCCCACCCGTCGAACCTGCGCGAGTGATTGCCGCCTGGGTGCGGCAACGCCGATATCGTTGAATGCGGTCGAGGCGACGCCGCTGATGTTCACGTCGGTCATATTCCAGCCGCCTCGCCGATCCAGTCAGCCGCCGA
>Ga0302323_100004101_pt1 | contig 11855 bp, 7 predicted proteins | sample Fen_T0_3_FD_201950 | JGI IMG/M metagenome (GOLD analysis project Ga0302323, IMG submission 201950) | Peat permafrost microbial communities from Stordalen Mire near Abisko, Sweden - Fen_T0_3 | ecosystem: Environmental > Terrestrial > Soil > Wetlands > Permafrost | place: Sweden: Abisko... | reverse complement strand
ATGGCCATTCAGGTTATGGATGATTTGCCTGTCGGCATGATTGCGGTATTCTTCAACCAGTTTGGTAACACCGGTACAGCTATGAAATCCATAGTCATCAAAAACCACCACGCCACCAGGTATCAATATATTCCAAACCCATTCCAGGATGTCTTTAGCGGATGTGTACACATCCACATCAATATGGCATAAGCCAAACTGTTCATCAGCCTTAATTTCATGGGCTGTATCCTCAGGGAAAATCCCCTTTAAGATCCTATAATTCGGGTATCTGCTTTTATTTTTTAAAACATCTTCCACAATTTGCTGGCTGGTATCACTGTGTTCGCCACCGGTATAAAAACTGTCGTTGGCGCCGGCTTTTGCCACGCCCGAAAAAGTATCGGCAAGATATAAGCAGGCATTGCTTTTTATATCAGATAATTGCTGTGCCATAATGCCTGCCGTGCCGCCTCTCCATACACCAACTTCCAGTATGGCAGCCTGCGGGTTGAGCGATTGAACTTTCTTTACCAATTGCCAGAGTTCGTAGCAACGGTATATATCAACCAGTGTATTGCCTTTTATCTGGTTGTAAATATGCATAAAGGATTCATCTCCCTGCCAGGGTGCATAGTTGGCTGAAGGAAAAACAAAACCGTAGGAAAAACCGTCCACACTAAAATTTGCCTTGCCCTTGTAAGTTGGCCGTTTGCCAATATAGATACCGGTATTATCAAAAAGGGATCTTATAATTTTCTTAAGCATCATAAAAAAGGTGTAGTTATTTTATAAAATTAAGGTACAGCGGTTTAATTGCGGGTAATTTTTACTGATCAATGAATAACAGGCTGCCATCGCCATAACTTAAAAAACGAAAATCATGTTGCATGGCGTAAGCATAATTTTTTTTCCAGTCATCGCCAATGGCTGCAGCAACAAGCAAAAGCAGCGTTGATTGAGGCTGGTGAAAGTTGGTGATAATGGCTTTGGCTATTCTAAATTGATAACCTGGTGCAATTAATATCTGAGACTGTGTAAATAACCTTTCCTGTTTATTTACTTTCATCCAGTTAAGCAATGCCATTAAAGATTCTTTTGCAGCAATATTGCTATTGGCCAATAGAGCCTCATACACTTCCCACTGGCTCACGCTTAATTGTTTTATTTCCGGTTGCAAAGCGGCTTTAACTCCCATCCAGTAAAGACTTTCCAGGGTTCTTAGTGAGGTTGTTCCAACCGCTACAATGGGTTTAACAAGCTTTTCAATTAAATCTTCAATTATTTCAAAACCAACATCAATCCATTCGGCATGCATTTCATGATCCTGCATGGTAGGCGCTTTTACCGGTTTAAATGTACCTGCACCAACATGCAATGTTACAAAGCCGGTCTGTATTTTTTTTTCGGCAAAACTGTTAAAAACAGCTTCTGTAAAATGCAATCCGGCTGTTGGTGCTGCTACCGAGCCTTCATCTGCTGCATAAATAGTTTGATACCTTTCTGTATCTGCTGTTTCCGTTTTTCTTTTAATGTACGGCGGCAAAGGGATATCACCGGCCTGTTCCAGTACTTCTGCAAAACTAATCCCGCCATCCCAATGAAATTCTACTATATATGCGTCAGAAAGTTTTTTCTGTAATGAAATTTTTAATTTTTCATTTTTCATTTTTAATTCCAGCTCTCTTTCCTTCCATTTGCTCACTCCACCAATCATACACTTCCAGGTAGCTTTTTTTGTTGATGATAATGCGGATGTATAATCTGCCTGGAAAGGTTCCAGTAAAAATATTTCAATAACGCCACCACTGCTTTTTTGAAAACGGATACGGGCTTTGATTACTTTGGTGTTATTGAAGATTAGAAAACTATCTGCCGGCAAATGGCTTGCAATGTTTTTATAAACATCCTCGCTGGTTGCTCCGTTTTTGTAAATAAGCAGTTTGGAAGCATCCCTTTCTGCCAGCGGATGCAATGCAATCCTGTCTGCCGGCAAATCATAGGTATAATCAAGAATGGATATTTTTTTTGGATCGGTCATTGTAAAAACGAAGCAATTTCTGCTTCCCATTTTGCAGTTTCTTTTTTGCAAAGACTTTCATGGCCGGCTGTTTCGTAAACCACGAATTTTTTATTTGTGTTGGAGATATTTTTGAATAGAATGTCTTCTTCAGATTTGCTCACTCTTGGGTCGTTACGGCCCCATTGCAGCAACACCGGGCATTTAATACTGGCAGCATATTCCTGTGGCTTCATGCTGAAAGCCCAGAAGCCATGCTCTAGTCCGCCCCAGAATGTAATTAGCGTTGCCAGCGGTTGTGGAGGAAGCCCCATCATTTTTAAACGGCCTGCAGCTGCATCCTGAATGGTTCCAAATGGCATTTCTAAAATTATTTTTTCGGGGTTGATCTGATAATCTTTTACAAATTTGGTGATGGTAGAGGCGCCCATGGATATTCCCCACAATACTATATTTTTTTCTCCTTTGGCTTTGATGTAGTCGTAACTTAGCTTGACATCTTCACTTTCATCATAACCAATGGTGCAGGTATTTCCACCACTGTTGCCATGTGCCCTGAAATCTATCTGAAAAGTATTGTAACCAAGTTTATGAAATACTTTTGCCTCGTCGTTGGTTCCGCTTTTTTTACCACCATGGCCATGAAACATACAGATGGTTCCTTTGGCGCTGTCGGCCGGTATGTACCAACCTTCTAATTTAATGCTGTCTTTTGTGGTAAGTGTTATAGTTTGATAGGTGGAATCTGAAGCATTGGTATTTTGCTGTTTAACGGCATTAATACCAAAAAGTATTTCTTTGGTCTTATCCCAGCGGGTTTTTTCTTCCGTTTTTTTTATGGTTATTTCTCCATTATTGTAAAAATGAGTGAATTTATAAGCATGAAATGCTACAATTACATTTAGTAAGACAAAAAGGATAACAAGACTTCTGAGAAGTATTTTAAAGAATCGTTTCATTTCCCATTTTATTTTTTCAAATGTAAAGTTAATAATATTGTGAACGGTATAAATTTAAGTCGCAGAATCTGTACTTTAGCCGCTCATTATAACAACCAAACAAAATTTATATGCGAATTTTAAAACAGCTTTTTATTGTATTGCTACTCGTAAGCACGGTTACAACATTTGCTCAAACCGGAAAATACGAATGGAAAGAAGTTACTTCGGGTGGGTACACTTATAAGTATGTAACAAACGATCCTGCCAAGGCAAGGTTTTATACTTTAAAGAACGGACTTACGGTAATTTTAAGTCCTACCAGCAAAGATCCCCGTATTCAGTGTTATGTTGCTACAAAAGCCGGTAGCAAAACCGATCCGGCAACACATACCGGCCTGGCCCATTACCTGGAGCACATGTTGTTTAAAGGAACTGATAAATTCGGATCATTGGATTGGGCCAAAGAAAAACCCGAGCTTGATAAAATTGATGCGTTGTATGAAGAGTACAATAAGACAACTGATACTGAAAAACGTAAGGCTATTTATCACCTTATTGATTCAGTATCGGGCGTGGCTTCAAAATATGCCATTGCCAATGAGTACGATAAAATGATGAGCTCCATGGGCGCACAGGGCACCAATGCATTTACCTCTTTTGAGCAAACTGTTTATACCGATGATGTGCCCGCCAGTGCCATTGATAAATACCTCGCTGTGCAGGGTGAGCGTTTCAGGAATCCGATACTCAGGATCTTTCATACTGAGCTGGAAGCTGTATATGAAGAAAAGAACCGTGGCCTGGATAATGACGGACGCAAGGTGAGTGAAAAATTATTTGCTTCATTATTTAAGAACCACAACTACGGTTTGCAAACAACCATCGGCACGGTTGAGCATTTAAAAAACCCTTCACTCATCGAAATAAGAAAATACTTTAACACCTATTATGTACCTAATAACATGGGTGTTATTATGAGTGGCGATTTTGACCCGGATGTAATGATCAAAAAAATTGAAGCAACGTTTTCTTATATGCAGAATAAGCCGGTTCCAAAATATACTTTTCAGCCGGAGCAACCTATTACATCGCCCATTGCTGCAGAAGTTGTGGGGCCGGATGCAGAGTCAGTTACTATCGGTTTCCGTTTACCAGGAAATAAAGATAAAGATGTGTTGCTTGCTGATTTGGTAGGACAGATATTGACTAATGGTAAAGCCGGTTTGATGGACCTGAACCTGGTTAAAAAACAAAAATTGCTGGGTGCATCTGCATCTGCATTTACACTGATAGATTATGGTGGATTATTTATGCAGGGCCGCCCAACGCTTGGCCAGTCTTTAGAAGATGTAAAAGTACTGATGCTGGGTGAAATTGAAAACCTTAAAAAAGGAAATTTTGATGATAACCTGATCACTTCCATCATCAATAACCAAAAGAAAAATAAAATACAGGGTACAGAAAAGTATTCAGAAAGGGCCAGTGACCTGATGGATGCTTTCACTTCGGAACTTAACTGGCAGGAGCAGGTTGCTTATACCGATCAGTTATCAAAACTTACAAAAAAAGATATTGTTGCATTTGCCAATAAATATTTCCAGGATAACTATGTATTTATTTTTAAACGCAAAGGCGAAGATAAGAGCATTGTTAAAGTAGATAAGCCCGCTATTACACCTGTGGAAACCAACCGCAATGCACAATCTGCTTTTGTAAAAAAGGTAAATGATATGCCTGCCACACCGGTAAAACCTGTTTGGCTTGATTATAATAAAGATCTGCAAAAAGCTAAGGTTGGCCCTGCTGAAGTATTATATGTTCAAAATAAGGATAACAGTCTTTTCCGCCTGCGTTACCGGTTTGAAATGGGAACCTGGAATGTTAAGAAGCTGAGCCTGGCTGCACAATACCTGCAGTTTTTAAGTACTGATAAAATGAGTGCCGAAGAAATTACCAAGGCTTTTTATAAAATAGCCTGCAGCTTCAATGTAACAGCATCAACAGAGTTTACAACAGTTACCATTGAAGGGTTGCAGGAGAATTTTAATGAAGCGGTTAAGTTGTTCGAGGATGTTCTTAAAAATTGCAAAGCAGATGAAGCTGCATTAAAATCTTTAAAAGCAAGGATCACTAAATCACGTACGGACGCAAAAGCAAACAAAGCAGCTATTATGAGTGGTTTGGTAAGTTATGCCAGGTTTGGCCCAAAGAACCCCTTTAACTATACCATGAGTAATGATGAATTAAACAACACAACTGCTGACGAACTGGTAAATATTTTACACAATCTCAACAGGAATACTCATAAAATATTGTACTATGGCCCGCAGCCATTGGCGCAGCTTACAGCAGGGTTAAAAACAATGCATGCTGTTCCGGTGGGCTTTATTGCAACATCAGCACCCGCTAAATTTACCAATACAACACAAACTAAAAACGAAGTTTTATTTGCAGATTATAACATGGTACAGAGTGAAATACGCTGGGTGCGTAATACATCGGCATACAGTGCAGATAAAGAACCCGTGATCGATATCTTCAACAATTATTTCGGTGGTGGTATGGGGGCATTGGTTTTTCAAACCATCAGGGAAAGTAAAGCGCTGGCTTATTCAACCTTTGCATTTTATGCAGTGCCCGACAAAAAAGAAGATCCTTTTTACACATTGGCTTATGTAGGTTGCCAGGCCGATAAATTCAACGAATCTATTGTTGCCATGAATGAATTATTGAATGATCTGCCAAACGTTGCAGAGAATGTTAAGTTTGCCCGCGAAGGAATTAAAAAAGATATCGAAACGGAACGTATCACGCAGGACGGTATCATTTTTAATTATCTTACGGCGCAGCGCAAAGGTTTAACGGACGATATTCGTAAGAAAACTTACACGGCAGTTGATAAGATCGGTTACAATGAACTGAAACAATTTCATAGTGAATATATTGCCTCAAAGCCTTACACCTATTGTGTTGTAGCTTCCGACAAAAAAGTAAGTGAAGAAACAATGAAAAAATATGGTGAATTAAAAAGATTGAGTTTGGAAGAGATATTTGGCTATTGATTTTCGAAACATTTTATAAAAGGAGCTCCTTTTACGGGGCTCTTTTTTATTGCTGTAACTTTTCATTTATGTAAATCGGTAAAAAATTGCATCCTGTTAGAAGAAGTTCAAAACTAAACGTACCATTATGAGAGCATTAATTGTAGCAGCAGCAGCTTTAATAAACGTCAACACATTGGCACAGAATAATACTGCAGCAAATATTATAGAAGGCGGTAAAACCCTTGTAGAACTGGTACGTGTTTTTAAAACACCCAGGTATTTAATGCCTTTGCCACAACCTGTTGTTGAAAGAAAAGATAGCTGCTCAATTAAGAATGTAAGTGATTATACAATTAAAAACTCAACGGCAAAACCTTTGCTGGTAAGCTTTTACAGGAGAAATGGCAATATTTACGAACCAGGTATCTTATCGCTAAAGATCTTACCTAAAAACCAGGAAACACTCTACGAGCTTAAAGCTGGTATTTATAAAATTAAATTTGAAACAGAAGAAGATGACGAGGCAAAAGTATTCCGCGAAGGCGAAATAAAATTAATTGCCTGCGAAAATATATTCAAAGAAATTAAAAATGAATGACTATAATTTTCCTTCTTTTATTTCTTCTACTATTCCGGGGTCAAGCAATGTTGTTGTATCACCCAGGTTTGAAGTTTCTCCTTCAGCTATTTTTCTTAAAATGCGGCGCATTATTTTTCCGCTTCGTGTTTTAGGTAAGCCGGTTACAAACTGAATTTTATCTGGCTTGGCAATAGGCCCGATTATTTTTGAAACTGTTAGATTTATATCCAGGCGTGTCAGGTTTTCATCTCCATGGTGGCCATTGTAAATAACGAATGCATAAATGCCCTGGCCTTTTACATCATGCGGATAACCTACCACGGCGCTTTCTACCACACCAGCATGCATGTTAATGGCGTTCTCAACCTCTGCAGTTCCTATGCGGTGACCGCTTATATTTAATACATCATCAACCCGGCCCGTAATGCGGTAGTTGCCATCTGCATCTTTCAAAGCACCATCGCCGGTAAAGTATAAATTTGGATAAGTAGCAAAATAATTAGTGCGGCAGCGTTCATGATCGCCCCAGGTAGTTCTTAAAATACCGGGCCATGGTGCCTTAATGCAAAGATTGCCTTTCATGATACCGTTCTCATCCTTCTCCGTTATTTCATTTCCCTGCTCATCTACTAAAATGGGTTGCACGCCCGGCATAGGGAGTGTTGCCCAGCTCGGCTTGGATGGGGTAACACCCGCCAGGTTACTGATCAAACAAGCCCCTGTTTCGGTTTGCCACCAGGTATCTATGATCGGACATTTACCTTTCCCGATATTTTCATCGTACCAATGCCAGGCTTCTTCATTAATAGGTTCACCCACTGTACCCAAAACTTTTAATGAGGAAAGATCCTTTCCCTGAATGGGATCGGTACCATAACTCATTAAACTACGGATGGCAGTTGGTGCAGTATAAATGCAGTTCACTTTATGGCGTTCTACAATATCCCAGAAACGTCCGGCATCGGGCCAGGTAGGTATACCCTCAAACATCAGAGAGGTAGCACCGGCGCTTAAAGGACCATACACGATATAACTATGGCCTGTTACCCAGCCAATATCGGCTGTGCAAAAATGTATATCGCCGGGATTGTATTGAAACACGTTTACAAAAGTGTAATTGGTCCATACCATGTAACCTGCGCATGTATGTACCACACCTTTTGGTTTGCCTGTGCTGCCACTTGTGTATAAAATGAATAAGGGATCTTCGGCATCCATTTCTTCGGCCGGAAAAGAAATCACGCCATCTTTTTCAATCTGCGATTCTGCATGTTCCATTTCATCTTCCCACCAAACATCTCTTCCCTTGATCATCGAAACAGGAGTTCTTGTCCTGGTATAAACAATTACTTTTTTTATGGTTCTGTTTCCGATCAATGCATCATCGATCACAGCTTTCAACGGAATATCTTTTCCACCGCGGTAGGCGCCATCGCAGGTAATTATGAAATCTGCCTGTGCGTCATACAGCCTGTCTGCAATGCTTTGCGCACTGAAGCCGCCGAAGATTACACTGTGAATGGCGCCTATTCTTGCGCAACCTAATACCGCATAAGCCAGCTCGGGCACCATACCCATATATATACAAACACGGTCTCCTTTTTTTACTCCATTATTAATAAGCATTTGTGCAACCTGGCAAACTCTTTTATGCAGGCGTGCATAGGTAACAACTCTCACTCTTTCTTCAGGGTTATTGGGTTCCCAGATGATCGCGGGTTTATCAGCCATGGTTTTCAAATGCCTGTCAATGCAGTTTTCAGTTACATTCAGTTTGCCTCCGCCAAACCATTCAACCCTTGGTTCAGTAAAATTCCACTCCAGTACACGGTCCCATTTTTTTCTCCATAAAAAATTATCAGCAACATTCGCCCAGAAACCTTCCGGATCTTCAATGCTTTTTTTATAATCGCTGTTATACTGTTCTAAACTTTTGATCTGATAAGGATATGACATAGCAACCGTTTTATTTTCAGACTAAAAGTATGAAACATTGAAAAGCGAAAGAATTAAATGTTGCTAAATTGGTATAGTTTTGCTAAATAAGTATAGCTGATGCATTAAATTTATTTTATGAAACAGATTGCCTGCCCCAAATGCCAAAGCGAAGAATTGATCAAAAGTGGCGTCGTTAAAGGAAGACAGCGTTTTCGCTGTAAGTCCTGCGGATTTTCTTTTACCGTTTTAAAAGAAGGGAAAAGCATCGACCCTTACTATGTTATCAAGGCATTGCAACTGTATATTGAGGGGGTTACCTACCGGGAAATTGAACGCATTCTAGGCATCAGCCATGTTTCTGTTATGAACTGGGTAAAAAAATATGGATTGAAGGCCCCTGAAAATAATAACTATCATCCTACATACCAGGTACTCACACATACTGAATTGATGACCCTTTTTGCAGAAAAAGATTTTCTTCAAAGTGCCGGCTGCATGATCACCGAACTGGGTGATAAATTTATGCTGATCAAATGGGAGAGATTCAAGAAAAACGGCCTGTAAAAAATATACTTTTAGCAGCAATATACTTTGCGATTTGTTTTTCATTTGATTTAATCAACTTTTGAGTCCTGATCTTTTTGGCAATAACGCCGGAACTCAAAACGATTAACGATGAAAAAACTTGCGCTACATTCACTACTAGGCTGTTTTGTTTTATGCTTTTCAATTCTGCAAAATGCAACAGCACAAACAACAACAACCAAGCCGGCAGACAATCCTGCCAGCTGGGGAATTAAACTTTATGGCTTTGTGAGAAACGATATCATGTACGACTCGAGACAACTTGTCTCGGCAAGAGAAGGTGATCTATCATTGTATGCAAAGGATAAATCTTTGGATGCAAATGACAAAGATATTAATGCTGCGCCAACATTTCATATGCTGGCAATCACATCCCGGTTGGGTGGCACAATTACCGGGCCTGATGCATTTGGTGCTAAAACATCGGCAACACTGGAAGCGGAATTTTTTGGAAATTTTGACGGAGGCATCAATGAATTCCGCCTCAGGCATGCCTGGGTAAAACTGGACTGGAGTAAAACACAGCTTGGATTCGGGCAATACTGGCATCCTATGTTTGTAACCGATTGCTATCCGGGGGTTATAGATTTTAATACCGGCATGCCTTTTCAACCTTTCAATCGCAGCCCGCAGGTGAGGTTAACGCAAAAATTAGATAAGAAAAATAAAATGTCTTTAATTGTTGCTATTCTTGCGCAACGCGATTTCGCCAGCGTTGCTCCATCAGGATACAACCCAAACGACCCTATGCGAAACAGCACAGTGCCAAACATGCACCTGCAATTTCAATATAAGGGCGCAAAATTAGTAGCCGGTGCAGGGGTAGATTATAAATCACTAAGGCCAAGATTAAACTCAGGATCGCCCAATGTTGTATCCAACGAACGCGTTGGAAGCACTTCATTTATTGGTTATGTAAAAGTGATCACCAAGCCGGTTGTAATAAAAGCGGAGGCAGTTATTGGAGAAAATTTAACCGACCATGTAATGGTAGGTGGTTACCTGGGATATGTAACCAAACCAGGAGCCGTAGAAACTTATGATGCTACAAAAACGCAGGCATACTGGTTAGATATTGCCGGAACGGGCAAAAAAATTGTACCGGGATTGTTTTTTGGTTATACCGCTAATGATGGGGCCAAATCCGGTGCCAGTGCAGCTTATGGCAGAGGCATTGGTACAAGTGGCAGGGGGATAAAAAATATTTTCAGGATATCTCCCCGTGTTGAATTTATTTCAGGTAAATTTAAGTTTGGAACAGAAATAGAGTATACCGCCGCACAATATGGAGCATTTGGAACCGACTCAAAAGTAACGGGTACAATTGATAAGATCAATAATACCCGTTTCCTTTTAACAACAACATTTTCATTTTAAACCTAAACCACAACTAACATGAGTAATAATAACAACTCAGAAAAAGGGATGGGCTTTATCATCGGGGCATCGTCCGTTGGTACGCTTATCGAATGGTACGACTTCTATATCTTCGGTATGCTGGCCACCATTATTTCCAAACAGTTCTTTCCCGAGGATTCAGGCACATCGGCCCTGCTAAGTACATTGGCCATTTTTGCTGCAGGCTTTATTGTTCGGCCATTTGGTGCATTGGTTTTTGGAAGACTGGGTGATCTGATTGGCCGTAAGTACACGTTTTTACTTACACTTATTTTAATGGGCGGATCCACATTTGCCATTGGTTTGGTACCGGGTTTTAAAACGATTGGTTGGGCTGCGCCAATTATTGTGTTGGTATTGCGCCTGATACAGGGTCTTGCTTTGGGCGGCGAGTATGGTGGCGCTGCAACTTATGTGGCCGAACATGCGCCTGCAAAAAGGCGTGGTTACTGGACAAGCTGGATACAAACCACGGCAACGCTTGGGCTGTTTCTTGCTTTGGGAATCATCCTTTTTATCCGTAAAAGCCAGGGCGTTGAAAAATTTTCAGGCGAGTGGGGCGGATGGCGTTATCCTTTCTGGATATCACTATTACTCGTCATTGTTTCCATCATTATCCGCATGCGCATGAAAGAGTCGCCCATGTTTGCCAAAGTAAAGGCGGAAGGGAAAACATCGGTTAATCCGCTGAAAGAAAGTTTTGGCCACCGGGCTAATTTTAAAATGGTGTTGCTGGCATTGTTTGGGGCTGTGATGGGCCAGGGCGTTGTTTGGTACACCGGTCAGTTTTATGCACAAACATTCATAGAAAATATCTGCAAGGTAAATTTTGTAGACTCCAGGAATATCCTGATGATCGCCATACTTTTTGCAACGCCTTTCTTTGTGGTTTTTGGTGCATTAAGTGATAAGGTTGGAAGGAAATGGATCATGCTGATTGGTATGCTGCTGGCTGTTTTCTCCTACAGGTTTGTGTACCAGACTTTTATTGACTACACCAATGTGGCGGCAAAAAGAACGATGATAGATGTTTCTAAAACAACCAAATCCGATGCTGTAGCATCCATTGATGCGAAGGATAAAAAGAAGGCCCTTATAAATGTAAGATACGATTCGGTTTATACCGATGGCGCCGTATATACTTTTACCAAAACAGATACCCTTCATTTTGCCAGTGACTACACAGGCAATACTGCAACCATCGCTTATATAATAGTGAAGAAAGATAGTACGGCAGGTTTGGATACAGTTATAGTGAAAGCTAAGACAGCAGCAGGAGTTATATTGCCCGAAGGCATTACGTATATCACCGCTGAAAAAAAATCGGCAAAGCCGGGTGTGGTAATAGAAAAATCTTTGGATAGTAATAC
>Ga0302323_100004097_pt1 | contig 11863 bp, 7 predicted proteins | sample Fen_T0_3_FD_201950 | JGI IMG/M metagenome (GOLD analysis project Ga0302323, IMG submission 201950) | Peat permafrost microbial communities from Stordalen Mire near Abisko, Sweden - Fen_T0_3 | ecosystem: Environmental > Terrestrial > Soil > Wetlands > Permafrost | place: Sweden: Abisko... | reverse complement strand
AGCGAATTCCAGTCGCTGCTCGCGACGCTCACGCCGCTCGCGGCCAAGGGTGCGGGGGACATCGCCAAGCTCAACGCGCTCAAGCTCGCGGGCGGGACCAGCGTCGAGGACACCGTCAAGCAGCTCGTCGGCAAGACGGGCGAGAACATCCAGGTCGCGCGCGTCGCGCGCTACGAGAACGCGAAGGGCCGCGTGGGCTTCTACGTGCACCACAACCAGAAGGTCGGCGTGCTCGTCTCCGTCACCACCGAGGGGCCGGAAGCCAAGGCCACCGAGGTGCTGCGCGAACTCGCGATGCACGTCGCGATGTACAACCCGGCCGCGGCGACGCGCGCCGACGTGCCCGCCGCCGACCTCGAGCGCGAGAAGGCGATCTACCTCGAAGAGGTCAAGGGCAAGCCGGCCGAGATGCAGCAGAAGATCGTCGCCGGCAAGCTCGAGAAGTTCTACGCCGACCGCGTCCTGCCCGAGCAGATCTGGATCAAGGACGACACCAAGACCAAGACCGTGCAGCAGGTCCTCGACGCCGCACTCGGCAAGGGCACGAAGATCGAGGCCTTCACGCGCGTCCAGGTCGGCAAGTAGCGCCGCTCCGCTGCTGAAATCCGGGCGTCGGTTCCCTATCCTTGGGGACCGGCGCCCGTTCCCTTTCCTGACCGCGATTCCTGCATGGCCACCTCGTACCAGCGCGTCCTGCTCAAGCTCTCCGGCGAGGCCCTCGGCGATCCCTCGAGCGGCCACGGCATCGACCCGGGGGCCGTGCAGGTCATCGCGCGCCAGGTCGCGCGCGTCGCCGGTCTCGGCGTCGAACTCGCGATCGTGGTGGGCGGCGGCAACATCCTGCGCGGCGCGGAGTTCTCCAAGCTCGGCGCCCCGCGCGCCAGCGCCGACTACATGGGCATGCTCGGCACGGTGATCAACGCGCTCGCGCTGCAGGACGCGCTCGAGCAGCAGGGCCTCGAGACGCGCGTGCAGACTGCGATCGAGATCCGCCAGGTGGCCGAGCCCTTCGTGCGCCGCCGCGCGCTGGCGCACCTGAAGCAGGGCCGCGTCGTGATCCTCGCCGCCGGCACCGGCAACCCGTTCTTCACGACCGACACCGCCGCCGCACTGCGCGCGACCGAGCTCTCCTGCGAAGTGCTGCTCAAGGGCACCAAGGTCGACGGCGTCTACACCGCCGACCCGAAGAAGGTCAAGAGCGCCAAGCGCTACGAGGAGCTCTCGTACATGGAGGTCCTGCAGCAGGGCCTCTCGGTCATGGACGGCACGGCGATCACGCTCTGCATGGAGAACCGCCTGCCGGTGATCGTCTTCAACCTCTTCGAAGAGGGCAATCTCGAGCGCGTCGTGCGCGGCGAGACCCTGGGCACCCGCATCCGGAGTTGAGCATGAGCTACCAAGCGATCGTCAAGGACACGCGCGACAAGATGGAGAAGACCCTGCACCACCTGCAGGACTTGATGCGCTCGATCCGCACCTCGCGCGCCTCGAGCGCGCTGGTCGAGCACATTCGCGTCGAGTACTACGGCACGCCCACGCCGATCGCGCAGATGGCCTCGATCTCGATCCCCGAGCCGCGCCAGATCGTGATCAAGCCCTTCGATGCCTCGGCGCTGACCGAGCTCGTCAAGGCGATCCAGAAGTCCGACCTCGGCATCAATCCGCAATCGGACGGCAAGATCATCCGCCTCACGATGCCGCCGCTCTCGGGCGACCAGCGCAAGAAGTACGTCGCCAAGGTCAAGGAGATGGCCGAGGAGACGCGCGTCGCCATGCGCAACGCGCGCCGCGACCAGAACAAGCACGCCGAGGCCGAGTCCAAGGGCGGCCTGACCGAGGACGAGCACAAGAAGCTCCAGGACGAGATCCAGAAGATCCTGAAGGAGTACGAGGACAAGGTCAGCGCGGTCCTCGACAAGAAGACGGCCGAGATCATGGAGGTCTGAGGCGCTGCCCGAAGGGGGCGTCGCCCCCAAGGCCGCTTCGGTTATCCTTCCGCCCCCGCGCGCCACAGGCGCGCGCAGCCTGCACGGGCGGGCGCGTAGCTCAGTCGGTAGAGCAACTGGCTTTTAACCAGTAGGTCGAAGGTTCGATCCCTTCCGCGCTCACCACCCCCTCGGCGGGTGGATGCTTGCCTCCGCCGGAGCGGGTGCTATCCTCTCCGCCCCTCTTTCCGAACACGCCCGCGTAGCTCAGTTGGTAGAGCAGGTGACTCTTAATCATCAGGTCGAAGGTTCGAGCCCTTCCGCGGGCACCATTTTCCTCCCGGCGCGCTGACGTCGGGATCGGCTAGGAGGGCTGCCGGCCGGACGTCCAGCGATTGTCCGCTGCCTCTCGCCGGCGATACGAGCGCGCGCACGCGCACGAGGACTTTCTTTTTTTTCGGCGCGAGTTCCGCGCGCCGATGGACCCCGGGGATGAGCGAGGCCGCCACGAGTGTGGTGATCCGCTCGAGGTCCGACTCCCTCGTCTCATCCGGAACCCCATGTCGACTCGTCCGAGCCCCCCCCGGCGTCTGTGTGGACTCCTTCGCTTCTCCTCGACTGCAGCGCTGCTCGCGCCGCTGACGCTGCTGCTCTCGCTCAGCGCCTCCGGCTGGGCGCAGACGACCATGCGCGTGAGCATGGGCGTGGGCGGGGCCGAGAGCCAGGGGAACAGCGGCGCCTTGGCACAGTTTTCCTCGTTCACCGTCGTGGGCTGCACTGTTTCGGCCGACGGCCGCTACGTGGCCTACGGCAGCCTGGCTCCGAACCTGGTTCCCGGCGACACGAACGGGACGTGGGACGTCTTCGTGTTCGACAAGCAGACCGGCGTGACCGAGCGTGTGAGTGTCGACTCGAGCGGGGCCCAGGCCAATGACTGGAGCGTATGGCCATCTCTTTCCGCCGATGGTCGCTATGTGGCCTTCCAGAGTGGCGCAACGAACCTGGTTCCCGGCGATACGAACGGGACGTACGACATCTTCGTTCACGACCGCCAGACAGGCGTGACGACGCTCGTCAGCCTGGGCTCAACCGGAGCGCAGGGAGACAATGTCAGCTCCACGCCGATGATCTCGGCCGACGGCAGCTCCGTTGCGTTCATCAGCAGCGCCACCAACCTCGTCCCCGGAGACACCAATGGCTGTGATGACATCTTCGTCCGCAGCCTCCAGTCCGGTTCGACCACGCGGGTGAGCGTCAGCTCGGGAGGCGTGCAAGGCAACTACGCCTGCGAATGGGCGCCGCAGATCTCCGCCGACGGGCGCCTGGTAGCGTTCGAGAGCTGGGCGGACAACCTCGTGGCGGGGGATACGAACGTACGCGTGGACATCTTCGTACACGACCTCCAGACGGGGTCGACTGTCCGAGCGAGCGTCAGTTCGAGCGGCGGGGAATCGGTCGAGGGCGGAAACTACGCGGCGATCTCGGCCAACGGCCGGTACGTTGCCTTCTCCAGCGGGAGCACGAACCTCGTGACCGGCGACACGAACGGCAAGCATGACATCTTCGTGCGCGATCTGCAGTTGGGCACGACACAGCGCGTGAGCTTGGACTCGTTCGGTGGAGAACTCGACGGTTTCAGCTCGCTCCCCTCGCTCTCGGCAGACGGCCAGGCCGTGGCCTTCACTTTCGATTCGAGCGCTTGGGGGGGCACGTTCGTCCTGAGGCGCGATCTGCAGAGCGGCGAGCTGACGCTGGAAGGCCTGAACCCATCCGGAAATCCCGGGAACGGAACGTGCATCACTGAAGTCGCTGCCGTGTCGGCCGATGGGCGCTTCGTGACCTTTGCCTCCGACGCCAGCGACCTCGTCCCCGGAGACACGAACGGCTTCTGGGATGTCTTCGTGCGCGATCACGGCGCCAGCGTGTGCCCTAGCACCTCGACCGACACCACTTACGAATACATCAGCCGCGTTCAATTCGGCTCGATCGACAACACGCCCGCGGGAACGCCGCAGGGCAACTACACGGACTACCCGAACTCGACCGACCTGCTGCAGTCCGGCAGCTATCCGATCACGATCACGGTTCCGGGCTCGTACACGCTCGACCGCTGCACGGTCTTCGTGGACTGGAACCAGAACTCCACGCTCGACGACGCGGGCGAGGCGTACCCGCTCAATGGCGGCGGCGGGCCGGTCGACAGCAATGGAGTCCCGAGCACGTCGAACGGCGTGACGGGCTATTTCATGGGCACGCTCCAGGTCCCGGCCGGCGCGAGCCTGGGCGCGGCGCGCGTGCGCGTCTCGATGGGGGACTACACCGCCGGCTTCGACCCGACCAGCCCGTGCGGCACGTTCACCTACGGCGAGGTCGAGGACTACCGGGCCAACGTGCTCGTGCCGAGCTACTGCGCGAGCGCGTCGACCGACACCGCCTACGAGTACATCAGCCGCGTCGAGCTCGGCACGCTCGACAACTCGCCCGCCGGGACGCAGCAGAACAACTACACGAACTACCCGATCTCCACGAACCTGGCGCGCTCCGGGAGCTACCCGGTCACGATCACGGTCGACGGCTCGTGGACGGTGGATCGCTGCACGGTCTATGTGGACTGGAGCGAGAACACCGATCTCGGCGAGCCAGGCGAGGTGTTCCAGCTCAACGGCGGTGCCGGCCCGGTCGATGCGAACGGGTTGCCGACGAGTGCGAACAGCGTCACGGGCTACTTCCACGGAACGATCCTGGTGCCGGCCAGCGCGCCCCTCGGTCCCGTGCGCATTCGCGTCGCCATGGGGGACGCCACGACCGGCTTCAATCCGACCAGTCCGTGCAGCACGTTCACGTTCGGCGAGGTCGAGGACTACCAGGCCAACGTCGGCCTGGGCTACTGCTCGAGCGCATCGACGGACACGGCCTACGAGTACATCAGCCGCGTCCAGCTGGGCACGATCGACAACTCGCCCGCCGGGACGCCGCACGACAACTACACGAGCTACGCGCTCTCGACCGCTCTCGCAAGTTGCGGCAGCTTGCCGATCACCGTCACGGTGCCCGGGTCGTACACCTCGGATCGCTGCACGGTGTTCGTGGACTGGGACCAGAACATGCAGCTCGGCGGCCCGGGCGAGATCTTCCCGCTCAACGCCGGCGGCGGCCCGGTCGACAGCAACGGCATCCCGACCACCTCGTACGGCGTCACCGGCTACTTCACGGGAACGATCCAGGTGCCGAACGGCGCAAACCTCGGCACGACGCGCATCCGCATCTGCATGGGCGACGCCGGCTACGACTTCATTCCCTCGAGCCCCTGCGGCACCTTCTACTACGGGGAGGTCGAGGACTATCAGGTCGACGTCGTCGCGGCTCTCGACAGCGACAGCGACGGCACGCCGGACTGCACGGACGGCTGTCCGAATGACCCGGCCAAGATCGCGCCCGGAAGCTGCGGCTGCGGAGTCGCCGACACGGACTCCGACGGCGATGGTACGCCCAATTGCACCGACCAGTGCCCGAACGACTCGGCGAAGATCGCGCCTGGAGTGTGCGGCTGCGGAGTCGCCGACACGGACTCGGACGGCGACGGCACGCCCAACTGCGCTGACCAGTGCCCGAGCGACCCAGCGAAGATCGCGCCCGGGATCTGCGGCTGCGGTGTGGCGGATACGGACTCCGACGGCGACGGCACGGCCAACTGCCTCGACGGCTGCCCGAACGACCCGGCGAAGATCGCGCCCGGAGTCTGCGGCTGTGGCGTGGCGGACACGGACAGCGACGGCGACGGTACGCCCAACTGCCTCGACGGCTGCCCGGGCGATCCGAACAAGATCGCGCCTGGAGTGTGCGGCTGCGGTGTCGCTGACACGGACTCCGACGGCGACGGCACGGCCAACTGCCTCGACGGTTGCCCCAGTGACCCGAACAAGGTCGCGCCGGGGATCTGCGGCTGTGGCGTAGCCGAAACGGACAGCGACGGCGACGGCACGCCCAACTGTCACGACGGCTGCCCGAATGATGCGAACAAGATCCTCCCGGGTGCCTGTGGCTGTGGTGTCCCGGACAGCGACAGCGATGGCGACGGCGTGGCCGACTGTCTCGACAATTGCATCAGCGCCGCGAATCCCGGCCAGCAGGACTCGGACCAGGACGGCGTCGGCGATGCTTGCGACAACTGCCCGAGCCTTTCGAACCCCGGGCAGGCGGACTGCGACAACGACGGACTCGGCGATGCCTGCGCGATCGCCCAGGGTGCTTCCGACTGCAACGGCAACCTGGTGCCCGACTCGTGCGACCTCGCGGCGGGGACGAGCCATGACTCGAACGCGGACGGGATTCCCGACGAGTGCCAGCAGTCGATCTCGCCGTTCTGCTTCGGTGACGGCAGCACGAGCACCTGCCCGTGCGCGAACAACGGCTCGATCGGACGGGGCTGCGAGAACTCCGCCGCGACCGGCGGCGCGTTGCTCAGCGCAGCGGGAATCCCCTCGCTCTCGAGCGACACGCTCGTGTTCACCTCGACGGACGAGATCCCGGGGGTGCTCACCATCTTCCTCCAGGGCAGCGCTTCGGTCGCCGCGAGCAACTTCGGCGACGGCTTGCGCTGCGTGGGCGGAACGTTGAAGCGCCTGTACCTGAAGAACGCCACGGGCGGCGTTGCGAGTGCGCCGCAGCCCGGCGACCTGTCGGTGTCGGCGCGCTCGGCCGCCCTCAACGACCCGCTCGCGGCGGGCACGACACGCCACTACCAGGCCTACTATCGCGATCCGAGCCCGACTTTCTGCGCGACGCCGCCGGGCAACACGTGGAACGTCTCCTCGGGAATCTCGGTGGTCTGGAGTCCTTGATGTGGAGAAACTTGCCACCCCCCCGGCCGTCGGACTGCGCCGCAAGACCCGGCGAGCCAGCGCCGTGTTGCAACTCGCGCTGCCCGCGTCCGGAGGGGGATGGCTATCATGGCTCCGTCATTCATGGCGGACGTCACTTGCTGGACACTCATCGAATGCGCCGCGGCGGGCGACCGCGGCGCACGCGAGAATTTTGCCGATCGCTACCTGCCGCTGGTGCGGGCCTACCTCGAGGCACGCTGGAAGACGCGCCTCTCGCGACCGGAGCTCGAGGATGCCGTGCAGGATGTGTTCGTCGAGTGCCTCAAGGAGCAGGGCGTCCTCGAGCGCAATCGCTCGCGCCGCGGTCAGGGCTTCCGCGCCTACCTCCTGGGCGCCGTGCGCTATGTCGCATTGCGTGCGGAATCCAGGCGCGCGCGGACCCTCGACGCTGCACGCGCCGAGGGGCTGGAGCCCGAACGGCTGCCGGACGACGAGGACAGCTGCTCGCGTGTCTTCGACCGCCGTTGGGCGGCGACGATCATGCGCGAGGCCGCTGAGTTGCAGCGCGAGCGGGCGCAGGTTCAGGGCGCGCAGGCGCTGCGGCGCGTGGAGCTCTTGCGGCGCATCTTCCAGGAGGGGCAGCGCATCGCGGACATTGCGCGCGAGTGGGGGCTGGCTGCGGATGCCCTGCACCGCGAGCACGCCCGGGCGCGCGAGGAATTCAGCTCGGCACTGCGCGAGATCGTCGCCTTCCATGCGCCCGACTCGGATGGCGCGGTCGAGCGCGAGTGCGCAGAACTGATCGAACTGCTCGGCCAGAGCTGACCGATGCGGGAGTCTGCGAGCGATCGACCGCTGAGCGAGGGCCATCTCGATCGCGCGCTGCGCGAGGCTTTTGCGCGGCCATCCGGCCTGCGGCCGGACGTGCAGCTGCACGACACGAGCCTGCCGCCCGAAAGCGTGTGCCGCGTGGAAGCCGAGATCGCGCGCGGCGGCATGGGCATCGTCTTTCGCGCGCGCGACCCTGCTTTGCAGCGCGAGGTCGCGCTCAAGCTGCTGCACGAGGAGTTGAGCGGCGACGCCGCGGCTGTGGAGCGCTTCCTCGAGGAAGCTCGCGTGGGCGGAATGTTGCAGCATCCAGGTGTCGTGCCCGTCTACGCCTGCGGCCGCACGCAGACCGGCCGGCCGTGGTTCACCATGAAGCTCATCGCGGGCGAGACCTTGGCCTCGTTGCTCGCCAAGCGCGCGTCCCCGGCGCACGAGCAGGGACGCTTCCTCGCGATCCTCGAGTCGGTCTGCCGCACGATCGCGTATGCCCACTCTCGCGGCGTCGTGCACCTCGACCTCAAGCCCGGCAACGTCATGGTCGGAGCCTTCGGCGAGGTGCAGGTCGTCGACTGGGGACTGGCCGCCCTGCTGCCGGAGCTCGAGGATGCGCTCGGGCACGGGCGACGCCCGGGCGAGGTCTTCGGCACGCCCGCCTACATGCCGCCGGAACAGGCGCGCGGCGATCGCGCCCTGATCGACGGGCGCGCCGACCTGTTCGCGCTCGGCGCGATCCTGTGCGAGATCTTCACCGGCAGCCCGCCCTATCCCGGAGGCCGGGCGGCGGTCCGACAGGCGGCTGCAGAAGCACGCCTGGACGAAGCCCGCACGCGCCTCTCGAGCGCCGGCCCGGCCGAACTCGCGCGGCTCTGCGTGCGTTGCCTGAGCGAGCAGCCCTCCGCCCGGCCGCGCGATGCGACCGAGATCGCGGATGGCATCGCGGGCTCGTTCGCGCAACTGGAGGCGCGCGCCCGTGGAGCCGAGATCGCGGCCGCCAGGGAGGGCGAGCGCGCGCGCCAGGAGCGACGCGCACGGCGGCTCACCGTCGCTTTCGCGGCGACCGTGCTCGCGGTCGTGCTCGGCGGCGCGGCCCTGTGGACCAAGTGGTCGATGCGCGAGGACGCGCGCCGGGAGAGCGTCGATTCGCGTGCGGGCGAGGCCCTCGGCGAAGCCGCGCGCCTGCTGGGCCAGGCCGAGTCGTCGGGAGACCCGGGAATGTATGCGCAGGCCGTGGCGGCCACGGATCGGGCCCAAGCGATGATTTCGACCGGCGAGGGAAGTGTCGCCACGCGGGAACGAGTCTCGTCGCTGCGCGAGCGCGCGCGTGCAGAGGAATCGCAGGCGCGCCTCGAGGCGCAGCGGGCGCGCGCCAACGCGGCTCTGCTTCGACGGCTCGAGGACCTGCGCACGCCCGGCTCGGAGGATGCCTACCCGGAGGACCCGCTGGCGCGCGAAGCGGGGTACGCGGCCGCATTCGCCGAGGCGGGCCTCGATCCCGATCGGGCCGATGCCGAGCTGCTCGCGGCCGAGCTGCTCTCGCGCGGCATCGCCATCGAAGTGGCGAGTCATCTCGACGAGTGGACTTTGCTGCGGCTGGATGCCTGCCTCCCGGGCGCGGAGCGCTTGCAGCGGCTGACGCAGCTGCTCGATCCCGATCCCGGGCGATCGGCCGTGCGCGCCGCGATCGCCAGCGGATCCCTCGAGGAACTCGGCCGGGTCGCGGGCGGTCCGGACCTCTCCAGGTGCCGCGAGGGCACGCTGCACGCCTTCGTTCGCGCGCTGCCACCCAGCGGACTGGGACACTCGGAACCGGCCTTGCACGCCTTCCGTGCCGCGCACCGCGTGCGTCCCGACGACTACCCCGTCACGATCGAGCTCGCGCGCTACGCCTTCAATTGCGGGGTGGAGCACGTCGCCGAAGGCGAGCAGTTCTACCGCCTGGCGCAGGCACTGCGACCCGAGCACGCGACGGCCTTTCTCGAGCTCGGCTGGGAGCTCGAGCACAACGACATCGACTACGCAGCAGCGGCTGAACTGGAGCGCAGGGCGGTCGAGCTGCAGCCAGCCGCCGGTGTGGCCTACTTCTGCCTCGGTCGCGCCTTGCGCGGACTGGGGGATCTCGACGGCGCACTCGCGGCCCAGGCTGCCGCCGCGCACATGATGCCTGGAGACCGGCGCCCGCAGAAGGAGACGGCCATGCTGCACCGCATGACCGGTGCGCTCGACCGATCGATCCAGGAGTTCGCGAGCCTGCTCGCCCATCATCCCGAGTACTACCTCGCGCGCTCCGAGTACGCATCCGCGCTGTTCGACGCCGGTCGGACCGAGGAGGCGTTGGCGCAAATGGCGCAGGTGATCGCCGGCGATGAGCGCGGACGCAGCCAGTGGGAAGGGGTCGAGGGCCGGATGCTCTTGCAGAGCGGCTCTTGTGTCCAGGCCGCCCGCATCCTGCGCGGACTCCAGTCGGATCAGGAGGTATCCGTGCTGCCCTTGTTCGCCCAGGGCATCCGGCTGCAGGACTACTTCGACCTGGACGTCTTGCTGGCTCGCTGCCAAGCCAACGCCGCGCGCGCCCCCGCGAATGCGGAGATGCAGTGCCAATTGGCGGCGCTCCTGGACGCGAGCGGGCGCTACGCCGCGGCGCTCGTTGCCTTCCGCGCCGGGCATGCGCTCGGCATGGCGCAGCAGGCCTGGCGCAGTCCTTCGTCCAACTGGATCCTCGTCGCGGAGAAGCGGGCCGCGCTCGAGACACGGCTCGTGACCCTGCTCGCGGCACACGAGTCTCCCGCTGCGGCCGACGACGGGCTCGCACTGGCTCGCATGGCTTCGCGCAAAGGTTTGCACGGACCCGCGGCGCGCTGGTTCGCGGAGCTCTTCGAGCGCGAACCGGCGCGCGCCGCGGAGCCGGACGCCCGGCTCGAGGCCGCTTGCGCGGCCGTTTGCTTCAGCGAACAACTGCCGAAGACAGCGCAGGAATCCGCTCGCTGGCGTGCCCTCGCGCACTCCTGGCTGCGCGACGAGCTGGAGCGACGCGGCGCCGAGGTTCGCGCCGGTGTCGCAACGCTCGAGGTGAGCTGCGCCCTCGGCGCTTGGGAGGTCGCGCGCGAGCTCGCGGTCGTGCGCGAGGCGGATGGTCTCGCATCCCTTCCGGCCACGGAGCGGGCCGAGTGGCTGGCGTCGTGGTCCTGCGCGAGCGCGCTCTGCTCGGAGGCGCAAGGGCGCAGCCTGAACAGCACGCACCCGCGCTGATTGCTTTCGAGCGGGCGCGTCTCAACCCGCAGCGGGGTTCGCGAGTCCCGGAACGCCGTCTTCCGGCGAGAGTCCGCCGAGTTCGCGGTACATGCGCGCCCAGTACGAGGCGCGTGTCACGCCGACGAAGCCGAACGTGCCCACCACGGCAAACGGAACGACCGGCGCCAGGACGCAAGTGAACACCAATGCGAGTGCTGCGCCCACCAGCACCCATTGCATCACCCACAGCACGGAGTCGATCAAGGCCGCGCGCGTCGTCGCCCAGGGCCGCTGGCGCGCGATGCGCCAGCCGTGCATGAGCGCCGAGTTCGAACCGCGGCGGTTGTGCGCCAGGCTCGAGAGCGCGAGCTGGTAGATCACGGAGAGCAGCGCCAGGAAGACCATGAAGACGCCCACGAAGGGCGCCAGCGCGGCGGCGAAGAACACGCCGCCGGGTTCGAGGCCGAGCCCCTTCAGGAAGAAGAAGGGCGGCGCGACGAGCAGCGCGAGGCCGATGCAGGTCATCAGCCAGAGCTCGAGCGTCAGCGCGGCACCCGAGAGCGTGATTCCGCGTGCCGCGCGCCAGGCGTCGCGCAGGCGCGGGTGCCGGTCCTCGCGCGCGAGCAGGCTGCTGGCCTGCGGCGTGCTGATCGCGGCCAGGCCGATGATCAGGCGGATCGGGATGACCAGCGCGATCGCCAGCAAGGCCCAGCCGAGCTGCGCCGCGGCGAGGTCGGAGAGCGTCGCATGACTCTCGAAGCTGTGCGCGATGCCTACCGGGCCTCCGGGCACGAGGTCGATCGAGGGATAGACGATGCCCGCGATCCAGAGCCAGCTCGGCCGGCCCGCGGCGCGCGCGCACAGTCCCAGCGCGGCGCGCGCGCGCGCCAGCGTCAGTTCCTCGCCTTCGATTCCGAGCCAGCGCGACACGCGCGGCGTCTGCGTGGAGGAGCTGGGGCTATTTCCCGTGCTCATGCGCCGGCGCGGCTCAACGCGCGACCGCCAGGCCGCGTCCCTGGCAGACCGACTCGACGTCCTCGACGCTCTTCGGGATGCCGC
>Ga0302323_100004095_pt1 | contig 11869 bp, 7 predicted proteins | sample Fen_T0_3_FD_201950 | JGI IMG/M metagenome (GOLD analysis project Ga0302323, IMG submission 201950) | Peat permafrost microbial communities from Stordalen Mire near Abisko, Sweden - Fen_T0_3 | ecosystem: Environmental > Terrestrial > Soil > Wetlands > Permafrost | place: Sweden: Abisko... | reverse complement strand
TCCGCCGGGGAGAGGGGATCGGAGATCGAGCTGGCGCCCCGGTCCGCCGGTCCGGCCCCTTCGCCTCGGTCCGCCGAGGAGAAGGTGGGGATGAGGAGTCCGGCGACATGCGAAGCGTGGAGCGTAGGTGGGGAAGAGCAATCTAGGGGAAGTAGAGAACCTCCTGCGGGCCGAAGCTCGCTACCAACCCTCCCACGTAGTTCTTCACGTAGTCGCGGCGGGCAACCACGGCGCGGATCTCCGCCTTGGTCAGGATCTCGTAGTCGCCTTCGGACGCCTGCGACAGGATGCGGCCGAGGCCGTCCTCCGAGATCCGGTCGAGTGCCTGGATGAGCCGGTGGGAAAAGCGTTGGGAGCGGTGGAGCGCGACGCGCGTCTTCTCGGTACCCTCGGGCTCGATGAAGAACGACAGCGTGTTGTCCATGAAGTAAAGGCGCGTGCCGTCCTGATTGCTGAGCAGGTTGCCGCCGCTGTAGCGATCTGGGTTCGAAATGAGGAAGTCGAACACCAAGAGATCCGACAGCTGCGCGGCCACTGCGTGCTTTTCGGCGGGAATGGGCAACCCGTGGGTCAGCCACTGCGTGCTCGTGGCCAGGCCCTCGGGCGTGTCGAGCCCGGCGTCCTTGATGACGGGGATCCAGTACATCATCACGCCGGCAGTGTTGCCACGCGGATCGAAGATGGTTTCAGAGCGAATGCGCGACAGCAGCGGTGCGGAGTCGGGATGCAAGTGCGAGAAGACCTCGGCCCTGCTGAGCATCCGCGGTGTCGCGGGCGCGACCGCGTTGAGACCGAGTAGACGGTTGATCCGGTACGCCGCCACTTCCTTGCGAGGGATGGTCTGAAGGTTGGTCTGCGCCGGTTTGAAGGCGGCACGCGAACCGTCGGCGAAGTCGATCCGAAACGACAGCGACGAGCCGCCCTTGTTGAACTTCATCTTGGCGACCGGCTGGGTCCGCATGCGCGCGATGAGCAGGTCATCCTCGAGCCCCATGAAGCTTCCGGCGGACTCTTCGTTCACGCGCGGGCTCGGCACCGCCAGTTGCCGGCGATCGCCCCAAGAATCGACGCCTGGCCGCGCCTGCGCCATACGCTCCGTGAATCCGGCCCCGCGTTCCCTCACCACCTGCAGCACCGTTCGAGTCAGCAGCGTTGCGCTTAGCACAGCCGCTGCCAAGACCAGGCATTCGGCAAGAAGGTAGCGCTGCAGCCGCATTCTAAAATTCTATGCCTTGTGGCTGCGGCTACAAGTAACGCAGATCATTCATTGGCCGCGGCCAACGCGGCATCCAGCTGTTCGCGCCCCACCCCGCCCACGAAGACTCGCACGATTCTACCGTCGCGGCCGATGACCACCAGGTGCGGAATCGACGACACACCGTAAGCGCCGCCGGCGTTGCGATCGTCCAGTACCACGGGATAGGGAAACGGGTTCTGCGTCAGGAAAGCGCGCAAGTCCTCGCGTGTCGCCATGGGTCCGTCGGAATCGATGCCGACGAATTCGGCGCCGCGCGGATGCCAGTCGCGATAAAGCTCGTGCAAGGTCGGCATCATGGCCAGGCACGGCGGACACCACGTCGCCCAGAAATCGAGCAGCACGACCTGCCCGCGCAGCTCTGACAGACGAAGGGGTGCGCCCTTTCCATCGATCCGTTCGAGCACGAAATCGGGCGCTTGATCCGCGCGGCCGAGCGGACGCAGCAGCTTATAGTGCTGGGCGCTCCAGACCACGTTCATCGCCAGGGCAACCGCCGGCACGGCGAGCAGCCCCAGTCCCGCGAAAAGGCCTCGACGCGATGACGGGGATGCGGGTGCCACGGGCTTGCGCACCACCCACACCGAGACGGCCACCAGCGCAAGCACCCAAATCCATGCCACCACGCGGGCCACGCGACCGACCAGGGTCGGCACATAACCGAGCCAGGCATCGAGGTCGAGCAGGCGGACAGGCGCCCACACCATGAAATACGGGACGTAACAGGCTCCGCCGAGTTCTAGCGCTGCCGATGGGTCGCGGCGTCCGCGGCCGGCAAAGATCACGACCAGCACCGCCGAGATCAACACCACAAAGGCCGCCGTGCGCAGCTCGCCCCCGAAGACACCGACCATCTGGGAGACCGCCGCGCCCGCCGAAACCCGCGAATATGAACGCGCGGCTCGAATCAAATCCGGCAGTCGAAATACCACGCCGGCCAGGAAGACCAGCCCCAGAGCGTCGCGGACACCGCCGGTCTTTCGCGCGGCAATGCGGGCCAGCCCATGCACCGGATCCGCGATCAGAAGCCCGATCCGCCCGGGGAAGGACGGCTCGACGGGCGCGAGCTTTTGCTCAGCCTCCACTCGGTTTCTCCCGCGTTTGAATGAGCTTTTTGGCGGCGGTGGCCAGCGCGCCAGGAACGTTTCTGGAACGGGAAAGCGTCTTGAGATCGCTCGCGTGCAAGAAGCTGAGCAAGCGCAGCGACATGGCCAGCGGGCACTTGGGGTTGTTCACCAGCGCCTGCTTGACCGCGTAATCCTTGGTGTACTCGCGGCTATTGGCGATGTAGCGAATCACGTCATCGCAGACTGCGCGATTCGACGCTGCGGCGATGACTTCCATGTCGGTAATGGACGGCGAGCGAATCACGGACATGGCGACCAGCCGGTTGGTGTCGCGAATCAAGACCTGGCGACAGAAGGCGTTGCCCACGGTGGCCAGACGGATCTTCTCGAAGATCTTGAGCTCGTCGAACTTGATGAAGGTGGTACCGCCCCTCTTCTTCTTGTCCGCGTCGGCTTCGCCGGACTGGCCGTCGGCGGATGGGGCAACGGTCGGCACCTCGTTCGCCGCCCCAGCCCCGTCCTGCTGGGCCGGATCGCTCGCCAGCACCAGCTGTGCGGACTCACCGCCGGACAGCACCGCCGAGAAGACCTCGTCGCTGGACGACGGAGCCACCGCGTTGGGATCGGCCATGAGCGCGGCGGCGATCTCGTCGAAGCCCGGAATGCCCTCGGGGCGAAGCTTGTTGCGCGCGCACAGCTCGAGCGCGCGGCTGACCGACGACATGCGCGCATTCCTGTTGAAGTACAGCGCCTCGACCAGCGCCATGGAACGGAGCAGCCGCACTTCGTTTTGGAAGATGATCTCGAGCCCTGCCTCGTCGAGATTCCTGGCCAGGTACACGAAGGTCTCGTCGGCCGTGGCGCGGTTGAAAAGTATCTTCTCCATGGCCTGACGACGGCCCTTGGGCAAATGCTCGGCGAAAAAATGCAGCACCCGTGGCGGCAATGGCTCGCCCAGCGGAGCCAGCAGGATCTTGTCGGGTAAGCCGCCGGGGGCTGCCTCGGCCGCGGCCTTCACGGCAGCGTCGGTGTCGAAGGAAAGCTGATACACCGCGACCAGCAAGTCAGCCGGCCGCAAGGGCGCCATTCCTCGCACCGCCATCAGCTTTGCCGGCGCTGCGCCGGCGACAATGGCCGCCACCGCGGGCGCAAGGGCCTCGGCCGCGAGGGGTTCGAGTCTCAGAGTTTCCACAGAAACTCCATTCGTCAGCCCCGGTTGCGGTCGTACAGGATCTTCAGCCCGCGCAGGGTAAGAAGTTCGTCGTATTCCTCGACGGTCGACGTTTCGCGCGCGACCAGCGCGCCCAACCCACCGGTGGCGACGACCTTGGGCGAGTAGGCGACCTCGGAGCGGATGCGGCTTACCAGCGCGTCGATCATTCCCGCATAGCCGAACACCAACCCCGACTGGATGCTGGCAACCGTGTTGGTTCCCACCACCGCTTTCGGACGGGCAATTTCCACCCGCGGAAGTTTCGCGGTGGCCCGGTAAAGCGCATCGGCAGAAATCAGCAGCCCCGGTGTGATGATGCCGCCAGCGTATTCGCCGCGCGCGGTGACCACGTCCAAGGTCGTGGCCGTGCCGAAATCGACGACGATGTCCCCCTGGGGCCAGCGCGCGTAGGCCGCGACCGCATTGACGATGCGGTCGGCGCCGAGATCACGCGGATTTTCGTACAGCACCGGCATGCCGGTCTTCATGCCCGGCCCCACCACCAGCGGCGTCAGCTTGAAGTAACGCGCGAACAGGCGCTCCATCGGCAGGGTTGCCGGGGGCACCACCGAAGAAATGATGGCCGCATCGACCTGATGCATGTCCAGGTTCTCGAGGTCGAACAGGCCACGCAGGGCTGCGGCGTGCTCGTCGGCCGTGCGTTCGCTGCGGGTTTCGACGCGCCAGTCGAAGCGCAACTTGTCGCCGTCGAACAGACCGAACGCGGTGTGGGTGTTGCCTATGTCGACCACAATGAGCATGCGCCTGTGACGATAGTACAGAATTTGCGCGACGGAGGGGTTGGAGCTGACTTTTCCGACACTTGGGCCTCGTGGTATGGGTCTCACATGTCGTCCCAAGGTTCCCCGGCCACCGGCTGTGGCGTTCCAGCTGTTCCGGCCAGTCCGCCGCGCTGGCGGCCGCGCTTTCCCGCAGGGATGGGCGTCCTGTTCGCAAGCGCGGTGGTGCTCTTCTTGGGATTCTGGCTGCTCGACGTTTGGGTGTTCGGCCGGCGCAGCGGCGCGACCGCCCACCTCGGGGCGTGGCGGCTCTTGGTCGATCTCGACCCCGAGACCCTGCAAAACGCGCTCGGCAGCCTGGCCCAGGTCGTGGTGGCGGTCCTGGGCATCGCCATCACCGTGGTATCCATCGTCGTCCAGCTGGCGGCGACCCGCTACACGCCACGCATCGCCGAGATGTTCTTCAGGGACAAGAAGAACCTGGCCATCATGGGTTTCTTCGTGGTCGCTTGCATCGACGCGGTTTGGGTCAGCGTGGTGGTCACGGGCGGCTTCGTACCACGCTTGTCGGTCGCCGTGACCACCGTCGTCGTGACCGCCAGCCTGCTTATGCTGGTACCGTACTTCGCGTATGTCTTCGCCTTTCTGGATCCCGAGAAGGTCATCGCGCGCATCGGCCAGCAGGTGCTCGACGCGGTTTTGGCCCGCGGTCCGGCCAAGCGAGACCGCGACCATCTGGACTTGCGGCAGGCCTCCTGTGTGGCGGGCCTCGAGCACCTGTCGGACATCGCCGTCAACACGGTCGCGCAGAAGGACAAGATCATCGCCACCGGCGCCGTCACTGCCCTGCGCGATTTCGCCGTGAGGTATTTGAAGGAAAAGTCCCAGCTGCCGCCCGAGTGGTTCGTGGTCGGCACGCGCACGCGCTCAAACCCCGATTTCATTGCGCTGGCGCCCGATTCGTTGCGGTCCATCGAGCACAAGCGGATGTGGGTGGAGTGGAAGGTTCTCCGCCACTTCCGCAGCGTGCTTTCCGAGGCGCTCGCGCACCTTCCCGAGATGAGCCACGTGGTGGCGATTGAAAGCCGATACATCGGCGAGGAAGCGCTGAAGCAAGACGACCGGGAGGTGTTGGTCCTGACCATCCGGTACTTCAACACCTACCTTCGCACGGCCATCAATCACCAGAACGTCCGCACCGCCTATAACCTTTTTCATCAATATCGGCTTCTGGCCGAGCATATGATGCGGCGGGGGCATGACGACCTGGTGCTGGAGGTCGGCCGCCGCTTCGCATACTACGGCCAAATCGCGCACAAGGCCGGCCTGCGCTTCGTCACCGACACCGCCGCCCACGACATGGCCGTTCTGTGCGAGCGCGCCTTCGAGCGCCAGCATCGCTGCCACGACCAGCTTCTTGGCCTCTTCCTCACGGTCGACAAGATCACCGAGGACGGTGAAGAAGAGCAAGCCCTGCGCGGAGTTCGAAAATCGCAGGTACGGCTGGGAACTTTCTACCTGTTGGCTGGTGCCACGGACCACGCCGACCGCATCGCGGCCGACCTGCGCGGCGAGAGTGCCGAACGGCTTGCGTCCATCCGCAACGAGCTTCTGAGCGTGACCGAACGGGAGTTCTGGGAGGTCACGGACCGGGGCGTCAACTTCGATTTTCTCGACCATGGTCGAAAAGAAAAGCTCGACGACTTCTTCGCACGCATCACTTCAAAGGGTTAAAATTCGGGAATCCACGCCTGTAGCCCAAATTCATGAGCACGACCATTGCACCCGAAGAAAGTTCAGACGAGCTAGGCAACGTGGGCCAACGGCTCGAGTACACTTTCAACCCCGACAGTCCCCGCATTCTGGTGGTCGACGACGAACGGGTGATCCGGGAGATCCTGTCCGACTTCCTGGGCCTCGAGGGTTACGTGGTGCGCACTGTGGAAGACGGCGTGCAGGCCCTGGAAGAGCTGCAGAAGCGCAGCTACAACCTGGTGATCTCCGATCTGAAGATGCCCAAGATGAACGGGCTCGACCTGATTGGAAAGATTACCGAGCTCGGGATTCCCGTCCTTACCGTCATCATGACCGGCTTCGGCACCGTCGAGACCGCCATCGAGGCGATGAAGCACGGCGCATATGACTACATCTTGAAGCCGTTCAAGGTGGAAGAGGTCATCCACATCGTCAAGCGTGGCCTCGACCGGCAGCGCCTGCAGCACGAGAACCTACGCCTGAAGGACGCCCTGTCGATCTACAAGGTCAGCGAGGCCATCGCCACCTCGCTGTCCGTCGAGAAAGTCCTCGATCTGGTGCTCGACGCCGTGCTGGACGCCGTCGACGCGGACATCGTGAACCTACTGCTCGAACGTCCGGGCGACGTCAGCGATGCGTCCGATGCGCCAGGGGTCTTCGTCGAGCACGCGCGCAAGGTATCCCCTCAACTGGATGCGACCGAGATGGCACCGCCCCTCAATTTCGGCGAGGTGCTGCCGCTCTTGCAGGAAGACAAGCCCCTGCTGGCCCACAGCGCGCGCGCTTTCCGTTACCTGTCCGGCCCGCCGGAAAAGCGTCTCGTCAGCTTTTGTTCCATTCCGCTCAAGCTCAAGGGCCGCATCATCGGGATGCTGAACGCCTACAGCTACACCAAGGGCGCCAAGTTCAGCGAAGGCCAGCGCAAGATGCTGTACGTGCTCGGCAGCCGCGCCGCCGTCTCCATCGAAAACGCGCGCCTGTACGAAAGCCTGGTCGACGCCAACGAAGACCTGGTGCACGCCAACGTCTCGCTGGAAGAGAACTTCAAGCAGACCATCATCGGGTTCGCGCACGCCCTCGAAGAATCCGACCGATACACCCGCGGCCATTCCGAGCGCGTGTCGACCTACGCCCGCCTGATTGCCTTCGGCATGCGCTTGCCCCCCCAGGAAATCGAGACCGTCGTGAAGGCCGGACTGCTTCACGACGTCGGCAAGATCGGCATCCGCAACGACCGTCTGAACAAGCCCGGCAAGCTGACCCCCGAAGAGCTGGCCATGTTCCGCTCGCACCCTGCCAAAGGCCGCCGCATTCTAGAGCCCATTCCATTCATGCGTGACCTGGTCCCCGGCTGCTACTGCCACCACGAAGCCTGGGACGGCTCGGGTTACCCGCAAGGCCTGATCAGCGACCGAATCCCCCTCATCGGCCGAATCGTCGCCGTGGCCGACGCCTACGACGCCATGACCACCGACCGCGCCTACCGCAAAGCCCTGCCCCACATCATCGCCTGTGGCGAAATGGAGCGCTGTAGCGCCACCCAGTTCGACCCCGAAGTGGTGCGCGTGTTCCTGGGCCATATCGACGAGTTCAGGAAGGCGGAGGCCATCGCGGGCAAGGTGGTGCCGCGGTAGCGCGGCTCGGGCACTACGACACAACGGCAGCTTGAGAGGCGGTTAGCGGCAGCCGAACCATTGCGCGAGCGGTTTCCGACGACACGCACCTCTGGGGTCACGCAGGTAACCGTATCTGGGGATCCGCCGTGGCGCCACCTAGCGATGGGCGCGATGTCATCAAACCAGCGGGCCTTGCGTGATGATGGCCATCCAGCGTCTGTGCCTTGGTAATGCACACCTAAAGAAAGGGCGAGGCCCTCGGCCTCGCCCTTCGATGTCAAGCCAGCGGGGACCGCTGGCGCCGCGGATCAACTACGGGGAGTGACAAGCCTTCGAAACGCACGTCTGCTGGTTCGCCGTGCAATTCAAACAGGTCCCCCCGGCACCCCCGCACAATTCGTCGGATGTGCCCGCGTAGCACACGCCTGCGCTATTGCAGCAGCCCGTCGGGCAGGTGTTGGGGTCGCACTCGCAGACACCACCTTGGGCGGTCGAGGCACACTCCTGGTTGTTCACGCAGGACGTACAGGCGCCGCCTGAGCTTCCGCATACCGAGAAGCTCTGACCGGAGTACGGAATGCACGCCCCCTGTCCGTTGCAGCAGCCATTCGTGCACTGCTGCGGGTCGCAAGTGCAGGTTCCGCCGACGCAAGCCTGGGAAGCCGAGCACTTGTGTCCACACTGTCCGCAGTTGTCATGGTTGGTCAGTAGGTTAATGTTACAACCAATCGCGCGCTTTGTTTGAGGCTCGTCGCAGTTGGCCCAGTTCGCCGCGCAAGCTCCGTTGCACTCTCCCGCCTGACAGGAAGGCGTGACAACCTGGGCAGTGGAGCAGACCCTGGTGGGGTCCGTGGTGGAGGAGTTGATTTGGTAGCAGCCGCCACAGTTGCCTGGATCGGTGTTTAGATTCTTGCATACGCCATTGCAGTACTCGCCGTTCGAGGGGCACGAGCACTGTCCGGCCGTGCAGCTGGCAGTGTCCGGGTCGGCGCACTGGGCGCACTGCCCGCCTGCCTGTCCGCATCCGGTCAGACCCGGCGTGACATTGCTAAGCTTCGTGGTCTGACTCGCGTAGGGCACGCAGGTGCCATTGACGCCCACTGTGGTGCAACACCCGATCAGCCCGCACGACTCCAAAGCAGAATCGCAGACACACGTACCAACGGCGTAGCCGGTTTGCTCGGCCGCGGCTACACAACGCTGGCCGGTACCACACATCGACGCCGCACGGTTAAGCTGCCCCGCAAGCGTCAGCGACTGGGTCCACGCCCCGGTCACGCCGCCTTGGCAGATACCCTGAGAAGAGCCGAGGGTCTGTCGCGTGGCTCCACTGATTCCCTGGGCCACGACGGAGAGTGTCGCAGGAGCACTGTACGCCGCGGAGTTGGTGGTACATGGGTTGAAGACAGTACCTCCAAATGTGCTGAACAGTGGCGTCTGTGCGCCGATCTCGTTGACTATCGTGTCCGCCATGGAGAATTGAATAGCACCCGTAGCTGGCGTCAGAGTGGCGGTACCCTTCAGGTTACCGCGGTTGGTGATCCATGCCGTGAAGTTGCTGCTTCTGCTGGCGGGCCAAGCAATGTCCTGATAGGTCCAGGCAGTCGGACTCACAGGGTCGATGATAACCCCCTGCGCGTACATGTGCAGCGGCACGCCGATGACCGTCGATCCGGGAACGTTGGTCCTAATGGTCAGATTGGTCGAGAACTTATCGGACGAGGAACCCAGGTCGGCGGGGCTGCTGATATCCGCCCCTGCAATCACCTTGGGCGTGATGGTGAAGGTGATGGAATTGCCCTTGGCGATCGTTTTCGGCAGGGTGTAGCTCGGCGTCACTGAGAAGTAGGTCTGGGAGTCCAGATCAGCGCTGGTGATGGTGGCGTCTCCCCAACCGTTGTTGGTCACAACGTAGGACCTGGAATCTGCTCTGGCACCACAGAACACTGTACCGAAGTCAGGGTGTTGGGGATCGCTGAAATCGCGCGACAGAAGATCGCCTTCGGTTGTGGAGCCCGTCAGTGAGGCCGCAGTTCCCTGACTCAGTGGACAGGCGATGTGGTAGTTTTGCGCTGTCGCAAGCGCCGAGAATGCCCTCGCAACGTGGTCTGCTGCCGGACACATGCACGACTTGTCGCTTTGACCCAAGCTCCAGGTGACGGTGCTCGTGTCATCGACTTTGGTTGAATTCCCCATCGGCCCGACCTGAGGCCGGCGGTAGTAGACCGTGGCCGTGGCCGTGCCCCCATCTGCACCAACCGACTTCGGCAAAGACATGACCGAGGTGTCCCTATCGAAGGAGAAAGCGTTGTTGGACAGCGACAGCGTCACCGTTGCGGTGTTGTTCGGCGCCGCGACGAGCGGATCACTGAAGCCGTCGTTCCTGATCGTGATCAGCTGAGTCAGAACGGTTTGTGTGGGCGCACTGAGAAGAGCTGTGCCGAAGTTGAGGGCACCAGGCGTAACGGTAAGGTTGGCACCGACTGGAACAAGGCTCAGCTTGTAGGTCTGCGGAAGGGGACTGATGCCGTTCGCGTTGGCGAACCACACGTTCAGAGTGTTCTCGCACTTTGTTGTCGCGCCGGCCGGGATGGCAACACGAGAGATCTCGATGGTGTCGGTCGCGCCCATACTCAGGTTCAGCCAAGTCTGCGGATCGTTCTGACTTCCGGTGCTGGCAGGGCTGCTGATGGCAAAGCATGAGTTCGTATCTGAAATCACCGGCCTCCACCTGAGGTCCGCCGTGCCGACGTTGGTGATGGTAATGGCTTTCTTCTCGGTCTGATTGGTACCGCAACTCCCCGAGAAGGCGAAGGTTCCACCACCTGGGACAAACTTGGGATATCCCGAGAGCGAAATGGCGGTGGCCGACCACTTGCCAGGGAGCGGGGAGCACAAATTGTTCGTGCCGGACGGAGACAGTCCGATATCCGTGGTGTAGGTCCCCTGGGTGGTGGGAGCAACGATGGACAGCGTACGGGTCACCTTGCCGCCGGCCGGGATGGTGACAGCCGCGGCCGGTGCCGAAATGGTGAAGTTAGGATCGCTGGTCGTGATGTTGACCGTGGCGGGCTCGTCGCCGGTGTTCGCGATGACGAAGTCCTGGGAAAGCTTGTCGCCCGGAGAGCCACCTCCGATGTACGCCGGGCCCACGTCGGGTCCCCACGCGACCATGGCGCCATGGACAATTTCGGCGAGGTGGATGATGTGAACGTTGTTGACGGCCTCGTTGGTAGTCACCGTCAACACGCCACTATAGGTGGCTGGCGCGGCGACTGGGTATGGAATGGCGGGCGCTGTAATCGTGACTACCGTCGACTGACCCGGAAGGATTGTTGAAGTGCCTGCAGCAAGGTCCGTCGTGTAGCCGGTCGCTCCCGAGAAAGAGACATCGGTGAAGGTCGCCACCCCAGGTGCTGCGTTCGTCAGCGTGAAGGTGTAGCTGACCGGGGACTGCTGTGCAGCTCCGATACAACTAGTTGTCGCGAAGATATAGGGAGACTCAGGCGTGGTGGTCGGCCAGCCGGTGATCGTTGGGTCTTCCCCCGATGCATCGCCGACAGTACCACCGGCGCCCGTCGATCCACCCGCTCCACCACCTCCGATGAACGTAGTGCCCCCGGCGCCCGGCTCTCCGGTCGTCCCGCCGTTGCCGCCGGCGCCTCCAGTGCCAGAACCGGCCTCAATCGAGGTAACGTCGACGGAGGGACCTTCGTCGCCGCCCACCTCGGTTCCAGGAATCGGGGTGTCGATAGGAACATCCGGTCTCTGTACATCAATGGACACATCGCGCCCTGGCCCAGTGTCCAGGGTGTTGAGGTCGGTGGGCTGGACGTCTGTGACTGGTGTAAGGACCTCCGCCGACCCGCGTGTATCGAGGGAAACGCGGTCGCCGTCCCTATTTCCTGACAGGTCGAAAGTCGCATCCTTTCCGCTTCCGTTGTCCGACGAGCCACAGCCGGCTGTCACGACCAACAAAGCCGCTGCGATTGACCGCAGCGCCAAGGAACCTGGTGAACGGAAGCGAAGTTTAGTCCTTGCCATCTGACCCTCCTGATTCGTCAATGTGTCTGCCTTGCAGAAGCGAGCATTCCAACGCGCAAGCGTGCAGGCCTACCGGGCGACTTCAGCCAAGCCGAAACTCCAACCCAGAGCTACTCGGCAGGGAGCATGCACTCGGGAGGGCGTAAGGTCAACGCCTACGCAGGGTTGGCGCACTTGGC
>Ga0302323_100004089_pt1 | contig 11874 bp, 9 predicted proteins | sample Fen_T0_3_FD_201950 | JGI IMG/M metagenome (GOLD analysis project Ga0302323, IMG submission 201950) | Peat permafrost microbial communities from Stordalen Mire near Abisko, Sweden - Fen_T0_3 | ecosystem: Environmental > Terrestrial > Soil > Wetlands > Permafrost | place: Sweden: Abisko... | reverse complement strand
TAAGTTGCAGCGACCGCAGGCTGCTTTCCTGCAAGGGCTGCCCAGCAACTTGGCTGAAACGCACGATCACTTCGCGCTCACCGGGTTGATGCGCAGCACGTCTTCCCGCGCTGGGGGCGAGTCGCAACGCGTCGCCCACGCCTGGCGACGAACCACGCGGTTGCCAAGGCAGAGCCCGCAATCAGCGCGATGCACAGCGGCAATCCCAGCTTGACCGTGGCCTGCGCGCTATTGGCGCTCAGGCCGAATAGGCACAGATATGCGGCCGCACACAGCGGGCACTTCGGCACGAGCACGCCCAAGCATGCCAGCACGGTAGTGAGCCAAGAGCCGAACAACGCGCGTGCAGCGCCCGTCGTGATCGCCGATTGCCGATGGTTCATGCCCTAGCAGTAGCCCTCGGCGTTCCGGGCAGGGAGTGACAAGCCTGTCGGGATTGTCGTCAGCGATGGACAGCCCGTGAAAGCAGCGCCAAGGTGCGACTCGTGGACTCCGTGCTGACTGCCGCTGCTCACGCGCTCGACGCGGGCGACGTTCTGTCCGCGTTGAAGCGGGTCGCGCTGCGCGATGATGCTCCTGGCCTGGCATTGCGCGGAGTCGCGCTGGCGCGCCTGGGCAAGCGAGAGCGCGCACGTGAGCTCTTGCAGCGTGCGGCGAAGGCGTTCGGCTCGGCAGCGCCACTCGGTCGCGCGCGTTGCCTACTGGCCGACGCCGAAGTCGCGCTCGCTTCGCGGGATCTGCGAGGCGTGGATGCCGCGCTAGCGCGGGCCGGTCGGGATCTTCGCGTCCTGGGCGATCCGATCAATGCGCTGCACGCCGATTGCTTAGCTGCGCGCGGCCTATTGCTGCGCGGCCTGCTGAGCGAGGCCGAGCGAGCGCTGCACGCGCTGGACACGCGCCACGCGCCTCCGCCGCTGCGCGCCGAGATCTATTTGGCATGGGTCGAACTGCATCTGCGCACGCCCAACGCGAGTGCTGCTCGTACCGCGCTGCGCGAGGCCGAACGCGCCGCGCGCGCTGCGCGCATTCCAACTATCTCCCACGAAGTACAGACCGCCCGCGCACTGCTCGAGGCGCCCGCGGGGCGCTTGATTCATGCAGGTATCGAACGACTGCTCGGCCTTTCACAAGTCGAGGGGTTGCAACGGGCGCCTCGCGGCTTGCTGATCGATGCGCGAGAATCGTCGGTGTATTCCGAACGAGTTCGGGTCACGCTCAGTGGGCGCGCGGTGCTGTTCGGCTTGGCTCGCGTCCTCGCAGAGGCTTGGCCCGCCCCGGCCACACGGAGCGAGCTGCTGGCGCGCGTGTTTGCGGTCAAGCGTGCCAATGGTTCCCATCGCGCACGGCTGCGCGTCGAAATCGCTCGCCTTCGCCGTGCACTTCGACCACTAGCCACCATCACCGCGACTGCCGTTGGTTTTCGGCTCGAGCCCTCGGGCGACGGTGACGCCTCCGTGTGCGTGCTTTTGCCAGTATCGGAGAGCGAGCACCCGCAGGTGTTGGCCTTGCTCGGCGATGGCGAAGCTTGGTCCAGCTCGGCGCTCGCCGTGGCACTCGGCGTCAATCAGCGCACCGTCCAGCGCAGCCTGCTTTCGCTCGAGGCTGCGGGACGAACGCGGGCGACTGGGCGCGCGCGCGCGAAGCGCTGGCTTTTGGCGCCGCCCAGTGCATTCGCGACACCGTTGTTGCTCCCCGGCGCGCTGCACTTGGTCTAGAGTTGGGCGGAGATGAGCCGAACCGACGTGGAAGTCGAACGCGAATACGGACCATTCGCGGAGCATGGGCCCGTGCATGGAGTTACCTTCGACGGCGAGCGGGTTTGGTTCGCGAGTGGTGACAAGCTGCGAGCCCTCGATCCCGAGAGCGGGCAGCTGACGCGCGCGCTCGAAGTCGCCTGTGACGCGGGCACAGCCTTCGACGGGCAGTACTTGTATCAACTCGACCAAGGTCGCATCCGAAAGATCGATCCGCGCACGGGTCGGGTCGTTTCCACCGTCCCCACGCCGGACCTAGTTGGCGCATCGGGTATGGCCTGGGCCGAAGGCTCACTCTGGGTTGGCCAGTTCGCGGACCGGAAAATCCTGGAACTCGACCCTGCCACCGGCAAGGTGCTGAGCGAGGTCGTGTCGGATCGCTTCGTCACGGGCGTCAGCTTCAGCGAAGGCGAGCTGTGGCACGCCACTCAAGAAAACGAACGCAGCGAGCTGCGGCGCGTCGATCGAAAAACCAGTGAAGTCCTGGAACAGCTGGCATTGCCGGCAGGGGTCGTCGTCTCCGGGCTCGAAGCCGACGGCCACGGTCGCTTCTTCTGTGGAGGCGGCAAGAGTGGCAAGCTCCGGGTGGTCAAGCGACCGGCGGTCACGAACCGCGCCGGCCGGACCAGTCGCAGCGCGTAGTCGCTTCTGCCACCAAAGACGCGCCCCGGACCTTCGGATGGGGTCGCGCTTGGAACGTCGGCGGAAAAATCCGGCGGTTTACCAAGTTTTTGAGCGGACCTCTGTTTGCGCGATGGCTTGGTAGCAGCAGTTAGGGTGTACTGAGTGGCTCGCCCTCGATCATGCGCCTCGCCATCGTCGCAGCTTCCTCGTACGAGGAGAACGGTCAAGTCTCCCCGATCCCAAACGCGGAGCTGGACGTGGAGCTGTTTGGTAGCAGGTTGGCGGAAACGGACGCCGGCTTCGCAGTCCATGCGTTCCCCGCCCAACGCGGGCTGGCTGACGCCATGGAGTCGTTGATCAGCAACTTGGGTGAACGACCCGAAGCGTTGATCTTCTACTTCTGGGGTTATGCGCTGCAGTCCAAAGAGCATGGGCCGACGCTGCTGCTCGATGGTCCCAAGCTTTCATCATTCACCCTGCTGCGCTTGCGGCGCTTGCTGGCGGACGCAGCGGACGTGTCCCTGGTAGTGCTCGACACCACCTTGGCCGAAGGCTCGACCGGCGAGGCGCTCGATGCCGTGCGGGCGATGGGTCGCGCGCTCAGCAACGCTGATTCCACCGTGTCCAGCCTGATCTCCGCGCGCCTGCCGGAGCAACGCGTAGCGCAGGGCCCGCCACCGTTCACCGGGCTCCTGCAAATGATTCTGGATGCGCAGACAGGCAGCGCTCGAGCGCTCACGCCGGAGACGCTGTTTCGGGCCATGCAGTCCGAAGAGGTGATGTTTGCGGACATCCCCGCTGCCGGCTGTTTCCTCGGTCAACGCGACTTCGAGGTCGTGCCTGGCGCGCGCCCGCTGAGCGTTCGCCCGCCGAGCGTCGCGCCGCCGAGCTTCCCCCCGCCTCCGGGCATGCGGCCGCCGAGCTTCCCCCCGCCTCCGGGCATGCGGCCGCCGAGCTCCCCACCGCCTCCGGTGATGCGGCCGCAGACTTCCCCACCGCCTCCGGGGATACGCCCGCAGAGCTCCCCACCGCCTCCGGTACGGCCGCCGAGCGTTCTCCCGCCTCCGGTGCGGCCGCCGAGCCTTCTCCCGGCTCCGCTGCGGCCGCCGAGCGTTCTCCCGCCTCCGGTGATGCGGCCGCCAAGCGTTCTCCCGCCTCCGGTGATGCAGCCGCCGAGCATTCTCGCGCCGAGTGCGCCGCCTGCGGCTCTCCACGCCGAAGAGCAAGACGAACTGACTGCGCCGCGTGCGACCACGCGCCAGCGCAGCGTGCCTCCTCCTCCGCCGCCGATCCAAAAGTCCACCCCGCCAAAGATCGCGCCGATCGCCGGGCCCACGACCGGGGTCGCAACTCCGCCCGCGTCGAGTGCCGGGGAACACTGCCGTTGGCTGCTGGCGGAGTTCGAACGAGCTTCCGATCGCGATGGCGCGTATCGCGCTGCGGAGTGCCTGGAGGCGTTGGGCGAGGCGGACCTTCACGAAGCCCTGCTGGCCGCGAATCATCGCCCGGAAGGCCTGCAAGCGGTGCGCGGCGCGCTGTCTTACACCGATTGGCAGGAGCGGCTGTGCGTCGGCTGCAATGACCTGCAAACCAACGCCATCTTGCGCGCGCTTTCGCCGGCGCTCGCGCGCGTCGGCTTTCAGCATGCGCGTCGTTTGCGACGTGAACCGGTGCTGTCAGAGGATGCTCGCCAAGATCCGGAGCGGAGCACCACGATGCTGGCCAAGACGCTGCACTGGACCTCGCGCCTTCTGTGCGTGCCGGCAGCCGAGCTGTATCTGGTCCCGGAAGGGATGGACTCCCTCGGGCTAGTGCCGGGGCCCGATCATCCGCTGCTCACGTGTAGCCGCGCACTGGGCAGTGGTTTCAGTCTCGAAGAGCTGGTTTGCGTCTGGGCTCGAGAGCTTTCGTTCGCGCGTCCTGAACAGGCCGCGCTTTGCTACTTTCCGAACGCCTCCGAGCTGTCGCAACTGCTTTCGGCCGCGCTCGCCGTGGGCGGTGCCATTGGGCTGCGCGCCATCGATGACGATGCCAAGCGGCTGGCCAGCGGTCTGAAGCGCGAAGTGCGTGGCGCGGCGCTGGCCGCGCTCGAACTAGTTGCACAAGCCTATCCGGTTCGCGAGATTGCTGCTCGCGCGAGCGCTTTCATCCGCTCGGCGGAGTTCGTTTCGGGTCGCGTCGCGCTCGTGGCTAGCGGCAATCTCGCGCTCGCACTTGCGCTCGATCAGCGCTTCCCTCGTCGCTTTCTGACCCGCGCCGACGAGAGACGAGCAGACCTACTACGCTTCATGGTCAGCGCCGAGCTCGGCCAGATCCGCGCTGCCTTGGGCGTGGCCGTCGCGTAGGCTGGCGGAATACGCCACGCGTCCACCGCGCAGTGCGACAAAAATCAGCGACTGTCGCGACGGAACACGTTGCAGCAATGCGCCCGTAACCCTAAAGGTGAGAGAGGGAAGTGGGAGGCACGGGTGGTTCCAATCCGCAAAGTCGATGGCGATATTCGCCACTCAGAAGCCGCGCGTGAGTCGAGTGTCGTAGCGACCGGGAGCGAGCAAAGCCCCGCTTCGCGACCGATGCCGGACGTGCGCGTTGGCAGCACGATGCCCAGCGTGAGCCTACATTTGTATTCCACCTTGCTGAGCGCTGTAGCGGGCTATGTGGATGCCGCGGGCTTCGCGTCTTTGTTGGGTCTGTTTCCCGCGCACATCACCGGCGAGTTGGTGGCGGACGCGATCGCCGTCTCCTCGGGTCACCTGGCTACCCACACTCACTTGTGGGCGTTTCCAGTGTTCGTGGGCGCTGTCGTGTTGGCGACGTTGGTCGCGCGCGTTTTTCGGCACTACGGTTTGCAGGCGCGGGCAGGCCTGCTGGCGCTGGTCACCCTGGCGCTCGCTTCGTTCAGCGCCAGTGACGCCGTATCTTGGCTATTTCACGAAGGACAGCTGCCGGTGATCGTTCGCGGGGGCTTTGCCATTGCGGCAATGGGCTTCCAAAGCGCGTTGATGCGTGAATCACTGACCGGCTCCTGTCCCACCACGGTGATGACCGGCAACCTGACTCAAGCAGTGATCGAGATCGTCGATCAAGTCGTGGGCAAGGTGACTCGACCGCTGCTGAGTGAATCCGCGATGCGGCCGCGGCGCGCACCAGTCGCCCGCGTGCTCCTCGTCTTCATGTTCAGCGCCGCGCTCGGCGGCTGGTTGACTCGCGCGTACGGGTCGCTGAGTGTGACACTGCCGACATTGGTTACCACCGCCTTGATGATCCAAGCTTGGCGGGATGACTTTGCTCGTCGTGCTCCAGACCGCGTTTCGTCGCGCCCTGCCGCGCCAGTCGCGAGCGTGGCCGCTCCGGTCTTCGAGCAGGAAGCGCTCTGGCCCGATCTGTTCCCGCCGCCCACGCGGGTGAAGTCTGCGGCAGACGCATTGGCTTGCGACCCATTGCTCGACGGCTCGAATGGCGACTGCGGGTCGGCTACACGCATCAAGGCCGGGACCGTGGTCGCCGACAAAGCCCAAGCCGAGCCGATGAAGCTCCGCGTTTCCGGTACGCGGTAGCGCCTGCGCTGAGGTGGCACGGGGGCGCCGGACCCACCTGAATCGTCGAAACCGGCAAGGTCTGCTGAATCAGGCCCCTTTGATCCAGCGATGTCCCGCGTTTCTGGCTGCGTGTTGAGCGGTTTGGTTGCCCTTTGCGCCGCCACGGCTTGCTCCAGCGGGTCGCCCGGGACGCAGGCCGGTGCCGGGGCCCCCAGCGCTGCAGCGGGCAGTGCGGGAACGCTTGCACCGTCGGGCGGTGCTGCTGGCACGGTCGGCGGGGCAGGCGTCGGCGGCAGCGGCGCCGCCGGCGCGAGTGCCTCAGGCGCAGGCAGCGGCGCTGGCGGCGTCAGCGGTGCAGCAGGCGGAGTGAGCGGCGGCGCTGGTTCCGCGGTGGCACAGGGCGGCGCCTTGGCCGCTGGCGCGAGCGGCGCTGGAATGGCGGGCGGCGGCGGAGGGCCGCTGAGCTATCCACCTGCCTCCAGCGAGCACCGCGCGATCGGCACGCACGATCCGAGCATGATCCACGTTGCGAACACTTATTACCTCTTTGGTACCGGCGGTTTACTGAGCGTTCGCAGCTCGACGAACTTGGCCCAGTGGGCGAACGCGGGCACGATTTTCAGCGCACCTCCGGCGTGGATCAAGACTGCGCTCGGCGAGGCCATCGGCGATTTGTGGGCGCCGGACGTCAGCTACGTCGATGGCACGTATCGAGTGTACTACGCTGGCTCCACCTTCGGCTCGAAGCATTCAGTGATCGGCCTCGCCAGCAATACCACGCTCGATCCGCACGACGCGGCCTACAGATGGGTCGATGAGGGGCTCGTCATCGAGTCCAATGCCGTTGGGTCGCAGGACGACTGGAACGCGATCGATCCGAATGCCACGACCGACGCGGCGGGCAATTGGTGGTTGGTTTTCGGTTCGTTCTGGAGTGGCATCAAGCTGCGCCGCTTGGACACTGCCACCGGTAAGCCGAGCTCGGTCGACACCACGCTGTACGGCTTGGCTGCGCACTCAGGTGGCATCGAAGCGCCGTCGATCATTTCGCACAACGGCTACTATTACCTGTTCGTATCTTATGACGCTTGCTGCAAGGGCGTAGACAGTACCTACCGAACCATGGTTGGGCGAGCCACGGCCATCACCGGCCCATACACGGATGGTAACGGCAAAGCCATGCTTCAGGGCAACGCCGTCCAGCTTCTCGCGAAGGACGGTCGCTACATCGGCCCGGGTGGTGGCACCGCGTTCCGCGACGGTAACCTGTATTTCTACGCCTACCACTATTACGACGGCCAGATGAACGGCGCCTCCGAGCTCATGCTGCGGCCGATCAGCTGGAATAATGACTGGCCCGAGCTTGCCGCGCCGCTCTGGCAGTGACTCGAAGCGACGCCACACTCGGTAGCCTTTGTTCAGCAAAAGGCTGAACTTAAAGCCATTTGTCGAGCGGGCGCGGGAATGTTTCGCTTCCAGCATGCTCGCGCTCGGCAATCCCTCGATAGTAATTTTGATTTTGCGGGGGTGGATCGCCGCTACTCGTTGTAAAACCACTGTGAGATGGAGCTCCCTATCGCCATAGGTCAGGTGGTCGCGCAGAAGTATCGCGTCGATCGCTTCATCGGCCAGGGTGGCATGGGCGTGGTTGTCGCGGGCTTTCACCTAGAGCTCGATCAGCCGGTCGCGATCAAATTCCTGGTTTCCGAGTCGGGGCTCGAGAGCGAGGGCGCCGAACGTTTCCGTCGTGAAGCACGCGCTGCCGCCAAGATCCACAGCCAGCACGTCGCCCGCGTGTTCGATATCGGTCTGCTCGACGAGCGAGTGCCGTACATGGTGATGGAGCTCTTGAACGGGAGCGATCTAGAGCACGAGATCGAACGCCGTGGCCCGCTGCCCGTAGCCGAGGCCACGGGTTACGTGCTGCAGGCCATCGACGCGGTAGCCGAGGCGCATTCGGTCGGCATCGTGCATCGCGATCTCAAGCCCACGAATCTATTCCTCGCTCAGCGCGCCGACGGTTCGCGCATCGTCAAAGTGCTCGATTTCGGGATCTCGAAGTCGCTCGGTTCGGGGCGTCAGCGCGAGGTCGCGCTGACGCGTACCGCCGCCTTCGTCGGCTCTCCATTGTATATGTCGCCCGAGCAAATGCGTTCCGCTCGGGACGTGGACGCGCGCGCCGACGTCTGGGCCTTGGGCGCGATCTTGTACGTCATGGTCACCGGTCAGTTGCCACATCCCGGCAGCTCATTGCCTGAGGTTTGCTTGGCGGTGATGAACACGCTGCCGCGCCCATTGAAGGACTTCGTGTCCGACGCCCCCGATGGGCTCGAACCGATCTTGATGAAGTGCCTGGCGAAGGAACCGTCTCAGCGCTACTCGACAGTGGCGGAGCTCGCGGAACAATTGCTGAGCTTCGCCCCCGAATGGCATTTGGTCGTCGAACGAGCAACTCGCTTGCTCGGTGGCGTCTCCCAGCCTGGGTCTTATCCACCCTCCTTCGCTCGATCGTCCAACCCTCCCGCGGGTTCGGGTGAGTCCTTGGGGAACATCCGAAGGGGTGCTTCCACCCAAAGGATTTCGGCACCCGCCATGAAGAACAATGATCAGCCAACGCCGCCGAGTGCTACCGTCGCCCCTTGGTCAAAAACCGGCGGGAAGGGCCTAAAGAACCGGCGCGCGCCGCTGATCATTGCTGCCCTGCTCGCGCTCGTAACCGTGCTCGGCTTGCTGATCTACGGGACTCGCCGCAAGCCTGACGCGCTGGCGCTCGCGGCGGCCGTACAAAGTACTGCATCCAACAGGGCGCTCGGCCCGGTGGTGTCCGAGGTGCACGCCGCAGTCCCGGCCACAGCGGTCGTAGCAGAGCCAGCGCCGACAGCGAGCAGCGCAGCACCTTCGATGCTCGCAAGCGCGAAGCCGGTCGAGCGTGTCGCCCCGCGCGCAATCGAACAAGTGCCCAACGGGCCGCGCTACACTTATTTTGGCGGGCGTCGTTAGCGCAACAATCGGTGGCCAATGCGCCACCTTCCAACGCGCGTGGGTAGTTTTCCGGTTGGACTCTTGACTATCCAACTGGAAACATTTTCCGTTGTATGCTGCACGGATGTTGCGAAGAACGGGACATTGGGCGTGTGCGTGCGCCTGCTTGTTGGGTGCGCTTTCCGCGGTGCACCTCGCTCGAGCACAAGTCAGCGCGCAAGAAAAGGCCGCGGCCGAGGCCGTATTCGAAGAGGGCATGCGCCTGATCAAACAAGGCAATTTCGCCGATGCATGCCCCAAGTTCGAGCTCAGCCAGCGCGTCGAGCCTGCCGTGGGCACCATGCTCTATCTGGCTGAGTGCTACGAGAAGACCAACCGCACCGCCAGCAGCTGGGCGATGTTTCGCGAGGCCGCTTCGCTGGCCGAAACGTCCGGCCAAAGCGAGCGCATGAAGACAGCCCAGGCGCGCGCAGCTCGTCTCGAGCCGCGCTTGGCATGGCTCACCATCGAGGTGACCAAAGACGCGCTCGTGCCCGGCTTGCAGATCCGGAAGAACAGTGTGCTCGTCTCGACGGAGCTCTCCGGCACTCCGACCCCGGTCGACCCGGGAGACGTGGTCGTAGACGCCTCCGCGCCGGGACGTTTGCCTTTCTCGACCAAGCTCAAAGCGACGGCGAAAGCGCGCGTCGTGGTTACCATCCCTGCGCTGCTCGCAGCGCCTGAAGCCGCGCCAGTTCCCGTTCCGCCAGTGGTCGCTCACGAGGAGAGCGCGCAGCCCGCAGCCATCGTTCCAGTCGCGCACACCGCCGGTCCCGCGCCCGCCCCGTCGCCCGCGCCGGCCCCGGGCGAGCACGCATCGCTCGTGCCCTGGGTGGTGGGTGGTGTCGGCGTGGCCGCCCTGGGTGTAAGTAGCTATTTCGGATTCAAGGCCATCAAGAACGCCAATGACGCCCGAGAGATTTGCCCGAAGAGTATTTGCAACAATGAGCAAGGCATGAGCGCAGCGAACGATGCGCACTCTGCGGCCAAGATCTCGAACATTTCCTTCGTGCTCGGCGCCGCGGCGGTCGCTACCGGCGTGGTCTTGTACTTCGCTCTGCCGGACAAGCACGGCGCGCAGGTAGGCATGCTCCCTCTGGTCGATCAATCGAGTATCGGTTTGGCTGTGCGCGGGCGGCTCGAGCTATGAGTCGCGAAAGCCTTCGCCTGCGCCGGTCGCTCGGTGCGGTAGTGCTTGCTGCTGCGAGCGTGCTCACCGGCGTGCTCGGCTGCCAATCGATCGCCGACATCCCCGATGTTTCCTATTCGGCTCGCTGTAACGACTATTGCGACCAGGAGCTCAACGTCTGCGCGGGCGTCGCTAGTCAGTACCAGGACCGCCGCACGTGTCTCGAGGTCTGCACCGTGCTCGACAGCAATGCAAACGGCTCGGACGCCAAGGTCGGAAATACGGTCCCGTGTCGGCTCGAACAACTGAGGTCTGCCGCTCAAGCCCAGGACGCGCCCGCCGATCTCCTCCAGTATTGCACTCAATCCGGCCCCGGCGGCGGCAATGCCTGCACCCTGGCGCGAAACGCCCCCGATTGCGAAGGCTATTGCACGCTCTATGCGGCCGCCTGCGGCGGCGATTCGCACAATCCATTCATGGGCCAACTCCCCGATGACAACGCAGGCAGTCAAAGCGATTGTATCGAGAAGTGCCACGCGGTTCAGCCGATCACCGTCGCTGACCAGGCGGGCTCCGGTTACACTTGGCAGTCCGGCAGAGCTTCGGGCGATACGCTCGGTTGTCGCCTGTTTTTCGTGAGCGCCGCTGTGGTCGATCCGGCCGCCAATTGCGATTTCGCGGGCATCCGTCCGGCGGGCGCGTGCTTGGGCGCGGGCCCAGAGCCGAGCTGCCCGAATTTTTGCTTGGCCCTGACCACCGCCTGCGTTGGTGACCTGAAGGTCTACGAAAACGCGGACCAGTGTGAAGCGGTGTGCGACGCTACCGACGCTGGAACCAAGCAGAGCACCGATAAAGTGAACACCATTGGCTGTCGGACCGCGCACGCTTTCAACGCGCTGCTGATCAGCCCGCACGATCACTGTCGGCACATTGGCCCGCTGGGGGCCGGCGTCTGTGGCGACGCGGCGAAGGGTGGCAACTGCGAGGCGTACTGCTCTTTGGCAGAGGCTGCTTGCTCCGATCAGTTTGCCATCCAATACCTAGACCACGGCGATTGCGTCGACAAATGCTCGACCCTCGAGGGCGCCGACAACGAAGACTACAGCGTCAAGGATGCCAAAAAATCCGGCAATACCGTCCAATGCCGCGGCCTGGCAGTGAGCCAAGCGCTCGCCTTGCCCGAGGCCGAACGCGCCGACGCGTGCGCAGCCGTGTTCGGCGGAGCACCGTGCAGCGACTAGCATGGCAGCATGCCCTCGGTTCGCGCGTCGCCTGAGCTACACCGAGCAGTCGCGAAGGTTCACGCGCTTGCGCGCGTCGGGCTCTGTCTCGAAGCGTCGGCGGCGAATTCCGCGAGCATCCGCTCGGTGGTCGCAAAGTCGACGCAGGCATCGGTGATGCTTTGTCCGTACACGAGCGCCGACTTGTCGCCTCTCAGCTCTTGTTTTCCGGCGACGATGTTGCTCTCGATCATGACGCCGAGCAGGTGCTGCGACCCCGCGCGAATTTGAGCGCCGATTTCGGCCAACACTTCGGGCTGTTTGAGATGATTCTTGCCGCTGTTGTCGTGGCTGCAGTCGACCAGCATCCGCGTGTTGGTATCGGCTTGCTGGAGGGCGAGTGCCGCAGCGCTGACCTGTGCGTGACTGTAGTTCGGACCGGAATTACCGCCGCGCAGGACCAAGTGTGTGTGGGGGTTACCGCGCGTGCGTACCACGCCCACGTGTCCGTTCGGATCCACGCCCAGGAAGCTGTGTGCACGTGAGGCCGCGATGATGGCGTTGATGGCCACACCCAGGCCGCCATC
>Ga0302323_100004086_pt1 | contig 11879 bp, 6 predicted proteins | sample Fen_T0_3_FD_201950 | JGI IMG/M metagenome (GOLD analysis project Ga0302323, IMG submission 201950) | Peat permafrost microbial communities from Stordalen Mire near Abisko, Sweden - Fen_T0_3 | ecosystem: Environmental > Terrestrial > Soil > Wetlands > Permafrost | place: Sweden: Abisko... | reverse complement strand
CAGGGCATGATGTCCTTCATCCGCATCGTCCCCAGGTGTGGCAGGACATGCCGGTAGATCACGTACGTGTAGGACTCGCGGGTGGTGTCCTCGATCACGTGGTTCGGTAGCCAGGTCGTCTCGACGTAGCTGGTCAGGGTCTGCCTGCCGCGCTTGGGGTCGGCGATCCGGCCTGCGTCGACCTCCCCCTCCATCCGTCGTGCCGCCCGCAGCGCCTCACGTCGGGACGGGAATGTCCCGGCTGAGCGTTCTCTGTTCTTGATGTCCCGGTACATGCCGGTGTATTGGATGTTGCCGTCCTGCTTGGTGCGAGGCTTGAGCCAGGCCACTTCCGTCACCCTCCCCGGTGATCTTTTGTCCGCTGGTTGTCCGTGGACCCCGCCGAACTACAGCGGACCTCCACACACTTCCTCGGACTGCCAAACGGCCTCTGACCTGCACTTTAGTCGAATCTGAGGTATGGTCACCAGGGGCAACAAGCATCGCCTAGGTACTCTCATAACCCAGAGGTCGCAGGTTCAAATCCTGTCCCCGCTACCAGTAGTAGATAGTCAGAACACCGGGCTCCGGAAAATCGGAGCCCGGTGTTCTGCTTTGCCCCTCATCCGCCGTGATCATGCAATCCGGGACGATCATGCAATCCGGGGGCGGGCCCGGCCCGCCCGGGTGCAGAGGTGCGGCTGCGCCGATGACCCGATCGCGGTCGGTGATCGCCCCGGATTCCATGATCACGACGGGAGGCTGTGCCATCCTGACGGCACACCGTCGCTCGGGGGAGCAGCCAGGTCCTTCCAGACACCACCCGGCTGGCAGCAGCCAGGACCGCAGGGACCTCCGCCGGGCGTGTACCCGTCCCCGCCGCCCGGCCCGACCGGGCCCGTGCCGCCCTTCCAGGCCCCGCCGGCCGGCGGCGTCCCCGGCCTGTCACTGCCGAGGCTGCTGGTCGTCGCCGGGCTGATCCTGGTGATCGGCGGGCTTGCCCTGCCTGACGGGAGGCCGCTGGCGGTCCGGGTGCCGCTGTGGTCGCTGTTCGCCTTCGCCTGTGCCGCCGCGGTGGCCGTCGTCGTCCTCGCCCCCGGCGTCCAGCGGGCCCGGACCACGCCTGATCTGGCCCAGGTGACTGTCGGCGGGCTCGTCGCCTTCTGCATCCTCGTCGTCCTCCCCGTCGTGACGAGCAACGCGGGCTTCCTGGTCATCGCAGGGACGGCCGCGTCGACGGGCGGTGTGCTGCCGTGTCCCTGGCCCTCCTCGACCGCGGGACGGGCTCGATCACCTTCCGGAGCGGGCAGAGCGGGAGGTGGTCCGAGGAATAGGATGTCGGTCGATGACGACGCTCGCCCCCACCGGTCCGAGGACGTCCGCAGGCCCCGGCCGGGGTGACGCCGAGGCGGAACCCGGGGAACCGAACCCGTTCGAGGCGCTCCTGCGCCGGTTGGACGGTGACCCGGCGATCGACCCGGCCGTCTCCCGACTCGTCGACGGTGCCCTGGACGTGTGGAGCCGCCCGGGGTTCGACACCCTGGTGTCGGTCGGGCGCGTGCGCTTCGAACCGTTCGAGCACCAGACCGCCACGGTGCGCACGGTCCTGCGCCGCATGCGGGGCCGGGCGATCCTGGCCGACGAGGTCGGCCTGGGCAAGACCATCGAGGCGTCACTGGTCCTGTCGGAGCTGCGCGCCCGCGGACTGGCCCGCCGTGCCCTCGTGGTGGCCCCGGCCGGCCTCGTCGGTCAGTGGCAGGAGGAGCTCGACCGCAAGTTCGCCCTGCCGTCCCTGGTGGTGACCGGCACCTCCACGGGGGCTGTAGACGGCGGGGGCGGCGGGGGTGGCGCGGGTACTGGCCCGGGCTCGGCGCCGGGCGGCGACCATCCGGTCGTGCTCGCCTCGCTGGCCGCCGCACGCCGCGATCCGTTGCGGTCGGTCCTGGTCGGTCAGGACTGGGATGTGGTGATCCTCGACGAGGCGCACCGGGTCCGGAACCCGCGCAGCGCCTCCGGTCGCTTCGCCCGCGAACTGCGCAGCCGCTACCTGCTGCTGCTCACCGCCACTCCGGTGGAGAACCGGCTGGACGACCTGTTTCAGCTGGTCAGCCTGGTGTCGCCCGGATTGCTCGGCACGGCCGCCGAGTTTCGGCGGGCCCACGGAACGACCATGGCGGGTGGGACGACCCCCGGTGCGGCGCCCGCCGTCCGCGGGCTGGAGCGGTTGCAGGCGCGGACCCGCGAGGTCATGGTGCGGCACCGGCGCAGCGAGGTGGCGCTGATCCTGCCGCAACGGCTGGCGGAGACCGTCAAGGTGCACCTGAGCGAGCCCGAGTCGCGGCTCTACCGGGAGGTGGGGGAGCGCATCCGGCAGCACGGCCGGGAGGCCACGCCGTCCCGGTTGATGGGGTTGCGCTCGCTGGCCCGGGCCGCGGGCTCCGGCCCGGCCGCGCTGGCCGCCGGGCTGGAACGGTCGGGGTGGCACGACCTCGCCGTGCGGGCGGCGGGGATCGAGCTGTCGCGCAAGGAGGAGGTGGCCTTCGACCGGGTCCGCCGGCATCTGGACCGGCAGGAAAAGGTGATCGTCTTCACCGCCTTCACCGCCACGCTGGAGAGGCTGGCGCTGGGACTGGAGGGCCGCGGGATCAGCGTCGCCCGCTACCACGGCGGCATGTCCCGGGCGGCCAAGGACGCCGCGGTGCGCCGGTTCGAGGACGACGTCCCGGTCCTGGTCAGCACCGAGGCCGCGGGCGAGGGGCGCAATCTCCAGTTCTGCCACGCCATGGTGAACATGGACCTGCCGTGGAACCCGATGCAGATCGAGCAGCGCATCGGGCGGTTGCACCGGATCGGCCAGCAGCACGACGTCGTCCTGTCCAACATCGTCGGCGTCGGCACCATCGAGGAGCGCATCCTCGACGTCCTCGAATCGAAGATCAACCTGTTCGAGCTGGTGGTCGGCGAGCTGGACATGATCCTCGGGCGGGTGGAGGAGGACCTCGACTTCGAAGCGGGCCTGTTCGAGGCATACCTGAAGGCCGACGACGACCGCCAGTTCGACCTCCGGCTCGCCGAGATCGGATCCGACCTGGCGCGGGCCCGGAGCGAGTACATCGACGTCCGCGAGTCCCTGGACGCACTGGTCGGCAAGGACGAGGCCGAATGAGCGCCGATCCGGGCGTGGGCTTCTGGTTGTCCTACGTCGAACAGCAGGGCGGGCTGGTCGAGGCCGTTCCGGGTGGGGCCCTGGCCGTCCTGCCGGAGCCGGTGCAGGCCAGGTTCGGCCTGGCCGAGACGGTGACCGTCACCGGCGATCCCGAGACGGCGCGCGAGGACGGCGCCCTGCTGCTCGCGGCCGGGCATCCGGTCCTCACGGTGGCCGCCGAGGCCGTCCTGTCCGTCGGCGACGTCGGCGTGCAGGCCGTGTCGTGGCCCGCCGATCAGGTGCCCGCCGGCCCCGATCTCCTGGAACAGGCCCGTGACACCTTCTCCGTCGATCACGGCCGGATCGACCTCGGCGGGCCGCCGTTCCGCCGGTACCTGCCGGTCCTGCGGGCCGGAGGCATGATCAGCTACACGATCGCCGGGGACGAGGCGTACCAGGAGCGGGTCGAGTGCTGGCTGGACGCCGAGACCGGGCGCGAGCTGCCCGACGTCCTGCGGGCGGCGCTGGAGTCGTCGTCGCCCGACGCCCGGGACACCACCGCGGTGCTCGCGCACGACCTGCGCTCCGCCACGCGGATCGCCCACCAGGTGATCTCGACCCGGGCCGCCGCCCGGTTGAAGGCCCTCGACGGCGACGCCCACGGGGCGCGCGCGACGGAACTGGCGCGGACCAGCGCGTACTACCGGGAGGTCCTGGAAGGGATCGAGCGGCGACGGGCGAACACCGCCCCCGACCGGTTGGCGGCGCTCGACGCCCGGGTCGCGGCGACCCGTGCCGAGGAGGCCCGTCGGCTGGGAGAGATCCGGGACAAGCACCGGGCCCGCCTGGAGGTGAAGCCCTACCGCCTCCATCTCGTGCTGGTCCCGGCCGTGGTGCTGCCGGTCGACGTGATGAGAGGTTCGAGGCGCTACCCGCAGCACCTGGTCTGGGTCTGGCCGGCGCGACGCTTCCGGGCCCTGCCCTGCCCGTCCTGCGGTGCCGACCGGCCGCTGGTCGCGGGGAAGGCGGGACTCGGCTGCCAGGCCTGCCTCACCCGTCCGGCCGAACCGCGCGAGACGATCGAGAAGCCTGCGACGAAGGCAGCCGCCGTCGAGAAGCCTGCGGCGAAGGCCGGGCCTCCCCTCGCGAAGGCGGTGGCCCAGCAGGCCGCTCCCAGCCCCCGGCCGACCGGAGCGAGCCTTCGGGCGATGGGGGAGGACCTCTTCGTCTCCCTCTGGACCTCGGTGGCGAGAGCAGACCGGATCATCGAACACAAGCTGTTGGCGGACTCCCCGGCCCACACGTGCCTGCGCCTCTTCGGGGTCGCCGGCCTCGCCGCCGCCGTCGGCGTCCCGCCGTCCGACCGGCTGGAGTCGGTCGCCGGGCGGACGCGGCCTCCGGGCGCCGGCACCCGGTTCGTCACCCAGGGTGAGGTGATGACGCGGTCGCGGGTCCGGTACCAGGCGGCGATGGTGTGGCGGCTGGACGGCGCCCGGCCGATGATCGACGAGATCCTGCCCGTCGCCGCCCATGACCTGAACCTCCTCCGCGCCGGGCTGTTAGGGGGAGACCTGGTGATGAACCGGCTGCCCCCGTCGATCGTGACCCTCGACGCGGTGGCGGCGCGCCTGGTGAAGGTGATCCTGCCGGGCGAGGGCCTGCCCCTGCTGATCCGTTGCCTGACGGGCTGGTGGCGTCTGGCGCTCCACCCTGCCGCGATCGGTGAGGCGCCCTCGGTGACGGCGGCGGCCCTGCTGCGGCTGGTGTCCTGGCGATCGGGGCACCGGGTGTCGACGGCCGACTGCGCGGTGCGGTTCGGCGTGGAGGAGGCACGGATCAGGGCGGCGGAGGCCGTGTTGAAGGCCGGTCTGAAGCTGGGGCCGGACGTCCGCTGGTAGCAGGTCGTCCGATCGGCGCGGCCGTGTTAGCGCCGTGTTTGCGGGCCCGGGCACGCTCTCCCCGTCCACAGCCGAATCTGGAGGGGAGAGGTCCGATGAAGGTTGACAGAGCCGGTCCGGCGTCGAGCGGTCGGCGATCGAGGCGGCGCCTGGTGCTCGTGGCCCTGGGGGCCGTAGCTCTTCTGGGGGCGGGCAGCCTGCCTGCGGTGGCCCTTCCACCGGCGGGGGGCGACGGGGGAGACACCGGTGGCAGCATCGACCGCAGCGAGGACTGCGTTCTCGACGCCGTGACGTCGGTCAGTGTCTCCAAGGCGACGGTCGGCCTCCGGGGGACGGTGAGGGTCGATTGGAGCTTCCACACCGACCCGGGTTGCAATGTGACCGTCACCATCGTCGGTTCCGGGTTCGACACCACGCGACTGGCGGACAGCGGATCCCGGACGGTGGAGGTCTCGCACGTCCTGGGGTGGCAGACCTGGCGCATGCACCTGGGTGCGGCCGGTGGGGTGTCGAGCGATCCGGCCAGCGCCGGGACCACCGTCGTCACCTCACCGTCCCCGCCGCTCACGGTGGCCGCCAACGCCGACGGCCGGCTGGAACTGTTGCGCACCGACAGCGGGGACCACATCAGCCGCCGATCCCAGAACTCCCCTGGCAGCACGGACTTCTCGCCCTACTTCGGCGTCGACGGATACTTGACCTCGGTCGCGGCCCGGCGCACGACGAACGGCGCGTTGGAAGTGGAAGTGCTGGGGACCAATGAGAAGGGAGAGCTCTGGACTCATCGCCAACTGGGTCCCGGAGCCGGTGCGTGGAGCGACTGGGTGAGGAATCCCTACGATCCGACATTGGCCTCGGTCGCGGCCTCTGACCGTCTCATCGCCGCCACCACGCCGAGCGGACGGGTGTACGTCGAAGTCGTCGCCCCGTACGCCGGCAGCTGGAGCCTCCTGCCGGACAGCGGACCTCCGTTGGCCGACATCGCGGTCGTAGAGAACGCCGACGGCCGGTCGGAGATCTTCGGGGTCGGGTTCGACGACACCATCTGGGTCCGCTGGCAGACGTCTCCGGGCAGTGGGAGCTGGTCGGACGCCGTCCAGTTGGACGGTCGGCTGCATTCGATCGCGGCGGCCCGGTATCCGGACGGGCGGCTGCAGATCTTCGGGGCGAACAGCCAGGGCCAGATCTGGGCCCGGTTGCAGGCGGCGCCGAACCAGCCGGCGGCCTGGGCCCCCTCGTGGGTGCAGTTCCCGGGGTCGCTCGATCATGTGGCCGCCGCGACGGACGGAAACGGCGCGGTGGACGTCTACGGCGTGAACTATCTGGGCCAGTACTACCATCAGAAGAGTACCGACGGCGTCACCTTCAGCGGCTGGTACGGACTGGACGAGGTTTTGGCGTCGAGAACGATCTCCCCGCCCCAGCAGATATCCGTCGCGCTCCATCCGGGCGGTGCGGATATTACCTGGCAGGATGAGTCGAACAATGAGACGGGTTTTATTGTGCAATACCGGTCGGTGAACACATCCTACTGGGGGGTATGGAGGTTAGTCGATACCGTCACGACGCCAGGTTATGGTGACGGTTATCTTGTCGGTCCCACCGGATTCAGCCGCTCCGGGGGCTATTGCTTCCGGGTGATCGCCTACAACCACAACGACTCGGCTGCCTCGGGCGAGACCTGCGCGGACGTACCGAGCCCGCCCCCGCCGACCACTCCACCCGCCACGCCGCCACCGACCTCACCGCCGTCGACCGACGGGATCCGCCGGGTCTTCCTGGGCAACTGCGAATCCGACCAGCACGCGGTCGTCTTCTTCCTGCGGGACGCCACTCTCAACCAGCCCTTTACCCAGAAGAACATCGTCGAATACCAGGGCACCTCGAGTGGAGCCTGCAACCCCGCTCCCGGCAGCTTCACCGAGATGAGCTTCACCCCCGTCAACGGCCATACCTACCAGCTGGTCGCCACCGACTCGCAGCGCGGCTCGTGCCTCAGCCACCTCGACGATCCCGACACCGGCGGATGCCGGGTGCTCGAGCCCTTCGCCTTCGTCGGCAACCCGAACGGTCACACCCTGCTCGCCCCGATCAACCTCCCCTTCCAGGTCCAGTCCTGACCGGGAGCGACGTCACGATCAGGTCCACCTGATCTCGCACCGCCGGGCGCCGGTCCCACCGATCGGCGCCCGGCGACGGGGGATGCCCCGAGGCCGTCGTTCAGCGCGGCCGGTGCCACCTCAGCTGGATGAGGCGGGTGTCGGTGTGGGTCTGGCTGAGTTCACCGAGCAGGACGGTCGCCTGCTGCCGGGCGTGGTCCGCGGTGTCGAGGTCGCCGGCGGTCGCCAGGTCGGTGCCGAGGGCGGACAGGCTGTCGGCCTCGTTGTACCGGTCCCCCAGCCGGTGGTAGATCGAGATGGCCTCGCGGTAGCAGTCGACACCCTGGGCCGTGTCGCCGAGCCGGAAGAACAGATGTCCCAGCGTGTCCCACGTGTCCGCCTGGGCCTTGTCGTCGCCGGTCCGGCGATGCAGGGCGAGTCCCTGTTCTGCCAGGTCGCGCGCGGTCTCGAGGTCGCCGGGGACGAGGTGCATCCAGGCCAGGTCGGACAGCGCATGTCCCTCGCCCGAGAGGAAGCCGGCCGATCGGTAGAGTCTCAACGCCACCTCGCCGAACGGTATGCCGTCGACGCTCCGGCCCTCGTCGTAGGCGGCGAGCGCGGCCTCGAGCTGGACCCGAGCCTCCCCGACGGGGTCGCCGAGCTCGCGGAAGATCTCGATCGCCCGCTCGCGGTGTTCGCGGGATTCGGCCATCCGGTTCAGGTGGCGGCCGGCGCGGCCGAGGTGCAGATGGGCGTAGCCGCGCCCGAGCGTGTCCCCGGCACGCCGTGCGGCGTCGAGGGCGGCATGGTGGACGGCTGCCACGTCGGTGAAGCGGCTGTGCCGCTCCAGGTGGACGATCAGTGTCCAGGCGAGCTGCCACGGTCGCCAGGCCGAGGTCGGCGGCGTCAGCCGAACGGCCGCCAGCAACGCCGTGAGCTCGCTGTCGAACCAGGCCGTCGCGGCTGCGGTGTCGGGCAGGTCCACGACGCAGACCCCGGGCCGGGCGGGTGCGAGGAGGAACGGGTCACGGGGCGGCTGGAACAGGACGGTGCCGGCGAAGGCGGTGTGCAGGTAGTGATCGAGCAGGCGCTGCAGGGCGGCGGATCGTTCCGCCGCGGTGTCCACGCGGGATGCCTGCTCGGTCGCGAAGGCGCGCAGCAGGTCGTGGCAGCCGAAGCGGTCCGGGAACAGCTCGGTCAGCAGGTGCATCCGGATCAGTTCGTCCAGCAGCCGCCGGGTCTGTCGGGGCGGGAGGCCGGCCAGGCTGGCGGCCCCGGCCAGCGAGAGATCCGGTGAGGTCGGGCACACCCCCAGCAGCCGGAACAGCCGTGCCGCGGGAGCACTGAGCGTCCGGAAGGACCAGGAGAAGACCGCGCGGACGTCGGTCGCGGTGTCGCCGCGGTCGAAGGGTTCCAGCGGCGACGTGCCGTCGCTCACCTGTCGCGCCACATCGGTCAGGCTGAAGGACGGATCCGTCGCCGCCTGCGCGGCGGCGACGGCCAGGGCCAGCGGCAGGCGTGCGCAGCGCGCGATGATGGCGTCGACGGCGGCCGGTTCGGCGTCCATCCGCTCCGCGCCGAGGCGTTGCCGAAGGATCTGCCGTGCCTCGGCCTCGGACGGAAGATCCAGCGCCACGGTCCGGGCGCCCTCCCCGACAGTCAGCCCGGTGAGCCGGTTGCGGCTGGTGACCAGCACCAGGCCGCCGGTGGGGCCGGGGAGCAGGGGCCGTACCTGCTCCTCGTCGCGGGCGTTGTCCAGGAGGACCAGGATCCGCCGTCCCGCGAGGACGGTGCGGTAGAGCGCGGCCTGGTCGTCCAGGGCCGCGGGAATCTCCCGCTCCGGGACGCCGAGCGCCCGCAGGAACCCGCACACGACGTCGGACGGTTCCATCGCCTGCCCGACCGGATCGAAACCGCGGAGATTGACGTAGAGCTGCCCGTCCGGGAACGCCGAGGAGACGCCGCCGGCCCAACGCACCGCCAGGGTGGTCTTGCCGACCCCCGCGGTGCCAGAGATGATCACCAGTCCGGTGGCCGTCCCGCCGGTCTCGTCCAGGGCTGCGTCGAGCTGGGCGAGTTCCGCGGCCCTGGCCGTGAACGTCCGCAGGGCCTGCGGCAACTGGGCCGGCGAGGAGGCACCGGCGGCCGGAGCGGACGCGGTGACCGGCGCGGACGGATCCAGTCGCGGATCCTGACGCAGGATCGCCACCTCCAGGTCGCGCAGGCTCGCACTCGGTTCGATGCCCAGCTCGTCGAGCATCGCCAGGCGCAGCCGCCGATAGGCGGCGAGGGACTCCGCCTGCCGCCCGCACCGGTACAGCGCCAGGATCAGCTGGCGGTGGACGTCCTCCCGGAACGGATTCGCCTGCGCCAGCTCGTGAAGGCCGGGCACCAGCCGGGCGTGCTCGCCCAGGGCCAGTCTCGCGTCGACCAGCGACACGGCCGCGTCGGCCCGCAGTTGTTCCACCCGTCGTGCCTGCTCGGCGAGCCAGGGCACCTCGGAGACGTCCGACAGCGACACCCCGTTCCACAGGTCCAGCGCGGCGCGGAGCCGGACGACCTGGCGGCGTGGATCGACGTCGGTCCCGCGCCTGCGGATCAGGGACTCCGCGAGGCTCAGATCGATCGCGCCGTCCGGCAGTCGCAGCGCATAGCCGGCACCGCCGGCCACGATCCGTGACCGGTCACCCAGCAGGCCACGGAGATGGGAGATCGTGTTCTGCAGGGCGTTCGACACGCTGGCCGGTGGGCGCTCGCCCCACACGATGTCGATGATGCGCTCGCTGCTCACCACCTCGCCCGCGTGCAGGCCGAGCACCGCCAGCACGGCCTTGCGCCGCAACCCCGACAGGTTCCGGGGCGCCCTGTCGACCGTCACGTCGACCGGTCCGAGCAGCCGCACCCCCACGGACGGCGTCTGCACCATGAACGCTCTCCCCCAGTTCCCCGAACGCCCGTTTCCTCCGCAGACGAGCGGGTGTCCCGAGCAGGAAGCAGCCCGTCACGGTCCGGACCTGACCGGGCGACCGACCGGGACTGTTCAGGCAAACGTTGCCGGCGGGTGCGCGGTTCACGACGGAACCGAGCCTGCTTCAGCCGGCTTCCTCGGTGGAGCGGGAGTCGGTGAGGGTGAGCGCGCCGCACGCCGCGACGAGCCCGACGAGCACCGCCGCGACCGCATAGGTGATGCGCTCGCCGTGGAAGAACGAGGCCACCAGGTCGGCGCTCCACCGTCCCGCCGGGAGCTGGGTGGTGACCAGCGCGGCGATCAGGGTCCCGACCACCGACGTCCCGATGCTCGACCCGACCTCCTGCGCGGTGTCGTTGAGCGCCGTCCCGATCGAGGTGCGGTTGCTCGGCATGGCGTCGACCAGCGCGATGGCGCAGATCGTCATGACGGTGCGCAGCCCGATCGTCATCGCGACCATGCAGACCGCGATGGCCGCGTACCCGTGGTCGACGCCCCAGGAGAGCCCGGCCAGCGAGCCGGTCAGGAACCCCACCCCGACCAGGCAGGCGATGCGGTGGCCGAACCGCTTCACGAGCCACTCGGACAGCGGGGTGGCGGCGAGCATCGTCGCGATCATGGGCAGGTTCGCCAGGCCCGCACGCATCGGGCTCCACCCGTAGGCGTACTGGAAATGGAGGATCAGCCCGAACATCACGGTGGCCATCGCGATCGACGTGCCGACCTGGGCGATGGTCGCGCCGCGCACGGTTCCGTTCGAGAACAGGTTCAGGTCGAGCATGGGGGCCGGGCTGCGGCGCTCGTGCCGGACGAACGCGAGGCCCGCGACGACGGCGCCGACGGCGGACGCGATCGTCGTGCCGGAGAGCCACCCGTGGTCGACGCCGCTGGTCAGCGCGTAGCAGGCGAGCCCGATGGTGGCGATGCTGAACAGGGCGCCCGGCAGGTCGAGCGCGTCGTGGGTGAGGTCCTGGGGCCGGTCGGCCGGGACGCCGAGCCGGACGCCGAGGCAGGCGATCAGCGCGATCGGGGCGTTGACGAGCAGCAGCCACTGCCACGCGAAGTGGGCCAGCGCGGTGCCCCCGAGCAGCGGGCCGAGGACGAAGCCGGACATGCCCACGATGATCATCACGGTCATCGCCCGCATGCGCAGCGTCTGGTCGTCGAACAGCCGGAAGACCAGCGAGTTGGTGATGGGCGCCATGGCCGCTGCGGCGAGGCCGAGGCAGGCCCGCAGGGCGATCAGTTCCCCGGCGTTGGAGACGGCGGCGACGCCCAGGCTCAGCACGCCGAACACGGCGAGCCCGACCAGCAGGACGCGGCGACGCCCGAGCCGGTCGGCCATCGACCCCGCGGTGAGCAGCAGCCCGCCGAAGGTCAACGAGTAGGCGCTGGTGACCCACTGCAGGGCGGTGGTGCCGCTGTGGAGGTCGCGGCCGATCGTCGGCAGCGCGATCGACATCAGGGTGTTGTCGACCATCTCGACGAAGAAGGCGAGGCAGAGGGCGGCCAGGGGGATCCAGGCCGCGCGCAGGGACCGGTAGGTGTGGGGCGGCTGGTCCCGGGCGACGGTCTCGGGTGGAGTGGTGGTGGTCATGGTGGGCCCTTCTGGGTCGGAGGACGCTCGCCCGGCGAACAGCATCGGTGGACGGGAGACACGTTCGATGATCGGTCGGCGCAGGGTCGGCCGTGAGGCGCGTTGCTGCCGGGACCGAGCATCTCGGGGGCGGCTGTCAGCCTGCGCACGCGTCGCTGTCGCCCCCTGCCGGACGCCGTCAGCCCCCGGCGCG